>Ga0194121_10009964_pt1 | contig 11656 bp, 10 predicted proteins | sample TA2MahCa50mmetaG_FD_148609 | JGI IMG/M metagenome (GOLD analysis project Ga0194121, IMG submission 148609) | Freshwater microbial communities from Lake Tanganyika, Tanzania - TA2015020 Mahale Deep Cast 50m | ecosystem: Environmental > Aquatic > Freshwater > Lake | place: Tanzania: Lake...
GCCAGGGGTGATGGCAATAGCAATTCCGCCCGCGCCCGGACCATAGCCTTCCAGAATGATGACCGCAAGCCCGCTCCGATTCCCCTGGCAGATTGTCCCTGGTGCGGCACGGCGTTCAAGGCGGCATCCTTTGGCCTCCTGCCCAACCGAGATACACCTACCGACCTGCGGGTGACGTGTGTCAACCGGCGCTGTGCCTTTGCACGTGACAACCCCTTGCCTATCGTTGCGGTTGACGAGCCGATCTATCGTCGTCTGCCCTGTTTTCTCATCGCCACGGTGGACAAGTTTGCCGCCATGCCCTGGACAGGCGAGGTGGGGCAGTTCTTTGGCCGCGTGGAGCGCTACGACTCACAGGGCTTTTACGGGCCGTGTCAGCCATTCCAGGGGCAGCCTTTGCCTGGACAGAGTCTGCTGCCTCCTGAGCTGATTATTCAAGATGAGCTCCACCTGATCTCCGGTCCACTGGGGACAATGGTTGGGCTATATGAGACGGCACTCGATACGTTGTGTAGTCGTGAGGTGCATGGCCACACTATCCATCCAAAGATTGTAGTGTCAACGGCTACGGTGCGTCGGGCTGAGCAGCAGATTCGCGCCCTGTTCAATCGTCGGCAGGTGGACATTTTTCCTCCCCCCGGCCCGGACCGACGTGACGCCTTTTTTGCCGAAACTCACCCACGTGAGCGCAGCCCTGCCCGGCTGTATCTTGGCATTGCCGCCCAGGGCCGCAGTCCAAAAGTCATCATGTTACGCGTCTACCTGGCCTTGCTCGCCGCCGCCCAGCGGGCTTTCCTGGCCCATGGCAAGCCGCGTGATCCGGCGCATCCTGCCGACCCGTACATGACCCTGCTCGGCTATTTCAACAGTTTGCGGGAGCTGGGAGGCGCCCGGCGGCTCATTGAAGACGAGGTGCGCACGCGCGTGGCTGGTTATGGCAGCCGACTGCGTGTGGGAGAGACGCCGGGCCTGTTTGCCAACCGCACGATTGCCTACGACGTCGTGGAGCTGACCAGCCGCGTCAGTACCGACACCGTAGCAGAGGCGAAACAGCGCCTGTCGCACGCTTTTCGCGAGACCGACCACGTCGATGTCGCGATTGCGACCAACATGATTTCCGTGGGCCTGGACATTACCCGGCTTGGGTTGATGGTCGTGTTTGGGCAGCCTAAAACCAGCGCCGAATACATCCAGGCCACCAGCCGGGTGGGACGCGACCACGAGCGGCCCGGCCTGGTCGTCACCATTCTCAACATCCACAAACCGCGCGACCGTTCTCACTATGAGCGCTTTGCGGCGTATCACCAGTCCTTCTACCGAGCCGTCGAAGCCACCAGCGTCACACCGTTTTCCCCACGCGCTCTGGACCGTGGCCTGGCGGGTACATTGGTGGCCCTGGCCCGCCAGGGGCACGCGCCATTGACGCCACCCCTGGGAGCCAGCGCTATTCTCAGCGAGCGCCACGCGCTTGAGCACGTCGTAGACACCCTGGCGGCGCGGGCTGCAGCGCATACCAATCTCCCCGTGGAAGAGGCCGCAGCCCTGTCCCAGCGTGTGCAGGAGCGTGCCCAGGATCTCCTTGCCGAGTGGGAGCACATCGCTGTGGAACTCCACAACGTTGGGGCACCATTGCAATACCAGGCTGAAACGGGCAAAGCCCAACGACTTCTGTATCACTTCCTCGATCCTGAACTCAAACATAAACCACCACGCTACCAGAAATTCCGCGCCAACCGCTCCATGCGCGATGTCGAACCCAGCGTCAACCTGTGGCTCAAAAGCAGCGACGGTGTGGATATCGAGGAGACGGCCCCATGAGTGCCCCACGGCAGCGTCCCCATGGCCAGCTCCGGCAGAGCCAGCTCATTACTACATTTGGCCCGGGAGCCATGCTCGACCTCCCCGACTACTCCGTACTTGTGGGCGGCCTGGACTTCTGGTCTCCACTGGGCGAGGCTCTGCACGAGCCACGCCTGGTCGCGAAGCTCTGCAGCTTGCTGGGCCTGCCTGCCCTGCACTTGCGTCTCCCCCCGGCGGACCAGGAGGACCCCACCGCACCGCCTACGGGGATTACCGCCTGGCAGTTTCCAGAATGGTTCATTACCCAGGACGTGCAGCAGGAAGCAACGCCGGTACGCTCACGGCGTCTGGTGCACCGCACTGCCCTGATCCGCGGCAAGTTCATTGACCAGGACCGCAAGCGTCGCTCCGTAGTGCCCGTGCGCTTTGTGCGCGCCTGTCGGGCCGGCCATATCGGTGATCTGGACTGGTATGCCTACGTACATGAGGGCGTCACACCGTGTCGTCGTCCGTTGTGGATGGACGAGCGGGGTACCAGTGGCGACCTGGCTGAGGTGTCTGTGCGCTGCGAGTGCGGCCAGCAGCGCAATATAACCCAGGCCGCGATTGTCTCCAGTCGCGCTCTCGGGCACTGCGATGGCGCACGCCCCTGGCTCGGGCCGTACACCAAAGAACCCTGCGGCGAGCCCAGCCGCTTGCTCATACGGACCGCCAGTAATGCCTACTTCCCGCAGGTCATGAGTGTCATTTCGCTCCCTGAGCGCGACGATACCGTGACCAGAGCCGTGGATACGGTGTGGGAGTTCCTGGAGATTGCCGAGAGCCTCGACGATATCCGGCATGAACGCCGCCGCCCACGCGTGCAGGTAGCCCTGGAAGGTCTTACAGATGAGGTAGTTCTCGCCGCGGTGCAGGCGCGGAAGCACGGCAGTACGGCAGCCACGCTGTCGGTAAAGCAGGCGGAGTTCGAGGTACTGGCCAGTAGCCGCGAAACGCTGGGGGAAGATACACCAGATGGCGTGTTTTACGCGCGGGCGTTAGCACGCGGACACTGGGATGCCCCCTGGATGCAGCCCATTGAACGGGTCGTCCTCGTGCATCGGCTCCGGGAGGTGGTGGCGCTGGTTGGCTTCACCCGCTTTGAGGCTCTGGCCCCTGATATTGAAGGGGAATTGGAAATGGGCGTCCGCCGGGCGGCGCTAGCGCGCGAACCCACCTGGTTGCCAGCTATCGAGAATAAGGGCGAAGGCATCTTTCTGGGTATCCGTCGTGAGGCCGTCGAAGCCTGGTTGGCTCGCGCCGATGTGGCAGACAGGGGGAGACAGCTCGCTGCAGGGTTTGCGCACTGGAAGCAGGAACATGTCGGAAGCAAGCGAGAGTTTCCTGGCCTCCCCTATCTGATGCTGCACTCGTTTGCGCATCTCCTTTTAACCGCCATTGCTCTGGAGTGCGGTTATCCAGCCAGTGCCCTACGTGAACGTATCTACGCGCTCGCAGGTGTGGGCTACGGGGTCCTGCTCTATACCGGCACGACGGATGCTGAGGGGACCCTGGGTGGCCTGATTCAGGCCGGTCGCCGTATCCACCTGCACATACGCACAGCCCTGGAGATGGGCGAGCTCTGCTCCAACGACCCGGTGTGCTCCCAGCACCAGCCGCAGCATCCCCATGAGGCGCGTTTCCTGCACGGCGCGGCATGCCATGGCTGCGTGCTGATTGCCGAGACCTCATGCGAACAGCACAATGAGTTGCTGGATCGGGCTCTAGTCGTGCCGACCATCGACAATCTCGGCATACAGTTCTTCCCAGGAGCAATGACATAACGGCAGCGTCTTGGCAGCTTTCTGACGACATCAAGCAATCGTCACCCCGCTGTCCACCGGCAGAATCTGCCCGGTCACCATACGTGATTCATCCGACGCCAGGTAGAGCGCCGCGTGGGCAATGTCCTCCGGCTGAATCAGCCCCAGCAGATGCGACTGGGCCAGCTTGTCGATAGCCGGATTCCCTGCCATCAGGGCCTTGACGCGATCCGTCATGGTGGCGGACGGTGCGATGGCGTTGACCCGCACGCGCTGCGGGGCATACTCCACGGCCAGCGAACGTGTGAGCGCCGCAATGCCACCCTTGGCCGCGGTATAACAGTCGCGGCCGGTGATGCCCATCAGGGCCAGGTTCGAAGTCATATTGATCACCGAGCCACCCCCGGAGCGTATGAGTGCGGGTATGCCGTAGCGACAGCCCAGAAAGGTGCCGAAGAGATCCAGTTTGATGACCCGCCAAAATTCTTCGATGGGCGCCTCAACGACCGTGTTATCCTGCGGTGTAGAACCCCCGGCATTGTTGTGTAATACGTCCAGACGGCCAAAGGTGTCCAGCGTGGCACGGATGGCTGCCTGGATACTTGCTTCATCAGTGACGTCGGTGCGGATAGCGATGGCACCATTGCCAGCCAGGTGAGCGGTCTCCTCCCCGGCGGTGGTGGCGACGTCTGCCACCACCACCCGGGCTCCCTCACGGGCGAACAGCAATGCCGTGGCGCGGCCGATGCCGGTGGCGGCACCGGTGATCAATGCCACCTTCCCTGCCAAGCGTGTCATGCATGTCTCCCTTTCCCGGCATAAGCGCCAGGGTAAGCTCTCAGCACTTATCAGACATGGCCCCTCTCACTCTGGGAGAGGGCGGGCGGGCTTCTGGCAGGCGCGTCACACCCCTCACTCGACCCCCTCTCCCAGGGGGAGAGGGAGCTGGCAAGAGCGACTGCAAGCGGCTATCCGTATCCTGGCGCCTATGCCCTGTCCCGGTGCGGCTCTCCATCACTCAGGCGCGAGCCATCTCATTACCGTACATGTGCTCCAACTCGTAGACATGCGCCAGGCCCAGCACCTTGGTGACCTCGTCGCGTGACGCTAGACGACTGGCGGAGACGATACCGGTGGCTTGTAACTCGTGCATGGCCTCCTGGACCGCTTTACAGATCACCCCAATGGTGCCCCCGGTAATCATCACCCGAAAACCCAGGCGCTCTACCTCGGGAATGGGCAGCAGCATGCCGTTATACATCTTCGGCAGATCGGGGAGGGCCTGCGCATAGGTGCGTAAGTCCTCGACGGTCTTAATGCCATCGACAAAAATCAGGTCTGCGCCAGCCTCACAATACGCTCTGCAGCGCTGCACCACGTCGTCCCAACCGTTGACCGCGAGTGCATCCGTTCGGGCAATCACCACAAAATCCGGGTCACGCCGGGCGGCCAGGGCGGCCCGAATCTTCTGCACGTGCTCTTCCAGGGGAATGACCAGCTTGCCCTCGAAAAACCCACACTTTTTGGGAAACACCTGGTCTTCAATATGACACCCGGCTACGCCCGCGGCTTCGTATTCACGGATGGTGCGGGTGACATTGATGGCATTGCCATAGCCCGTATCGGCATCACATAGCACGGGTACATCGACCGCGCTGGCAATATAACGCGCATTCTGCACCATCTCTGTCTGAGTCACCAGGCCGACATCCGGGTAGCCACGCTCTGCGGCGGTGCCAAAGCCCGTCATATACACGGCCTGAAACCCCGCGCTGGCAGCGATCTGGGCGTGGAAGGCATTGAGCACGAAGGGCGCTGCAACCATCGTACCACTGCGCAACATCTGGCGCAGACGGGTCGTGGTACGCAGTGCGGTCACGGGTTGCTGAACTCCAAAGTTATGCACGGTCATCGCATCAACCTTCTGGTGTAAGGGCATTGTACAGGGGCCAGAACGATGTTCGGTCTCTCTCTGGCACCGTATAGCGGGCGAGCGTAGCACGATCCGTCGTGCCAGAAAAGGTCGCACTCTTGACACCATCAGCTAACTGTGCGAGGAATGCGTACATTTCTTCGCCTTGGCGCAGCACACAGGAGAGACGACATGACCTACGACGTGATTGTGATTGGGGCAGGTTCTGCCGGAGCCATCCTGGCAACACGGCTCTCAGAAGACCCGACACGCTCTGTCCTGCTCCTGGAAGCAGGCCCGGATTATCCAAACTTTGAGCACCTGCCCGAAGAAGTCAAGTACGGCTATGCCACCGAAATCGACATCATGACCAGCGACCACAACTGGCAATTCGTCGGCAAAGCCACAGAGCAGTCCCCGGAAATGCTCGTCCCGCGTGGCAAGGTCACGGGTGGGTCCAGCGCTATTAATGGCCAGGTTTTCCTACGCGGGGTACCGGAAGACTATGATTCCTGGGCGGCCATGGGCAACAATCAATGGGGCTTTCAGGAATTGGTACCGTATTTTTGCAAGTTGGAAAATGACCAGAATTTTACCGACGAATTCCACGGCAATAGCGGACCGATCATCACGCACCGCTTTGCCCGCGATACCTGGTTACCGAGCCAGGTGGCCTTTTACGAGGCGTGTCGTACCGCCGGCTTTCCCGACTGTGATGACCATAATCATCCAACCTCCACCGGGGTAGGACCCACCCCGTTTAACAACCCGAATGGCATTCGTTATAGCACCGCCATGGGCTACCTGAGCCAGGCCAGGCATCGGCTCAACCTGACGATTCAGGCTGATTGCCTGGTGCGCCGCCTGGTCTTCAACGGTACGCGGGCCACTGGTGTGGAGGTCGAGCGCGGTGGTGAGACATTTGTGGTCACGGGCAAGGAGATTATTCTCAGTGCTGGCGCCATTGGTTCGCCGCATATTTTGCTGCTCTCTGGGGTGGGCCCAGCGGAGCACCTCAGCCGCCTGGGCATTCCCGTGGTGGCTGACCTCCCAGGCGTCGGCAAGAATCTGCGCGATCATCCCCTGGTGTGGGTGACCTGGCGTACTAAACCCGAGTTCCCGCTCGACGGTATGGCACCGCGTATGCAGGTGTGTTTACGCTATACGGCGGAGGGCTCCCATCTACGCAATGATATGAAAATCTCTATGCAATCGTTTGCTACCGAGCGTATCAACCGAGGCGGGCAGCGTATGGATGCCCTGGGCATTCGCATGACTGCAGGAATTCAACTGGCCATTGGCCAGGGCGAGCTGTCGTTGACCTCGGCAGATCCCAGAGTGCAGCCGTTCCTGGATTACCGCTACCTGGAGGACGCCTTTGATCGCCAGCGCCTGCGGGAAGCGATCCGCCTGTGCGTCAAATTCGCAGAGCACGAACGTTTCCGCGACATCATTGCCGAACGCGTGGAACCCAGCGATGCGGACCTGGCGTCGGATGAAGCCCTGGACGCCTGGTTGCTGCGGGAAGTGACCACCTCACAGCACATTTCCTGCACGTGCAAGATGGGGTCCGCGTCAGACCCGTTGGCTGTCGTTGACCAGTTCGGTCGTGTGCACGGCCTGGAGAATCTGCGTGTGGTGGATGCGTCGATCATGCCCGACTGCATCCGTGCCAATACCAATGTGACGACCATGATGATTGGCGAGCGCATCGCCGATTTTATTCGGCAAGAGATGTAATCGTGATGTCCGTTCTCAAGGAGACACTCCGCTCCCCTCTCCCTCTGGGAGAGGGTGAGGGTGAGGGCGGCGGAGAGCAAGGCGGCAGACGTTGTCTCACCAGCACTTTCCATGGAGTGTCGGCCTAGAGGACAAGGAGGTGCCTCATGTTAGACATGCTCATTCGGGGCGGCCGTGTAGTCACGCCGGGAGGGGTAGGCAACTGGGATGTCGGCATCGTCGGGGAACACATCGTTGCCGTGGCCTTCCCAGGCATTCTCCCGCAAGAAGCCAAAACGGTGATCCACGCCGACGGCAAGATCATCGTGCCCGGCGGCATTGAAACGCACGCCCACGCGGTGGCCAATGTACAGCCTGGTGCCCGCGCCCTGGTGGCCGGGGTGCCGAACGCCGGGCCACTGGATCATTCACTCGGGGCTATCTGGGGTGGCACAACTACGGTCGTCGATTTTGCCCCGGTGCCTACCGAGGGTGACCTGGCCGCGGGCATCCATCGCTACCTGGAGCCCTGGCAGGGCAACGCCTATACTGACTATTCCACGCACTGCATCTATACCAGCCGCAATCCCCCGGATACCATTGCGCGCTACCATGAGCTGGTCTCCGCTGGCTTCCCCAGCGTGAAAATTTTTACCACGGATATCCGTCCGCCTGAGGGCCGGCAGACCAGCCTGACGCCCATTGGCAAGATTGACACGGGCCGCTTAGAGGATCTCATGCGGCAGATTGCCCGCCATAGTGGCGTGCTGGCGGTGCATGGTGAAGACGATGAGCTGGTCATGTACAACTACCTGCTGGCCCAGCAGCGCAACCAGTGGGACTGGTGGAATGTGCATCTCATCCACTCCAAGCTGGTTGAAGAGCTGGCCTTTCAGCATATCGTCCGACTGGCGGCCCGTACCGGGGCTGGCACCTACTTCGTGCACGTCACTGCCAAAGAGGGCCTCGACGCGGTTGCCGAGGCCCGTAGTCGAGGTTTGCCCGTGTATGGCGAGGTGTTAACACTGGCACTCTCCTTCACTGCAGACCGTTACCGTGAAGCAGACGGCATGAAGTATCACACCTATCCCTCGCTGAAGGGTGATGAAGACTACCGCTATCTGTGGGATGGTCTGCTGCGTGGTGACCTGTCCTTCACCGCCACGGACAGCAGCTTTACGACCTTCCTGGACAAGCTGGCCGGACGCAATGTCGTGGATGTGCGCGGCGGGAACATCGGCATCGAGATTCGTATGGGCGTAAATTACACCGAGGCCGTGGTGCGGCGCGGTATGCCCCTCGAACATTTTGTCGCAGTGACCTCGACGAATGCAGCCAAGCTCCTCGGGCTGTATCCACGCAAGGGCGCCATTGCTATTGGTAGTGACGCGGATATTACCATCATAGACCCGGCCGTGAAGAAAACGCTCAGCATGACGGATTTGCACCTGCGGGACTATAGCCCCTGGGAAGGCTGGGAAGTCGAAGGCTGGCCGACCACGGTCATTCTGCGGGGTAAAGTCATGGTGGACAACGGTCGCTTGCTGGGCTCGCCGATGGATGGGCAACTCGTCCCTCGCAAGATCGATCCTGGGGTGTTGCGGCGTCCGGCGTTTTAAGCCGACAGCACCCCAGTGTGGGTACCTCTGCCTGGCCTACAATCGAGCACCAGTGTGGCATCCTGCGTGAGCGCGTTGCACGGTGAGCAGGCGTAGACGAGGTTCGCGTAGTCATACAGGCCAGTGGGTCAGAGGCGGCGTGGCATGGGATGATGAACGCTCAAGGACTGCGCACCATCGGCACACCAGCGTTCACACCATAAACAGTAGACACAGCGGAAGGTACACTCGTTACGCAACCACGGCTTGTAGGCTTCGCCCCTCTGAGAGCCACGGGGGCCGTGTCGTCGGCTATGGGGCACGCGTGGGTAGGCAAAGGCCACAGACGCACCCCTTACGGCTGTGATGGCTCGACGAGACGTTGCGCCTGCTGATGCAGCGCGGTGACGTGCTCCAACAGGCGCTGATCCAGTGGCGCAAGCTGCTGGTCCGCTTGCTCCTGCAGTTGGGCCAGCTCATTGGCTTCGGCAGGAGTCAAGCCAGGGGTGTATTGCTGCTGGAGGAGGGCAATACGACGCTGATGCAGGGTCTCCCAGGGTGTCGTGTCTCCGTGGGCTATCGCCTCTGCCAAAAGTTGCAGCGTCATGGCTTCCACCGAGAGGCGCTGTGCAGTAGCGCGGGCCTGCAACTGGGTGGCGAGGTGATCATCTAGGGTCAGGGTTATCACCATGAGGCGCCCTCCTGCACGTGCTAACTGGCAGGACGGTGTTCGGGTCCGCGCTGGAGTTCGAGGCGTTCCTCGATCCATTGCCGCACCAGGGCACTCATCGAAGTGTGCGAGGCAAGGGCTTCAGCACGTAGAATGGCTTTGGTGCGCGGGTCTAAGTGCATGGTCAGGGTGGTCGTCCCAGACGCCTCGTCCGCTGGTGACGGACTCCAGTCCAGGGGCTGAAAATAGCTTGCGGGGTAGAGGTAGTCTTCACCAGAGTTATCAATGACGCGGAGAAAGCCAGCGTCCTGTTCGGATGGTTGGCTCGGAAGGACTTTGTAGACTGCGCCGAGCGTCAGGTCCGCGAGGGGAGCGTTCACGGCTTCCTCGGGCAGGCGCACGTAGGCGGCGTTGTTGATACAGCGTACGTAGTTCATCATTCTCAGGCCACGACCTCGGCTGACCTCTCGTTGTGGATCACCACGGTTGGATCAGGGTTGGGCGTCGGGACTGGCAGGTGGTGTTCACGTAACAGGGCCACATGCTCGGCCATGCCCCATTTGGCTTTGTACAGGCAATCTTCGATGGAATGGCCTACCCCAGTGAACCCTTCTAAATCTGGGGAGTAAAAGCCGAAGAAATTCGGGTCAGCCGTCGCTTCAATCACCAAAGCATACGATAAATCTAGCATGGTGTTCCTCACTCTCTGGCGCTTACGCCAGCGGCTCTCAGAATGGCGTGGCAGGTACCGGTAGGGACTTCCTTGGCACCATGATAATCCACACGGACAAGTCTTGGGAATCCCGGCTTGCCGTAGTAACGGATGGAGCCCTTCTCACGTATCACGGTAAAACCATTGCGCTCCAGTAGTCGTATCAGTTCATTGAAAGTTATCGGTGTCGATACGCTCCAGTTCTTGTCCCGCTGATACCCCCAATGCCCCCAGCATACGACATAGCCAGGGGCCAGGCAATGCCGTGCCTCGGCTGGGGCTGCGCGCGCGCCCGGCCTGCGGCTGGAGGCACCCGGCCTGGCAGTAGACGCTGGGCACCGGGGCCACGCGGCCTCACGCTGGACCGAGCTGGTCGAGCAGCAGGCGCAGTTCGGCGGCGTCGGAGTAGCGCAGGCGCGGGTCGTCGGCCAGGGCCGGGTCGCGCGAGCCGGCGAGCAGGGCCTGCAAGGCGGTGAGGATGGGCCGGGCATTGTCCGGCAGGTTGGGGCGCTGGGCCAGAGCGGCCAGTTGTGCGGTAGCCTCAGTTGCCTGCCCCGTGGTTAGGGCCTGGGCTACCAGGGTGTACACCTCGGCCAGGGGGCTCTGGCTCACGCCCTCGGCGCGACGGTAGGCCAGGTAGGTGTCCAGGGCCTGCTGGCGGGGGCAGTCGCGGCAGCGGGATTCCCCTCAGCACGCTCCAGATCACTCAGAATGTTGAAGGTCGTCCACGGTGTAGTGGCGTGCCCAAAGGATGCTTTGCAGGCGATAGCGCGCTGGAGCTCCCGGCGGGCCTCGTCGTAGCGGTGCAGCGCGATGAGTCGGATGGCGGCGTTGTTGCAGGAGCGGCCTTCGCCGGCCAGGTCGTGCAGCATTGCACGCATCTCGGCAGCCTGGAGGTGGAAGCGGACAGAGTCTTCCATGCGGCCCATAGCATAGGCTCCCAAGCTGCTCCAGCGTGTTGCTCTGGCCGGCCGTGTTGCCGAGCTGCATCTGGATTCGTAACGACTCCTGATAGGCGTGCTCCGCGGCTTCGTGCTGCCCGGTGACATGGTGCACCATGCCAATACCGTGCTAGGTTACGGCGACGCTCGCGGGCTCGTTGAGCTGTGTGAACATGTCGCGGGCTTCAGTCTGGGCCGTGAGTGCTGCCGGGTAGTCACGCTGAAACATGCGGACAGTACCGAGTTGGCCTTTGTTGACGGCGACATCCCGGAGGTTGCGCCGCTGCTCGGCCAGCGCAATCGCTGCCTCATAGGACGCCGCTGCTTCATCCAGGCGGCCGAGAGCGCTCAGGCAATCACCGAACTCGGTCAGGCAGACTGAAGCCATGCGCGCAGCGTCGATATTGCCGGCGTCCGCCAGTGCCGTGAAGCCCGCGCAGGCTTGTGCCAATAGGGCCAGCGCGGCCTCGGCGTCGCCGCTCTCCCTCAGCTGTACGGCCCA
>Ga0194121_10009969_pt1 | contig 11651 bp, 12 predicted proteins | sample TA2MahCa50mmetaG_FD_148609 | JGI IMG/M metagenome (GOLD analysis project Ga0194121, IMG submission 148609) | Freshwater microbial communities from Lake Tanganyika, Tanzania - TA2015020 Mahale Deep Cast 50m | ecosystem: Environmental > Aquatic > Freshwater > Lake | place: Tanzania: Lake...
AAACCACCACCAAATCCACAATTTGAAACGGAAGAAGAATGGGAAAATTCATTCACACGTTCGTTTTATTATTTGGTGACAATACATAGAGAAGATTTACCTGAAAACGATTACGACTTTATTTTGGTTGCATATGATGATGAAAATGGACAATCGATATTTAGTAAGTATATTGATGGTGGTCAATTAAAAAACTTTATAACACATGGACATCAGATTCACTACGAAGAAATGTTTTACATTGAAAAAGAACCATCAAGGGTGGTATTTTGGGCACATTCACCAGAAAGAGGTTGGGCCGAAAGAAAAGAAATAAAATTAAAATAAATAATAAAATTAAATTAAATAAAACATGGCAAATATATCGTTTTATGGTTCACATAATTCAGCCGTTGCAGTTGAGGAAAACGGTAAATTAATTTGTGTAATTGAGATAGAAAGATTTATCTCACAAAAAAACGCGGGTTATTCCCAATATAAAATTTCTAGAACAAGACCATACTTATTACTTGAAGTTCTTGAGTATATAAAAGACACATACGGCATATTCGAATTTGAAAACTGTATTTATTCAAATTCAGACACTATTGAAGATGAATATATGGTTAAAATGTGTCCAATGGATATTACAATAAGACAACATGGTGACGCTTTTACACAAGGATATGAGAAATTAATAAACGCAAAAAATTATTATTCGATGCTCCATCATGAAGCACATGCCGCTTGTGGATTTTATCAAACAAATTACGAAAACGCATTGATAATTTCATTTGATGGTGGTGGAAATGATGGTTTTTTTAATATTTATCATGCTGAGAATAGAAATACAATAAAGAAAATAGGTGGATATAACATAGATTTAGGTTTTCCGTATATGGTTATCGCTCAATATTTAAAAGATATAAGGTTTGAACCTAGTTTAGACCTCGGGGTATTGATATATCCGGGTAAAATAATGGGGTTATGTTCCTATGGTAAATTAAATAAAAATTGGTTACCTCATTTTGAAAATTTTTACAGAAGTAAACCTGATGGACCAACATATACTAATATGATAAAAAAATTAGGAGATGAAATTGGTGTTGAATTTAGTATGAGTAATAGAATTGAAGGTCAACTTTCATGGGATATAGCCAAAACATCACAAATCGCATTTGAAAATGTTTTTTTTGAATTAACAAAACAATATATTGAAAAATATCCTAAAATACCAATAATATTAGTGGGTGGTTGCGCCTTAAACATATTGTTAAACACAAAAATGTATAACACGTATACAAAGAAAAAAATACTTTTTAATGGTAATAGAAGGGATGTTTTTATTCCACCTAATCCAAATGATTGTGGTATTGCAGTGGGAATGTTACTAAATCATATGAAACCATCAACAGCGATAGATGTCACATACTCCGGTATTAAAATTTTAGATAAACACACACTAATGACACACGCCGAAGAAAGGAACCACAAAAGGTTTAATATGGATGAGATGGTAAATGATTTAATTGATGGTAAAATAATTGGTGTTGTAAGAGATACATCAGAACACGGTCCAAGAGCGTTGGGGAACCGTAGTATAATATGTAATCCAACATATCCTGAAATGAAAGATGTGTTAAATAAAAAAGTAAAAGATAGAGAGTGGTATAGACCCTTTGCCCCTGTTGTTAGACTTGAAGATGTGTCTAAATATTTTGACTTTAATTCAGAAAGTAGATGGATGCAATTTTGTCCAGAAGTAAAGAAAAAATGGAGAAAAAAATTATCTTCAATAACACATGTAGATAATACGGCAAGGGTTCAGACTGTAACAAGAGAACAAAACCAATGGTTATATGACTTACTAACTGAATTTGATAAAAAAACCGGAGTCGGGGTGTTATTAAACACTTCATTTAATGTTAACGGAAAACCAATATTATCAAAATACAGTGAAGCCCTTGAAGTTTTTGATAAAACAGACATGGATAAATTATTGTTACAAAATATATATTTCAATAAATAAAAAAAATATGAAAACAAAAATCGTAACCGCGCTTTATTTTGATGGTATGTCAGGTTTTCCTTATTTTGGTCACGATACGTATGCCAGAAAAGAAAGATATTTACATTCATTAAGAGTCTTATCAAACACAAATCAAGAAATTTCATTATATTGTAATGAAAATGAATTTGATTTAATAGTTTCTCATTGTAATGAATATAAATTACATAATGTAAATGTTAAAATTTCAAATATTTGGGATTATCCAAATAGTAAAAAAATGAAAGAAATAAAAGAAAAATCCAATGCCTTTAATTTTTACCACGAAGTTGACTGGAATAAAATATTTCTTTTAGAAAAGGAATTTAATAAAAATTATGACTACATATATTGGGTTGATGTTGGAATATCTCATTCAGGTTTATGGTTGGATAGATATAATCCCCACATAGAAAAATGTGATGGTATGTCAAGAACATATGAATGTTATTCATATACAAATTTATTTAATGATTCTTTATTTCCTAAAATGTGCAACCATATAGGAGAAAAATTAATTAATTTTTCAAATACATTGTTGTACCATCACCCAAGTAGCGTTGAACACATATTAGGCCCCTACAATGTGATTGATTTATTTGAGAGAAAACAAAAGGATAGAAAGACCAATTCATTAAGTGTTGGTGGTTTTCTTGGGGGACACATATCCAAAATAAAGTGGTTTATAAACGAATTTAAAAAACTATCAAATATGATATTAAATAATGAAATGATATCAAATCATGAATTAATAATATCATTTATCGTTCAAAATAAACCAGAAAATTTTAGTACATTTGTTTTTGATACATGGTACCATAAAGATTTTAATTTTAATGGACTAGTTACACAAGAAGAACAAGAAGAATTTAAAAAAGATTACTTTAAAAACTCAACACAATTTGTTAATTTTTTTGATGAAAAATTAAAAATATAAACGAATGCCCACGTTATTTAATGAACCAATAGTAATTGGGTATGTTTGTTCGGGTCCAACATATAGAGAAAGTGTATACAATAAATTAAAAAATTTTTATTTTGATGATGATAATTTGTTTTATTGTATAATAACAGATGATAAAAAATTCTTTTCTGATTTAAATAGAAAAAATTTAATTGTAAAAGAATTAACAGAATTTTATAAAAATTTTTTATATTTAGAAAAATATGAGTATTTTTTAAATAGTGTAAGTGTAAATGATTATGGTGAAAAGTTTATTAACCAAGGATATAAATTCCCAATGTCTGTTTATAGATTTATTTTATTTTTGGCACATAAATTAAAAATTAGAAATGTTACGTTATTAAGTTGCGATTCATATTTTGATATTTACAATTTTAATAATGGATATTTCAATGAAAGAAACGTAGTACATGTTTCAGGGGGGTTTGAGGTAGATACAATGTATTGCGGTGGATACAAAAATTCGTTGCATCCATCTATTTTTTTAGAAAAAAAATATAATTACAATCCATTTAATTTAAACAGAAATTATAATATAGACAATGTAGACGTAGTATGTGAAACAGGAAAAATATTAATAGTAGATGAAGCTGCTAGATTTTATTTTTTTAAAGATGTAACACAATTAAATTTTTTTTTTAATTTATGGAATGATATTATCGAATTTTTATGTTTAAATGTGGATTTTAATCATAATCATAGTATAATTTATAATTACGATAGTGGTATTTTTAGAATGAACGAGTGGGTGGTGGCTCCTATTCATGAATTTTTAAATTTTAAATTTAAATGGGGAGGAACGATTGGATTACGAGTAGAGCATGACCCAATCTATGAAAGAAGATTTTTAAATTTATAAACCTATTATCACGATAAATCATTTACTGTTTGTTTATTTATTCTTATGTTTTTAACAAAAAAGGTAATGGAAAATTTATTAGAAATGAATAGTGAAAATATAAACGAATCAAACACAAAATCTCCTGTATTAATTAAATTTTTAGAATTAATAGAATCAGAAACATCTTTAACAAAACTTTTTGAAAAAGACGGGTCAAGTGACAAACATTACTCTGGATATAACTTTTTATATGAATTAATTTTTGATAAAATTAGATATAATAATTTAAATTATCTTGAAATAGGTTTAGGTACATTAATACCCCATATACCAAGTACCCATGTAGGTCAACTTTCAAGGAACGCTAATTATACACCTGGTTTGATATTAAAAACATACAAAGAGTATTTTACAAATAGTAACATTTATGGTATCGATATTGCTGAAGATTGTATGTATAGTGAAGAAAGAATAAAAACATTTTTACTTGATTCAAGAGATAAAAGTAGTTGTGATGTGTCTTTGGGTGATTTAAAATTTGATGTGATTCTTGATGATGGTTTACACACCGCAGAGGCTCAGTTTAGAACATTTAATAACTTTTTTGATAGGTTAAACGTGGGTGGTTATTATATAGTTGAGGACATTGGTGGTAGTTCAGACATGGTTGGTTTTTATGAGGAATATAAAAATGAATTAAAAGAAGTTATAGACCAACATGAGTATTATTTAGATTGGAATGTTTTAATTATTAGAAAAAACAATAGTAAGAAGGGGGCTCATTTTGGTGAATGGAAAGGTGGTGATTGGGAATATAAATATGACACTAATGGTTTGAACACCTTTTATCAGGAAATCGAACCAAATTATAAAAATAATATACCGTCCATATATTATAGATGGTTCAATAATGACAATCAATTAAAAAAAATTGAAATTGATATTGAATTTGACAAAATATCGGAAAAAAGTGAATCAAATAAAAAAATAATTTATTTAGAAAAAGAAAATTCTTATTTAAGAGACGAAATTAAATCGATTAAAGAATTATTAACTAAAATTAATATTAATAATATACCAAATTTTGAAGTAAATAAAAATTTAACAATTGTTACTGGTTTATGGAACATAGGGAGACCAGGTAGGGACTTTTCTCATTATATTGAACATTTTAAAAATTTTTTAGATATACCTCAAAATTTATTTATTTATATTCCCGAAGAGTATGAATATTTAGTTTGGCAAAAAAGAAGTAAAGAAAATACATTTGTAAAAATATATGAGTTAGAAGATGTAAAAAAAATCTACAACCCATTTTGGAATAAAACTCAAGAAATAAGAGTTAATCCAAATTGGTTAAATCAAGCAGGTTGGTTGTTAGGGTCACCCCAATCGGTTTTGGAATATTATAATCCAATTGTCCAATCTAAAATGTTTATGTTAAATGATGCCTCAATTTGGAATCCATTTGATACCGAATATTTCTTTTGGTTAGATGCTGGTATTACTAATACAGTTCCACATAGTCATTTTGTTGAAAACAATGTTTTAAATAAACTAACAGAAATAGGTAACCCGTTTTTATTTTTAAGTTACCCATATGAAGCTAATACTGAAATACATGGGTTTACATTTAGTGAAATGAATAGAATTGCAAATACTAAAGTAGAATATGTCTGTAGAGGTGGTTTATTTGGTGGTCACAAACAACAAATACACGAAGCAAATTCTACTTATTATTCTATGTTAATGAGCACCCTTAATAGAGGTTTCATGGGAACCGAGGAAAGTATATTTACTTTGATGTCGTATTTAGAACCACACATTTATAAAAGATTCGAGTTAGATGGTAATGGTTTAATTGTTAAATTTACTCAAGCAATAATTAATAATAAAATTGAGATTATTGAGCCCAAAGTAACTCAATTGCAAAATTATATAAAATATACCGATAGAGACGTTGAAAAAGTTAAAACTAATTTATATATTTTAACTTTTAATTTTCCAGAACAAGTTTTACACACCATAGAGTCGATGAAAAAAACACCAGAGTGGTTAATTAAACCACATTTAGTTTTATTAGACAATTCAACAACCGAAGAGATTAGAAATCAAAATAGAAAAATTGCTGAAGATTATAATTTTGAATACATTAGTTTAGAAGGTAATACGGGTATTTGTGGTGGTAGACAAGCTGCGGCAGAACATTTTAATGATTCAAATGCTGAATTCATGTTCTTTTTTGAAGACGATATGACTTCTAATCCACCTGATTACGATGGTCAATTTTGTAGGAATGGTTTCAGAAAACACATACCAAATCTTTATAATTTGGTACACAGAATAATGTTAAAAGAAAAATTTGATTTTCTTAAACTATCATTTACTGAAGTATATTTCGATAACGATAAACAATGTTCTTGGTATAATGTCCCACAACATATAAGAACAAGAGATTGGCCACATTATGATAAACTACCTGTTACAGGTTTAGACCCAAATATACCATTAACTAATTTTAAAAACATTAGGAGCATTGATGGTTTATCATATATAGATGGTGAAGTTTATTATGCAAACTGGCCGATGATTGTGAGTAAGGAAGGTAACTATAAAATGTTCATTGAAACAAAATGGGCCCACCCTTTTGAACAAACTTGGATGTCACATATATATCAATTAACCAAAGAAGGTAAAATAAAACCCGCAATATTGTTGGCATCACCAATTTGGCATGATAGAATCAAACACTATCAACCAAATGAAAGAAGAGAAAACTAAATTATTTTTTTTTTAGATAAGGTAAAACACAAGTATTTTCGTTGTAAGCGATATTTTGAGTCAAATAATAATTCCAATAATCCGGATTTCCATAATCTCTAATGTGATTTAAATGTATTGGTGAAAAAAACCTATTGGGTTCTATTAATACATCTCTACCATATAAAATTTGAATCCTACCCATCATATCACCATCTTCACCTCCCCAACCAATAAATTGTTCATTAAATCCACCACAATTTAAAATTAAATTTATATCCATCAAACAACAACACCCAATTCCACCAACGTGGTGCATTAACGGCATATTCTCAAATGATTTTTTAATTAGAAAATCATCAATCGATATATTTAGTTTATTTTTATTAATAAATTGATTTAAGTAATTTTGGGTGGCTTCAATTCCTTTTAGAATACATTCATTTATTTTTTCTCCATTAAGAAAAATTTCATATTCAAATCTATGTCCTGTATAAGAGTAATAACCATCAATATTCTCTAAATCTATTTCATTTGTCTCTATTAAATTTATCGTTTCAGTTTCGCTTAAACCAAGTAAATCGTATGTATGTATTGTATTTGGTGTAATTGTTTTTATTGTTTCTAGCAAATCATAGTAATTTTTTTTTAAAAAAAAACAATCTGAGTCATGTTGAAACACATAATCAAAATCTAAATTTTCATTGTAAACAATGTTTAATTTTTTTGATTTTTTAAATTCACCTAACTTAAATGGAAAGTGTATGGAATCCTCAATTATTTTTTCGGGTGAAAAATCATAAAGTTTACATTCGGCATTAATTTTATTGTCTATTAAAAAATTTGTAAATTCTTTTAATTTTGGCCACGTGTATTTTATATTCCTTATTCTAGAAGAATTTTCAAGACCATCATCCCAAAAGACCATAAATAATAATATTCTTTTTGACATTTTTAATTTTTTATCGAATATTTAATATGTTCCCATAAATTATATTTTTTATTAATAAAAAATTCTTCCTTTAACCATAAAACTTTTTCTTTGTAAATATTATAAATATCTTTATAGTTTTCATTAATTTCTTTTATTTTATTTTTTATTTGTTCAGTTTCCATCCCATTTAAATTAATATAACATTCATTTGGTATGTGTTCTTCAATGTTTTTACAACCATAATATATGGGTACGGTATCCGTTAAAATAACATCCCAAAATTTTTCACTGACATAATTCTTTTGTATACTATTTTCACACGCAATTGAAAACATATAATTATCAAGACCATAGTGTTTACTATGTATATATCCTTTTATTTTTTTATTTTCACTATCATTTGGCCAAAAATCACCATACAAGTCAATTAAATTTAAAGAAGAGAGTTCATTTGCTAGATTTACTCTAAAATCATAAATTATTTCGCAAACATTTGGTATTGAACCTTGATAAAAAATAACTTGATTTGTTACAATCATTGATATTGGTTCTCTTTTATCATAATTAAAATTTTTAATATTGTACCACCATTCTAATTTTTCTTCTTCAATCGTAGATGGTCCGTGATATCCCGTATAAAAACCACTGTCCCATGTTGGACCCCTACTTCCGTATAGCATCGGGGGTAATGTTTCAATATACTCACTACTATTCGGAAATTGAGTTTTATCGGCAATAAAAATTTTACCACAATATTTTTCAATATTTTCTTTTGGTTGATTAGGTGAAAATAATGGTTCTTGAGAGTAATATAATGTTCTGTTTTTCGGCGTTTTTATGTTATCCCAATCAGTTCTACCAAATACAATGGTGTAATCTTGACCATCTTGTACGAATTCAAAATTTTCAATGTTTGATTCGTTTACAAATTGTTTAATAAATCTTCTAGTAACCCATTCATTGTGGGTCCACCAACATTCTAATTTAATTTTTATCATTTTATAATTTTATTTTATTTTTATTAAAAAAACTTTCGTAAGGGTATTGTTTTATGTTTTGTAAATTACTTTTTACAGGAAAATCAAACATACCTTTTATTCCGTTTTCATCAAAAATATATTTTTTATCTATATCAATAGAATCATCATTTAAAAATCCCGCAAAAACTCTATTAAATAAACTATATTTCCACACACCAGGTTTAATGTTTTCGTCTCGGTCATATATAACTAAATTTTTTATTCCGCCAGAACTTCTATCAATAAAATATTTTTTATACATTTTTAGGTATCTATATGTAATATCACCATCTTCTTCTCCAAACCCCAAAAGCCTTTCATCAAAATAACCCAATTCATCTATTCGTTTTTTATGAATAAAAAAATGACTAAAACTACCATTAATTCTTATTAAATCGGGCTCATTAAAAATTGGGTCGTGTTTAAAAACGTTAAAAATATCATCAGTTTCTATCTCAATATCTTCGTTTATTAATAAATTCCAATTGGTTTTACTATGAATAATTAATGTATTCCATAGTTTTGATAATCCTCTTTGTTCTGTAAAAAAAATGGGGTATACATTATTGTAATTTAAACACAAATTTAAAACATTTTTACGATAATCATCATTAAAATCCTCTTTATAATCACCATTAACGACAATCAAAATATCGTAGTCCGTTAACTTTCTTATTTGATTAACAATATTTTCTAAATAAGAAAATCTTTTTGAGAATGTTGTTATCCCTATTGTTAATTTTTCCATTTTATATTAATATTTAAATTAAATATAAGAAAACAATAAAATAATGTAAATCAAATGGTCATTAAAATCTTTCAATTTATTGGTGATGTAATTGGTCAAATAGAACGTAAAGATGGTGGGTTTATGTATTCAACAAATACTTATATAAATGAAGAATATAGATGTTATTTATTAAAAGACAACAATAAAATATATTTAACATCATTTGATAATCTGAAAACCGCAAAAGAATATTTAATTCAATTGGAAAATAGTAAAACTAATATTATTATACCATAAATTTCTTAAATAAAAAAAATGGAATCTGATAGTGATAATGAAGACGAAAGTAAAAGAATCAAAAACAATCTTATATCGAGATACTTCTCTAATGTTAGCTATGTTTTTTTTGCCATTTGGATACGATGCCCTATTCAAATTATTGATGGAAATAACTGGTTCATATTGGGTTGCAGATATAATTTTTTATTTAATTTCAGGTTGTTTTTGGTTGTCCTATATTTTCTTTTCACGAAAAATATCTAGTTCAAACGAAGTTTGATTTCCATTAATTTAAAACACGCAAAGAAACCATCAATTTCAGTTAGTTCTCTATTTTGTTTGGGTTCATGACAAGGAAATACAATACAATTATTATTCATTGATATGTTATATATCCAATGATATTTTGTTAACATTTCAACAGTTAAATAGACCCTATTCCTATCAAAGAAACGATAAAGTTTTTTAATATCATAATATTGGAGCACAGATATACTTGGTATTCCAACATTTGGAAACATTGTTTTTGAAAACAATTCAAATGATTTTGGAAAAAGCATTTCAATTACATACCAATCTAACATACTATTAAGTATATTGAAATATAATAATTAGAAGTAAAGAAGTATTTATTATTAATGAGTTTTTTAGATAAAAATAAACAAGAAAAAATAACATCATTTGTAAAGTTTGTTAATGATGAACTTGGACTGAAAAAATGTCCAAAAATCATTCTGCAAAATGGTAGAGGTGATTTAAAGACCACCGCCAATTATAATTATTCATCCGATACAAAGACCATTAGAGTCAATTCAAAGAACAGGGCACTGGTTGATATAATGAGGAGTATTGCTCATGAAATGGTTCACCATAAACAATATGAAGATGGTAGATTAAAAGTCAAACCAGCGGATATAGGGGGGGAAATTGAGGATGAATCAAACGCAAAAGCGGGACAATACATAAAAATATTTGCACAAAAAGATAAAACAATATACGACGAATGAAAATAATTGTAACAGAGAAACAAATGAAACTAATAACAGGTAGTGTTATTAATGATTTGGATGAGGCGGAGGATGCCGCAGCTGCTCAACCATCTGCAGGAACAAGTAGTTCTGGTAGTAAACAAGGGTATCCTGAAGTTGGTAAATGGGAAAGTGGTGTCACTAGGGGGCCCGCAAATCAAATTGGTGTCACCAAATGGTCAGATGTCGTTGGTTCAACATTAAAAAGAGGAAAAGCAAATCCATTAAAGTAGGATATTTACATTATTGTGGATATTTATAAAAAAAGTATTATGTTAGTAAGTAATAATAAAAAATGGATGAGCGTTTCAAATACTTTAATTAATTTAGAAAACGGATTTCGATTTGACGTAAACAACGTGCATCCAATTGTTGTTTGTGAATTTTTTAAAGAACACACATTATATGAATACAAGTATGGTTTAGATAATAAATCAGAGACCTTCTCAAAAATAAAAAAATTAATTGTTCCATTAATTGATTTTGATTCCGAACTAGTATTAGAATATGAGGTAAGATATGGTATGAAATTAATTACTGAAAACACAAAAGGTTATTCAATTTATACTGAACAATTAATTTTAGAAAGTTGGGATTTTGTTAAAAGAAAAATATTAGAAGCAATTCCTATTACTCCAGAAGAATTGTTGGAGGGTTGGTTTCAAGACCAATTGAATAAGGTTAAAAAGGGGGCTAGTTGGATTGGCGATAAAGTAAAACGGGGCGCACAATATGTTGGCGATAAAGTAAAACAAGCTGTTAGTTTTGTTTTAAATAAAGGTCTTCCATGGTTTTTTGAGAAACTTGAGAGTTTTTTATTAAATCCATTTACCATTGCTGCGGATGTTGCATTAACTACCTTAGGTATAGGGAAAGTTGTAAGTGCAACTTTATGGGGGGTATTGGGTCTTTGGAAAATGTATCAATTATCTACAGGTAAAATGGCAGATGATGTTTGGACCTACCTTGATATTGCCAGTTGTTTTTTAGGTTTAGCATTTACCGGTGTGGCCGCTAAACCAGTAAAAATGTTATTAAATGCATCGAGAAGAGCCAAACCATCGATACTT
>Ga0194121_10009971_pt1 | contig 11650 bp, 9 predicted proteins | sample TA2MahCa50mmetaG_FD_148609 | JGI IMG/M metagenome (GOLD analysis project Ga0194121, IMG submission 148609) | Freshwater microbial communities from Lake Tanganyika, Tanzania - TA2015020 Mahale Deep Cast 50m | ecosystem: Environmental > Aquatic > Freshwater > Lake | place: Tanzania: Lake...
TTACCCCCAACCTCACCTTCTCGCCAACTCGGACCAAGCGGTAACTCCTTTACCTTCAACTCCGCTCCCGCTCACTCCGCGCTAATTTGGACAGCCGTGGTCCGGGATCGGGATTTGCTGGTGGAGGCTTGGGCAGTTCGGCGGTCGCAACAACGGGATCTTCCTTCTTCTTATTCTCTTTTTTCTGGGCCTTCGGCGGATCGACCGCGACCCGCGGCGCCTCGGGAACGGGAGCGGGCGGCATTTCTTGCACGACCGGAGGCGCGCTCTTGGCCGCCGGCTCGGGTGGTAGCTCAGGCCGGCGAGAGAAGATATACCCGGCGATCACCAGAGCGATCGCGATCAACAACGCCGCCTTGGTAACGGGACTGCCTGTTGCCGGAGCGGGCGCTGGTGGAGGCGTGAGCGCGGGAATCGATGCGGTTGGCTCGCCGGCTTTCGCGGCAGACGGCCAAGGAACGGTCGGAGAGACCGAACCGAGCATGGCCTCTTCAAGCGCCTTGGCAAAGTCGGTGCATTTCGGATAACGGCCTTCCGGATCCTTGGATAACGCCTTGCGAAGGATCGACGCCGCCGGCTCGCCAACCTTTTGATCGATCTCGGCGGCGCTGGGCGGCTCGACGGAAAGGATCTGGTGAATCAGTCCCGGCAGCGAATCGCTCTCAAAGGGCTTGCGACCGGTGAGCATCTCGAAAGCAATGACGGCAAGCGAAAACTGATCGGCGCGACCGTCAAGCGGCTTGGTCATGATCTGTTCGGGCGACATGTAGGACGGCGTGCCTACCGCCATTCCGGTCGTTGTCATACCGGCGCGCTCCACGATCTTGGCAACGCCAAAGTCGGTGATCTTGGCCTCGTCGGTCCCGTTGATCAGAATGTTCGCGGGCTTCACATCCCGGTGAATGATTCCCTTGGAGTGCGCAAAATCCAGTGCCGACGCCGTGTGACGCAGGTACTTGGCGATCTTTTCGAGCGGCAACCGCTCCTCATCCATAAGGACTTGCAATGGCGGGCCATCAACGAATTCCATCGCGATGTAGGTCATGTCGGCGTCTTCACCCAGTTCGTACACCGTAACGATATTCGGGTGATTGAGTGCGCCAGCCGATTGAGCCTCCCGGGCCAGCCTTTGGCGCAGCGTTCTGCCCTGCGGATTCGTGCGAATATCGCTAATCAAGATCGTCTTAATGGCAACCTGGCGTTCAATCTTCGGATCGCGGCCAAGGTAGACAATACCGCACCCGCCACGCCCGAGTTCGCATTCGATGGGATACCGGCCGATCTGTTCCATTTTTCCGATGGCTGTTCGCTAGCAGTACCAGTCTACCTGATATGGAACTCCGAGAGAATCGGAAATCGTTCATTCGGCACGGGAAAACCAGACCAGTTCTCGCAATTTACAACCTGCGTTACCACTCGTCAAAGGTGGCTGTTCCATCCGATGGAACCGGGTCCACCTTCAAGAGGTGCTATCAAGCGTTTCCGCCGAAGGCTGTAAAACCGATGTGGTTGACGGGGATACCGGCGACTGGTACCGCATCTAAGCGGTTTTCTCTAGAGAAACGTCAAATTGCTGTTGACAGATGTCGGACCCACGGCTACTATGGAACAACGCTCTGGTGTAATCACTTTAACAACTGACGGAAGGTGTACCATGGGTCCCTGCACGACCTTTCACATTGGCGACAAAGTCGTTTACCCCAACCACGGTGTTGGGACGATTGAAAACATCAGTACGCGCAACTTCGGCGCGCAGTTGGAACGGTTCTACCTCCTACGTCTGAGTTATAACAGCATGACCGTCATGGTGCCGTTCAGCCATGCGGGCGACGTAGGACTCCGCAAAGTCACCAAGACCACGGAAGCAAACCGGGTACTTGCATTCCTGTCGATTGGCGTCATCAAGCGCTCTCAAGATTGGAAGGACCGCTTCAAGGAAAACTCCGATAAGATGCGAGTCGGCGGGCTGATGGGCGTAGCGGAAGTTTTCAAGGAATTGGTGCAGCTGCAGACGGCCAAGCCTCTTTCGTTCCGCGAGAAAAAGATGCTCGACTGCGCGCGCCGCATGATGATCACCGAAATCTCGATCGCCCGGTCGATGGGTGAGCGCGACGCGATCGACACGCTCAGTCGCGCGCTGGCAAAGGCAAACCTGCCGATGCCGCAAGCGATGTAACAGCGCTCCCGTGCGCATTACGGCGATAGAAACGCTTCGGCTAAGCCGCGGAATCACCGTGCACGCCGGCCCGGTGCAATGGCTGTGGGTGCGTGTGCACACCGACAGAGGGCTAATCGGTCTTGGTGAGACCTATCCACATCCGGAGTCCGAAGAGGCAGTAGTGCTGTCGCGTCTTGCGCCCCGGCTATTGGGCGAAGACCCTCGGCGAATCGAAGGGCTTTGGACTTCGATGTTTGATGCCGTCGCATATTCAGGTTGGGCGGGCGCGGAATTGCGGGCGATCGGCGCGGTCGACATGGCGCTATGGGATCTGCTCGGCAAGTCGCTGGGCGTGCCGGTGTATCAGTTGCTCGGCGGCGCCACGCGAAATCGAATACGCACCTACAATACGTGCTACGACCATATCTCCTTTCTCGACGAACCGGAGCGGCTCGCCGAGAGCCTGCTCGAACAGGGCATTTGCGCGATGAAGATATGGCCGTTCGATCCGATCGCCAAGCAGACCGAGGGGCAGTGGATCACCCCCACGCTCATTCGACAGGGCATCGATCCGCTACGGCGCATACACACACGGTTCGGCGATGAGATGCAAGTTGCGATGGAGTTTCACGGTTATTGGAACCTGCGTTGCGCGATAGATATTGCGCGGGCATGCGAAGAGTACCGGCCGATGTGGCTGGAAGAGATGCTGCCGCAGGACAACATGGATGCCTACCGCGAATTGGCCTCGTCGACCTCGCTGCCACTGACGATCAGTGAGCGGCTGATGACGACCTGGCAGCATCGTGAACTGCTGGCCAATCGGGCCGCACGCATCGTAATGCCAGATATCTCCTGGTGCGGGGGCATTACCGAGGCTCGCAAGATCGCCAATCAGGCGGCGACGCATCTATTGCCTGTCGCACCGCACAACTGCGGCGGTCCTGTGCTGCATGCAGCGACGATGCATCTGTCTGCGGCGATACCGAATCTCTACATCGCCGAGTCGGTGCGGCGACACTACGCCGATGAGTATTTGCCGGTTACAGGCGCTTCGCCTTTGCCTAAGGATGGGTTCTTTGATTTGCCCGCGGGGCCGGGGTTAGGTGTGGATCTTTTGCCCGAGGTGCTGGAGCGGCCGGATTTGACGCGGAGGCGGGTGGAGGAGTAGCGCTCTCGCGCGCCCGGCTTCCCCGAGCATTCCTTCTACCCCCCGCTCCAAACCGGGGACTCCACCAGCGTGGCGACTCGCTCGTAGCGCCGTCTCGATCAACTGAGGCGAACGACAACCGCGGATTTGGCACGGCACTTGGTCGCACGGCGGGTCAGCGTCGCGTTGCCGAGGCCCTCACAGACGAGGCACAACGGGTGTTCAGCATCGGGCAGCAGTAGATCGTTCTCTTCGATCTCGGCCTCACGTCTAGAACAATTGGAATCGCACGGAATTTGAAAGCCGACAGGCTTCGACACCGCACCCAGCTTCTCTTCGAGCTGCCGTTCTTTCCGTTTTGGCAACTCCACAGACACGAAGTGCCTTTTGAAACTCGTCGTTATCATGGGTCGGCATTTTCGGTGATACGAAGTTCCACCTCGCCAGTGAGTGTGCGATACGCGTAACGGGTGTCGCTCGTGCGCCGCGCTCCGGCTCTTGGAAGTTATCACACAAGCGCGCCTCCGTCGCCCCGCTATCGCCGCTCGTAGGTAACACCGTCGCCGGTGAGGCGGATCGTATCGATCCACGTTGGCCCCGTCACTACGATAGCGCCGTCTTCAGTTCGGCGAAACCCGACAATCTCCGGTTCGATGCCGTAAGGCTCGATCAAAGAAACAAACTCCGTGCGCAAGCCGCGGCGCCGCGCCATGACATAGGGCACGGGGCGCGTAAGGTCCTCGCCCAACCCGTTGCCGGTGACAACAGCGGTTCCTTCTTCGCCCAGCATCCAAACGCGCACGCTCTGCACCGGCACTTCGAAGGAGGCCACGCGCAGCGGCTCACCGGTCTCGTAAACCAAGTCGATATCGTCGACATAGAAGACACCTTCGCCGGGCGATCCCGCCGTTTGTTGCAACTCAAGCGACACGGTGCGAATCGGTAGATCGATCACGCCATCGTCGTTGCCAAGATAGTGAGTCCAGCGCTGCGGGCCCGTCACCTCGACCTCTTTCCAACCATTCCAATCAACCGTGATCGCCGGAGCGACGAAACGTTCGTCGGTAGTATCGTTAATACGAATCGCGATGCGGTGTTTGGAACCGTCGCCGTAGAGCATAAGCCGCACGCCGCTGGGGTGAATACTGGACTGCGCGAGATTCGAAACATTCGCCGTCGAGTAGAGCAGGTACCCGGCGCCGCTGAAACGGTACTCCATCTTCCCGGAGCCCGTGCCGCTGGCCGCTTGTTCGCGGGAGTTGCTGAACGATCCCCTGACATTGGCAGTGCTGGCGAAAACCGAACCATAGGAGCCGAGCCGCGCACGGCCGCCGTCGAAGCCGAGTTTCCAGTCGCCGTCGGCCGTGGCCGATCGATTGCCTGTCAGATGCTGATAGCCCATCGTGCGCGGCAACGCCGTTGTCGGCGCGAGCGGCAAATCGGTAACGACCTCCCCCATGTTGTGATAGACCCAGTCGAAGCGGTGCGGCTGGCGATCCGTCGACTCGGCGTCAAAGACATCAAGTGCGTACTCGGCGGTGACCAGCATCGACCTCGTTAACCGCGCGTTCGCATAAACTCCACCGGCGCCGGCTTTAGCGTAGGAGAATCCCGGTTCCATCTGGCTGGCGAGGAGTTCCCCGGTTGCCGCGGCCTGCGTGCGTTCATCAACGACGACGGTATTGTGCGCGACCGTTTGTTGATCCCACGTTGTGTGAGTCGGCGCGCCATAGGCTTGGGTGCCGGGATCGATGGCAAGGACGCCGCCGCGCGCGTAGGAAACAAAGTTCAACTTGTCGTAGTGTCCGTGACCGCCGCCGTGCGGGCCGTATTTCAGGACGGCGGTGTGATCGGACGGAGATCTCAGAACGGCGTAGCCGGAGTCGGGAAAGATGGCGCTCGATAGGGTCCCCGGCTGCGTGGAGGGGAGATCGGAGGCGCCGAAAAGCAATGCATCGCGGCCGCGCCCCCGTGATCCCGCGATCGCGGCGTATTGCGGATCGCCCCAGCGCGCGAAGGCGCTTTCGTACCAGCGGCTGTACGACCGCAGGTTGACAGTCGTGGCGTCGTTGAATGGCGGCAGCGTGCCATCGGGAAGCGCGAACCGCACCGGCGCGGCGAAGAGTTTCTGAAACGTCTCGTCGCCGAATAGATCGATGCCGCCCGCCCGCGCTGCCAGTTCGGCGGTTTGGAGCAGCGCGTCGAGCGCGTAGTAGTGATAGGTGAAGCTGCCTTCGTACCAGAAGCCGTCGGCCGACACCGACCGCTTCATTTGAAAGCGGAAGCCGCTAGGACCGTCGATGACTTTCGCGATTAACGCGGAATCGTTCAGCGCGAAGGCGATCGCCGCAAGTCCGGCGTTGTGCCAGGACTGCCAGTTTGAGATGCCGGCATCGTAACGCTCGATCGTCGCGGCGGCTTCGCGCAGGAGATTGCGTTCGATGTTCGAGGATCGCTCGGCGCTGAGCACGCCCGAGCCGTTGAGCAGGTCGTAGGCCCAGGCGAGCGGGATGATCCAGATCGCTTCATCGAGCGTTTGCGCGTGAGAGCGCGCGCCTGTTCGCGTATTGCGGTTATCTTTATCGTGAAGTGCAAAGGACGAGTAGCGATCGGCGTAGCCGTTGAGAATCCAGGCCGACTTCTCGGCGTATTCTCGCTTGCCGGAAAGGCGAAACGCGAGTGCGAGATCGCGAGCGGCGTTGGCGAGCGCGTCGTGACGTTGCGAGTAGATCACCTGTTCGTAAGGCCAGCCGGTGAGCCGGCGGTTGTCGCTCGGACAGACGTGGCCATTCGGCGGTTCGAAGCGAAGACGAACGCCGGTCGAAGGACAGACGTACCAGTGCAACCACTGGCCGCCTTCAGGAGGAAGCGCGAGTTCACGAAGACCGTAACGCGACAGATGCGACTGCGGCCACGCTTCGGCGGCGTTGACGAGATTCGTGTGGACATCGGCGGCCCAGCGATACTTTCCGATTGTCTCGCCGATCCGCGCGAAATCGGCGTCGGATACAAACCGCGACTGCGCGGCCACGGTGCCGGTGCCGAGAACAAATATCAGAAACAGGCTACGCACGTATCGCCTCTCACTCACCTTACCATCTTCGGAGAATGCAGGTTTCCGCCGATCGCGCCAGAAATATTCCAGCGTCTGCGGCAGCGTTTTGTTGATCCTCCTCCGGTGTGGGTGTCCTCCTCTTACTGAGGAACGCGAGGCCAGCGGGCGAGTTCGTCTCCCGTCTGGGGCCGTGCGGTGGCGATTACCCAGTTGCGGCGGCCCACGAAGGACGAATTAGCGCCGTTGTCGTTTTCAGAGACCTGGAGGCGTTGGGAAAGGCACGATCGATGTGTTCGTCGACGCCGAGCGCCGGCTCCGGCTCGTTCCGAAGGTTGATGCACATCGCCGGACAACTGAAAGCGCCGCGACAGGAACCTGGGCGGAACCAGGTCATAGTCAAGGCGGAGGCCCCGGGCAATTGCTGCCCGAATAGATCTGGTGGAGAAGGAGTCGAATACGATCTCCATCACCTTCCCTTCTAGGACTGCGGTCCGCTGGGCGAATTCCGGCGACGCGGTTGCGGTGCGGATTGCGCCATACAGGAAACCGGGGACCAGGCGAATCATGGCGTGATAAGAGCCTCCGAACCGGACAATGCGACAGGAACCGAACGACACTCAACGCTGGGAAATCGATCGCGGTAATTGGCGTCCGAAAAATTCGGAAAATTTCCGGAACAATGAGGGGGTGTGGCTCGTTCTCCTAATTTAGTTAGGAGAGCCATGCCCCCTCACGAAGCCGAGCTACTGCCAGGAACCCTGGATCTGCTCATTCTCAAGGCCGTATCGCTCGGCCAATTACACGGTTACGGAATCCTCGTCCGCATCGGACAGATTTCCGGCGACGCCCTGAACATCGAGCAGGGAGCGCTATACCCGGCTCTTTATCGCCTCGAAACAAAGGGTTTTCTGGCCGCGGAATGGGGCGTGTCGGACAACAATCGCAGGGCGAAGTTCTACTCTCTTACGGCCTCGGGCAAGAAGCGCCTGCGGGTAGAAACGGCAGGATGGAATCGATTTGCTTCGGCCATGGCCGAAGCACTGGAGGCATAGCTATGTTCAATCATAACAAACAACGCCGCGAGATGGCCGACGAATTCGCCCATCACATTGAGATGCGCGCGGAGGAACTGATGCGTTCGGGGATTTCACCGGCCGAAGCACAGCGCCGCGCACGGGCAGAGTTCGGCTCCGTCGCCAACTATCAGGATCAAGGCCGCCAAGCCCGCGGCCAGCAATTGCTCGACGAACTCTGGGCCGATCTCCGCTATGCCGTGCGCACCTACAAATCGAGCCCTGGATTTGCGGCCACCGCAATCGGCGTGCTCGCCATCGCCATCGGCGCCAACACCGCGCTGTTCAGCTTCTTCAACGAATTCATGTTGAAGCCGCTACCGATCCTCGGGGCGGAGAAGAACTTTGAGCTACGAAGCATGTATCTCGTTCGCGGAAGCCAAGAGCGGCACACACGCCGAGGTTGGACCAGACCGGAGGCGGCCATCATCCGCGCAGGCACGGCCGGCCGCTTCGACGACATCTACGAGTGGGCCGAAAACGAGGAGCCGATGAGCGCGCCGGTCGCGCTGACAGCTCGCGTGGTCTATGTGTCGGACAACTTCCTCCAAGTGCTCGGCGCGCCGATCCTCATGGGCCGTGTAGCCGACGATGCGACGCCGACGGCCGTGCTGGGCTACGAGTCCTGGCAGAACACGTTTTACGGCGATCCCGCCATTCTTGGCAAGCGCATTCGGATCCGCGATCGCGAGTTTGTCGTCACCGGTGTCACCGGTGAATCGTTCCGCGGTCTCAATCCTTGGCCTTCGGATCTCTACATACCGTTGCGATTCCTACAAGGCGCCGATTCGGAGAAGCTCATTCGCATCGGCGGACACGCGCCGTCCGCGCCCCCGCTCGATCATTTGAAACAACCGCTTGATGCGCTTGGAAAGCTGGAATATCTCGAAATCGCCGCCCAGCCGAAGACGACTCACATCTCGATGTCGTTCCAGACTCGGATGCTCGCCGCGCCGGTGTTCGGCGCGTTCTTTCTGGTCCTCATCATCGCGTGTGCGAACCTGGCGAATCTGCGGCTGGCGCGCTCGGCCTCGCGCAGCCGCGAGATCGCGATTCGGCTTTCGCTTGGCGCACCACGCTGGCGTGTGATCCGCCAACTTCTAACCGAATCCGTCCTTCTATCCGTCGCCGCCGCCGCGCTCGACCTTGCGTTCGCAACCTGGGCGATTCCAGCCATTCACGAATTCCTTTTCGCCATCATGTCGAAGGTCAAAATGTTTGTGCCCCCGCCGGCGCTGGACTGGCGTGTTTTTGGCTATACCGCGCTGTTATCTTTGGCTACGGGTGTGATGTTCGGTCTCGCGCCCGCCCTGCAATCAACGCGCCCCGACGCAGTCAAAGTACAGCGCCGCCGGGGAACGTTGGTCATTGTGCAGACGGCCGCGTCGGCGGTTTTGCTGTTGCTGGCCGCGGTTTTCGTGGCCGATGCACGCCGCATGAGCCGGGCCGATCCCGGCTTCACAGTCGATCACGTGATTGCGCTCACCGATCAAACGCATCCCGCACTGGAAACGGCGATCAGGAACGATCCCCGTTTCGCGACGGTCCTCCGCATGACACGGATTCCGCTATTTGGCGTGGAACAATTGCCCGCCAAGATTGGCGATCGCGCCGTCGCGCTCCGGTAAAACACGGTTGACCGGAACTATTTCGAAGCCATGAATATCCCGCTTCGCCAAGGCTCGCCCGGCGTTGTTATTTCCGAATCGACGGCGCGCAAGTACTGGCCCGGCGCAAATCCGATCGGTCAGACGTTCGAGGGCATCGAGAGCATGCCGGGACGGCATGAGATCACCGGTGTCGCGGCCGATGTCGTCAATGGCCTTTTGCTGCAGGGTCACGATGCCGCGTTTGTCTACTTCACGCTGCCAACCGAAACCCCGAAAAATCTCCAAATGATGGTGCGATCGAACGTGGCTGTGCACGAAGCGATCGACGCGCTCAACAAGATCTGCGCTGACACCGCGGGCGGCCTTACGTGCCGGCCGATGCCTATGACCGACGTCCTTTGGATGCAAAATTACCCGATGGTGATCGCGCGCGGCGTTGCTACCGGCGTTGGCGCGATCGGGCTATTGCTCACCTGTATAGGGCTCTACGGACTCGTCGGCTACGCCGTTCTGCAGCGCACGCGCGAGATCGGTATCCGCATGGCGCTTGGCGCATCGCGGCCTGCTGTCGTCCGCTTGATGATCGGCCGGACAGCGCGTCAAGTGTTGATCGGCGCCGCGATCGGACTGCCAATCGCAATGGCGCTGATCCTATTCGCGAAGTCCCAATTGCGCATCGAAGAAACGAGCCACGTTGTACCGTTCACGGCAGCTCCGCTGGTTTTGTTGTTGGTCGCGGCGGGTTCGGCGGCGCTGCCCGCGCGCAAGGCGACAAAGATCGACCCAGCCGGCGCGTTACGGCACGACTGAGCTTCCCACAACTTTACAGAGCCTTAACGCAGGCAACAGAACCTTTCAAAATTGCGCGGGTTTCCAGCACACAGAAGGAATCCTGCATGTTCAAATTTGTTGTTTTCGCGACACTTGCCTGTCAGGCGCAGCCCCTACGCTCGTTGAAAACCGTCCCGGTCCCACAAATTCCTGGGCTTGATGAATATGTACGAGACCGCGAAGTATTGGTCGCGCTCGGCAAGGCGTTTTTCTGGGACATGCAAGCCGGCAGCGACGGCCGCACGGCGTGCGCTTCGTGCCACTTCCACGCGGGCGCCGACCATCGCCGTCAGAACCAGATCCAGGACCCGAACCATCCGTTCCCGGCAAATCTCTTGCTTGAATCGCCCGTGTTCCCATTGCGAAAAATCGCCGATCCAACCAACCGGAATTCAACGGTTCTCACGGACACGGAGATGCGCATCGGATCGGCGGGGTTGTTCCGGCGCATGTTCAAGGCGATCACCGATGGCGAAGCCGCCGAGCGGGGCGAAGAGGCGCTTGACGCTTCGTCGTTCGTGATCGGTGATCTGCATGTGCGGCGCGTCACCGTACGGAATTCTCCCTCCGTTCTGAACGCCGTGTTCTACGAGCGCAACTTCTGGGATGGCCGTGCGCAACGTGTCTTCAACGGCGTGTCGCCGAACGGCCCGGCGCCGGGAGCGTGGGTGATTCGCGACGGCCGCTTAGAGCGTCAACTTGTCGGACTCGACAACTCCAGTCTCGCTTCGCAGGCTACCGGCCCGATTCTCGATGATACGGAGATGTCCTACGCCGGCCGCACGTGGCCCCAACTGGCCAGAAAGATGTACGCGCTGGGGCCGTTGGCGTTCCAAAAGGTTGCCGACGACGATAGCGTACTCGGTCCTTATGCTCGCATTGGCGGGCGTGGCTTACGCGGTGGCATCAGCTATTTGAGCCTTGTGCAATCGGCATTTCAACCCAAATTCTGGGAGTATGCCGGAAGCGTCGACGACTCGGGCTTCACACAGGCCGAGCAGAACTTCTCGCTGTTCTGGGGCTTGGCTTTGCAGGCTTACCAATCAACTCTCATCTCCAACGATTCTCCGTTCGACCGTTTCATGGAAGGCGATCAAGGCGCGTTGACAGCGCAGCAGCGCGAGGGAATGCAGTTCTTTCAACAGCAGGGCCGCTGTACGACCTGCCACGGCGGCGCCGAATTTAGCAACGCTGTCGTCGGCCGCAACAACAACCGCGCCTTCCAACGCACGGGCGTGCGGCCGGCGGGCGACGACCAGGGCTCCGGCAACGGGAACTTCAAGAGCATCGGGTTGCGCAACATCGAACTGACAGACCCCTACTTCCACAACGGCGGACAAGCAACGCTGGAACAGGTCGTCGATTTCTACGCGCGTGGCGGCGACTTCGCCAGCAACGGCATCCGCGCATTCAACGCCAGCGGCGCGCAGCGCGCGGCCTTAGTCGCTTTCATGAAATCGCTCACCGGCGATCGTGTCCGCTTTGAGCGAGCGCCCTTCGATCATCCCGAGTTGTGCGTGCCGGATGGGCACGTGGAAGCGCGCCCCGGCGTGCTGTTGCCGGCATTACTGCCGCAGTTCCCGCGCGCATCGGCGGAGCGCTGGGCCGGCATTGCGGCCACCGGTGCAAGTGGCAACAAGTTCCCGCTGCAGACGTTCGATGAATTGTTGAACGGCGTTGGAAACGACGGATCGCGTGTAAACGCGATGACCGAACCATGTACGATTCCACTGCCGTAATTTACCCTAACCCGGCATAGCCGGAACCAAAGAG
>Ga0194121_10009976_pt1 | contig 11647 bp, 4 predicted proteins | sample TA2MahCa50mmetaG_FD_148609 | JGI IMG/M metagenome (GOLD analysis project Ga0194121, IMG submission 148609) | Freshwater microbial communities from Lake Tanganyika, Tanzania - TA2015020 Mahale Deep Cast 50m | ecosystem: Environmental > Aquatic > Freshwater > Lake | place: Tanzania: Lake...
TAGCAAGTATCAAGTAGCACGTAGCAAGCACCTGCGAATTTGTTTCACGTGAAACAATTTATGATGTGTAGCAAGTATCAAGTAGCACGTAGCAAGCACCTGCGAATTTGTTTCACGTGAAACAATTGTTGATTGCTTGAAGCGACCGCCTCTCTTGTCGGTATGCCACTTTTGTTTCACGTGAAACAAAGTTGTTAATTACTACAGATTGTACTAAGCATTCCCAGACCAATGTTTCACGTGAAACAATTTGAATGTTCTGTATATGCCTTTTGCTACGATAATAAATAGAACCTCTAGCATATTGATGAATTAATTGATTTATATGTGCTTTAACGCACGCAAACCAATTTTGTTTCACGTGAAACAAAATATTACGCGTAGCAAGTATCAATTAGCACGTATAAGTATTTATGAATTTGTTTCACGTGAAACATTAATTGCAAAGATATTTTAAGACACATACGAGCAACTGGGGCTGGTTATAGCTCAACTAATTCACAGGTTATCCACAGTTGTAAAAAAATCTCTAATTTTAGCCAAATTACATGCCTCTGCTTTACATATTCAAATATTGATGCAACTCTCTTCTCTAAAGTAAAGGGGAGATCCGTCTGTCCCTACTTTTAAGCCCAAACTGCCCCGCGGCGGGGGAAGCCGTTCTCTCAACATTTGAAGGAGGAGGAACCATGTTGAGCGAAGACCAGCTCCAGGACCGCAAGAGCGTCCGCCAGATCCTCTCTGTGCAGTGGCTTCACACGTTTTTTCTGGTGTTTGTGTCCTCGTTGGTTGTCATGCGCTCCGGCAGGATATCCAATGTTCAGGCGAAACTGGATTCGCTCGAACACCAGATCAGCGTCGAGCACGCGCAGCAGCAGGCCAAGCTCGTGCAGCAGATCTACGACGACGCCAAGCAGGACCAGGAGATCTGCGACAAGGAGGTGAAGAGAAGGTCGGCCCTGATCGATAGCCAGAAGATCCTGAATGCTCTCGATCCCAAGCCCAAGTCGGCGGGGGAGCAGATCGATCGCGAGATCGGCGCCGTGCTTGAGCCCTACCGCGAGTGCCTCCAGCGTCGAGCCAAGGAGCGATTAAGGACATCTGATCGTTAGCGCATTCGTGCGGCAAGGAGTGCATCCGTCACGTCAGTGACAGATCATCGCCCCAACCGTGTCGGGTGCGCTCTTTGTTTTGGTGCGCTTTTTCTATATAATAAACGGAGATGAATCGTGTTCGTGTTATTTTTTTAACCATGTTGATTGCTTGGCTTATTCCAGCTGTTGTTTTTGCTATGTCGAGCACAAATTACACCATTAATTGGGATTCAACGAATGGGGGAGGAACAGACACTTCAACCAGCACAAACTATTCCTTGCGGGACTCTGTTGGAGGGATATCTGGGACAAGTACAAGCGCAAATTATCAACTGTCGGCTGGGTACCGTGCGCCGGAAGGAGATGCTGTGTTAAGTTTTATCGTAAAGAGTCAGGAAAACGCAACGGAGACAACGTATAGCGCTTTTGAACCTGGTACAGGGCTTACCGGAGCGCATGTTGTGAGTGTTGCCTCCACCTCCTCGTTAAGTGTCGGTGACTATATTGCCGTTGTTGAGAATAAGGGATATTCGCAGAAAGTAGCGGTGGGCAAGGTGACACTTATTTCAGGGGGTGACGTTGTTGTAGATAGATTTGATGGAGCGACCAGCACCATGAGCGCATCTCCCGCAGGAGGAAATGATTATGTTTATCGCCTGGGTGGGTCGGTCGTTTCATTTGGGACGATTTCTGCCAGCGCAGCCAACACAGCCGTAGCCATGTCGTCGGTTTTTTCTTCCGTCCCATCTGGTTACACCGTCTATGTTCATTCCAACCAGGTTCTGCAAAATGCAAGCGCGCAGACGATCGCTACGGTTTCTGATGGAGTGGTTACCGCAGGATCAGAAGAGTATGGGGCAAGCGTGACGGGCACACGGGCGTATCTGCCAGATACAGATATAGGGGTGACCACAACAAATCGTGTGATTCAAACAAGCACAACATCAACACTCGCTATCCCTGATCGCGTGCCCATGACCTACAAACTCTCCATCACCGGTTCCACGAACGCGGGGAGTTATAGCCAAAGCGTCTACTACACGCTCACGGTGAATTATTAATATGGATCACATGAAAACATTAAAACATAAAAACATAAAAACACTTTCTCTAGTCTGTGTTCTTGTGTTCTTGTGTTCTTGTGTTTTCATGGTGAAAGACGTTTCCGCCTTCAGCCTCCAACCCGCATTGTTTGATATTTCTGTGCCGCCAGGCGGAACCCATCAGGCAACGATCTCCGTGGTGAATGACGAAAAAGTCGAACGAACGTATTACACAACAATCCAAAAATTTTTCCCAAAAGGGGAGTCTGGTCAACAGGAATTTTTGCCCCTATCAGATATTAGCGGTCTACCTAGCTGGTTATTTGTGACCGACCCCATCTTTGTTCTTAAACCAGGCGAATCAAGGTCTGTATCGTTCATGATTCGTACCCCACTAGACGCACAAGCCGGGGGACACTATGCAGCTGTCTTTTTTTCAACCGAACCTCCAATACAGCGGGCAACAGGAAAAATTTTAGCTGGAGCACGCACAGGAGTACTCATCTTTTTAACGATCCAAGGTCAGCTATCGGCCCGCCTGGAAGCCAAGGAATTTTCTGCAAATCCGACCTCGATTCAGCATCTCCCAGTCCTTTTTCGAGCGCGTGTTGAAAATACCGGAAACATTCACACGATTCCCAGAGGAGAGATTATAATAAAAAATTATTTTGGTTCTGAAGTGACGCGTCTTCCATTAAATCCACTAGAATCCCGAATTCTCCCGAATAGTGCGCGAGCATTTTTTGTCACTTGGCAGAAGACGGCTCCACGCCCCGGAAAAGGATTTTGGCATGAGGTAGGCGAGGAGTGGCGTAATTTTGGATTAGGACGATATCGAGCCCAGCTTGAACTCGATGGTGTGGCGACAGCGCCGGTCGTCTTCACCGTATTTCCGTGGCAGTTCTTGCTCTGTGCATTCGTCGTCCTCCTTCTGTTCATTGTTCTCCTGAAACTATATCGTCGTTGGATTTTATATCGAGCAACGGCTCGCTAAATCATTATGCATGTAAGAAGACGGCTGGCGGGACTGATGCTCACCTGTCTTCTGGTCGGTGTTCCTCTTTTTGTCGATGCGGCGTCGCTGACGTCTCGTTCCGATATCTTGAGTCGAGAACAGGTTTCCGTTGGTTCAAATCACACGATCACATTTACAACCCCAACGGGAGTCGATGCATCAACGGATACGATCGTTCTCTTTTTTTCAACTGGATTTACGTTATCTACCCTTGCACTGGGAGATGTATCCATGTCTCACGGAGCAACAACCGGCCTTGAAACAAGCGATACGATCGGAGCCGCTCCTGGCATTGGCACGTGGGGGGTTTCTTTTTCCGGTCAAACGATCACCCTTACAGCCCCAACAAACGCTGCGGTCGGAACTATCACGGCTGGTCACGTCGTTGTGATCAAGATTGGAACTCATGCCGGCGGTACCAACCAAATCACAAACCCATCTGGAGCCGGGACCTATCATGTGTCTATCGGAGGAACATTTGGAGATAGTGGAGGCGTGCTCATCCCCATCATTTCATCAGACGCGATCAGTGTTACAGCAACCATTTCTGCTTCTGGCGGCGGAGGCGGGGGAGGGGGTGGAGGTGGGGGCGGCGCGGGAGGAGAAGGGCTTGTACCAGATGTCACACCCCCTATTTTGTCCGATGTGACGACAAAAGATATCACGGATACGACCGCAACCGTTATTTGGAAAACGAATGAACCAGCGGATTCAAGAGTGGAATACGGGTTGAACATGACCTATGCGAGCGGAACCAAGGTGGACCAAACATTAGTTGTTTTTACTCACGCTATTACTCTCACGGGTCTTACTCCTAATACAACTTATCATTTTCGAGCAAGCTCAAAAGATGAGGCCGGCAATACAGGTGATGCGAGCAATAAGACATTTAAAACACTTTCAGCGGCTCCAAAAGCACCAACCATTTCTCATATTCAAGTTCTCAATATTACCGATACCTCTGCTGTTATACAATGGGATACGGATGTGGATGCCTCACGTCGAGTAGATTATGGACTGACCAAAAAATACGGAAAGTTTGTCTCTGGCACGGGTGTTTCGAAAACGCATCAAATCATTCTAGAGAAACTGACTCCAAAAATGGTTTATCATTTTGGGATCAGCTCTGTCGCTTCTGGACTGACTACGACCTCTAGCAATCAGGCATTTGAGACACTGGCTGATCAAACAGCGCCCGCAAATGTTTCTGCCTTTAAAGCGGAAGCGGGAGATAGCAAGATTGACCTCAGCTGGATAAATCCTCCGGATAAGGATTTTGCGCAAGTAATCATTCGCGCGCGTACGGACCAGGCACCCACAAGTACGACAGATGGTCGCTTGGTTTTTCAAGGAGTTGGCACCACTTTCCGTGACCAAGGGCTTGTGAACGGGGTCCGCTACTACTATACAAATTTTGCTTTGGATGAAAATGATAATCCATCTAGCGGTGCCTTGGCAGACGCAACGCCAACAGCCCCTGTACAACCGCCTCCGCCAGACCCAGCAAAACCTGAACCAAAACCTAAGCCAAAACAGGAGCCAGAGCCTAGGCCAAAGCCGGGCGATGCAGAACCAAAGCCAACCCCAAAGCCCCCAGAGCCGGCGCGACCCGGAGGAGGAGAGTCGACATCGACAACATCCACGGCTCCACAAATAACCGTTACCAGCACGCCACCTGTGATGGATGATCGTCTGCCAAGCGTTCAGCCGCGATTTTTTACTGCAGGGGGCACGCTTGAACTAACCCCTGATGCCGAAGGGCGTCTGGGTGTGGGCGTAGGGGCGTCGGTATTGGTCCAGGTTTCATTGGTAGATCTAGGATCTATCCCCTCACGCGGCACGATTGCGGTTGGCGATGATATTTACGCATTAACAACAACGCCTGCTGGCGATGCTTGGGCTGCTTCATTTACTGTTAATCGTCTCGGTCCTGTGTCGACGGCTGTGTCATTGGTATTTGCAAACGAGCAGACCGCTCTCGCGAATCGCGTCTTGCTTGCGCAAGGATATGGTCATGTGCGAGAGAAGGCATTAATCAAAACATCAGATCGACCAATTCCACAGACGAGCGTATCTATTTATGAGCGAGAGACGCTGGTTGTCACGCGCTTGACGAACGCCGAGGGCGTGTACGGTGTAGCATTACCCAATGGGCGCTATCGAGTTGTCTACAGTAAGGATGGATATCAGTCACTCGAACAAACAATCTCCGTTCAACACCAGTGGCTAGGAGAAGATGTTACGCTGACACCCATCCCAAAAAAGCTCGCAGAAATTATTGATCCAAACCGTCCCTTGCGAGAAAACGTGAAAGCCATATTCGAGAACGTGGCACCGGCATTACAAAACACGATTGAAACCATCCAATCACCACAAGCGCAGGCCGTAGCAAACACCGTGCTCGTTCCTACGGCTGTTACGGTTGTTGCCGCAAACACCGCAACCGCCGCTTCCGCGTTCCATCTCATCAATTATTTGCAATTTCTGTTTACCCAACCACTCCTACTCATTCATCGTCGTAAGCGGAAGAAATGGGGAGTGGTGTACAATGCCTTAAGCAAAAAACCGGTGGATTTGGCGATCGTCCGATTGATTCACTCCGAAAAAAATATGGTAGTCCAGACCAGAATCACGGACATGCAGGGACGTTTTTCATTTAACGCGCGCCCAGGAACCTATCGCGTGGATGTCCAAAAACCAGGATACCTATTTCCCTCCACTTTTTTGAAAGACAAAAAAACGGACGTTGATTTTCTCGATCTCTACCACGGCGAGCCGATCGAGGTAAAAGAGAGCGGCGTGCCCACCTTTAATATCCCTGCAGACCCAAACACCCCGGAAGAACCCCCGAAAAAGATCTTGTACAAAAAAACACTTCGGCACGTTCAGAATGTTGTGGGCTGGGCAAGTGTAGGCGTTACCGGTATTGCCTTAGTAATCAATCCTTCCTGGCTCATGGTTGGATTTATGGCTGGTCAGGTCCTTCTGCATTTGGTTTTCCGGCGTCTTGCCGTACCAAGGAGGCCGAAAGACTGGGGAATCGTGTATGATGGAGCATCAAAATTGACCCTTGGCCAAGTCATTGTTCGTATTTTTGATAAGAAATTTAACAAGCTCCTAGAAACGCAGGTGACAGAAAAAAACGGAAAATATGGCTTTTTTGTTGGGAAAAACGTCTATTATGTAACAGCGGAGCATGCTGGCTATCAGAAATATGTGTCCTCTGAGGTTGATCTTACGCAGAAAGAGGAGGGAATTATAGACCAAAAGATTCTCCTGCAGAGACCGAGTCAGTAAATGACCAATACTCCACAGGATATCCACATGTTTCTAAATTCCAAAATAGCTGGTTTTTTTATCTAATATTAGCCAATATCTAGCTGTTCACAGCAGAAAATCAGATTCTTCATATAATAGATATATCCCCGCGACAGGCTAGATGGGAAGCGGGGCCTTATAGGAAGGGGCTCGTTACTTGTAATGAGCATGGTCTCCTTTTCTGTAAGAAATCCTCATTGTTTTTGTTGTGAGGGAACAACACATCTCTTTGCGTCCTTTTATTTTGCGTTCACTCGCTTGTCTTAGCGGGTTAATTGTGTTTGCTGGGATTTTTGTCATTTTACTCGCTCCCGAGACCAGGGCGGCGAGTGGAGTGAACCGGCAGATCAATTATCAAGCAAAGTTGCTAGACGCATCGGGATTGCCTGTGGCAGACGGGAATTATTCGATTAAATTTAGTTTGTACGATTCCCTTTCGGGCGGAACGCGTTTGTGGACCGCGACCGGAACAGTCGGAACGCCAACAGCGTTGACGGTCGCGGTGCAAAACGGGTTGTTTAGTCGTCTCCTGGGAGACACAACAGGGGGGGCGGGAAGTCAAAATCCTCTTGATAGTACGATTGATTGGAATAGCGACAGCCTCTATTTAGGAGTTACGGTCGGCTCGGATTCAGAAATGTCTCCTCGAAAAAGATTGGGAGCGGTACCGTATGCACTGAATGCAGAAAATTTGCAAGGCATGTATGCTTCAAGTTCCGTCTTTGGAACAAGTAACCTGTTCACCATTCATCAGGCATCAAATACGGCGGCAACCGGAACGCGCACCGCACTCCAGATAAAGTCCAAGGGAACATCAAGCGCCAACGATTTCCTCCTGCGCGGATTAGACGATTCTGACAGCGTTGTCATCTCCATCAATCGACAGGGAAACGTGACAAGCACGGGATATATTGCTGTCACCGGAGCGGGGACCTCGACATTCAGCGGTAGTCTTTCCATTGCCGGAAACGTGTCATCAACAAATTTACAGGTTGCAGGACAACGCGTGTGTTTGGCAGATGGGACAAACTGTTCCCAGGGCGCTGATACAAATTGGACCTATAACGGGACAGGCGATTTTGCGCGCAATGCAACGGCTACAACAGATCTTGTGATCGGATCAACGGCAACAAATACGGCGCCATTCTTTTTTAATCTGACGGGCGCGAGCGCTTCATCAAATCGTCTGATCATTGGAGGAACACAAAATGCAGATGTTGTGATTGGGAGTACAACATCGTCAGGGATGAACAGCCTTTTTCAATTAAACGGTGATGATTTGTTTGTTGGCGGGAATATCGGATCAGCCTCATCGGTTTATACAAATGGGAGTTTTGTCGCTGGATCGGGATCCACTTATTTTGGAAATGGGCTCATTAACAAAAATGATGGAAACCTTACGATCAACGCGTCCGGGGGATTTATCACACCATCTGCGGATCTTGGTGTGACTTTAGGTTCAGCCGCCTTGCGCTACCACGGCTATTTTGGAAACACAACAAGCACAAACGCGACGACTACAAGTCTCGGTGTCTCAACGCATTTTTCTGTAGGTACTTCAAATAACATTGGAGGCACTGTCTATGGCGCAGCCATTGGAAACAGTAATACGTTAAGTGGCTCCGGTTTACTTGCGGTTGGGAGTAACAATACGGTTTCACAAGGAATCGGGATTGGCATTTTCAATACGGTCAGCGAGAGTGGCTATAACCTGGCTCTTGGATATCAAAATACTGTTGATGGGAGTAGTGGTGCTGCGGCAGGTGCTTACGCTTTTGGAGCAGCAAACCAATCTTCTGGTCAACACACCGTAGCCATTGGGGCAGGGGTTACGGTTCGCGGCGGTGGGGGACTGGGTGCTGTTGGGATAGGTTTAGGAGGAACGGTGAATGCAAATGGATCCATGGGTTTATTTTTGGGAGGAACAAACACGACGCTCATCACGAACAACACATTAGCGATCGCTGGAGGAGATGTGGTTATTGGTTCCGCGACATCTTCCCTCGGGCCATTTAATTTTGATGTAACAGGGGTTGCGGCCTCATCTAATCGTTTGACCGTTGGTCCGGATTATAATGCAGACCTGGTGATTGGAAGTACGACCGGATCGACGTCGCTCGAGGCGGCGGGATTTGTGTTAGACGGAAACGATCTGTATGTAGAAGGAGCCCTGGGTACCACCGGCGGAATGTATACGCTTGGCTCTGTTCTTGTTTCGAGCGGGGTTGGCTCCACGACATACGGGCCTGTGGGAATTCAGGCCTCGGCTAACCTAATTCTCGATGCCGCAAGCGGATCGATTCGTCCTTTGGGGGATGCAACGGATTCTTTAGGCTCATCAGCACTGCGTTATAATGGATATTTTGCCAATGTGACGAGCACAAATTTGGTTATTGCTGGAGATATTACGGCTTCTTCTGCCCCTGCTACGAGCACGATTGCAACCAGTTTAGCCAACGCATCTGTGTCTGGCACAGCGGATTTTATGGATGTGGTTATTGGAGGCCAAGGACTCCCGGTGATTGTGCATCGTGATGACACCACAGATACGCTAAACATTCATGTTTGCAGTAATCAAAATTGTGATGCGGCGAGTTCCTCTTCAACATTGGCTGCCATGTCTGATACCGGGGCAGGACCATCCGTGGCGATTGCACCAGATGGCTTTCCGGTCATCGCCTATTATGATGCTGGAAACGTGAAGTATATTCATTGCTTGAATTATGATTGTACGTCAAAGGAAGGGCCAAACACTCTTGCCACACTCACAGCAAGTTCAACATCTATCGCGATCGGTGTAGATGGATATCCTATCATCGCATACCGGGGCGGCGCGGGAGATAATCTATTTGTCTATCACTGCGTGAGCCTGTCTTGTGGTGATGCGTCGAGTACGGAAACAAACGTGGATACGGGGGGGTGGCATGCGAAAATCGCGATCCGTCCAAACGGGCTTCCGGTGATAGCACATTATGACATGACAGGTTTAAAGTTTAGAATGACCTCCTGCTCCAACGTTGCTTGCACTTCTGTGTCATCGGTTGATATCGCGAATGTGGCCGCGGGTAGTGGGTTTACTTCAATGGTGATTGGACGCGATGGAATTCCTACGGTGTTGTATTACGATGATGGTGTTGGAGCGAACGACGGTCAACTGGAAATGATGCGATGTACGGATGTTCATTGTACGGCATTCGGATCAACGTTCAATGTAAGAACCGGCATGGATAATTTTGCCGCCGGCCATGGTCCATGGAACGATATGGTGCTTGGATCTGACGGGTTTCCGATCATTGCCTTTGAAGAAGACATTAATGGTGGAGATGTGGACCCATTTATTATTCACTGCAGAGCGAATGATTGCAGTTCTGTATCCACGGTTCTGAACTTTGATGCGGATGGCGATCATTATTCCATGGGAGTGGCCCTTGTTTTGCGAACAGATGGAGTTCCTCTTGCTTTCTATCATGCGGATGCCATCGATAGCGCGGTGCGCGGATATAGCTGTGCCTTTAATTTATGTGCGTTGGATGGCAAATTTACTGGCTCAAGCATCGGGTCTGTTGGAAAATATTTTTATCGCATGTACAGCCGCGAGATGTATGCACAGCAGGCGTATCTCTCAGGATTCGACTTAGCAGAGTCCTATCCAACCACCGATTTCACGCTCGAAGCGGGAGACGTACTTGCGTTTGATTCTACGAATAAAGGGAATGTGGTGCGCGCCAATGCAAGTAGTAGCTCCATCTTGATTGGAGCGGTTTCCACCAAGCCAGGTCTCTTGCTGACGGACTGGAATTCAGCAGCAAAGACCGTGCCCGTTGCTCTTACGGGTCGCGTGCCAGTCAAAGTTTCGATGCAAAATGGCCCAATCAAAATTGGAGATTTACTCGCTTTATCATCGACCCCTGGAATTGCAACCAAGGCAAAGGGACCGGGAATGGTTTTAGGACGTGCATTGGAAGATGCAGACACGGACGGCAAGATCGAAGTATTTATTAAAGTAGGTTTTGATGTGGGCGAGTTTTTAGCACAGGGGCTTTCTGAAACATCCTTGCATGGAAACGTGGCACTTGCTCCACAAGGATCGGCTCACGCAAGCAGCACCACTTTTGATTCCTGGGGTTTGTCATTCCGCGGTAGTGCTTGGAATGGGGCAGAGACAACGACGCCAACCTTTACACTCAAGACGAGTGTGGTGAATGCTACCTCGTCGGAATTTACCATCCAAAATGGGACAACGACGCTGCTTGCTTTAGATCAAGGTGGTCATGTGCGCATCGCAGGAGATCTGTCCGTTGCGGGAAAGATCTATCCAGCCAACAGGAACGGGGCTCAGTCCGAAACATATTTGTTTGTTGATGATTCTCAAGGAGCATCCTCAACCTATATCTCGACCAACGCCGCCGGTTGGCAGTCAGATACGTCTTATGATTTTGCTGAGCGCTACTATTCTCCAGATAAACTTGAACCAGGTGATATTGTTGTTATCAGTCAGCGAGAAAATTTGCATGTACAGCGTGCCATGGTTGAAAAAGAAATGGTGGCTGGTATTGTCTCGACCAAGCCAGGATTTGTTGCAGGGAGACCAGCCACCTCTACCTATCCGATTGCATTGATCGGGCGAGTGCCAACCAAAGTTTCAACCATGAAGGGCTCGATTAAACCTGGTGATCTGCTTGCTCCATCCACCATTCCTGGAGTTGCCATGAAAGCGATTGAGGCTGGTCCAGTTGTTGGACAGGCACTTGAGGGATATGACGCTCAGGATGTTGGCAAGATCGAGGTATTTGTTCAACCACTGTGGTGGGGTGGACTTGATGGGGAAGATCCAAGAATCAAGAACCAAGAACCAAGCGAAGAAACGACCACGAGCACGGGAGAGGTGCCAGCACGCATCACGCAGTATCAAGGATTTGCGTTGGTAGAAGCAGGAGCAACAAAGGTGCATGTGTCGTACCCGTCACTCCTCGCGTATCCAAATGTTCAAGCAACGCCTCGAGGAGAAGTTGAAGGTGGATGGTGGACGGATTATTACACGGATGTTGGATTCGATATCATTTTCAAACAACCGCAAACCCATGATGTGACCTTTGCCTGGCGCGTGGAGGCAACGGATACAAATGCACGCGTGTATGTGTCAGACGGAACGCATGCCACCATGGATCCAACGAGCG
>Ga0194121_10009981_pt1 | contig 11642 bp, 5 predicted proteins | sample TA2MahCa50mmetaG_FD_148609 | JGI IMG/M metagenome (GOLD analysis project Ga0194121, IMG submission 148609) | Freshwater microbial communities from Lake Tanganyika, Tanzania - TA2015020 Mahale Deep Cast 50m | ecosystem: Environmental > Aquatic > Freshwater > Lake | place: Tanzania: Lake...
GAACCACCCGCCGCCGATCCAGAGCTGATCTTTGAAAACCCATTCCGCCTGCGAATCGCGGGCCTGCCAGGCGGCATTCCCCTCCAGCACCCAATCCGGGCGGGACGTCGGTTCGGCAGCATGCAGCCCGACCAGCGGCGCGAGCAGCAGGGCGGTGAGGAGTGTGAGTCGGCTTACGATGACTGTGTTCATGAGGAATCTTCTCCGGCGATGCGAATGGCGGCTACTTCACGCGGAACAACTCGCTTTGCACCAGCCCGTGCACGAGCGAGCGGAGGCCGTAGCGGTCCTTCGCGGCGCCGTCCACGATGGACTGGATGGCTTTGCGATCGAGCGGGCCGGTTGGCGCGCCGGTGGCGTAGGTGGCGAGGTGCCACGTCACGCCCCAGGCAAGTTTCTCCGGCTGTTCGGCGAGGAGCTGGCGCAGGCCGGTGAGGTCTTGGAACGCTTTGCCCTCGGGCGTCACGCCGCTGGCGTTGACCGGGAGGCCGTCGGTCCAGAGCGTGGTTCGCTTGCGTTTCTGCGGAGGCAGGGTGGCGAGATTCGGATCGAGCAGGCGGTAGTTTTTCCGGAACTGTCCCATCACGTCGAAGCTCTCCAGCGCGAAGCCGTAGGGATCGAACTTCTTGTGGCAGCTCGCGCAGGAACCGTCCTGGCTGTGCAGCGCGAGTTGTTCGCGAACGGTCTTCGCGCCGCTCGTGTCGGGGTTGATCGGCTCGATGTTGGGCGGCGGCGGCGAAATGTGGACGCCGAGCAGCCGCTTGGCGATCCAGACGCCGCGTTTCACGGGCGAGGTGCTGGAGCCGTCCGCGGTGACTTTGAGAACGGCAGGTTGCGTCCAGAGTCCGCCGTAGGGCGAGCCGGCGGGGATGCTCACCTGTTGCAATTCCGCTCCCTTCACCTCGGGCAGTCCATAATGCCGTGCGAGGCGGCCGTTCGCGAGCAGCCAGTCCGGCGCGGCGAAGTCGCGCACGCTGCGGTTTTCACGCAGCACGCGGCGGAAGGTTCCCTCGGTCTCGCGCAGGCTGCTGAGCTTCAGATCGTCGGCGTATTCCGGGTAGAGCTTGTTGTCCGGAGTGGTGTCGCTGATGGCGTGAAGGTCGAGCCATTGGTTGAGGAAATTTTTCACGAAGCGGTCGGAACGCGGATCGTCGAGCAGGCGATCGGTTTCCCGGCGCAGCGCGTCGGGCGTGCGCAACTTCCCCGCGCGGGCCAAGGCGAGCAGCGCTTCGTCTGGGCTGGAATTCCACAGGAACAACGACAACCGCGATGCCAGCGCCATGTCAGAGAGGGGCCCCGCAGATTCGACGACGCAGTAGAAGTCCGGCGCAGTCATCAGCTCAGCGATGCGGTCGAAAAAGATGTCCTTGAGGTTCCGCTCCTGGTCGAGGTCCCGCTGAACGGCGGCGGCCATCGCGTCGAGTTCCGGGTTGGTGAGATCCCGCCGCCACATGCGGGCGCCCACGCGGGCCAGGGTGGTGCGCATCAAGGCGACAAAGTTGGCGTTGCTGATCAACTCCGGGCTCTTCTTCGGATTCTTCTTCTTGAGGGCGACTCCCGGTTTGCGCATCGCATCGCGCAGCGCATCGGGGAAATCGGCGGTCAACCAGCGGTCGGCGGTCGGCAATGGCGGCGGCTCGACTTCGACCCACTGAACCGCCAGGCCAGGACCCTTGCACTTGCTGGCCAGAGAGTTTTTCGGGACTTGCTCGCCGATGCCGAACGGGATCAGCCGGAGTCCATTCTGACCGGAGCGATGCACTCCGAGATAAACCTCGGTCTCCACGACGGTGGGCTTGCCGGGAGGTGCCTCGATGATTTGCACCAGATCGATCTGTTGCGGATAGGCGGAGGTATGACCGGTGTAGATGCCGACGGTCATTGGCTTGTCAGTCTGGTAGGCGTAGAGGTGGACGCGCAGCTTGTAGGTGCCCGGATGGCGTGCCCGGAAGCCACCCGTCTTTTGACCCTCTGCCACGAGTCGCCCCGAGGTGTCGTCTGAGTTGAAATAGACGAACCAGCCATCCGGCAACTCCAGCGCATGCCCCGCCGACTGTCCGGTATCCCGGGCCGTGAGACGCACCATCTTGGAATCGTCATCTGCCTTCGGAATGGGCCTGAGCACCCACTTGTCGAGCAGCTCCCGGGCGATCTGGTAATAGCCAAACGCGCCGTCGGTGGACATCGGCAGGGCCTGGCTCACTTTCGTGTAGCCTTCCACGCGGCCGTCTTCCGGCAGCATGTTGAGCATCTGGGCCGTGGGCCGGATGCCGAAGAGTTCCTCGAAATTATCCGCATACTCCACGCGGCTGAGCCGGCGGAACTGGCTGCGTCCCTCGCGGAGCTGCTTCGCGGCGAGGCTGTCGTTCAGCTCGCCTTTGATCCACGCGATCATCGCCTGGCGATTCGCGTCCGCGAGCGGCTTCTCGTCCTTGGGCGGCATTTCGCCGAACTCGAGCTGGTCGAGCACGCGGAACCAGAGGTGCTCGTCGCCGGTCAACTGCTCGAGCGAACGGACCCCGGCGAGATTGATCTTCGCCTTTTGTTTCTCAGGGCCGTGGCACTTCGTGCAGTGGCTCTCGAGCAAGGGCAGGATCCTGGTTTTGAAAGTGGACGCGGTCTCGGCGTGCGCGACGGAGGAAAATCCGCAGGCGACGATCCCGAGGATGATGGTGAGGCGATTCATGATGGCTTTCCGTTTGCGGTTCATTTTCAGGCCAACCCGTTCATCGTGCCCGTGCTCGATCCGAACTTGCCCACTTCCATCCCGAAGCGCTGCATCATGCTCACGAAGACGTTGCACAGCGGCGTGTTCGCCTGCGGCCGGCGATCGCCCCCGAGGTGCTGGCCGTGTTTCCAGCCGCCGCCCGCGAGGATGATGGGCAGGTTGCTCGTGCCATGGCCGCTCGCGTCGCCGAGGTTGCTGCCGATGAGCACCTGCGTGTGGTCGAGCAGACTGCCGCCGCCATCGGAAGTGTCCCGCAGCGAGGTGAGGAAATCGCGGAACATCAGCATCATCGCCTTCTCGATGACTTTGAGTTCCTCGATCTTCGCCTTGTTGTTGCCGTGGTGGGAGAGGCCGTGGTGGTTTTCATTCACGCCCTCAATCGGCGGCTTGAGGTCCATGCCGCGGATGAAGAGCGAGCACACCCGCGTGGAATCCGTCTGGAAGGCGAGTCGCGCGATGCGCAGCATCAGGCTGGCACGCCCGAGGATGTCGGCCTTGCTGGCGATGTCGTCCGGCCGGGTTTCCTTGACCGCTGGCTTCGGGCGCAGCGCCCACTCCTCATTGGCATGGAGTTGCTTCTCCATCTCGCGCACCGCTTCCGTGTAGTCGGCCAACTGCTGCCGGTCGCGATAGCTCAGGTTTTTTTCGAGCGTGGCAAACCGGCCCGCCATCCGGTCGAGAATGCTCTGCCCGGCCTTCAGCCGCGCGGTCTCGGCCTCCACTTCCTTCGGATTTCCGGTGAGGAACAGCTTCGTGTAGAGCTTCGAAGGACTGTATTCCGCGCTGACCGACGCGCCGCTCTGGGTGAAGGTGAGCGACGTCCCGCCATCGTCGGTCTTGAGCGTGAGCAAGGGGAACCGCGTGGCCGTGCCGACGTGCCGCGCCGCGAGATAGTCCATCGAGACGGAGTTGCGAAAGCCCGGACGCCGCGGGTGCTTGGCGGCGGTGAGGAAGCACGACTCCGAAGCGTGGTCGCCGCCGATCTCCGGATGCGAGATGCCCGAGAAAACCGTGCAATCTTTCCGCACGTCGCCGAGGACTTCGAGATACTCGCTCGGCGTGTAATCCCGCCCCGCTTGATCCGCGCCCGGGAAGAACGCCGGCCCATACAGGCCGAAGCCCGTGCAGATGGAGATGAGCCGCTTCGGTGGCGTGGGATTCGCGGCGCTGGAGAGGCTCTCCAGCCAAGGCAGCGCGAGCATGGCGGAACTGGTGCGGATGAAATGTCGGCGGGTGGTGTTCATGGGCGAGGTCGCGGATGGTCTATCTGATACAGCGGGAAACTGGAAGCCAAAGGGCGCTTTGTCACGTGACGTGATCACGTCACATGACCTGGTTCCTGGTTCCTGACTTTTCCCACAGATTCAGAGCGACCACCGATTGCCTGAGAAATCTGTGGTCGCCCTGAGCCGAGTCACCGAGACAGAGGAAGTCAATCGGTGGGAAGACTGGATTCGAGCACTTACTTGCTGCGAAACACTTCGCTCTGCACCACGCCATGCAGCAGGGAGCGGAGGCCGTATTGGTCTTTGGCGGCGGATTGGGCGATGGCGGCGATGGCGGGATCGTCCACCGGGGTGGCGGGCTCGCCGGTGGCGTAGGTGAGGAGGTGGCGGACAAAGCCGCTGGCGAGCGCCCCGGGATTTTTCGCGACCAGTTCGCGCAGTTCGCGGATGCCGGCGAATGCCTTGCCATCGGGCGTGACGCCAGTGTTGTCCACGGGCAGCCCGTCCTTCCACAACGGTTTGCCTTTGCGGGCGGCGGGCGGGAGTTTTTCAAGCTCGGGATCGGGCGTGCGATAGGCGGTGCGGTATTGTCCCATCACGTCGAAGCTCTCCAAAGCGAAGCCGTAGGGATCGAATTTCGCGTGGCAGGCGGAGCACGAGCCTTTGCGGTGCAGTTCCAATTGTTCGCGCAGGGTCTTGGCGCCGCGAACGTCGGGCGAGATGCCCTCCACCGGCGGCGGCAGGGGAATTCTGATGCCGAAGAGCCGTTCGGACATCCAGACTCCGCGCTTGATCGGCGAGGTCAGGGTGCCGTTGGCGGTCACCTTCATGGTGGAAGCGTGGGTCCAGATGCCGCCGAACGGCGTGTCGGCGGGCAGGGCGACTTCGCGAAGCTCGAAACCCTTGGGACCGGAGATGCCATAATGGGCGGCGAGCCGGTCGTTGAGCAGCGCCCATTTCGGAGCGACGAACTCGCGCACGCCGAGATTTTTGTCGAGCATCCGGCGGAAGGTGGCCTGCGTCTCCATCACGCTGGAAAATTTCAGCACATCGTCGTATTCGGGATAGAGATCCTTGTCGGGCGTGGTGTTGTCGATGCCCCAGAGGCCGAGCCATTGATCGAGGAAATCCTTCACGAACCGCTCGGATTTTGCATCCTTCAGGAGTCGCTCCGTCTGAGTCCGCAGCACTTGCGGATCGGAGAGTTTTCCCTGGCGAGCGACTTCGAGAAGTTCCACGTCGGGGGCGGAGTTCCAGAGGAAATACGACAGCCGCGAGGCGAGGGCGAAGTCGGACAGCTTGCCGGGGTTCTCCACCACGCAGAGGAAATCCGGCGCGGTCATCATGGCGGCCACTTCCGTCACGAACGCCTGCTTGAGGGGCATGCCCGCATCGACCGCTTCCATGAACTTTTTAACGCTGGCCGAGAGTTCCTGCTCGTTGAGATCACGTCGGAACAACCGGGCGCCAATCGCGCCGAACGATTTTGTCACCAACGCCTGGAGTTCATCCCGCGAGAGCTTCGGTGTGTTTTTCAGCGTGGCATTCTGCTTGAACGCTTGCTGGATTGCCGCCGGCATTTCTGCCGTCAAAAGCCGCTGGCCCGGCAGCGTGTCTTCGAGTTCCACGATATCGACCCACTGGATGGCCAGCCCTGGACGACCTTTGCCCAGGACGGACGCCTGTGTGTTCTTTGGCACCGGCACCCCCAGCCCCAGCGGGATCAGGCGAATCCCGTCGTCGCTGGAACCATCGCTGTTCCAGCCCAATCGCAGATAGACGTCGGCCTCCACGATGGCAGGCTTTCCCGGTGGAGCGTCCACGATCTTGAGCAGTTCCAGTTGCTGCGGATAAGCCCAAACGTGCCCGCCATAGATCCCGACGGGCAGCGGCTTGTCGGTCTGGTAGCCATAGATGTGCATCCGCAGGCGGTGCAGGCCGGTTTTCCGCGGGCCGGGGAAGCGATTCCGCTTGCCGTCGGGCGCCTCTTTGTCCAACCGCCCCGAAGTCGAGTCGGAGTTGAAGGACACCCACCACCCATCGGGCAACTCCAGGGCGTGACCTCCGGATTGCCCTGTATCGTTGGCCCAGAGCCGCGTCGTCTTCGTCTCTGCTGGCAAGTCGAACATCTTCTCCACGATCATCTCCGCGATCGCGAGCTGCCCCTCCGTGACGGCCGTCGAGAACGGCAATGCCGTGCTGACTCGATCGTAGCCGTCCACTCGGCCATCGCCGGGCATCAGCTTCTTGACGGGAGGGCGGATCCCGAAAATGTCCTGGACGGTGTTGGCGTATTCATTGCGCGACAGGCGCCGAAATTTGCTGCGGCCCTCGCTGCGCTGTTTTGCGAGCAGATGATCGGAAAAATCGCCGCGCACCCAGGCGGCCAGCGCCTGTTTCTCGGCGGGCTTGAGCGGTTGTTCATCCTCCGGCGGCATGGCGCCGGACTCGATCTTCTCCAGCACGCTGAACCACTGGTGGCTTTGCGCGCCGAGCTGCTCCAGCGAGCGAGGGCCGGAGAGATCGAGCTTTGCCTTCGGGTTTTTGCCGCCGTGGCAACCGGTGCAGTGCTCCTTGAGGAGCGGCAGCACCCGCTTCTGAAACGCAGTTGACGCATCCTCGGCGTGTGCGGTTGTGTGAATCACAAACAGCAGAATGACCGGCAGCAGGAAAGTTCGCATATTCAAGTCTCAATGAGTGTGGTGGGTATTACGCCATCTCAAAGCCCGGCAGCGACGTGGCGGTGCTGGTCGAGAAGGCGTTCACGTCGGCACCGAGCCGCTGGAGGAACTGCGCGTAGAGGTTGCACAGCGGCGGGTGCTTGTCCGGATCGAAGGCCAGGTGCTGCCCGTGCCGGAATCCGCCGCCGGCGACGACGACCGGCAGGTTCCGGCTGTCGTGGCTGCTGGCGTTGCTCATGTTGCTGCCGAACAGCACGATCGTGCGGTCGAGCAGGTTGGAATCCCCCTCGGCCGTGCCCTTGAGCTTGCCGAGCAGCTCGCCGAGTCGCTTGAACTGCTCGATCTCGACGATCTTCAATTGCCGGAGCTTCTCCTCGTCCCGACCGTGGTGTGACAGTGCGTGCCACCCTTCGGTGACGCCGGCGATCGGCGTCACCGACTCCAGCCCGGCGACCATTAAGGTGATGATGCGGGACGAATCGGTCTTCAAGGCGAGATGGGTCATGTCGAACATCAGCCGGAGGCGGTTCGACATGTCGCCAACCGCCACATCGACCGGCGCCGCTACGTCCGCTTTCGGCTTTGGACGCTTCGCCCACTCCTGCCCGGAGACGAGCCGCTGCTCGACCTCTCGGACCGCGGTGAAGTATTCGTCGAGCTTCTCACGATCGCGGGCGCCGAGCTTTTTCTGGAACGTATTCGCTTGTTGCAGCACGGCATCCATGATGCTTTCGCCCTGCTTCAGCCGCTGCACCTGGGACGCGATCTCCGCGGGCGTGCCGGTGACGAACATCTGCTGAAACACCTGCGAGGGACGATCCTCCCCCGGAATGTTCACGCCGTTGGCCGTCCACGACAAACTCGTGGCCCCCGCTGCGCCCACGCCAGTGCACAGTGCCAGCGACTTGAACCGCGTGTCGGGATTCAGCGCTTCGACCGCGACTTGATCGAGTGAAATGGTGTTCTTGAAGGCGCTGGGGTTCAGAACCCGGGCACCGGTCACGAAGGTCTTCTCGGCGCTGTGCCCATTCACGCCCTCGGGATGCGAGAGGCCGGAAATCACAGTGAAGTCGTTACGAAACTCCTTGATCACGTCGAGATACGGCGTCGGTTCGTAATCCCGCCCCGCCCGCTTCGGATTCAGATACTCCGCGTGCAGTCCAAACGTCGCGCATACCAGCACCATGCGCCGCGGCGCCGCGATTTTGTCAGCCGCAGCGAGTCGCCGCGGCGCCATCGCGTCGAGCAGGGGCAGGGCCATCGTCACGCCGCCGGCCCGCAAAAACGCACGTCGTGAAAGTCCAAAAGTCTTCATGGTTTGATCCTCAATGGTTAAGTTCTTACTTACTTGGTTAAAAACAGCTTCGACTGCACCACTTCATGCACCAGTGCTCGCAGGCCGTATTTCGAAGCCCGCGATGCGGCGACGATTCGTTCGAGTTCGTCGCGGTCGCCGTATCCCAATCCGGCGCCGGTCGCGTAGACCGACAGCTTTTCCGCCACGGTTCGAGCCATCTGGTCGGGATTGGCAAGCAGGAGCCGCTTGAACTCCGCCAGGTTGGAAAACTTCCTTCCGTCGGCAAGCACGTCGCCGGCATCGACGGCCGGGCCGAAACGATCGCAAGGCGGCACGTTGATCCACTTGGCAATGGCTGGAAATTCGTCCGCGGTCGGGTTCTTCACCGGCTTGTTCGTGAGGGCCCGGTAGTTCTCGCGATAGCCGCCGATCACGTCGTAAGCTTCAAGCGCAAATCCGGGCGGGTCGATCTTCACGTGGCAACTGGCACAACTTTTTATTTGCCGATGCTTGGCGAGTTGCTCCCGCACCGTCGTCGCTCCGCGGATGTCGGGCTCGATCGCAGGCACGCCCGGCGGCGGCGGCGGGATCGGCGTGCCCAAAATATGGTCGTTGACCCACACGCCCCGAACCACCGGCGAAGTCGTCGTGCCGTTGGCCGTCACCTTCAATATCGCCGCCTGCGCCAGGATGCCGCCGCGATGATGTTCCGGCTTCAGCGCCACTTTCCGCAGCTCGACGCCATCGACGCCCGGGATGCCATAGTGCTTCGCGAGCCGCCGGTTGAGGAACGTGAAATCGGAGTCGATGAAGTTTTGCACGCTCAGATTCTCGCTCAACAGTTCGGCGAAGAATCGCCGCGTCTCTTCCAGCATCGACCAGCGGAGGAGCGGATCGAACTCCGGATAGAGTCGTGGATCGGGCGTCGTGCGATCGATTTCGCGGAGGCTGAGCCATTGGCCGGTGAAGTTCGTCACGAACGCACGCGACCGCGGATCCTTGAGCATTCGTTCGGTCTGGGCCCGGAGCACCTCGGGCTTCTTCAACTCGCCGCGCTTGGCAACGGCCAAGAGTTCGTCGTCGGGCATCGTGCTCCACAAAAAGTACGACAGGCGCGAGGCGAGGGCGTGATCGCCGCCGCGAGCAGAACCCATCGATGTGCTTTCTGCACGATGTGGTCTCCTTGTGTCTTCATTGCTTTTTCTTTTTTGTGAGCCGTGTTTTTAGATGTCCTGACCATAGTGCAGGAAGAAATCCACCAGCGGCTGACAATTGAAAATCTCAGGACAAACCTCATGCCCTTTGCCCGGAATAACGATCAACTTGGATGGACCACCGAGCGCTTGGTAACGTTTGTGCAGTACCTCGGAATTATGTCTCAGGGGCACCAAACCATCCGTAGCGCCATGGACATGCAGGATTGGAACTTTCACCTTGGCCAGAGGCGCCAGCCGGTCGATCGGGTTATGTTCGGTTAGTTTTTCCCTCAACTGGTCTTCCGTCATTTTATATGCTCCGCTCGCGCCTTTAATCCCTGGATAGCTTGCGATGTCACACACCGGGTAGAGGCCGCCAATGCACTGGACCTTGTCTGGATTCTCAGCCGCCCAGTTGTACCCCATCAAACCGCCGCGGCTTTGCGTCAACAGGCACACTTTTCTGTCTACGCCGTACTCCTTGACCAGATGTTCATAGAGTTTCGTGTAGGCCGCGCGGCCTTCCGGATTGCCAGACGACTCGCCGACATCAATACCGGCTATCGTAAAGCCGTTAGCCAACAGTTGCTTGAACATCCATGCGTGGGCTTCATTCGGCACATTACGAAAGGGCGCAAACAACAGCCACGGCTTCGTTCCATCAGCGGCCGGCTTTACCGGCAGAATGACAAAGGACTTCCCCGTCCCGCAGTAAAACTCCCTCCCCCGCCACCCGTTGTCACCCAGACGCCCAGCGTCTTGACTTTCAAGGGTGAAATCCCTTCGCTCCGCATCGTATTGCCGCGAGATCTTTACGTTCACAGCCTTCGCGCTCAGTTCCTCGATGACGATGTTCCGGTAGCGAATTTCCGTTGCGCCGCTGTGGATCTGCAACGCGATTTTTCCCGTGAGCGGAATCTTCGGATCCTTCTCGGTGTAATCCACGGTCAGGACATCGTTGATCCAGAGCCGGATGCGCGGCCCCTCGGCGCGGATGCGGTAGCGGTTCCACTCGTCGATCTTCAGCTTCTTCTCGTTTTCCGCTCGCAAGGCTTGCGCCTGCTTGATCAGCGCGCCCGGACGCCCCGCGTCGCTTGCGAGATCCACCTCCGGAACGCCATACACGGCGAGGAACCGGTTCCTCCGCGACTCGTCGTAAAGGCAGCCATCAATGCCCGGCGCGAAGTCCGCCTGATAGCCGCTCACCTCGTGGTGGTTCGGCACGCGCTCGCTGCGAAACTGAATGCCGCCGTTGTTGTCGCCGCGCCGGTATTCGAGCCGCAGCTCGAAATCGGCATAGTCGCGCGTGGTGCAGAGAAACTCATTGCGCGGCTGCTTCACGTCCGGCTTGCCGGCGACGATCTCGCCGTTCTCGATGCGCCAAGTCTTCTCCGTGTCCCCCTCCCAGCCGGTGAATGTTTTGCCGTCGAAGAGCGGGACGAGCGGGTTCTTTTCAGCATTTGCCGGCCGTGCTTGTTCATCTGCCGGGGCAGCCGTTGCGACTTCCTTCACCGTGATTGGGGAGCGGAGGTAAAGCGTCTGCGCGACCGCCTTGATCTTGTTCGGCGCCGGTGCCTGGAATTCACCTTTGCCCACACGGATCTCGACCGGCGGCGTGGCGATTTGACAGCCCCAGAACGGGATGGGGCCGGTCGGCTTGGGCCCCGGGTTGGCATCCGCCTCGTAGTAACCGGTCACGGTGTAGATGCCCTCGTTGGACGTGTCGAGGCCGAGTTCCTTCAGCGACTTGACGATCGCATCGTTCGCAATGCCGGCGAGCGTCCAGGATTTGCCGGGCTCGATCGTAATCGGCGTGGGAACGTTCTTGTCCCAAGCCGGCTGCTCGGGCCGCCGCAGGATGCGGCTTTGGCCGTCCGGCGCGACCACCAGATAGAAGTCGGCGCGATAGCCCTCCGAATACTTGTTGTCCCAGACTCGGAGCGGATCGTTGACCGGGTCGCCGCGCGTGGGCTGCACATTGCGCAGATTCATGGTGAGCGTGATGTCGTCGCCGGGCTGGATCTGGCGTTGCTTCACCTCCAGGCTTGCCTGCAATCCGTCGGCCACATCGCCCCAGGTGGAATTCGCTTGCCAGATCTCGTCCTTGCCGGGGCCGGGAACTTCGATGCGAGGGGCGCGGGGGATCCAGACGCAGGACGCCTTCCAAGCCCGGGCATTTGCTTTCGCCACGCCGATGGTGACCTCAAGACCGAGCCGCAACGTGTTTCGTTTGCCGGACAGACTGCCGGCCACTTGCTCGGCGCCGTTGATCTTCAGCGTGTCAGCCGTATGGATGTCGCGCCAGCAGACCACCTGCATGCCTTGCTTGAAGTTGGCCCACTCCGCAGTGCGCTTGTGTTGCGCCCATTCCAACTTGCCCCCCGCCTGTTCCAGCCGGTTCAGGAATATCTTCTCCTCCGCCGCGTTGCGAATCACGGCGAAGCCGTTCCGGCCGAACAACTGGACCGCCTTCTCACGCTTCGACACTGCCGCGGCGGTCCATTGCAACTGGCT
>Ga0194121_10009984_pt1 | contig 11640 bp, 6 predicted proteins | sample TA2MahCa50mmetaG_FD_148609 | JGI IMG/M metagenome (GOLD analysis project Ga0194121, IMG submission 148609) | Freshwater microbial communities from Lake Tanganyika, Tanzania - TA2015020 Mahale Deep Cast 50m | ecosystem: Environmental > Aquatic > Freshwater > Lake | place: Tanzania: Lake...
TTGCCGTTCCGCAGCAAAGGTCCGCAACGCTGTTTTCTGGCATCGGTTCCACGGCACTGCTATACTGAAACGGCCTTGTCGCCAGCCAAAATCGGTTTACTCGTGGATCAAAGACTGTTCATTGGATTGGGGCCGCGTGATGTCCGAGTTGCCTCCAAAGTCCGAATCGGAACCAGTGCGGGATCGGCCACGGCGGATTCGCTCACTGATGGAGATGGCGGCTCCGATCTTGGCGGCGGAACGCGGGTTGACGGCGGCCGGTCGATTGAAGCTGACGATGTTGGCTCGCCAGATCGGCCTTGACGATGACGACGTGGAGTTCGCGCTGCTGGCGCTGATGGCAAGCACCCGTCGTGATCCAGCAATTCCGTCGGCACCACACCCACCACCGCCACCACACTCACCACACTCACCACCACCGACCTCGTCGGCTCTGCCGCGCGACGCCCTGCCTACAGCACCAGCCACGAGTTACGACGGCGTCGAACGCGCGTTGCCCGGGATCCGCGACCGGCAGGTACGGCGCTTCCGTCGCTACTTGCGCAAGAAACTGCGTAAGCTGGTCAGCGGTGTGTTGCCGCCGGATCAGGAACGTCGACTTCTCAATATTGCCTGGAAGCGGTACGCGTTAGGCGAGGAACCGGCGCGGCGTTGCGTGGTGGAAATCGCCGGTGAACAGCAAATTCGCCGAGTGACACTCGACGATCTGCGTCGCATGTTTCGCGAGTTTATCGCGATGCAGGTCGGACTGCAGTGTTCGCTCGACCCGCTGTTCGCGCACCGGCTCGCTTTCGTCGGGCAGACCTGGGGCATCAGTCGACTGGAAGTCCAGTCAATGATTCTCGAACAGTTGGCGGCGAACAAGCAGATGCAGCGGCGGTCGGGAGTCCGTAACTGGGGCACGGCCGCCGTATTGCTGTTGGTCGTCGTCGGATTGGCGACGGCGTTGGTTTTCAACTGGCAGCGCGGCGAACCGGGTGAAGGACATAGCCGCTCCGCCGACCCTTTCGGCGACGATCGTCCCGGTGCAAATGCCGTCCAGGCGTCGACGACGGTCGACGGCGTGCGCGAGTTGAATGCGCAACAGTCCGCACCGTCGTGGATGTGTTCGGTGGGTCGCGAGGCCCTGGCGCACCTTCTGCAGCGACCTCGCGTCGCAACCCTGATGCGGGGACGATTCGGTGAATTGCCTGCCGGACGGAGTGCGGCGTGCGAACGGTTGCTGGAAGAACTGCAAAAAGGAAATCTGACTGCGGAGTTGGAATTGCTCGCGACGTTCTTCGGCGAATGGTACTGCTGCGAGCCCGACCGGGAAGTGCAGGCTGCGATCCGGCACGGGCTGGAGCGTCTGACGTTGGTCGCGGGTACGGCGGCCTCCGCCGATTTGGCGCCCCTGGCCGTGATGCCGCGGGAAAATCTACGAGCTTGTTATTGGGCTTTGAACGTTTTGTATTCGGCCTGGGAACGCTGTCGTGACGCCAGCGATCGTGGAGGCCCGCTGCTTGCCGCGATGGAACGAGTACTGGGGCGAGAACTACCGGACGTCGGCAGTGGATGGCGTTGGACACGCGAGGAATCGGAATCGCTGTTATCCCGACGTTTACTGGAGCGACTGATCCAAGAGGCGGACAGACACCCCGATGCGGCCGTGCGGGCGTACCGTTCGTGGTTGGCCGTTGCCAAGGACAAGATCGATCATGGCGATTTGGAACGAGGCAGCATCGACCTGTTGGAGACGGCCATGCCGCGATTGGGAACGGTCTGGATCGCGGCGCGGGATCTCTTGGAGTTTTGCGCATCGATTCGCGACGAATCCCAATTCCACCGGCTGCTGCGACTTTGGGAGCAGCTTGACGATACGTCGCTGGACGACTTCCTGATCACTCGTTTGCGTCCGCGAGTCCTGCCCGAGTCCAATGCAGGATCGAAAGCGGAGTTGATTGCGGTGTTGCGTGGTGGTAGACAAGACGCTCCCGATGTTTCGCGCGACGCGAGTCGATCGATCGATCGATGGAGGCGGCTGAGAGCGAAATTCGCCGACTTCTCGTTTGATTCGTCCGAATCGGACGAGGACCGGATATGGCAGCAGGCCGCCAACGCCGGCCAGCTTGCCACCTTGGCGTTGGCGCTGGCGGAAGGAGAGTCGGGCCTCGTCAGTTTCGACAGGTTGGACAATCAGCCCCTTCGGCAAGCTCGCCCCCGTGTCGATTTCTCCGCGTCGGAAGACGGCCTGACCGCGGCCGGACGTGCTCGGTTGCTTGCGACCGGTGGAGCGTTGGGGCCTGCAGCGGCCGGGCCCGAAGCGGGTGGACTCCCGCCAAGCGTCCACAGGCAGCAGTTGGACCAAGCAGTGAATCGCCTGAGGCATTACGACAAGCTTCCCTCGGTCCAGAGGCAGATGGCATTCCGTACCGTTGCCAGTCTGCTGGAGACCCGCGACGACCTGACGGCGGAGCAGGGGGGGCTGATCGCGCGCTACATCCTATCGGTACGAAATCGTGCCGAGTGGAGCGGGATCGAGTCGCAAGTTCTGCATGTCTGTCGATTGACGATGGTGCGATTGGGGTTAGCCGACAACCTGACGGCGGCCTTGATGGCGCGCAGCGATTTGCAGCAGTGGATCGGGCAGGTACTCGGCCGGCCGGTCGAGTCAACGGAATTGCAAGGGGAAATGGAGGGACTGCGCAGGGATCTGCTTGTGTCCGCGGTTCCGGGGGGCGCGTCGGCGTCGGCCCGCGGTGCGCAGCGGACGGTCGAGTTGGCGGAGGAAATTCTTCGTGAAACGTACCGGGACCGTTTGCAAACGGTCGGAGCGGAGATGCGCGGTTCGAACGGATCGACAGGCTGTTCGGAGTTATCGAAAGCGATGATCGGCCATTGGGCAGGTCGCATCAGTCTCGCATCGGTCACGCGGGAGCAGCGACGGGTCGTTGAACGCTTGCCGTTTGAGTTCGGCGCGATCGACGTGGCCTACCGCGAGGACCTGGTGCGAACGGTGATCTTGCAGCGTCTTGCCTTGCAGGTCCTGCAGATCGTTTGCGTCCAGGCCGATGGGGAGCGAGCGGAGGCGGCGAGGCGCGTTGTGGAATGGTTGAAACAGCGCGATGCGACAGCAACGAACGTGGTGGTCCAGTTGCGCGACGGCGAGATCGCCTTGTTGCGGATGGCGTTGTTGTTTGCTCCCGAGTCCGAAGGGGATCTGTCCGGAGAGATATCGTGAACGGAGCGGGCGGGAATTCGGTCAGGGACTTCGCATTCGGCGGCGCCGATCGTGTCGGACTTCCGTCACGGCGCACTCTTCAAAACAGTTTTTGCATGACGGCGATTCAATCGATTGTCATTGGTGTTGCGGCTGGAGTGACGATGTGGCCGGACGCGGCGTCGGCTGTGGTATTGCTGGTGCGCGGCAAAGATCAGCCGATCGGTGGGTATCTGGTGCGCGAGGACTCGGAAGTGGTGGTCATTCGCGATACGGCGGATCCTGGCCGGGGGCGGGAGCGGCAATTCAGAAAATCCGAACTGCTGGACATGATCGTGACGGTCTCCGCGGATCGGCTTGTCCGTTTGCGTGCGGGAAAGGCAGACGAGTATCGAGACTACGCCGAGGAGTTGGCCGAGAAACGCCGCGATCCGGAGGCGCGTGACATGGCGCTGCGATTGTTCCTGATCGCGGCGTATCGTTCACCGGAACGGCTGGGGAAAAGTTCGCTCCTGGCGATGGCGGAGATTGCGCGTGATCCGGACGAATCCAACCGTTTTCGCGCCGTGGCTTACCTTTTGGATCCTCATCATGATCCGCAGTTGCTCGCGTCGCCGGGATCTCGTTCGGCGGGGGCTGCGAAATCGGAATCACGTGAAGCGCCGCGCGCGGCGTCGCGGGAGACTCCGCAGATGTTGCTTGCGTTGCGGCAGTTGCGGCGGGGTGAGCAGGATGCGGCCAGGAAGATCGCGGAACGGATCACCGCGCGGGGCGAAGCGGCGGCCGTTCCAGGTGTTCTGAGCGCCGACGAGTTCATGGCGGCTTGCCGCGAAAAGCCACTTGCGGCTTCGACGCTGCAGATAATCATACGCGCCGAAATCATGCTGCTCGATCAGTCGACGGGCGGCCGGCAGCGCGGCGCGGCAAGCAGCGAAGTGGTGCCGACCGAGGAGGCTCGCTGGCGGCGCGAACTTCGTTTGCGCGGGACCTCGGCCGCGCCTGCACTGGAACTCGAACGGCTCACCGAATTTGATCCTCGGCTCTGCGAATTCCGGGAAGGGCAATGGACGCTGCCTCGCGATCCATGACCAGGGCGTTGGCGATCGTACCTGCTGCCGGGCACAGCCGTCGCATGGGCGAGCACAAACTGCAATTGCCTTGGCGCGGCGGCACGGTCCTGGACGCGGTGTTGCAGGTTTGGAAACGAAGCCGAATCGGCCGGATCGTGGTTGTCGTGCGGAGCAGTGATACTGCCACGCAGGAAATCTGCCGTGGGCAACAGGTCGAGTTCGTCCTACCCGATGTCGATCCGGAAGACATGCGTGCGTCGTTGATCGAGGGGCTCGAATACGCCGAGCGTACCTGGCGGCCTCAAGCCGATTGGGCCTGGATGGTAGCGCCGGCCGACATGCCGCTGTTAACCGCCGCGGCGATCGACGCCGTGTACGATGCCTATCTTCATCGCGTCGACCCGGACATGGTCGTCGTTCCGTTCTCCACGCAACGTCGCGGGCATCCGGTTGCGTTACCCTGGCGTTTGGCGAGCGAATTCCGTGCGATGCCGGCCGGGAGCGGCTTGCGGGACCTCATCGCCCGGCACGCGCAGCAGCCCATTCCGCTCGCCGATCCCCAGGTTGCCCTCGACCTGGACACACCGGAGGACTGGCGGCGTTTGCGGGAGCTCGAGTAGGTACCGGGGCCGTTCCGCGCCGGATTTCCAGCCCGCAAGTCAGGACGTAAATTGATGTTCGTGGCGATGGGGACCGTGGAGCGAGTTGGCGGCGAACGGCGAATCGGCGGCGGGAATGCAAGGGAAAAAAATGAACCTCGACGTACGGGAAGTGGGATCGGGAAGATCAGCGCTGGCGCGAGCCGTCACCTGCTGGTTGGTGGCGGTGGCCCTCGGTTTGCTTGCGCTGTTACCCGGATGTAATGGCTGCCGCGGAAGCGCTACCTCGACGGCCGCCAAGAAGAAAAAGGAGCAGGAAGACCTCAAGAAGAAAAAAGAAAAAGCCAAACCTGATTTCGAGTGGACTCGCCTGAAGACGTTTCCGGACGATCCGTCGACCGTCACCAACTACGTCAAACCTGGTCATTGGGTTTCGGCGCGGCAACAGTTTGTGGCGAACAACTTCAATTTCAACGGCGACATCGAGTCGGCGACGGTCGACGGCGACGACAAGCGGCTGGATGTTGAACGCACGCGGTTCCAGCTTTCGGGATCACGCAAAATCCAGCTCCCCAAAGGAACAAGCAAGGACACGGAGTTGATTTATCAGGTGCCACGCGGGATGGTGATGGAGACGGGCAATACCAAGAATATCTGGCTGCAGACCAGGCTGTTGACGGCGCGTGGCGGTCGCGAGGTCTTCCCGCCGATTCGGGAAGGCACGGTCGCGATGCCCGATTTTCAGTTTTACTTTGTGGTCCTGGCGAAAGACCCCGACAGCTACGGCTATTGGAAAAAACTGGAGTCGGTAGCAGCGCCGCGCAACGAAGGCTCGGTCGGTACGCGGCTCTACTATCGCGTGGTCCTGCCGCAGCTCGACGCCGCATCCGATTCGGCGATCCCGCTTTCCGGAAATCCGTTGACCTGGACGAATCTGGCTTACCTGCTTTGGGACGAGATACAGCCGGCATCGATTACACTCGACCAGCAGCAAGCGATTCTCGATTGGTTGCACTGGGGCGGTCAGATTCTGATCAGCGGCCCCAATTCACTTGACCTGCTCAAAGGGAGCTTTCTCGCGGACTACCTGCCGGCGGAAAAAGTTCGGGCTGTCGAGCTGACGCAGAATGACTTCGAAGAGTTGAATACTGGCTGGTCGGTGGCCTGCCAACGGACGAAAGACGCGCGGCGACTCGACCTCGTCGGCCAGCCGATCCTCTGCGCCCAGCTCGCCAAACACCCCGATGCCAGTTTTGTTCCGGGGACGGGCAATCTGCTGATCGAACGGCGCGTCGGTCGGGGGCGGATCGCGGTTACGGCGTTTCCGCTGAACGATCGGCGTATCGTCAACTGGAAGAGCTTGGATAATTTTGTCAATGCCTGCTTGTTGCGCCGGCCGTCCCGTCGCTTCGTCCCGTACGATAACAACACGATCGTGCATCAGACCTGGACCGATTTCGAAGAGGAGCGGCATCTGGAAGAGGACCCGCGCCTGAATTCGATGCTGCGCTATTTCACGCGGGACGTGGGCTATCTGGATGCCAAAGCCGAGGAGACGCTATTCGCGTCGATGGCGCCTAAGATCCGCGCCGACCGATCGAATCCGCTGGCCACGGCGATGCTTGGCGGCGTGCCGGAGTCACCGGTGCCGATCCCGGGCAAGCATCCGAGTGCCACGGACTGGCACTTCGACGGGCACAGTTTTACTCCGGAATCGGGCGTTGCCGGCTGGAACGATTTCAGTGCCGCCGCCGACGAATCGCGCCGAGCGTTGACTCGGGCGGCCGGCATTCGCATTCCTCAGCCGTCGTTCGTGCTGCGCGTGGTATCGCTGTACCTGGTGGTATTGGTGCCGGTGAATTGGCTTTTCTTCCGGTTGCTGGGGCGGGTCGAACTGGCCTGGGTTGCGGCTCCGCTGATCGCCATTTTTGGCGCGGTTGGCGTCGTGCGCATCGCGCAGCTCGACATCGGCTTTATTCGCAGCCGCACCGAGATCGGAGTGCTGGAACTCTACGGGGGATTTCCCCGGGGCCATCTCACACGATATTCGGCGCTCTACAGTTCGCTCTCCACCGCCTACGACCTTGGCTTCGAGGACCCGTCGGCCCTGGCGATTCCGTTCGCGGTCGACGCCGGTTACCGGCGTCAATTGCATGAAAGCGCTACCCAGGTGCACTTCCGCAATGAAACCCGTACGGCGGGGGACCGCCGGCTCACCGGCGAGCTGAGCGGTTTTCAGGTTCGCTCGAATTCCACAGGCATGGTCCACAGCGAGCACATGTTGTCGGTGGGAGGTGGTCTGAAGTTGATCAACGAGAACGGTCCGAACGCGGAATTACGCAACGGCTCCGAGATTGCGATCCAAAGCGCCGGGATTCTGCGGGTGCTCCCGTCCGGCGCGGCGGAAATCGCCTGGATCGGTGATCTGCCCGCTCTGGCCACGGTGCCGGTTCGGTTCCAGCCCCGCCCCCCCGATTGGAATTACTTTGCCGAATGGGCCAACCACCGAGCGACCGTCCGCACGGACGAGGAATTGAGTGGCGAAATCAACCTTGCCGGGATGTTCGAGCTGGCGATCCGCCGGCTGCGGCTGAGCCCGGGTGATGTCCGGCTGATCGGCTGGACCGAGGAGGGTCTGGCCGGCATTGAATTCCGCCCGGTCGCGGCCCAAACCGCTTTCCGCGCGATGGTGCTTTGTCATCTCGCCATGGGGCCGATTCCGGCACCCAAGCCTGACATCAATTGCAGCCTCGAAGTCCGTGATCCGCCGCCCGAGGAAGATGCGGACGACCCTAACAACCCCGCCGAGAGTGCCGGCACTCCCAGTCCGACCGGCAGCTCCCCTGGCAAGCGCTGAGGCGGTTTGCTCGTCCCACTTCCCCACAGATCGTCGAGCGTGGTACGCTCGTGCAGTTTCCATTCCCCATGCCATGTCCCAGAACGCCCCATGATTGAATTGATCGACTTCGGAAAAGACTACGGCGATTTCACGGCGGTCCAGAGGTTGAACCTGAAAATTGAAGCGGGGGAATTGTTCGGGTTCATCGGCCCCAACGGCGCCGGCAAGAGCACCAGTATCCGCTTCCTGGCAACGTTGTTGAAGGCGAGTCGCGGCGAGGGAATCGTCAACGGATTCAGCGTCACGCGCGATCCAATGAAGGTCCGGCAGAGCGTCGGTTACATGCCGGATAACTTCGGAGTCTACGACGGCATGCGAGTCTGGGAATTTCTGGACTTTTTTGCGGTCGCCTACAGGATCGGCCGCGGGCAGCGGAAACAGATCATCACCGACGTGTTGGAATTGCTCGACCTGGCACACAAACGCAACGACTACGTCAACGGACTTTCCCGCGGCATGAAACAGCGACTCTGCCTCGCGAAAACGCTCGTCCACGATCCGCCGGTTCTGATCCTGGACGAACCGACCAGCGGTCTCGATCCGCGCGCGCGCATCGAAGTCAAGGCGCTGCTGAAAGAACTGCGAAGAATGGGGAAGACGATCCTGATCTCCAGCCATATCCTCTCGGAACTGGCCGATACCTGTACCTCGATCGGGATCATCGAACGGGGCCAATTGCTGATGCACGGCCCGATCCAGGACGTTTATCGACGCATCCGAGGCAATCGGCTGGTCGAAATAAAGTTCACTTCGGGCATGGATGTTGGACTGTCGATCGTTCGAAGTTTGCCGAGCGTCCGCAACGTGACGATCGAAGACCATGCGGCGATCGTCGAACTCGATACCGACGATCAGGGAGTTGCCAGCCTGCTCGACCAACTCGTGCGGCAAGGGGTCGGGCTGCGCAGCTTCGCCGACAAAGACCCGACCTTGGAAGACGTTTTCATGCTGGTGACCAAAGGATTGGTTACCTGATCGCTGGGACCGCTCGAACGGCGGCGGCGAAGGAATAGCGGCGACTGCCCAGCGACGCGACGGCATATGCTCGCGAAGTGAGCAGCGATCGATTTCAGCTGTCGACTTGTTGGACCGGTTCGCCAATATAACGATCATCGCAATTACCTGTCGAATAAGGGGTTGTGTCTCAGTCGATCGCATCACCTCGACGGAACAGCCTGCGATTGGCACTGTTTATGCAAACCGCGATTGACCATCGGTATGCCTACTGCCTGGATGGTGTGTCGATTGTGAGTCGGGTTCATGCCTGGAGCCCACTGGATACCCACGCAGGCACAAGCAAACGCACGCTACGTTTGCGTGTGCCGGGTATCCCACCCCTTTTTCGGCTGGCAGCGCGGGGCTAGATTCTTAACGCGTCATTTCGCGGGATTCGGCCGCGGCAGTGCGTGAGGTGGGGTTCATGAAGTTAATTATCGCGATCATCCAGCCCAGTCGATTAGAGGCGGTCAAGGCGGCGCTCACGGAAGTCGAAGTCTTTCGTCTGACGGTGATGGATTGCCAGGGGTTCGGCCGCCAGAAGGGTCAGACGGAACTTTACCGCGGGCACGAAATCGCGATCAATTTGTTGCGCAAGGTTCAACTGCAGATCGCGGTGAATGACGAATTCGTCGAACCGACGATCAACGCGATTATTCGTGGCGGGCGGACGGGAGAGAAGGGAGCGATCGGCGACGGAAAGATCTTTGTGCTGCCGATGGACGACTGCATCCGCATCCGCACGGGAGAACGTGGCAGCGAAGCGATTTGAAAGAGCGAGGCGAATCCCTCACGCATCGTACGCTTTGGCATAGGGACTTTTGTGCCGAGGCATCCATTCGCAGAGCCCGATCCCCAGAAAATAGAGTACTGTCAGGGGGCAGGCCATCAACAGCAGGCTGATCGGATCCGCGGGAGTCAGGATCGCCGAGATGATAATGATCACCAGCACGGCGATTCTCCACTTTTCGATATAGACCGAGATCGCCAGTACGCCGATCCGGTTCAGGAACAGCATCACGAGCGGCAGTTGGAAGCTGATGCCGAACCCCAGCGGCAGGATCAACACAAAGCTCAACCATTCGCTGATGCGCGCGTCGATGCCGATATTCATCGAGTCATTGAAGCGGAAGAGGAATTCGAGTACCGGCTCGAAAACGAAGAAAAACGCCAATGCGGCACCACTGAGAAACAACGCGGTGCTGAACGGCAGATAAAGATAGACGTAGTTCTTTTCGTGGGGATAGAGACCGGCCGCCACGAAATTCCATATCTGGATGAACACCCAGGGGCTAGCCAATACGACGCCGGAGACCAGGGCGGCTTTCATCCAGATCATGAACGCTTCTTGCGCGTTGAGCGATGTGACTTGGATTTCGATCGGTCGCCAGATCCTCGCTTTCACAAACGACGGTTGGGGAGGCGGGACCTCTCCGGTGATCGACAATTCTCGCGGGGGTGCGGCGGAGGGAGCGGTCGCCGTCGCCGCCTCGCCGTTCTTCAACTCCGTCGGGCTTTTTTCGTTGGGCGAGGACGACGAGCCATCGTCCTGGGCGGCGGGACTGACCGAACCGGCCTTGGTGTCGGACGTGGAAATCGGTTCGAGTGGCCGAATCGCTTCCCGATCTTTGTCGTCTCCCGACTGCGGCGTCTCGGATTCGTCCTGCACGGCCTTGGAAATCCGCCGCCATTCATCGGTTTCGAAATAGACGGTCTCGAATTTCACTCGATGTTGCTTAACAAAATCGCGTACCGCAGGAGAAAATTCCTCGCCGTAAGCTTTTTCCAGCAGGGTCACATTCTTGGCCACGGCATGCGCGACCATGGCTCGGGTCAAAGGGCTCTTGATCCAATCGACGACATAGTCGGCAACTGCCAGTCCGATCAGGACTCCCACGACCAGACCGAAAACGGCGCGGAACAGCGCCACACGTAGTTCTTCCAGATGTTCGCCAAACGACATCTTGGTCGATTCAAAGTGATCGTCGTTCGGATAAGTGATCTTGGCCATAGCGGTACGCTCTCGTAAAACTAGGGAAGGCGAGCAATGAGCAGCAATCGAGAGTCGTACGGAAGGAAGCTGCCGTACCAGGTAGGATGCCGGGGTAAGCCGACGGAACCATATTAGCATCGCACTTCCCGCGTTACAAGCGATCGAGCATGCCTCTGAACTACCCACTCCTGTTTTCGCCCATTTTCCGTCGCTACCTCTGGGGTGGCAGGCGCCTGGGGACCGATCTGGAACGACCAATCGGCCCCGAACAAGACTATGCGGAAAGCTGGGAGATCGTCGACCACCGAGGCGACCAGAGCGTCGTCCGCAATGGTCCGTTCGCCGGCGCGACCTTGGGTCAGCTGGTGCGCGAGCGACGCGCGGAACTGATCGGCGGAAATTTCGGGGAGCCAATTGGCTTGGACGGTGGTGGGTCGGCCCCGGATCGATCGGCCGTTCCGGGCGGCAGTTCCGAGTCGTATGGGTTTCCGTTGCTCTTCAAGTTCCTTGACGCACACAAACCGCTTTCCGTTCAGGTGCATCCGGACGACCGGCAGGCCGCCCAGTTACTGCCGCCGGATCGTGGCAAGACGGAGGCCTGGGTGATCCTGCACGCGGAGCCGGGCAGTGTGATCCATGCGGGCCTGCGCCCCGGCGTCGATGCCCCAACGTTGCGCCGTTGTCTGCTCGACGGAACCGTCGAATCCTGCCTGCACAGCTTTCACCCAAACGTCGGCGATTGCGTGTTCATTCCGGCGGGGACTATTCACGCCTTGGGGGCCGGACTGCTGGTTGCGGAAATTCAGCAGTCCAGCGATACGACGTATCGCCTGTTCGATTGGAACCGTCTGGATGCCCACGGTAAAGCGCGACCGTTGCATATC
>Ga0194121_10009987_pt1 | contig 11633 bp, 10 predicted proteins | sample TA2MahCa50mmetaG_FD_148609 | JGI IMG/M metagenome (GOLD analysis project Ga0194121, IMG submission 148609) | Freshwater microbial communities from Lake Tanganyika, Tanzania - TA2015020 Mahale Deep Cast 50m | ecosystem: Environmental > Aquatic > Freshwater > Lake | place: Tanzania: Lake...
GAGGCCTATCTGGAACGACAAGTTCTTCAAGTTCATGACTGAGATCGACGCTCACCCCGAGGCGTGCTGGCCGGCATCAGGCAACCAGAAGGGCAGCGTAGAGAACCTCGTGGGCTGGGTCAAGGACAATTTCTTGAAGGCTCGCAAGTTCCTCGACGACGCAGATCTAGGCGAACAGTGCCGCGCCTGGCTGGTGAAGGGTAACGGCTCTGTCTCCCAGGCTCACGGGGCAATTCCGATCGAGGTTCTCTGCAAGGAGCAGGCCAAGTTCACGCGACTCATCGACACGGCGGAGACGTACGGGATCCCGCACCTGGTAGAGGCGGGCCCGGACATGCTCGTGCACATCGACAGCAACCGCTACATGGTGCCTGACCGATACGTGGGACGTTCGCTGCTGGCCCGCGTCCGACAGTTGCGGATCGACTTCTACGACGGCGACTGTCAGGTCGCGACATACCAGCGACGGCTGCGCAAGCAGTTCCGCCCGATTCAGAACCCTGAATATTGCGAGACGGTGCTCGCGGCCAAGCCGCGGGCACGCATCATGCTCTATCGGGATCACCTGATGGAGCAGGATCCAAGTCTTGCCGCGTTCATCGCCGAGGTCTGCCGGCGGCATCCCGGCACCGAGGCTTTCGGACCACACGTCCTGGCTATTTATCAGCTCTGGAAGGAGCACCACGGAGAAAACACGCCCGAGAGCCGGGCACACTTCGAGAAACTGAAGACGCTCCTGAAGGAGGCTGACGGCGGCGCAGATCAAGTCATCAGGGCACTCAAGCACCGACATGACCGTGTCAGGGGGAACCGACGGAAGCGTATTGCCACGGAACTCACCTACTTCCGACGCCAGCATTCCAGAATGGATTACGCACGTTACCTTCGCGAGGGACTGCCAATCGCGAGCGGCGTCATGGAAGCCGCCTGCAAGACGCTCGCCACCCAAAGATTGAAACGCTCTGGTATGGTATGGGCAACGGCCGGCGGGCAAGGAGTCTTGACGCTGCGTAGCCTCATTCAGAGCAACAGATGGAAGAGTGGATGGAGGCTGCTTTCCGACAGCTACCGGAAGGACGTGAAGGAGGCGGCGTGCTCAGTTTGAGACGAGCACCCATTTCGATTCACCCCACGGTCGGTCTTGATTTCTCCTGGCGGCTCGCGGTGAGGCGGCAGCCTCTGTCTAGAACTAGAGTTGAAAAACTCTGCCTTGATTGTATCACCCCCCAGGTGTAGCTCCTATCCGGCTTGTGTCCTACCGGAGGGGGCAGTTGGAACTACTCCCAGGCAACGAAGCCTGCTACCAAAGACCGAGTCTCGAATGTAGCCTTGACATTGAGTCGCAATGTGCTATATAATGAAGTCACCAAAATACTATACAATGAACTCAGTCTAAAGATTGGAGGTGCAAACAACAATGCTTCACGTTCGCTTCGAGGGTAGCTCGTTTGACGTTTCCGAGGACGTGCTGCGGCTGCGCAACACCTCCGACGCCGAGATCTTCGCCCGCCTGGCCCGCCACCTGGACGTGGCCGAGGGCGCTTTCAAGAACTACGTGATTGACCGTCGCCCGAGCGGCGAGGTCGTGGTCCGCCCGGAGGCGGTGTACGGCTGAGGCCTGGCCGGGCCGGGACGGCCAGGCTGTTCAAGAATTCTATATTTTGCGAATCAATCGGTCTTCGCGCCCCAACGCGTAAAGCTTACACACTTTCCTTGTAAGGACGAGGTCGTGGGTTCGAGTCCCGCCGGCCTGATCATCAGGCCGTAGCTCAATGGTTAGAGCGCGTTTGTGAAATGGCTTTCCCAACTTGCGCGAGGACGATGATTCGCAAATTATTTTGCTCCGCGACGCCACGTGGGAAGCATACACACGACTGCTAATCGATGGAAGTAATTGGCTTCTCAGACTTGCGCGGAGCAATTTAATTACGCCGTGGTATCCCAATACTGGCAGAGGAAGCCGGTTCAGACTCGGCTCGTTGGGGGTTCGAATCCCTCTCACGGTACCAATACGCCGTCGGTCCGCAACCCGACTCTGGAAGCATACAAACGGTATCCGCTTTCCCACGGAGGGCGGCAGGTTCGAACCCTGCTCTTGCTTCCCCAACTTGTGCGGCTCGGCGGCTTTTCTTCAGGCACGGGTCGGCACAGCCGACGCCACCCTCGTTCTCAACGGCCTGCTTGGCGGCCTGTTTCCATGGGTGTTGCCGCCCGTCTTCCAGGAAGGGACCGTCCGCGCCCGGGCGAACCCTGGCCCGAGGAGGAACGCCACGATGACCGAACAAGACGTCCGTCTGGAACTGCTCAACAGCCTGCTTACCACGCCCCATCGCAAGCTGGAGGCGGTCGCTGAGACACATGCCCGCGCCAAGACGCGCGACGCCGTTTTCTACGGCCACCTCGCCGTGTGGTACCAGCGCAACGGAGACGTCCGCGATCACAAGGAAGTGTTCGTCGCCAACTTACTGGCCAGCGACACGGACGGACACCGCGAGGCCGGCTTCGTCCTTCTCCAAGATCTCCCGCCGTACCAGGTGGCCCGCGTGGTGGATTTCATGAAGCGCTCGCTGGGCAAGCTTCCCCGCTCAGCGCGCACCGCTGTCACCCGCTACCTGCGCCATCGCGAGGCCGACCCCAGGCGCTTCGATCGCGCCGCGCTGCGGGCGAAAAAAGCCATGAAGCACCTGTACGCGACGCTGCACGTCAAGCCGAGCGAGTACGCGGACGCGGTATTGTTCAAGGACAATCCTCCCGAAGGGTGCCTGGCGTGGATGGTGAAGCGGCTTGCGCAGACCGAGTCCACCGCCGATCAGGCCGTGCTCATCGCGGATTATCGCATTCCCTACAGCATCGCCATCGGCGCCGTGCGGCGGCTCTCGCCCGCGGTGCTGGCCGCCCTGGTCGGGGTCATGACGCCCCAGGAGGTCATCAACCAGATGGCCTCGCTGAAAACGCGCGGCGCCATGGAGCACCCGGAAGTCCGCAAGCTTATCGAGGAGAAATTGAAAGCCGCGGAAACTGACACGCGCGTCTCGGCGCTAAAGCTCACGGTGGCCATCGACGCCGCCGACGTCGACGAGGAAACCGCCGAAAAAATGCGCCGCGTGGCCGACCAGCAAATTCGTCGCCGCGACAGGATCCGCCGCCCGACGGCCGTGCTGGTCGACAAGTCGGGCTCCATGGAGGTCGCCATCGAAGTAGGCAAGCGCCTGTCCGCCATGATTTCCGCCATCGCCGAGACCACCCCGGTGGTGTACGCCTTTGACACGATGCCGATGGAAATCAATGCGACCGGCCCGGACCTGAGCCACTGGGAGAAAGCCTTCAAGCCGATCCGCGCGGACGGCGGGACCAGCCTCGGCTGCCCGCTGGAAGCGATGCGGCGCCGCAAGCAAAAGGTCGAGCAGGTCGTGGTGATCACCGATGAGGGCGAAAATACCGCGCCTTATTTTGTGGAGGCGCTGAAAGCGTACGCCGCTGAACTGGGCATGCCGAGCGTCGTCATCCTGAAAGTCGGCGCTGCCTGCAACCTCACGGAGGACGCGCTGCGCCAGCAGCGAATTGCCTTCGACACCTTCCGTTTCGAGGGGGATTATTACAGCCTGCCCAACTTCATCCCCATGCTGACCCGGCCGTCGCGTCTGGAAATGCTCATGGAAATTCTTGAGACGCCGCTGCCGGTCCGAGAAACCGCGCCCGCATGACCGATCCCCGCAAGATCGTGGCTGATCTCGCGGCGCGCGAGCGTGCCCTGCAGGGCGCAGAATTTCTGGCGCCGCGCGTGCGGGGCGGCCAGGTGACCACCCGCGTGCAGGGGCTGGCGTACACGTTTTCCCTGGAAAACCGGGATTTCGAGGGGTGGGGAATCTTCCAGCCCATCGACGAGGCGCGCGTGCGGCTGGTGTCCGAAGCGGGGCTCGCCGAAGTGGCCTCCTACCTGGGGCTGTTTCCCGCGATTCGTTTTTTTCTCGCCGATCATCTGGAGGGTGCCACCTGGCTCGCGTACCCGGTGAACGAGTCCGACGCGCGGCAGCGGCTGGGCGCCGTAAAGCCGCTGCCGGTCCACCTGGTGACCGACGGCGCGCGGTTTGAGCGCATCGTCGCCCGCTGGGACGGCCGCGCCCTGTGGTTCGAGGAGCTTGATCGCCGCGCCGATCCCCGCGACGTGGAGCGCTGTCGCGAAGCCATCGGAGAGGGCGCCCGCGCCGAGGAGCTCGCCTGGCCCGGCCTCACGCCCGAGCTGCGGGCCACCTACAGCATCGCGGTGCAGCGCACCCCGCGGGCCATCGCACAAACGCGCGACCGCGTCCGTCTGGAGCGCGCCCTGCAGCGGGGAGGCGGGCAGCTCCAACTGCATCACGAGCACGGCGACTACTGGACCGTGGAGTGGAGCACCGCGGACGGCGAGCGGCACGTCTCGGCCATTTCCAAGTCCGACCTCACGGTCGTCAGCGCAGGCATCTGCCTGGCCGGCGGGGACCGCGCCTTCGATCTGCAATCGCTGGTGGGCGTGGTGGAGGGTCGGTATGACTGAGCCGTTCTTTTACCACGAGCGCATCGCGCGCGGTGCCGACACGCTGGCTCGCCTGCGCGACCTCCCCATCACGGTGTGCGGCGCCGGGGCGGTCGGCGCGAATCTCACGGAGAGCCTCGCCCGCGTCGGCTGCGCGCGCCTGAAGGTCATCGATCGCGACCGCGTTGAGGAGCGCAACCTGTCCACCCAGCCCTGGCAGCGCGGCGACGTGGGGGCGCAGAAGGCGCGCATCCTGGGCAACACGCTGTTTCGCGCGCTGCGCGTGGAAGTCGTCGCCGTCGTCGATGAGCTGTCGTCAGGGAACGTCGCGCGCCTGCTGGCCGGCAGCGGACTGGTGGTGGACGCGTTCGACAACAGCGCGGCGCGGCGCGCCGTACACGAGCACTGCGCCGCCGCGGACGTCCCCTGCCTGCACGTTGGGCTGGCGGCGGACTACGCGGAAGTGGCCTGGAACGAGGTCTACCGGGTGCCGTCGGACGCGCAGGACGACGTCTGCGACTATCCTCTGACGCGCAGCCTCGTGCTGCTGGCGGTCGCGGTGGCCAGCGAGGCGGTCGTGGCCTTCGCCGCACGCGGGGAGCGGGTTTCCCGGGCCATCACCCTCAACGACCTGGCCATCGGCTCATACTAGCGGGAGATTTTTTCAGAATCTACAACCTGCGGATTACCGACATCGCGGCCGTCTCCTGGTAGAACAGTCTCCAACAGGGGAAACTTCGGGGAGGATCGATGGCCGTCAGCGGAGCCTACTCTATCAACCCCGAGTTTTCGGACCACCTCAACAGCCTTGCCGGCAATTCTCAACACCGCGCCTGCGCGTCGCGTCTCGCCGCGGGCCAGCAGGTCTCGGTCGACGCCGCCGACCACACCATGGCGCCGGTCATCTGGCCGCGCGACAAAATGGTGTTTGGCTTCCCCGACGTGAACGCCATTGAGCCCGGCGAGATCGTGCTCTTCCGCCACGACGACAGGCTGGTGGCGCGCCGCGTGGTCCGCAAGGAGATTCGCGCCCGCGAGGACGTGTTCGTGACCCGCTGCGAGTCCGGCGAGCGCCAGGACGTGACCGTCGACGCAACCCAGGTACTCGGGCGCCTGCTCTTTCTGGAGCGCGGCCCTCTACGCATCCCGGCCTCCGAGCTGCTGCCCGGCTGGGTGACCCGCCTTACGACCGGGGTCACCGAGCGCCTCGGCCGCTGGTTCCGCGGCGCGTAGAGGAACCGCCCTTTCAGGGCAGTAATCCCTCGGCGTGGCGGCCCGCATTCTCATCGCGTTCCTGGTCTTCTTCGCGGCCGCGCCGCTCCCGGCGCGCGCCTGCTCCGTCCACGCGGCGGCTGGCTGCTGCTGCCCAGAAGAGAAATGCGACTGCACCTCCGCCATGGAGTGCGACGTGCGCCCGCCGCCGTCCGTCCCGAGCACGTTGGCGGAGAAATCCGCCGCGCCGCGCGCGTCCCATTTGCTGACCGGTGAATTTCTTCCCGCGCGCCCACCGCTGTCCCATCGATTGGGGATAAGCACGGACGCGCCGCTTCTCGCGCCACTCACGCCGCCTTTGCGCCAACCTCCTCGCGCCCGCGCCTGAACACGCGTCGCAAAAACTGAGGAGGTACTTTCCCTTGATGCGCAAGCGCTTGCTTGTTGTTCTATTCATTTTGTCACTGCTGACCGACCCGGCTTTTTCCAGCTGCGGCGTCGGCGTCTGCACGGTAAACACCGAGCAGGAAATTCAGGGATGGCAGGACGGCCTGGTCACCCGCGCCGACCTGCGCTACGAAAACTACTCCACCGACCAGCCCCGCTTCGGAACCCGCGCCGTCTCGGTGGGACAGATCCGCCGCCACCACGACGAGATCAGCACCCTCAACCAGAACATCTGGCTGAGGGCGGACGTGGCCACCAGCCGCAACTGGGGGTTCAGCATCCAGACGCCGTTCATTGCAGAGCGGAATCACGCGCACGTCCACAATCATCGCGGCACGCAGTACCTGGACACCTGGAATCTGGGCGGGTTGGGCGACATCCGCGTGCTGGGACGCTGGCAGGACGATCTCGATCCGAAATCGCGCAGTTTCACGGGTGCGAAATTCGGCTTCAAGCTGCCCACCGGCAGCACCAGCGAGAAAAATGGGTTGGGGCTGGAGGCCGAGCGCACCCTGCAACCGGGAACCGGCAGCCTGGATGTGATCCTGGGCGGATATTTCAACCAGGCGGTGGGCAACGGCAACGGCTGGTTCGCCTCGGTCATGGTGCAGCAACCGCTGCTGCTGCGCGATAATTACCAGCCGGGCAACGCGCTGTACGTGGACCTCGGCTACCGTAAGAAAATCGACAACCGCTGGAGTGCCTTCCTGCAGGGCAACTTCCTGCTCCAGGGCCAGGACCAGGGCGCCAACGCGGAGCCACAGACCGGGGGAACCTATTTTTCGCTCACCCCGGGCCTGCAGTACAATTTCTCAAAGGACGTGCAGATGTATTGCTTCGTGTCGGTTCCCGTGTATCAGGCGGTGAACGACGTGCAGCTCACCAAGGGCTACGCGGTGACGGCGGGGTTCAATATCCGCATCTAGCTCGGGCCCGCGCTGCCGATCAAGGTGGCGGGGGCACGCACGCGCCCGCCATCACGCGCACTTTCCGCTACCCGAACAGAGACAGCAGCGCGGTGATGTCGCTCCGCTCCAGCGTGCGCAGGTGCAGGTCGTTGCTGGGCGTGGCGTCGGCGGACATGGTGGAGTCCGGGTCGTCGAGGTGTCCGACTCCCAGGGTGTGCATCAACTCGTGCGTCAGGATCCCCTGGATGTCGAACGTCTGCTGCTCGGTCGCGCCTTCGTCCGCGGTGCTGAACCGCCGGCGCGGGTTGAACAGGACGTCGGGGGCGGCCCGGTTGATTGAAGTCGTGCCGACCGTCGGATCGATCAGCGTGCGGCCGGCGGCGCGGTTGATCTCTTCGATGGCGCCGCTGATGGCCGCGCGGACCTCCTCCGCGCTGGAGTCCACGATATTGACGGCAGACAGGCTGTTCTCGTCAAGAGAAAAGGCGATGACCGGCGGAGAGGCGGGGGCGGGGCTCGCGCCTGGCGTGGTGGGTGCAACCTCCACGGTGGGCGCAGCCGCGGGTGTGCTGGGCGCAGCAACGTCCACGGTGGGTGTGCTGGGCGCAGCAACGGGGCGCGTGGGGGTGGCCGACGCGGTGGGCGTGCCGGGCGCAGTCGGCATGAGACTGGCCGCCCGCGGCGTCGTTCCGCGAGGCAGCGGCACGATGAGCCCCGTCGGGCGAGTCGGGTTCGTGTCAGTCAGTCGCGGAATTCTGCTTGACAGCGGCTGCCCGGGGGCCGGAAGGTTGCGTGAGGTCACGCGCATGCCGCGGATGAAGGCCTCGTCCTGCCGCACCGGCACGCGCTCGCGCGGCGTCGTCGGGACGGTCGTCGGCGGGGACGGCCTGGTCGGCGTGACCGGGGCGGGCGGGCGCGTGGTCGCGTGCGTGACTCGCAGCATTTCTCGGTGCCTCTCTGTATGAACGCTTCGAGCGTAGCATTCCGGGCCCCGAGCCTGGAATGGTTCCTCCCATCCCGAACCACTCAGACCATGGTTTGAATTGGCGGATCGTTCAATCAGGTGGCAACGGCTTGCGCGGCCAGCGGGTTCGGCGTTGGCTCGGCGATTTTCACCAGCGTGTTTTTATCCGTGTGATGGAACGGCGCGCCCTTGATCATCATGACGGTTTCCTCGTCGTACGACCACGTGCCGTCCGCGTTGAGCGTGACCTTCATGCGGAACGACACCGTGCGGAACGCGTGCTGCAAGAATGGCGCGGAGCGGATGTCGTCCTCGCTGGCCGCCACCTCGAATTCGGTGTCGGTCGCCTTTGCCTTGCCGTACGCGATGACCACCTGCGCGCGGGGAATGGTCAGCGTGTGGATCACCGTCTCGGTGGCCGGCTCCCACAGCCAGTAGCCGACCTGGTCGTGATAGGTCTTCACCTGCTCGGGCTTGGTGATGTGCGCGTGGTAGCGGAGCCCGTAATAAAGCTGGGGACCGTTGGTCTGCGGATCGATGGGCTGCAGTTCCAGCCGCTCCACGTAGGCCTGCTGCCGCGGCCCGTCCGCCTTGGGCTTGACGTCCAGCCCGCTGGTTCCTCTCCAGATCCCCGCCAGGGCGCGCAGGGGACCCAGGCAATTCAGGGTGTTCACGTCCAGGTTGGACGGCTCGGTGTAAATGTCGGTCGGAAAGTCCATGCGCGGAGGTTGGCGCGGCCTCCACGGTTCTCCTCCAATCGACAATGGCTCGCCCCGAAGGGGTTTCACGCGAACATCAAGGCCATCGACTTCTCTGGATGAGCGTGCTCAAACCGGCCGGCCGGTTTGACTTTCATGGAAAGATGGCGCTATCATATACGTGTACAATAAACCACGTGGATGGTGTGCCCCCATGTCCCTGCGACTCCCGGTCCGCGCCCGCCTTCCCGAGCCTGAGGCGGCTCCCGCCTGGGGCTACGCCCAGCTCGCCGGCCGCCTCGCCGAGTTGTCCGCCGCGGCTGACTCGGCGGTGCTCACGCTGGCCTTCTCCCTGGCGCTCGACGCCCAGCGCGACGCCGAGCCGGTCGCCTGGATCACCTCACCGAAAGGGGCGTTCTTCCCACCGGACGCGGCCCAGGCGGGGATTGACCTGGGCGCCTTCGTGGTGGTGCGCGTCCCCGACCTGCTGGGGATGGCGCGGGCCGCCGACCAGCTCGTGCGCAGCGGCGGCTTCGGGCTGGTGATCCTTGATCTGATCTCGTTGACCGACGTCAGGCGGCCGCAGCTCTCCACCGCTTCCCAGACGCGGCTGGCCGGGCTGGCCCAGAAGCACGCCGCCGCCGTCCTGGTGCTCACCGAAAAATCCGCGGAGTCGCCGTCGCAGGGCTCGCTGGTTTCCTTGCGCGCGGAGGCGCGACGTACTCAGTGGGGCCCCTGCCTGGTGGAAGTGCGCGTGCTCAAGGACAAGCGCCGTGGGCCCGGCCAGATCCACGTGGAGGCGTGCCATGCCCCGCCTGGCCTGCATTGACATCCCCGCGTTCCCGCTGCAGATGCTCTTGCACGAGCATGCGGAGTGGAAGGCGCACCCGGCCGCCGTGGTCGCCGAGGATCGCCCGCAGGCGGTGGTCCTCTGGACCAACGAGCGGGCGCGCCGCCAGGGCGTGCTGCGCGGGCACCGCTACGCCGCGGCCCTCTCGCTGGCCGCCCAGTTGCGCGCCGGGGTGGTTGCCCCCGAGCGCATCGCGCGCCGCGTCGCGGAAGTCACCGACCGCCTGCGCCCGCACGCGCCCGAGATCGAGGCCCACCGAGAAAGCCCCGGCGTCTTCTGGCTCAACGTCGAGGGTCTCGAAGAAGTGTACACCTCCCATGCCGCGTGGGCCGCCGCGGTGTGCGCGGATCTCGCCACGGAGGGCTTTGGGGCGTCCGTCGCGGTCGGCTTTACGCGCTTCGGCACCTACGCGGTGGCGCGCGGAAAACGCGGCGTCACGATATTTTCCAGCGAGGGCGAGGAAGCCGCCGCGGCCGGCCGCATCTCCCTGGCCCGCCTGGACGTTGACCCCGCGCTGCGCGACGCGCTCGATCGCCTGGGCGTGCGCACCGTGGAGGCATTCTTGAAATTGCCGGCCAGCGGCTTGCGCGAGCGCTTCGGCATCGAAGCGTGGAGATTGCACCAGCTGGCGGCCGGTGCCGCGTTCGCCCCGCTCCAGCCGGATCCGCCGCGCCCGCCGCTGCGCCAGCACGCCATCCTGGATTTTCCGGAGGGCAGCGTCGAGGGATTGCTGTTTCTCACCAAGCGGCTGCTCGATCCGTCAATTGAAATGATGGCGGCGCGCGGGCAGGCGCTCCGCGAGATTATTTTGCGGATGCTCTTTGAAGACGGGCCCGAGCCGCGCGAGGAGCGCATCCGCCCGGCCGCGCCAACCCTGGACGTGGTGCAGATCCTGGGGTTGGTGCGGCTGCGCCTGGAAGCGCTCCAGATGCCGGCCCCGGTCGAGGAATTGACGGTCACCGCGGAAACCGCGCCGGCTACCCGCGAACAATTATTACTGTTCGCGTCCAAGCCGCGGCGCGATCTGGAGGCGGCCTCGCGCGCCCTGGCCCGCCTGCGCGCGGAATTCGGGGATGCCGCGGTGATGCGCGTTCAACTGGCCGACGGGCACCTTCCCGCGGGGCGTTTCCGCTGGGAGCCGCTGGAGCGCCTGGAACGGACGCCGGTTCCGCGGCCACCGCCGGAAATGCCGCTGGTCCGCCGCTTTTTCGCGCCGCCGGTGCAACTGCACTCCCCTCCCCCCCGCCTGCACGACGACGGCTGGCTGCTGGGCGGTCTGGAATATGGCCCGGTGACGCGTCTGCACGGCCCCTACGTGATTTCGGGACGGTGGTGGAGCGGCGCCATCCACCGCGATTATTACTACGCGGAAATGCAGCGCGGCGAGGTATTGTGGGTATTTTACGATCGCCACCGCCGCCGCTGTTTTCTGGAAGGGCGCGTGGAATGACCTACGTTCCCCTGTGGTGCAAAACCAACGGCTCGTTCCTGGAAGGCGCCAGCCACCCCGAAGAAATGGTCGAGGAGGCGCACCTGCTGGGCCTGCACACGCTGGCTGTCACCGACCGCGACGGCGTGTACGGCATCGTGCGCGCGCACTTGAAAGCACAGGAATTGGGGATGCGCCTGCTGGTGGGCGCTCAGGTCACCGTTGACGACGGCTCCTCCCTGGTGCTGATCTGCCAGGAGCACGAGGGCTACCGCAACCTGTGCCGCCTGCTCACCCACGGCCGCCTGCGCTCGGCGAAAGGCGAGTGCTCGGTCACCTGGGACGAGACCTGCCGCCACGCCGAGGGCCTCATCGCCCTGTGGGGCGGGGATTGCAGCCTCCTGGTGAGGGATACCGCGGAATTCCTGAAAGTCGGAAAAACCCTGCGCGAGGCCTTCGGGGATCGGCTGTACGCGATGGCCGCGCGCCACCATCGCGACGTGGAGGTCGAAGAGGAAAAACGCCTGCGGGCCCGCGCCCGGCAATTCGACCTGCCGGTGGTGGCCGCCGTGGAAGTGCTCTACCACACGCGCGACCGGCGCGATTTGCAAG
>Ga0194121_10009990_pt1 | contig 11632 bp, 9 predicted proteins | sample TA2MahCa50mmetaG_FD_148609 | JGI IMG/M metagenome (GOLD analysis project Ga0194121, IMG submission 148609) | Freshwater microbial communities from Lake Tanganyika, Tanzania - TA2015020 Mahale Deep Cast 50m | ecosystem: Environmental > Aquatic > Freshwater > Lake | place: Tanzania: Lake...
GCAATAGGCCTGGAAGTCTGCGCCTTGATGGAACCACTACCCCTCTTTGAGGCCTGATCTCCCTATGAAGGTTGATGTCGCCAAAGCCTTTGCGGAGAAGAATCCCCGCTTATACCGCTGGATGCCGGGGTGGGCCCTAAGAGCGATTGCCAACCTGGTGCACCAGGAAGAAATGAACGAATTTCTTGCAACGAACGCCCACCTAAGAAATGTCGATTTTGCCCGCGCTGTCTTGAGACACCTCAACATCCAAACCAATGCTGTAGGCTTGAATCATATTCCCCAAGAAAATTCCTTTATTCTGGTAGCCAATCATCCTTTAGGAGGCCCGGATGGGTTGGCCCTTTACGATATGCTTGGAAGCCATCGGCAGAAATTTGCATCCATAAGCAACGACATCATCTTGCAGATTCAACCCCTTCAGGATCTTTTTGTGCCGGTTAATAAACATGGTACTCAATCCCGTGAAAACCTGCAAATACTCAAATCAAGATTCAACGAAGGCTACGGTATTTTGATTTTTCCAGCCGGTCTGGTTTCTCGACGCTCAGCAGGTAAAATCCGCGATCTCCCTTGGAAAAAAACAGCGGTTTCCCTTGCACGAAAAGAAAAAGTCCCTCTGGTGCCGGTTCATATTTCAGGGAAACTTTCCTTCCGATTCTATCAAGTCGCCTTATGGCGTAAACGATTGGGGATTCCATGGAATCTTGAAATGTTGCTCCTCGTAGATGAACTCTTCAGGCTACGCAACACCACTATTACCCTCACCGTTGGGGAACCGATAAACCCTTCACAACTTGATGCATCACGCTCTGACCTGGAATGGACCAAATGGCTGTACCACCGGGTCTATCAACTCACTGAGACAGCCCCTATCTAAACAAGATCGGAGACCTCAAAGACAAGGAGTCCTTCAAATAGAGGGTCCTCGTGGGAAACGAATCTCTTGTGATGGCCGTAAATTTGGAAATGCTCCCTCTCATTGACCCCATACCTGCTGACCTTTTGGAATCCGAACTGGGTCCCAAGGCCCTACTTAGGGAAAGCAACAAAGGACAAAACAGCCTTTACGTCGTCAACGCAGCCGATGCCCCCCATGTCATGCAGGAAATTGGACGCTTAAGAGAATTGAGTTATCGGGCCGAAGGTGGTGGAACCGGCAAGGATTGTGACATTGATGATTACGACCTTATACCCAACGGATATGAGCAGATGCTGGTATGGGACCATGAACAACGGCAAATCATGGCGGCATACCGATTCGTGGAGTGTCGCAAAATTGGGCCTGACTCGGAGGGAAACTATCGACTATCTTCCGGAACACTTTTTGATTTCAGCAAGGCCTTCAAAGAAAAGATTTTACCTTCAACCATTGAACTGGGCAGAGCTTTTGTTGTCCCAGATTATCAACCAGGGGGGCTTCACCGAAAAGGTATTTTTGCCTTGGATAATTTATGGGATGGTCTGGGTGCGCTGACCGTGACAAGACCCAACATTCGCTTCCTCTACGGCAAAGTCACCTTGTTCAAAGGATACCCTGAATCAGCACGTGCCTTACTTCACAGCTTTCTGCAACATTATTTTACAAATTCGGAGCAATGGGTGAGAGCCAAACCGGAATGGGCTATACCCCTCCCAATCTCATCCGAGCTTCAAGCCCTTTGGATAGACCTGGATTACGAAAAAGCACTCCAAATCCTGCTACAGAAATCCCAAGAAATGGGTGCCAAGGTTCCCCCCTTGTTCCCGGCATATATGAGCTTGTCCACGACTATGAATTTTTTTGGATTTGCACATAACCAAGGATTTGGGCAGGTAGATGAAGCTGGGATTCTGGTGACCATAGCGGATATTAATCAAGCCAAAACCGAAAGACATATCCTTAGTTACCAACCTTTCGCGGCCAGCCAAGCCTGAACGGAATCGAACCAATCGTTGGGCTCCAAGGAACCAAGATGCGCAGGATCAGTAAGGATGGTCTTGCCGGTTAATTGTTCGTAAAGTTCCATATATCGCTTACTAATCTGCTGAACCCATTCCGGCCCCATGTGCGGGATGGTTTGACCCTCCAAGCCTTGAAATCCATGCTGAATCAACCATTGCCGCACGAATTCTTTGGATAATTGCTTTTGAGATTCCCCTCGCAGCTGCCGCTCATGATATCCGTCTGCATAAAAGTACCTTGACGAATCCGGGGTATGCACCTCGTCCATCAACACCACCTCCCCATCAATTAAGCCAAATTCATACTTCGTGTCTACCAAGATGAGTCCTCGCTCTGCGGCCATAGCCGTACCACGTTCAAACAAAGCCAAGGCATAGTCTTCCATAGTCTTGTAATTATTTTCACTCACAAGTCCCCGTTCGAGAATTTGATCACGTGTAATATCTTCATCATGGCCATGGGTCGCTTTGGTGGTCGGTGTCATTAAGGGCTTTGCAAATGGATCGGATTCACGAAGTCCAGAATCCATGGTCACCCCGCACAATTTGCGCTGCCCATCCCGGTAACAACGCCAAGCATGGCCTGAAAGGTACCCTCTAACCACCATTTCAACCGAAAAAGGCTCGGCCCGAAGGCCGACCGAAACCCGTGGATGGGGACTTCCCCTCCACCAATTGGGCACGATATCCGAAGTGGCCTCCAGGAAATAGGTGGCGGTTCTGTTCAGGACCTCCCCCTTGTAGGGGATAGCGGCTGGCAAAACCACATCAAAAGCCGAAATTCGATCTGAAGCGACCATGACCAGATGCCGATCGCCCAAGCGATACACATCACGGACTTTACCACGGTAGAAGCCAGAAGCGCCTTGCAAAGGCAACGGGGCATCAGGGGACCAATGAATCATGGGCGGTGGTTGCGTTTTGATAAGCATTCACGATGGCCTTGACCAAAGGGTGCCTGACGACATCATTTTCGTCCAATTCCACTACAGCAATCCCTTGGAGGTTACGGATTAAATCCAGGGTAGGGCGCAGCCCAGATTTCATGCGTGCAGGCAGATCCACTTGCGTCAAGTCTCCTGTCACAATAAATCTTGCGGAAGGGCCCATACGTGTCAGAAACATTTTGAGTTGAGTTGATGTGCAATTCTGCGATTCGTCCAGAATAACAAAGGCTTTATCCAAGGTCCTACCCCGCATAAATGCCAAAGGTGCGACTTCGATAATCCCATCCTCCAGATACTTAGCCAACCTTTGTGGCGGTAACATATCTTCTAGAGCATCGTACAAAGGTTTCAGGTAAGGATCTACTTTTTCCTTAAGATCACCCGGTAGAAAGCCTAAGTTTTCGCCGGCTTCAACCGCTGGACGGATTAGGATTATTTTGCGTATTTCTTTATTTCTCAATGCTCTAACAGCCAAAGCCACGGCAGTGTAGGTCTTCCCAGAACCGGCAGGCCCCAATGCAAAAAGTAAATCGCAGCGATCCATAGCATCCACCATTTTCTGCTGATTCCGGGTTCGCGCCCTTACCACCAACCCATTGGGACCATGCACCAAAATGGTCTTAGACCCTGGGCTTTCGTACAAATCCTGCATTCCTAAACGCTCTTGGGTCAACATAGTTTCGTTGAAATCATCATCACTCAAAAAACCATTCGCCAGGCTGCACCGCTTTAACATTAGTTCCCATAACACTTGAAATTTATGAAGCAAGTCGGAATGGCCTTCCAAGACTAGACGGCTGCCTCGAACGGTCAGCTTCAATTCAGGAAATGCCTCCTGAAGCCGATCTTGTCGGGAGGTACCGGGTCCAAAAAAATTCAAAGGCTCAATGCCCTGCAATTCAAATTCCAATATCGTATTTTGATTTTCCAAGGGTATTCGCTTTCAGGGGAATGGGATATTTTTGTGATTGGGTTGACGACCATTGAACCAAAATGCCTGTCTTGACATGCACCACCGATTATGGGTTAAAGGATCCCTACGCAGCGATGCTGAGAGGAAGACTTTTGACCCGCTTTCCAGACTGGAGGATCGAAGACATTTCTCACAATATTAGCAAATTTGACCTCCTCGAGGCTATTTATGTTGCTAAAACGGCCTATGGTTTTTTTCCACCGGGCAGCCTTCATCTTGTGGATGTTGGGTTCGTACCCAAGTTGGGCCAAAACACAGCCCCTACCTACTGCGTGACCCGAATAGACGAGCATTGGTTTGTTTTACCAGACAAAGAGGGGATAATTCCTCAGTTAAGCCAGACAATCGGCCACCCGGTTCAGCGCTACCCGCTTACCATACCTCAACCATTGGCCGGATTTCAAATCCTGAATTGGCTCGATGGCCCGGTAGGCATGCTTATTCAGGCCCTTGAATCCAATCCTGGACTAGTCGTAGCCCCGGAACCTTGGGCCGCCCCAGTTCCCGACCAATCGGTGAACTGGATTGAGCAACCCAAAGTGATTGATGGGGTTTTGGTTGGTAAAGTGGTTTACGCAGACCACTATGGCAATTTACATTCCAACATTGCTCGCCATGTTTTGGACCAATTTGCCGATGGCAAAACCATCCATATCCTCCTCAAGAGCGTCCGCAGTCACGAAAACAAGGTCGAAAGGATTCATGGCCATTACCATGCCGTCAAAAACAATGACCTTGTTTTGCTTTACAATGCCGGAGGCTTTTTGCAAATTGCAATGGCTCAAGACCATGCCTATAATCTTCTAGGATTACGGGTCAACGATAGGGTCATGATTGAAAGAATCGAGTGATTCACCAATCTTGGCCCTGCAGTTAGAGGATTATCTTTGGGTCATGATTAACCGACTTCAAGACCGTATTGCCTTGGTCACCGGTGCCTCGCGCGGCATTGGCCTGGGGATTGCCAAGAAACTCGCCCAAGAGGGCGCCCACATTGCCTTCACCTACAAGTCCTCTGCCCAAGCAGCCATGGAATTGCAGGAAGAACTCAAGGCTTCGGGCGTAAAAGCCAAGGCCTACGCTTCCGATGCCTCCGACTACCTGCAAGCGGAACAGCTGATTGAATCGGTGCTTGCTGATTTTGGCTCACTGGATATTGTGGTTAACAATGCCGGAATCACTAGAGATCAGCTCTTACTACGAATGACCGAAGCCCAATGGGAAGAAGTTATGGACAACAACCTCAAATCCGTGTTCAACATCTGCAAACACGCAACCAGACCCATGATAAAAAACCGCAAAGGCAGCATCATCAACCTCTCCTCCGTGGTAGGACGAAGCGGGAACGCAGGGCAGAGCAACTATTCAGCTTCCAAGGCAGGGGTCATTGCCTTCACCCAGTCTTTGGCCAAAGAGCTCGGCTCACGCAACATCCGATGCAATGCCATTGCCCCCGGGTTTATTCTGACCGAGATGACCGGTCAATTAGATCCTGCGGTGGCCGACGAATGGAACAAGCGCATTCCGCTAGGCCGTGCCGGCACTATAGAGGAAGTTGCGGAAGTGGTTGCGTTTCTGGCTTCTGATGCATCCTCATACGTTAGTGGTCAATGCTGGAACGTTTGTGGGGGTATGCAGCCGTCCTGATTGAACATTACCCAACGAGCGTTCTAAACCATTGATTTTGGGGACTTTGGAATTCATGTGGGGATCCCCATGGTGGGTCATTCCAATGGCTGTGCTCGTGGGATTGGGCTATGCATGGGCCATGCATGGGCGACGTCCTCTGCCCGATATCCACCGTACTTGGCGAGTATTGTTATGGAGCCTTCGGTCTTTGGCCGTCACCCTTATTGTCCTCTTGTGTTTTGAGCCGCAATGGCTAAGTATGGAGAGGCAAGTGGACCCGCCTTTGGTTGTGATTGCTTTGGACCAAAGCCGATCCATGCGTAGTACAGGTCAACAGGCGGAAGAAATTTTGAGTTTTGGCCAACAACTCCGTCAAAAATTAGGGAATGAGTACCGCGTGGAAATTTTAGGCTTCGGGGAGGAGGTCACCCCTTACCCTTCCACCAAGCCAACGAGCAGTGACCGCCAACCTGCATTCGAATTCAAAGGTGCAGCCACCAATCCAGATGGATTAAGGTCATGGGTGGATGAACAAATGGGACAAAGCCCTGTTTCCGCCTGGGTTTTGGTCAGTGATGGCCAATTTAATCAAGGTGCTGATCCCCTGTACCTGCTGGAAAAGGACAAAGCCCCGATTTACACTTTAACCTGCGGTAAACCATCATCGAATCAACCCTATTGGAGCATGGGACCCCCCACGGCACCGGTAAGGGTACCTGCGGAAAGTTCTTTTGAAATTGCTACCCCAATCCAAGGCCTGCTAAGGGGTTATTCAGGACTTAGGCTGGAGCTCCATGCTCAGGGCCTTGCCAATGCCACTTTGGGTCTTGGAACTGGATCGACACTAGCAGACCAAGCCAAAGTGAACCCTGGCCCCTTGCAATTTTCTTCCACGATTCGATTAAAGGCCTCGGTGGGTAAGCCTGGAATTTATGCATTCAAGGTCAAAGGAGTTTTGGAAGGTGGTTCTTCGGGGTCGGGTGTTGACCAAATACCCAACAAAGTTGAAGAAAGGCTGGTGTATGTGGAAGCGGTCGAAACACTACGTCGTATCCATATCCTCGCTTTAGCTCCCCATCCGGATCTTGGTGTCCTTCGACAAATTCTAGAAGAGACCATGAATTATCGTGTTGAATTGAATTACGGGATTCAAGGGCTGAAACGAGCGGCCAACGATAGCCAAGCCGATTTATACGTCTTGCATCAATGGCCATTAGCCGACGCAGAGCCTACAGCCAATAATTTATTGGAACAAATTCAAGCTCACCGCAAGCCTATTTGGTACCTTGGTGGATCGCGTAGCCAATGGAGCCTATGGCCAGGCAATTCCGAAATCCAAAACTCATCGAATTCCCCCAATACGGTTTCACCTTCTTTGAACAAGGCTTGGAATGCCTTTGCGATAAGCACCCACGAAGAACAGATGTTACAAAGATTACCCCCGCTTACCGTTTGGATATCAGGACCCTCATCTTTTCCCCCAAATCAAACCCTCTTGTACCGAAAAATTGGCCAAGTCAATTCAGAAAGGCCGTTATGGTCCATTGATTATCAAAGCAATCCGTCCAAAGCTTACCTCTGGGGCGAGGGCCTTTGGCGTTGGCGTCTGGCCTCCATGAATTCCCCCGAATCATCCGGTACTCATTCTGAAAATACGCCAATCGCGATTCTTCAACGTTTGGTCCTCCAAACCGTTTCGTTGTTATTGAGTGGACGTGAAAGCGATCGCTTTGAAGCCAAACCGGTAAAGGCTGTCTTTAACGAAACCGAGAACGTAGTTTTTGAAGGAAGTTCACGCAATGCCTCCGGAGAATTTGAGAACAGCGCTACTTTGACGCTTACAATTTCCAACAAGAATAAAGTCCTTTATGAAGGGGCTATGGCCCCATCCGGCATGGGCTATACCCTGGTTGCCGGTCGATGGCCAACAGGCACCTACCGTTATGCAGCGGCGTTGATTCGCAATGGAATCGTCTCGGTCCGAAACGGAACCTTCGCCGTCAGCAGTTACGATTTGGAATCCGGGTCAGGGATGGCCAATCAGGCCCTTTTGAATCAGTTAACCGCCCTGCATGGAGGTTTGGCTCGCAACGTAATTCCTAGTTCTTCCACTGAATCCAAAGAACAAGACAATGCCACCGAGAACAACACAGATACCACTTCCAACGACCGTAACCCTTCAACTACTTTGGACGGCGCAGTCTCCGATTTCGCCAAGCATATTCAAGAAAATCCATTAATTAAGCCCATCAGCTATCAAATGACCGGCCTAACCGAATGGCTATCCTGGCCAATTCTTTGGGTAATCCTGTGGGGTCTTTTAGGTATAGAATGGCTTCTCTACCGCGCCTTAGGGGGGAAATAAACCCAAGACAACACCTATTCTAATTATTTAAAAATCCTGAAGTAATATTTATTAAACTCATGGATTTGAAGGTTGGGGCGACTGAGTTACAGAACTTACAACAACGGGCCTAAACCGTCTATCAAAACAGAAACTTAAACCAGCCTGAAATTGAAAAAGTTTGGTTAGACTTTGAGCATAAAATGGCCGTATCGTTTCAACACCAAAAAACGTTTGTAAACCCAAATAGGGAATTCTCAAGGAAACAAGTCCCGCTATCCCTGATTGTAACTTGGAAAAATTATAGGCTATTCTTCCGGCCACATGATGTTTCCATTTCCCTTCCACATAGGCGACTGCCGATGGCCCAAAATTTAGTAAATCATGGTTATTTAAGGGCTGACGATATATAAGGCCTACCCCAAGCGGGTTAAGTGGCTGATAATGAAACTGAAAAATAAGCTGCGCTGGCAGGGTAGTACGATAACCTACTGATGAAGGAATCGTATCAATCGAAAATTGAGATTCAAGACTATCCTGAATGCTAGAAAAAATATTTAATGAATCACCTGATCCAACATTAATTACCGGGCCTAGGTAATTATAATTGCTATGACTACTATAAAGAGTTAAATTATTTGACCAATTGATACTACCTAAAATATTAAGTGTCGAAAAAGTAAATATAAACTTTTCTTTGAGACTATAGTTGACACCAAAATCTATGGCATGACCAATGTTACCTGAAATAGGCAAAAATTCATTTACAGACGGAATTTTTGTGGCCAGTTCACCTAGGTCATTACGGCCTTGAAGATTTGAACTCCGAAATTGAAGATCGGTTTGAATAGTAATACTGTCCGGTCCGGTTTTGACATCGAATTGATTCTTCACCGTCTCAAGATTGAATATACCATTAAGAAATTTATAACGTATTCCAATCGTAAAATCACCAAATCGTTGAACAGCCCCGATAAAATATTCTGAATGAGCAGAGGCATTTAAGTTAAATCCATTAAAATTTAAACTTTTCCCGGACTCAACAAAACTTAGCATACCCGCAGGAAGAGCAATATTCTGATTCAATTGAGCTGAGCCACCTAAGTAAATATAATTCTTGGGATTTAAGGAAAATCCAATGTCAAACAAGCGTAACCGTTGGTTTAGCTGAGTCTGTAATGCCCCTGAATTCGCTGAATTCCATTTAGCTAAATCGAGCCGAAGGGAATCACCTTCCGTAGAAAATATATCTTGCAAAGTATAATTTGTTGCAGAAAAGACATTCGCATCGGGTAAACCACAATAAAATTTCATTTCTGGAATCGTGGCCGGACTTAACTCAAGCGATTGAGAAACATGACCAAAACCAGATAAACTAGGACTTTGAGCCATCAAAGAAGAAAACAAAAAAAACTGAAATGTTAAAATAAAAATGACAATTTTCATGAACTAGGCATATTAAGGATTAAGAAGCAATCGCGCCTGGACGCCTACCTTTAGTAAAATAGAGTAATCAGAATAAAGTTTAACGACTCTTTTACCGCCTTGAGGGGTATTCATATTAAAACGAACGGCTAAATACTTGGCCTTATCCAAAGAACTAAGTATATTCTCGTTCAAAATAAGCGAAGTTGTATTTGAGGTAGAGGAAATAACAACGCCAGCATTGTCTATAACTGCGGATTGCATCAACTGAAGATTGTCTCTGTGTATCACGGCATAGTTTTCATCCATAAATTCAAAACTGGATGCAAAATCAAAGGGGAAACCATTGATTGTCTTAAAAATAAGATCAGCAGACTTTAATGATTTGAAAATTTGGCCATCCAACTCAAGAGTATCCCCGAAACCAATGCCATATGCACTCAATTCAAATGGCATTTCCATTTCTACTCCTAGCATGATATGCGAATCCTTGGTTACAAAATTTGTATCCCTCACGCTGTTGGGATTTAAATGAATCATACCCGAAACGAGGATGGAGTCTGGTGGTAATGATATTAACTGGGGCAAGGAGGAATTCGATCGATCATATTGGATGTTACCAGAAGCAACACCACCTAACAAAACAGGGTAAGGCAAGGCTCTGTTAGGGGAATTTAATGGTACTGATGCTTGGCCTATTTTTTTTCCCAACATTTCAAGATCCAGGGTAAGGGGGACTCCTATACTGTTTTGTACCTTAAGTTCCAAAACAGGATTAGCAAGAAAAAATGAACCACCTAAATCCTTGAGTGTAGAAAGATTTAAGTCTATAGCGCTTGGATCAGAAGAAATATCTTTCTGACCAAAAAAGCCACGTACAGTTGCAAATTTTAAATTAATTAGTGCATAAGTAAAACTTATGGAGTCATTTTGATCAACAATGACATTTCCTACAGAAGCAAGTAAACTTTTAGAAAAAATAACATTAAGTTGATTATAACCCTGACTAAGTAACTTAAGATCTATTATTTTGTTTCGTAGGTCAATAGAGATATTTTGTATCGGTCCTGGCTGTATCGTAAAATTTTGAGAAAAAGTATTTGAGGAGTTTACATCACGAATACCGGGAATTTGAAGAGTGCAAGAAATCTGGAGGGGTAGAGTAGAAATAAAAGATAAGTTAAGAAACCCGGAGTCTAATAAAATATCATAAATCTCCTCATTATTCGTCGTATTGAATTGAATAGTGGAAGTGTCATTTTCCAAATTTTGACTTGGGATGTGAGCAACAGCTGAATTTACAATCAAACCCGTACCGCTGATAGCAATGGCAAGCGATTGACTAAAGGTAACAGAAACAGGCTGAGTGCCTTGTGGTATAAAAATGGAATCAATTTCATACGACAAGGAGGAAAACAAATCTTTGCCAGATAAATTAATCGTTGAAGAAGCTGAGGCACCGGAGGCAACATTGAACAACCGGATTTTTCCAATTATTTGGTTACCCGGATTTTTTAATGTAATAACCAATGTATTAATAGTCGCATTCCAATTGTTAACCAAGGAAAAGTTAAGCGATCCTTGATCAAAATTTGCGCTGGAAAATGAACCGATTTCTGGTAAAGAATAGCTTCCACCATTTTGCATAGGGACCACAGGAAAAGGAACTGGGATTCCGTTTGAAATCGCTAAATTCAGCGCCAATCTCGTTGCAGAGTTTAAATTTGGTATTACTTCTCCAAGTAGCAATTGCTGTTGCAAATTAAAGTCCGCAATATTAATCTTCCCAACCTTGGCAGTGGTTGTACTTGGTGATTGAGAAGGAATATTCAAAACATCACTTACATCTTGTTGAATTAGGCTATCTTGACGATAGATAATTTTAAGAGATCGATTAACTGTATCTTGAACAACAAGCGAATCATCTCTTAATAGATTAGCAATCGTAATATTGAACTGGCCTATAGGAACACCTATTTCAGGATCTAAATCAACCTTTACCTTACCATTTATCAACCGCTCAAGGTGGTCGTCCACACAACTTGACAGAAACAATAATAACAGAATAATCGCAGATAAGTAGCGAATCCTAAATGTTTGTATATTGAACATAATTAAAAATTATATCTTTCTAATTCAAAAAAGTAAAAATAAAATTTTCATAATACAATCGCTAATATTAACTGAAATTTACAAAATAAAATTTAATATATTTACTGTTATTTTCGAAAAAATGTGCTAAAAGTACATTTTTGTTTGTGACAAAAACTACTAAAAAGCTACCTATCAGGTTCAATTTTTACTATTGGACTAATGAATCCGAAAACCAAAAGACGGATTCCCCGGGCTTATACATTCTGTATTTCTCGC
>Ga0194121_10009997_pt1 | contig 11625 bp, 8 predicted proteins | sample TA2MahCa50mmetaG_FD_148609 | JGI IMG/M metagenome (GOLD analysis project Ga0194121, IMG submission 148609) | Freshwater microbial communities from Lake Tanganyika, Tanzania - TA2015020 Mahale Deep Cast 50m | ecosystem: Environmental > Aquatic > Freshwater > Lake | place: Tanzania: Lake...
GTGACGGTGCGAACCGGACCGTCAGGGCCGCAGAGATGGATCGGCAGGTCGTCTCGCGCGAACTCGCGCAGCTTCTGGCGGCAGCCGCCGCAAGGCGTGATCAGGTCGGGCCCCGGTCCGATCACCAGGCACTCGACGATGCGCGTGCGGCCGGCCGCCACCATCGCCGCGATCGCACCGGCCTCGGCGCAAGTGCCCTGCGGGTAGGCCGCGTTCTCGACATTGCAGCCGCCATGGATCGAGCCGTCATCGGCACGCAACGCGGCGCCGACGTGAAATTTCGAATAGGGCGCGTGGGCGCGGCCCATCATGCGGCGGGCAAGCTCGAGCAAATCCTGCATCAATGCTCCTTCGCGTAGGGCACGCCGGCGGCGCGTGGCGCCACGGCGCGGCCGATGAAGCCAGCCAACAGGAACACCGTGAGAAGATAGGGCAAGGCCTGGATCAACTGCACCGGCACCTCGCCCACGCCCGGCACCTTCACGCCCTGCAGGCGGATGGCGATGGCGTCGAGCAGGCCGAACAGCAGGCAGGCGCCGAACGCCGGGAACGGCCGCCATTTGCCGAAGATGATGGCGGCGAGCGCGATGAAACCCTGGCCTGCCGTCATGTCGCGGCCGAAGCCGGCATTCTGGGCGATCGAGAGATAGGCGCCGGCCAGGCCGGCGAACAGGCCGCACAACAGCACGGCGCGATAGCGCAGCCACGACACCGAGATGCCGGCCGTGTCGACGGCGAGGGGCATTTCGCCCACCGCCCGCAGCCTGAGGCCAAAGCGCGTGCGCTCGACGATCCACCAGGTGAGCGGCACCGACAGCAGCGCCAGGTAGACCAGCACGTTGTCGCCGGCGTTGGGCAGCAGGAGCGGCATCAGGCGCTGATCGCCGACCAGAGCCGGCGTCTGGCCGCCGCGGTTGAACCAGGCGGTGCCCAGCACGACGGTGAGGCCCGCCGCCACGATGTTGATCGCCACGCCGCTCACCACCTGATTGCCGCGATGGGTGATGCAGGCGAACCCGTGCAGCAACGCCATCGCCTGAGCGGCCACGATCGCCGCGACGACACCCCACCAGGCCGAGCCGGTGAGCGAGGCGGTGGCGGCGGCGAAGAACGCCGCCATCAGCATCTTGCCTTCCAGACCGACATCGATGATGCCGCTCCTCTCGGAGAACAGGCCACCCATGGCGCACAGCACCAAGGGTGTGGCGACGCGCAAGGTCGCGGCCAGCATCAAGAAGACGAAGGTCAGGACGTCGTCCACTATTTCACCCCCTCCCCGCCACGCCGCGGAGAAAGGATCAGCTGCAGCCACGGTCGCGGCATGTTCACCAGCGCGCCCGAGAACAGGATGATCAGGCCCTGGATCACCACCACCATCTCGCGGGTGATGGTGGGAATCTCGAAGGCGAGCTCGGCGCCGCCCTGCTGCAGGGCGCCGAACAGCAAGGCGGCGAGCACGATGCCCAGCGGATGGCTGCGCCCCATCAAGGCGACGGCGATGCCGGCAAAGCCGTAGCCGGCGGGAAAGTCGAGCACCAGGCGGTGATGCACGCCCATCAGCTCATTGACGCCGACAAAGCCCGCCAGCGCGCCGGAGAGACACATGGCGAGCATGGTCATGTGGCGCAGGTTGGTGCCGGCATAGACCGCAGCGTCGGGGTTGTGGCCCATGGTGCGCAGCGCGTAACCCCACGGCGTGTGCCACAGGAACAGCCAGACGCCGAAACAGCACAGCACCGCCAGCAAGATCGATAGGTTGAGCGCCGAAGGCGCCACCCGGATGCCGATCGCGGCCAGCACATCGTGCATGGCGGGGATGCTGGCCGATGCGGCAAAGCCCCGGCTCTGCGGTGTCATCGAGCCCGGCGCGATCAGCACGTTCACCATCAGGTAGACCATCAGCGCCGCCGCCAGAAAGTTGAACATGATGGTCGTGATGACGATGTGGCTGCCGCGCCAGGCTTGCAGCCAAGCGGGCACGGCGGCCCATGCCGCCCCGAACAGGGCGGCTGCCAGGATCGCCAGGGGAATCATGAGCGGCGCCGGCAGGAAACGGTCGAGCGCCAGGACGGCAAGCCCGCAGCCCAGACCGCCGATATAGGCCTGGCCCTCGCCGCCGATGTTGAACAGTCCGGCGTGGAAGGCCACGGCCACGGCGAGACCGGTGAAGACGAAGTTGGTCGTGTAGTAGAGCGTATAGCCGATCGATTCGGAGGAGCCGATCGCGCCGACCACCAAGAGCTTCAGCGCCTGCAAAGGGTCGGCGCCGATCACCCGCACGATCACGCCGACGACCAGGAGGGCGAGCGCGATGTTGACCAGCGGCAACACCGCGATCTCGGCCCAAGCCGGCAACGGACGACGCGGCACACTCATGCGCCCGCCGCTGCTTTCGGCCCGCCGTGCGCGCCGGCCATCATCAGGCCGAGCGTACGCTCGTCGGCGTCGGCCGCGGCCACCTCGCCCATGAGGCGGCCGGCGAACATCACCAGGATGCGGTCGGACAAGGCCAGGATCTCGTCGAGCTCGACCGAGACCACCAGCACGGCGCAGCCTCGATCGCGGGCCTTGACCAGCTCGCGATGAATGAACTCGATGGCGCCGATATCGACGCCGCGGGTCGGCTGGCCGACCAACAGCACGCGCGGCTCGCGCGCCATCTCGCGCGCCAGCACCAGCTTCTGCTGATTGCCGCCCGAGAAGCTCGACGACAGCAACCCGGGCGTGCGTGGCCGCACGTCGAAGCGTTCCATCAACGAGGCGCAATGTCGGCCGACCGCCGGCGCGTCGATCAGGTAGTTGCGGCAGAACGGCGGCTCGGCCTGGTAGCCCAGGATCGCCGTCTCCGCTGCCTGGAACGCTGCCACCATGCCCTGGCGCAAACGATCCTCCGGCACGTGAGCGAGGCCCAACGCCCGCATCTCGGCCGGGTCGCTGGGATGGTGGCCGTCGACCACGCGGCCACAGATCGTGAGGCTGCCGCCGGTCGGCGGCCGGATGCCGGAGAGGATCTGCAGAAGCTCGGTCTGGCCGTTGCCCGAGACGCCGGCGATGCCGACGACCTCGCCGGCCCGCAATTCGAGACTGACATCGTCGAGCACGCGCACACCGCGACGATCGACCAGCGACAGGTGCTCGGCCGCCAGCAACACCTCGCCCGGCCGCGCGACTACCTTGTCGAGTTGCAGGCGCACCTTGCGGCCGACCATCAGCTCGGCCAGCTCCTCGGGACTGGTTTCGGCGGTGCGGCGGTCGGCCACGATGGCGCCCTGGCGCATGACGTAGACCTGATCGGTCGCCGCCATGATCTCGCGCAGCTTGTGGGTGATCAGCACGATCGTCACGCCGCGCTCCCTGAGCGTGGCGAGGATGCGGAAGAGCTGGTCGGTCTCCTGCGGCGTCAGCACGGCGCTGGGCTCGTCCAGGATCAGGATTCGCGCGCCGCGGAACAGCACCTTCAGGATCTCGACGCGCTGCTGCTCGCCGACCGACAGATCGGCGACCTTGGCGTCGGGATCGACGCTGAGACCGTACTCGCGGGCCAAACGTTCCAGCTCGGCGCGCGCCGCGGCCAGACCGCCCGCCAGCAACGCGCCGCCCTCGGCGCCCAGGATCAGGTTCTCCAGGACGGTGAAGGTATCGACCAGCATGAAGTGCTGGTGGACCATGCCGATGCCGTGCGCGATGGCGTCGTGTGGACTGTCCATGCGCACGGCCTTGCCGTCGATCCGAGTCTCGCCGGCATCGGCGCGGTAGAGCCCGTAAAGGATGCTCATCAGCGTCGACTTGCCGGCGCCGTTTTCGCCCACGATGCCGGTGATGGCGCCCTTGCCGATCGCGAGCGACACGCCGCGCACGGCGTGCACGCTGCCGAACGACTTGTCGATGCCCAAAAGCTCGATCGCAGCTTCAGCGCCCATCAACCGACAGCCTCATGCCGAGGAGCGGGTGCAGCGAGCGTCTCGAAGCATGGGCCGCAGGCTCGATCTCCGTCGCCCACCCTTCGAGACGGCCGCTTCGCCGCCTCCTCAGGGCGAGGTTGTCTTGCGGCAAGCGCCGCCACGGGAGTGCCTCTGCGTCACTTGCAGGCGTTGTTGCTCATGTAATCGTGCACCGTGATCTTGCCCGACACGATGTCGGCCTTGGCGGCATCGACCTTGGCCTTCATCTCGGGCGTGACCAGCTTCTCGTTGTCCTTGTCGAGCGCCCAATCGACGCCACCCTCCTTCAGCCCGAGCGACGACACGCCGCCCTTCCAGGTGCCGTCCTGCACGCCCTTGAAGCTGTTGTAAGCGGCGAGGTCGACCCGCTTGATCATCGAGGTCAGCATGGTGCCGGGATGCAGATGGTTCTGGTTGGAATCGACGCCGATCGCGAGCTTGCCGCGATCCTTGGCGGCCTGCAGCACGCCGATGCCGGTGGAGCCGGCCGCGGCATAGACCACGTCGACGCCGCGGTCGAACTGGCCCTTGGCGAGTTCGGCGCCGCGGCCCGGATCGTTCCACGCGGCCGGTGTGGTGCCGGTCATGTTGGCGATCAGCTCGGCCTTGGGATTGGCGTACTTGATGCCCTGCTCGAAGCCGCATTGGAAGCGGCGGATCAGCGGAATGTCCATGCCGCCGACAAAGCCGATCTTGCCGCTCTTCGACGCCAGCGCCGCCAGCACGCCGACCAGGAACGAGCCCTCATGCTCCTTGAAGGTGACCGACTGCACGTTGGGCAGCGGCACCACCATGTCGATGATGGTGAAGCGGACGTTGGAAAATTCCTTGGCGACTTTCTCGAGCGCCACCGCCTGCGAGAAGCCGACCGCCACGATCGGATCCTGGCCGCGCTGGGCGAAGCGGCGCTGCGCCTGCTCGAACTGCGTCTCGTTGCTGGGCTCGAACTCGGCGGCGGCGATGTTGGTCTCCTTCTTGAACCGCTCGGCGCCCTGGCTCACGCCCTCGTTGAAGGATTTGTCGAACTTGCCGCCGGTGCTGTAGACGACGGCGGGCTTGGCGGCGGTCTGCGCTGCGGCGGGCGCGGCCAGCGCTCCGGCAGCGATCACGGCAACCAGCGATCCGATCCAACGATTCATGACAACCCCTCTCCTTCGTTGCCGCGAGTGTGGACCCACGCGCGAACCGGGTCCAGCCAGCCGGCCATTCACCGCAGACCGACGCGCCGCGCGAATTCCCGCATTTTGCGCATTTTGCGCTACCCCCCTCTTCGCCCGTATCGACCGCCGTCGCTGTTGTGTTCGGCCGACCGCCAAGGCGATAATATAATAACTATAGTAATTTTGTCAAGACCGGCGACGACGGCTTACCGTTTGCGCCGCCGACCGGGGAGGATCACATGGCCGAGTACGATCTCGTCGTCCGCAACACCACCATCGCCACCGCGTCGGATGTCGTGCGGGGCGACATCGGGATATCGGCCGGCCGGGTGGTGGCGCTGGGCGAGCGGCTCGACAAGGGCGCCCAGGAAATCGACGCTACCGGCCTGATCGCCGTACCGGGCGGCATCGACGCTCACGTCCATTTCGACCAGGACACCGCCGATGGCTCGGTGTTCTGCGACGATTTCGAGAGCGGCAGCCGGGCGGCGGCGGCCGGCGGCACCACCACCATCATCCCCTTCGCCTACCAGAGCCGCGGCCAGGGGCTGCGCGAAGTGGTCGACCGCTACCACAAGCGCGCCGACGGCAAGTCGCTGATCGACTACGCCTTCCATGTGATCCTGTCCGATCCCAGCGAGAAGATCATGGGCCAGGATTTCCCGGCCCTGGTCGCCGAGGGCTACACCTCGTTCAAGGTCTACATGACGTACGACGACATCAAGCTCACCGACCGCCAGATGCTCGACGCCCTGGCGGCAGCGCGCCGCGAACAGGCCATGCTGATGATCCATGCCGAGAATTCCGACTGCATCACCTGGCTGACCGAGCGCCTGGAGTTGAAGGGCATGACGGCCGCCAAGTTCCATGCGACCTCGCGGCCGTTCGTGGTCGAGCGCGAGGCGACGCACCGCGCCATCTCGCTGGCCGAGCTTTTGGACGTGCCGATGCTGCTGGTGCACGTCTCGGCCAAGGAAGCCATGCACGAGATCCAGCGCGCCCAGGCGCGCGGGCTGAAGGTCTATGGCGAGACCTGTCCGCAATATCTGTTCCTGAGCGAGGAGGATTTCGAGAAGCCGGGCGACGAAGGCGCCAAGTGCGTGTGCTCGCCGCCGCCGCGCGGCGTCGACAACCAGGAGCACATCTGGACCGGGCTATCGGCCAACACCTTCCAGGTCCTGTCGTCGGACCATGCCGCCTTCAAATACGACGATGTGCGCGGCAAGAAGCTGCCGGGTGCAGCGCAGAGCTTCCGCAAGATTCCCAACGGCGTGCCGGGCGTCGAGACGCGGCTGCCGCTTTTGTTCTCCGAGGGCGTCAACAAGGGCCGCATCACTCTGCAGCAGTTCGTGGCGCTCTCCTCGACCAACGCGGCCAAGATCTACGGCTTGCATCCGCGCAAGGGCACGATCGCCGTCGGCGCCGATGCCGACATCGTGCTGTGGGATCCCAAGCGCCGCGTCAGCCTCACCAACTCGATCCTCCACCATAATTGCGACTACACCCCCTACGAGGGCCGCGAACTCACAGGTTATCCGGTGATGACCCTGTCGCGCGGCGAGGTCGTGATGGAGGAAGCCAGGATGAGCGGCTCGGCCGGCCGCGGCCGCTTCCAGCGCTGCGACCGTCCCGAGGCGGCGCGGCCGCGCGGCAAGCCGTTGATCGATCCCTCGATCTTCAGCTGAACGACGGCGTCGGGAGGACGGGCGCGCCGGCGACGACCGAGGTCCTGCTCACCGGCCACGGCCTCGTCGACGGCCCGGCCTTCCCAAGGCAAGCCCGCGCCCATCGGGGCGCGGATTTCATCACCGTCATGGAGGACACCACCATGGAGACCGTTCCCGCCCGTCGCGGCAAGGCGACCCATCTCAAGAAGGGCCAGTCGATCCGCATCATCAACACGCACGGCGCCCAGGTCGTGGACACCTGGGCTTTCGTCGCGGGCATGCTGACCGAATTCATGTCGATGGAGCATACCCGCGCCACGCTGACCAAGCTGGTGCCGAGGATCGGCGACGGCCTCTACACGAACCGCCGCCGCAAGATCCTCACCATGACGGAGGACAGCAGCAAGGGCGACCACGACACGCTGATCGCCGCCTGCGACAGCGAGCGGTACATCCTGCTGGGCGTGAAGGAATACCACGACAACTGCACCGACAATCTCTTTGCCGCCATGCAGGGCCTCGGCCTGACGCCGCCGGAGTGCCCGAGCCCGCTGAACCTCTTCATGAACATTCCCTGGACGCCGGCCGGCGGACTGTCGTTCGATCCGCCGACCACCAAGCCAGGCGACTTCGTCACCCTGCGCGCCGAGCTCGATTGCATCGTCGCCATGTCGGCCTGCCCGCAGGACATCCTGCCAATCAACGGCCGGACGGGGCAAACGACCGAAGCCCACTACCAGATCATCGACTGAGGCGATCCCGCGACGGACGTCAGCCGAACCGTCTTATCGAATACGGTTCGACCGGCAAGCTGGTCGAGCGCCCGCCGAGCATCTCCGCCGTCAGCCGCGACAGCACTGGCGCCAGCGTGTAGCCGTTGGAGCTGACGCAATTGTAGAAGCCCGGCAGGCCCGGCACCTCGCCCAGGATGGGGGCACGGTCGATGTTGACGTTCATCCCGGCCCAGATGCGGACGGCGTGGAGGTCGGCGATCGCCGGCACGGCGCGGCTTGCGATCCAGAGATTGCCTTCGACGCTGCCGCGCAACGCCCGCGACAGACGCTGCTCTTCGTCGAGGCCGGCGGTCCAGCCGCCGCCGATCATGAAGGCCCCGGAGGCCATCTGCTTCAGCGTGAGATGGCGATGGGCATAGGCCAAGACGCGCGACAGCGTCGGCGCAGTGGGTTCGGTGACCACCATCTGCAGCGGCGCGCCGCGCACCGGGAGTTCGACCGCGACCAGGCGCGCCACCTCGGCGGCCCACGGTCCCGCCGCGTTGACGACCCGTCGGGCGCGGACCTCGCCGCGGCTCGTCGAGAGTCGCCAGTGCATGCCGTCGCGCTCGATCGCGGTAACGCTGCTGCCGTGCCGGAAGCGGGCGCCCAGGGCCTTGGCTGTGGCCACCACGGCATAGCTGCCCTTGAGCGGATTGATCTTGCCCTCGCCAGGGCACCATTCGGCAGCGATGGCAGCCTCGCCGACGCAGGGCTCGAGCGCTCGCAATTCGTTGGCGCCGATCAGCTCGGCCTCGACGCCGCGGCTGCGCTCGAGCGCGATCTTGCCTTTGAGAAACGCGATGTCGCGCGCGGTTTCGGCCAGCATCAAGCCGCCGCAAACTTTCATCTCAAGATCCTGGCCGGTGTCGGCCTGGATTTCCTGCCAAAGGGCGACCGACGCCGGCCCCAGCGCCAAGGTGTCGGCGGCACGGTTGTCGAGCGGCCCGTCGAGTGCGTAGTCGAAGGCGAGAAGTTGCACATGCAGCGTGCCGGCATTGGCGCCGGACGCCTGCAGGCTCACCTCATCGCGCTCAAGCACCAGCGCCTCGATACCCTCTCGCGCCAGCCAGTAAGCGAGACACGAGCCGGCGACGCCGCCGCCGATCACCACCGTGTCGACGGTCTCGGCCGGCAACGGCGCGATGTCGCGCGGCCGCGCCATATCGGGCGGCACGAAGTCCTTGTGGCCGGTCCACTCCGGCTGCTCGACGGCGAGGGCGCGGATCGGCACCGGCTTGGCAGGTGGTCTCGGCGCGAACAGGCCGAACTCGCCGACCTCTTGCGAGGTCATACGCGCCACCGCCGCGGCGCAATAGCGGCCCTGGCAGCGGCCCATGCCGACGCGGCAGGCACGCTTCAGCGCCGCCGGCGACGCGTGGCCGGCGGTGATCAAGCCGCGTAACTCACCTGCCGTCACTTCCTCGCAGCGGCAGACCACGGTGGCGTCGTCGACCTTGGCCGGATCGGCAGCCGGCGCATCGAACAGCGTCCACAACGCCGCCTGGAAGCGGGCGGCGCGGCGCACCGCGCGGCGCGCGTCGATCGGTTCCGGCACTTTCAGGCCGAGATCGCGTGCAATGGCCGCCGCCGCCAGCGCCCCTTGCGCCCGCGCTGCGTGGGCACCGCCAAACCGGGCGCCGTCGCCGATGGCAAAGACCTCGGCCAGGCTGGTGCGACCGTCGGCGTCGGTCAGGGTTTCCATCGTGCCGACGCCACGCGGCACGAAGCGGTGGGCGCAGCCCAGCGCGCGCGCCAGCTCCGACGATGCGGCAAAACCGTAGTTCAGCGCCACGACGTCGGCGTCGAACGCAAGATCGCCGGCTTCGATCGCGCGCACCCGATCGTCACCCACCAGCCGCGTCGTGCGGCGGTTCCAGTGCAGCTTGCCGCCGAGGCGGGTCGTCAACGACAGGCCATCGAGCATCAGCGACGGCTCGGCCGCCGCCGCAGCCGCCAGCGCCCGCATTTGCCCCAAGCCAGGCCGCTTGGCTGCTTCCAGCACCGCCACGACGTTGGCGCCGCCGTCCAACAGCTCTGCCGCGACTTGCAGGCACAACGGACCATTGCCGGCGATCACGATGCGCCGCCCCGGCGCCACACGATAGGACCGTGCCAGGGTCTGCAGGCCGCCCACCGTCATGACTCCGGGCAGGGTCCAGCCAGGAATCAATGGCGACTGCTCGTAGGCGCCGGCCGCCAGCACCAGCCGCTTGGGGCGATAGAGCACCGACCGGCCGGCGACGATGGCCGCGACCTCATGGACCGAGAAGGCGGCCCATACCGTCGCTTCGTTGACGATCGTGGCGCCGGCCTGGACGGTCGACTGCACCAACACCGCGCCATCGCGGAACTGGCGGTCGAGGGTCGAAGGGTCGGCCGTCTGCGACGCCGCCAGGGGTTTGAAGAACTGCCCGCCGGGATGCAGGCGCTCGTCGAGCACGACGACGTCGGCGCCGGCGAGCGCCAGGCCGCGCGCCGCGGCGAGGCCCGCCGGCCCGGCGCCGACCACCAGGACATCGCAGGCGACTTCCTCGGCCGGGCCAACCGGCTCGGCTTTGCCCGGCAGCGCCGTCGGCGAGGAGCGAACGTCCAGCCCGGCGACAGCCTTGGTCAGGCAAGCCCGCTGGTTTGGCCGGCCATCGACCGTCACCAGGCAATCGAAGCATACGCCCATGCCGCAGAACGGACCGCGCGGCGCCCCCGACCGGGCCTGCCGCACGGCGACCACGTCGGCAGCGGCCAGGGCCGCGGCGATCGTCTCGCCCTCCAGCGCCTCGATCTCGCGGCCGTCGAAGCGAAAATGGACCGGCCGTCCGGCCGGGCGCATGTCGGGGTGCTTCAGGCGCATGGCAAAAGGTTTACAATGAGGTGGGCTGTGGGAACACTGGCAACAACCACGGCTTCACCCTTCGAGGCGCCACGCCTTGCGGGGTTCCTCGGGACGAGGCCGTGGCGACGAGACTGCCGCCGATAGGAGCAAGACATGAAAAGGTTTCGCGGCACTTACACCGTCATGATCACACCCTTCACCGCCGACGGCCGCAAGGTCGATGAGGCCGCCTTGAAGCGGCTGGTCGACTTCCAGATTGCCGAGGGCATCCACGGCCTGATCCCGCTCGGCAGCACCGGTGAATTTCTGAGCGTGACGCCCGACGAGCGGCGCCAGATCGTCGAGGTCGTCGTCAAGCAGGCGGCCGGCCGGGTGCCGGTGCTGATCGGCACCGGTGCGGAATGGACCGACGAGGTGGTGCGCACCAGCCGCGAGGCCGAATCGATGGGCGCCGACGGCGTGATGATCATCCCGCCTTTCTACAGCGTGCCGACCGACGACGAGCTCTACGCCCACTACAAGAAGGTGTCGGACGCGATCTCCATCCCGGTCATGGTCTACAACAACCCGGCAACGGCCAATGTCGACATGATGCCCGAGCTGATCGCGCGGCTGGCCCAGATCCCGAACTGCCAGTACGTCAAGGAATCGACCCTTGATCCGACGCGCGTGCGCGACATCATTCGTCTCGCCGGCGACAAGATGACAGTGTTCGCAGGCGTGCTGGGCTACGAATCGTTCTGGCTGGGCGCCGAGGGCTGGGTCGCCGTCTGCTCCAACGTGATCCCGCGCTGGTCGGCGCAGCTCTTCGAGCTGGTCGCCGACAAGCGCGACATGGATGCGGCCCTCGCTCTCTACAAGAAGATGACGCCGCTGTTGTGGTGGGTCGGCGGCCCTCGCTACGTCTCGGGCACGAAAGCCTGCTTCGAGATGATGGGCATGGACATGGGACCGCCGCGCGCGCCGCGTCTGCCGCTGCCCGAAATGCAACGCCCCGCATTGCGCGAGGTGCTGCGCCAGATGGGTGTGCTTGGCGAGGAGCGCAAGCGAGCCTAGAGCGGACCGCGGGCCTCCAGGCCCGCATCTTCGCTTTCAGCGACATGAGCGGGCCTGGAGGCCCGTGGTCCAGGAGATCAATGATCGTCGCGGGCCAACTGCTTGTCGGCGGTCGCGCCGTAAGCCTTGCCGTAGTAGGCCTCGATGCGGCGCTGCACGAAGTCCCAGCAGGTGGTCATGCAGAGATAGATGATG
>Ga0194121_10009999_pt1 | contig 11624 bp, 6 predicted proteins | sample TA2MahCa50mmetaG_FD_148609 | JGI IMG/M metagenome (GOLD analysis project Ga0194121, IMG submission 148609) | Freshwater microbial communities from Lake Tanganyika, Tanzania - TA2015020 Mahale Deep Cast 50m | ecosystem: Environmental > Aquatic > Freshwater > Lake | place: Tanzania: Lake...
GGAGGCTCGCAAAGGCTGGGCGGCGCTGATCAAACAGGTGTACGCGTCGGACCCAATTCGCTGTCCCCAGTGTGGCGCGGAGATGAAAATCATCGCCTTCATCGAGCGGCATCAGACCGAGGTGATCCAGAAGATTCTGCGCCACTGCGGACTGTGGGAGGAGCAAGCGGCATGCTTAGACTATTTGGGTCCAATGTAGCACCCAAATTCTTCACCAGATGGCGCGTCAATCGATGGATTGGAGTTCGGTAGCCCGGGAGAGTCAGCCAGGAGGACACTAACCCGGGCCAGTTTTCCAAGGTGGCATCACTCCATTCGATTTATTCCTGTGGTTACGCGGGTGGACCCTCCATTCAAGATTTGAACGATGGCCAAGCCAGCCCCTTGCGGTTAGAATTAGCCCATGCCTCACGATTCTTCATTTCGGAAGCTCCGTAGTCATTCGGGGCGGGTCTCTTTTCTCCCTGGTGTTTGCCTTCTCCTATGGATCTCGAATCTCTCCGACTCGGTGTTCGCGGCCGAGAAACAGGGGGAGTTTCGCGCTGGAACCTGCATCGTGGACATCACACCCACCCAGTTCCCGGTGCTGGTCAATGCGATGTTCACCGAACGCAGCTCCACAAATGTCACGGATCGGCTGCACGTCCGGGCATTGGCGCTCGACGATGGATCCACGCAGGTGGTTGTTGCTGTGATGGACAGCTGCATGGTGGGCAGGGATCTTCTGGATCGCGCGAAAGCACGAGCCAGCCAGGAAACGGGAGTTCCGACCGAACGGATGCTCGTATCCTGCACACACACACACTCGGCTCCGTCTGCCTTCGGATGCCTCGGCAGCCGCATGGATACTAATTACGCCCGCATGCTCGAACCTCGCATCTCCGAGGCGATCACGGGAGCCATAAAGGCACTGACTCCAGCCCGTGTGGGATGGGGAAGCTTCGATGCCTGGGAACACACTTACAACCGGCGTTGGATCCGACGTCCCGACCGCATCCTGGTGGATCCTTTTGGTGATCGTAGCGTGCGCGCTCACATGCATCCGGGTCACGAGAGTCCGGATGCTGTTGGACCCTCGGGTCCAGTCGACCCAGGATTCTCCGTGCTCGCATTCCAGACCCGGGAGGGAGCACCTCTGGCGATCCTGGCCAACTTCAGCCAGCACTATTATGGCTCCCCGCTGCTTTCATCAGACTATTTTGGTCGCTTCTGCAGCTACCTCGTCGAGTTCCTGGATCCAGGCAAGGTCGCTCGCGGCTTTCTTCCGATCATCTCGCAGGGGACGAGCGGGGATCTGATGTGGATGGATTACAGCGCACCTGCACGCGACATCGGGTACGACGCATATGCGCGTGAGCTTGCGGTGAAGGCTGCGGAGGTTGTGCGTGGGATTCAGTTCAAGGATTGGGTGCCACTGCGCATGGCGGAACGAACGTTGGAACTGAACTACCGGGTTCCCGACGCCTCGCGGCTCGTTTGGGCACGTCAGCTTGCGAAGACATTTCAGGGACGTCTGCCCGCCACGTTGCCGGAGGTCTATGCGCTGGAGGCGATCCATCTTCACGATCGGCCCCGGACGGAACTCAAACTTCAGGCGTTGCGTATCGGCGATGTGGGAATCACTGCGCTGCCGAATGAGGTTTACGCGATCACTGGCTTGAAGCTCAAAGCACAGAGCCCCTTTCCATTTACGTTCAACATCGAACTGGCGAATGGAGCTGAGGGATATATTCCGCCTCCCGAACAGCATCACCTGGGAGGTTACACCACTTGGGCGGCCCGAACGGCCGGACTGGAGATTCAAGCTGAGCCGCGAATCGTGGAGACCCTTCTTTCCTTGCTCGAGGAAGTTTCAGCACGTCCGCGCGTTGCCGTTGCAGATACTCACGGGGCCTACGCTCAAACTGTCCTGAACTCAAAACCTGCCGCGTACTGGCGGCTTAACGAAATCAACATCCCCATTGCTTTGGACGCGACACCGAACCAGCGCCATGCCCGATTTGAGGATGGCATCGCCGTTTACCTCCCCGGTGCCAGCGGCCGAATCGGGTTCCGTCCTCCGCAACTGGACAAGACCAACTCGTTCAGCGGGACACAGATCAACCGGGCTGTGCACTTCGCGGGAGGCAGACTGCGGGCGGGATCGACGGGTGGGACAGGGCCCTACACGGTCGAGTTCTGGTTCTGGAACGGACTTCCCTCCTCAGCTCGCCCTGTCACGGGACATCTTTTCTCACGTGGCAAAGACGGTGTTTTCGGAGCACCCGGTGAACACTTGTCCATCGGTGGCACCCGCGCCGCTCCAGGACGGCTTGTGTTCTCCAACGGCGGAAGCGATGTCAGCCAGTCTCTGGTGGGACGGAGCGAGATCGCCCTCCGCACGTGGAATCATCTTGTCCTGGTGCGTGATGGAAGGCGCGCCACAATCTATCTCAACGGGGATCCGATACCGGAACTCGCCGGGGATCTGGAACCGGGTCGAGTCACCGGGGAGGACGAGCTTTTCTTTGGAGGTCGCAGCGATGGGACAGCCGGCCTGGAGGGAAAACTGGACGAGATTGCCTGTTACGACCGTGCCCTGGCACCTGGTGAAGTCACAGCGCACTTCGAAGCGGCAAGGGTTCCACGACCCGTGACTGCAGCCGTCGGACCAAAAGGCCCTGCGGGTTTCGGAACGCAAGACCTCCAAGCGCTGAAGCCTGTGGGCTTCTGGCTTGTTCCCGCGGCTGAAGGACGAACCGTCCCAAGTGTTTCCCAACAGATGACTGCCCATGCAGAAGACGGAGTGGAACTACCCTCCGCCGAATCGGTGTCTGCGCAATTCAAAGGGGGCCGACTGCGGGCGAAAGCCACAGGCTTGAGCATGACCTATAGCATTTCCTTCTGGTTCATGAACGAACTGCCCCACAGCGCCAGATCTGTGACGGCTTACCTTTTCTCAAGGGGAGAAGAGGGGAATGAGTTGGTGGGGGATCATGTGGGAATCGGAGGCACCCACAGCGACGCCGGGCGACTCATCTGGTTCAACGGGAATCGGCGAAACGAATTGGTTGCGGGAAAAACGATACTCACTCCCAAGGCATGGCATCATGTGGTCATGGTTCGAGAGGGAAGGAAGGTGCGTGTGTATTTGGATGGCGGGGACAAGCCGGATTTGGAAGGTGAATTGGAACCAACGTTCGAAGCCTCGTCCGCGATGTTGTTCCTGGGAGGCCGGAGCGATGGGTTCTCGAATCTGACGGGTCGGATGAGTGAGATCGCTCTGTTTGACCGGGCGCTTCGGTCCGAGGAAATCCACACGATTTCCCGATCCCGCTCCACGAACTCGGCTGCCCTGCGCAATCCAGCTCACCCAACTCCTGCAGTCTCCTCCTCCCCGATTTCTCCCGAAGCATCTCTTTCCAAAATCCACGCACCAAAGGGATTCAAGGTGGAGCTCGCAGCAGCTGAACCCGTGGTCACGTCCCCCGTCGCCATCGACTGGGATGCTCAAGGACGCCTTTGGGTGGTTGAGATGCTGGATTATCCGCTGGGTGTTGATGGAGCGGGGAAGGCGGGTGGACGCGTCCGTGTGCTGGAGGACTCGGATCAGGACGGTCGTTACGATCGCAGCCTGTTGTTTGCGGAAGGGTTATCATTCCCGACGGGGATTCTGACATGGCGCGATGGGGTGATCATTACCGCCGCACCGGAGATTGTCTTCCTCAAGGATGGGGATGGAGATGGGAAAGCGGATGTTCGGAAAGTGCTCTTTAGTGGATTCTTTGAGGGCAATCAGCAGCTCCGGGTCAACGGGCTGAGGTGGGGCATTGACAACTGGGTTTACTGCGCCAGCGGGGCTCATCATGGAGGCTATGCGACGACCACGCGGATCAAGTCGCACATCAACGGGCGGGAATACTCAATCGGGAGCCGGGACTTTCGCTTTCAGCCCGACACGGGGGAACTGGAGGCTCAGAGCGGTCCGTCGCAATTTGGACGCAACCCTGACGACTGGGGTCATTGGTTCGGTGTGCAGAACTCGTGGCCTGTCTGGCACTACGTCCTTCAGGATCACTATCTGAAGAGGAATCCGCATTCAGCGGCTCCCGATCCGCGACAGCAGATCATCACACCCGGAAATCCGAAGGTCTTCCCGGCCAGCCTACGTGAGAAGCGTTTTCACAACTTTGGAGAATCCGGACACTTTACTTCGGCCTGCGCGACCATGATCTATCGTGACGATCTCTTGTTTGCTCAAGGCTCGGCTCGTCATGCTTTCACGTGCGAGCCTTTTCATAACCTCATCCAACATTTTGTGCTGACGGATGAAGGGGTGACTTTTCGAGGGGCGCGGGCGGAGGAGGGTTCTCACGATTTCTTTGCGAGCGAAGATCGATGGTGCCGACCGGTGATGGCACGCACTGGGCCCGATGGGGCGCTATGGGTGGTGGATATGTACCGGTACATGATCGAACACCCTGAGTGGCTGCCTCCAGAGGGAAAGGCGGAACTGCTGCCACACTACAGGTTGGGAGAGGATCGAGGACGCATCTACCGGGTGGTTCCCGATAAGGCTCCCCGACGGAGTTCAGTTGCGCTGGCCACTGTCGATCATTCGTCGCTGGTGAAGTCCCTGGGTTCAAGCAACGGATGGGAAAGGGACAAGGCCCAAATGATGCTCCTGTGGCGCAAGGACGCTGGTTCCATCCCAATGTTGGAAACTCAACTCCGCGAGTCGCCGAATGAACTGTGTCGTCTGCATACGCTCGCCACGCTTGAAGGACTGGGGGCACTCAGCACCAGTTCCCTGGCAAGTGCGCTGCGGGATCCTCATCCGGGGTTGCGTCTTCATGCACTCCGCCTGGCTGAGAAGCGTTCTGAACCCATTGTCATCTCTGCAGCGGCAGCCTTGGTACACGACCCGGATCCGAAGGTCAGATTGCAGCTGGGGTGTTCCCTGGGCCAATGGTCCACCTCCGAAGCGGGCGCTGCTTTGGGCCGGCTGGCGGTTGCAACCCATACCAATGCGTTCATGAAAGCAGCGGTTCTGAGCTCCGCTTTGCCGCACACTCTCGCGCTGACGGAAGCCGTGGCTGCTGCCGGCGGTCCTGCGCTTGATGCGTATTCAGAGGCTCTGCTCCAGATTTCGCTGGCAGCCAGTGATCTCAAACCCATGGCTCGACTCCTGGAGCCCATAATCAAGCCATCACAGAATGGATACTCCGTAGCCCAGATCGAAGCCTTCGGACAGTTTCTAGACGTGCTATCAAAAAACAATCAGACATTGCAGACCCTGCAAGAACGTTCGTCCAACTCAGGGGAGTTGTTGAAGACGTTGGCACATGCGAAGGGCTTGTTCTCCACGGCCGTCTCTTTGATCACCCGGAGCGAGACGCCGGTTTTGGAGCGGATCGCCGCAGCGCGCGTCCTGCTTCGAGATCCGAAACATCATTCCGAGGCTATCGCTTCGCTCGGAGCGTTGCTGATTCCACAAACGGCCGTTGAATCACAACGAGCCGCCCTTCAGGCGATGACCCTGAGCTCGGATCCAGGTGTCCCCGGGCTCATTACGCGCTCATGGGTTTCTCTGGGACCGGACATTCGTGGAGTCGCGCTCGATGTCCTGCTGTCACGCGAGCCCTGGTCCCACGAGCTGTTGCGATTTGTGGAAAAAGGCGTGATTGCATCCGACGCCTTGGATGCGGCTCGGAGCGGGAGGCTCTTGCGACATGGTTCGGGTCGCGTTCAATCTCTTGCATCGAAGGTCCTCGGCCCAAGCGCACGAATAACCCGTCCGAAGGTGGTGGAGACCTACAAGCCCGCGTTGGATCTGGCCGGACATTGGGAGCGTGGGACTGCTGCTTTCACGCGGCTCTGTGCATCGTGTCATCGGCTGGGTGACGTCGGAAACGATATTGGCCCCAACCTGCGTTCCGTCACCGCGCATTCCCGGGAGAAGCTGCTGATCTCAATCCTTGATCCCAATGCGAGCATTGAGCCGGGCTACACGGCGTATCTGGCTGAACTTGGCAATGGCGATCAGGTTTATGGACTTATTTCAGCGGAAACCGGAAACAGCCTGGTGTTCAAGCTGGCTGACGGCACAACGCGCACCCTGTTGCGCAAAGAGATAGGCAGTCTTAAGAGTGCCAATCTCTCTCTGATGCCGGAGGGTCTGGAGGCCGGAATGAACACACAGGATCTGGCGGACCTGATCGCGCTGTTGCAGAGGAAGGAACAGTAGTACTGACCGTTGGGATCGCCTGGACAGTGGGAGAATGACTCCAGCTTCCGGGCATTGCATTCATCGTTCAGATGCATAGACTCCGCCCGTGTCCAATCGTCCGCACAGCCAACCAGGCAAGACTGCCCTTGTCCTTCTCCCAGGCGCGCATGATCGAGGTGACGGAGGCCGGCAAGGTGATCTACAAGACCGAGCACAACACCGTAGGCCGCTTCCCCGAACCGGGGGACGACGGGAGCCATGAACAGGGTCAGTCCCACATATTGACATTATCTTTGTCCCCGCCGCTGCGACGACAGCAGATTCGAAAGACTCGCGCCCGTCCCCATCTGCAACCGGGCGGCAATCCACTGCAACGTCACCTGCCGGCCGGCAGGCAGGTCGTCGTCTCCGCCCGCAACTTCACGGCCAGCTTCAACTTCGACTTGTCACCGTTCTTCCGCGCCGTGTAGGTGCCGAGAAACCACTTCATTCCGGCGACCAAATTGCCCTTGGGCGTCTCCATCACCCGATGAAAATGATTCCCCATGAGACAATAGGCGTGGACCAGCCAATCAGCTTTGCCGCACGCCTCGCCCAGTGTGGCGAGGAACAACTCCCGATCCCGGTCATCGTGGAAGATGGCTTCCCGCCGGTCGCCACGATTCATCACGTGGTAAATCGCGCCGGGATACTCACTGCGGAGCTTGGGTGCCATGCGCCGAAGCCTGCTCAAACAGGGCAACGGTGTCAATATGTGGGACTGATCCCTTTAATAAACATGACCCCCATTCGTGTTCACAGCCAGGATGTTCAGCCGCCACGCCCGGCAGCAAAACCAAGTCTTGGCATCCGAACCAAGCGGAGAAAGAATGAAGGCTATGAAAGCGATGACATGGCCAGGTTCTTACTCGTGGGCAACGCTAAAGTTTATTCTCGTTTCGGTCGCGCGTCGCGTGACTAGTTCGCCTGTGCCCGCGACCCATTCCGCCATCATGAAAATGGGCATTGCCCTGATACTGACGGCGGTGGTTGGCACTCGGTCGCTGGCCGCCCCGGCTGAAAGCGGTGGTGCTTGGCTCCGGGTTGTGGAGGAAGACCGGGCCATCAAAATCGAGACCGACAAACTCGAAGCCGTCATCCCGAAAAAAAATCCCAAGAACTGGATGACGGGCATCGAAAAAGGGTCGTTTCTCGATAAAACCACTGGCTTCCGCGAGATCGGCGACGGGCTGATGGTGGTCGACTGGCTCATGGAACCCGGCAGTGACGAGGCTTGGAGTGACCAGGTGATTGCCCCGGACGGGCACGGGGTCGGACGTTACTCCTGGTTTGCCAACGAGTCCGATCCGGCGCGCCGGGACTACAATCTTATGGCCCACGGCAGCAGCCATCGGAAACGGATGATCGAAGGCCCGCAACTTTGCCACCGCATGAAACCGGTGCAACCGGAAATCATCCGCGGCCAAGATTTCGTCGCCGTGAAAACCAGTTACCGCTTTGAATACGCCGCTCCGGGTCGCAAAGCCGGATCGCGCTGGACCCAACTAATCGTGTTTCCCAAAGGAGAACGGTACTTTGTCCTGATGGATCAGATTGAGAGTGTCAACGACGCGAACGAGATGTTTCTGCGCAATGACACACCCGGGTGCGTTCGCCATGAGCAAGGCGACACTTTCAGTGAGATGTACCTGAGCTATTTGAGCGGTCCCAAGGGAGTGCGCATCCCGGCCCGCGAATTTTTCACGCCATTCCCGCCGGACTTGAAATTTGGTTACCGGCGCGACACCCACCGAACACCGGAACATTTTATTCGCGCTTACCATCTGCGGGATAAGGCGACGGGCAAAGATGGCCCCTGGTTGGCGGGACTGACACTCGAACCCGCAGTCGTGTATGAAGCCTGGTGCAGCCAGCGGCCCGGGGGCATCATCGTCATGATCGAGGAGATCCACGGCAAGCCCGTCAAAGCGGGCGACTCTTTCAGCGCCGCCCATATCGTGGGCTACTTTGACACCATCGAGGAAATGCACCTGACCTATGAGCGCTACAAAGGCCACACCGCCTTGAGCGCCAATGCCTCCGCCTGGCGGCTGCAGCGCTAGCCCGGATTTACGCTTGAGTTCTGCGGGCGGTTTCGGTGAAATGAGGTTCGTTCCCGGTTGAATGGAACCACATGATGCGTTGCACCCGTCGAACTTTTCTAGCCGGCACCGCCGCTTCCTTGGCCCTCGGCCCCCGGACGTGGGCCGCCGAACGCCGCCGGCCCCGCATCGCCGCCCTCACCACGATCTACCACAAGTATTCGCACTCGCAGCACATCGTGGATCGTTTCCTCGATGGCTACGGCTGGGCAGGCCGGCATCACCGTCCGGCGATGGACGTGGTCTCGCTCTACGTCGAGCAGGTTGGCGACAACGATCTCAGCCGGGAACGGGCGCGGCGGCATCCGTGGATGAAAATTTACCCGACCATCGCCGAAGCCCTGACCCAGGGCGGCAGCAACCTGGCCGTCGATGGCGTGCTGCTCATTGGCGAGCACGGTAAATATCCCGTCAACGAAAAGGGCCAGACGCTTTACCCGCGCTACGAATATTTCCAGCAAGTCGTCGAGGTCTACCGCCGCAGTGGCCGGTCCGCCCCGTTGTTCAATGACAAACACCTCTCCTGGAACTGGGATCATGCCCGGCGGATGTACGACACCGCCAAAGAACTCGGCTTCGGCTTCATGGCGGGGTCGTCGTTGCCAGTGACGTGGCGGCAACCGGCGATCGATTTGCCCTTCGGCGGTCAAGTCGAGGAGGTCATGGGCATCTGGAGCGGCTGGCTGGACGGCGGCGATATTCATGTGCTCGAAGCGATGCAATCGATTATCGAACGGCGACGCGGCGGCGAGACCGGCGTGCGCGCGGTCGAAGCCTTCCGCGGGGAGCGTTTCTGGAAAGCCATGGCAGCCGGCTCCTGGCAAGCCGGTGGTTGGGATCCACGGCTGCTTGAAGCCGCATTCGCGCGCAGCAACCAGCTCAACTCACCCCGCCCCACTTACAGCCACGCCCTGCCCACGACAGAGGAGTTGCGCCGGCTCGCCCCGGACTCGTATGCCTATCGTTTTGAATACGCCGATGGCCTGAAGGCATCGATTGTCCAGTTCAAAGGCAATGTGGTGGGCGATTGCAATGTGGCCGTGCGCCTCAACGGCGGTTCGTATTTTTCAGTCCTATTTTATCTGCCGTATTACACCATGCGGAACTTCTTTAGCCCGCAAGTGCACCACATCGAATCGCTCTTTCTAACCGGCAAATCGCCGTACCCGATTGAACGCACGCTGCTGACCACCGGCATGACCGCGGCGGGCATCGAGTCGCTTTACCAGCAGCAACGGCGGCTCGAAACCCCTCACCTCGCCATCCACTACCAGCCCACCCGGCATTCCACTTTCTGGCGCACATGAAACTTCCCCGCCGCGCGTTTCTCCGCGCCCTCGGTTCCGCCACGGTCGCCGGAACGGTTCACCCGCTCCTCGCAGCAACGACGCGCCCCAAACGCATCGCCATCATCACGACGGTGTGGACCTATCAATCCCACGCCCAACATATGGGCGACCGGTTTCTGGTCGGTTACCCGCGCCACGGACACTGGCACTGGCCGCCGTTGCAGGTCGTCTCGCTCTACGTCGATCAAACACCCGCCGGCGACCTCAGCCGCCAGCGCGCCGCCGATCACGGTTTCACGATTTACCCCACCATCGCCGAAGCCTTGCGCTGCGGCGGCCAGAAATTGGCGGTGGATGGCGTTGTCATCATCGGGGAACACGGGGATTATCCGCGCAACCACAAAGGACAGATTCTGTATCCGCGCTTCGAGTTCTTTCAACAATGCGTGAGGGTATTTGCGCAGGACGGACGCGCGGTGCCCGTCTTTAACGACAAGCACCTCTCCTACAGCGGGGACAAGGCGCGTCAGATGGTGGCGGATTCCAAACGACTCAAATTTCCCTTCCTGGCCGGTTCCTCGCTGCCTGTGACGTGGCGTTTGCCGCCCGTCGAAATCCCTTACGGCGCGAAACTCGACGAGGCCCTTATGGTGGGGGTGGGCGGGTCCGATCCCATGGACTATCACGCCCTCGAAGCAATGCAATGCATGGTCGAACGGCGCCGTGGCGGTGAGACCGGCATCCGCTCCGTGCAACTCATCGAGGGCGACGCCGTCTGGCGGGCGGGCGAGGAAGGCCGCTGGTCCAAGCGCTTGTTGGAAGCCGCGCTCTCCCGCTCCGACTCCCTCCAGGGCGACTCCGAGCTCGACTCGCGCCCGCAAGATTTGGCGAACAACGGCCAGTTGCCAAAGCTCGTGAAAAATCCGGCCGCCTATTTCATCGAGCGCAACGACGGCCTGCGCACGACCTTGCTTATGCTCAATGGCGCGCTCGGGGATTATTGTTTCGCCGCGCAACTGGCCAGCGGCACGATTGTCTCGACGCAATTCTTCCTGCCGCCAACCCCGAATGTCACCTATTCGGCCTGCCTGGTGGCGCAGATCGAAGAAATGATCGTCACCGGGCGGGCGCCCTACCCGGTCGAACGAACTCAAATCGCCAGCGCGATGCTGGATCGCTGCCTCGACTCGAAAGTCGAAGGCCACCGCCGCATCGCAACCCCGGAACTGAACATCCGCTACCGGGCGCCGAAGGTGTCGCGGTTCGGCGGGTGAGCCAAGGCGGCAAATGCCGCCAGGGCAGGAACGAATAGGGGGGCTCGGAATAAACCTGGTTTCCGATAAAGAAGCCGAGATGGACAGAGGTGTTGATGCCGTGATAACGTAGGTCAATCCATGAGTGTCCGCGCGAACCGACAGTCTCTCTCGCATCGTTCTGCCCATGTCGAGCCATCCGCCACGGCAACATTTCTCCACCTTGTCCCATCCCGCTCCGCCGGCGGATTTCGCCGCGGCTTGGGCCGGACGTTGTTGGTCTTGGGATTGGCGTGCACTCCGGTAGGCATCACACCCGCGGCCGCGCCAGCGGAGTCCAAGCCTCCCGCCACCTACCCGGAATTACCAAGTGAGATTCCCGCCCGGTTCGAAGCGCGGCGTGATCGGTTCGATCACGCGCGGCGAGAGGAGAAGGTTCCCATGCGCGACGGGGTTAAATTGCACACGGTGATTCTGGTGCCGCGAGGCGCGAGGAATGCCCCGATCCTCCTCACCCGTACGCCGTATAACGCCGATGAACTGACCAGCCATGCCGACAGCACTCACCTTGGAACGGTGCTCAAAGGGTACGACAATGCGCAAGACGTGATCGTGGACGGGGGCTACATCCGCGTCGTGCAGGATGTCCGGGGCAAACATGGATCCGAGGGCGATTACATCATCAACCGGCCTTTTCGAGGCCCGCTCAACCCGACACCCGTCGACCACGCCA
>Ga0194121_10010000_pt1 | contig 11623 bp, 5 predicted proteins | sample TA2MahCa50mmetaG_FD_148609 | JGI IMG/M metagenome (GOLD analysis project Ga0194121, IMG submission 148609) | Freshwater microbial communities from Lake Tanganyika, Tanzania - TA2015020 Mahale Deep Cast 50m | ecosystem: Environmental > Aquatic > Freshwater > Lake | place: Tanzania: Lake...
CGCGGCCGTGGCGCCGCGCGTGCGCCTGCTGGACGGCCGGCGCGATCTCTGGGACGAGATCCGCTGGCACGGCCGCCCCGGTGAGCGCTCGGTGTGGGTGGTCGGCGCCCGCAACCGCCGGCCGCAGGCGATCCGCCGCGTCGCGCTGAGCGACGGGGCCGGCCTCGCGCACTACCGTCCGCTCGCGAGCCCGGTCTTCGGCGGACGGCGCGAAGCCGTCACGGCGGTGGCGCTCAACTATCTCAGCCACGCCGAAGCGCACGGCACGGCCGGCGCCTATGCCGCCCGCTACCTCCAGCCCGGGCGCGGGATCAGCGCCGTGGTGGGCGCGAACGACGATGTCGTGTTCCCCGATCGCGTGTATCTCGTGGTGACCCACGCGGCGGCCCCGGCCACGTACGAAGCCGTGCTCGCCTGGGCGGGCCGGGGCGGCGAGCGCGACGGGACCGGGGGACGCGCGGACTGACCGCGGCCGCGGCCGGCGGCCCCAGACTTGTATGGATTCACGCGACCTCTCGGGCACCGCGGTCCTCGTCGTCGACGATCACGAAGACACCACCGACCTCTTCGCCGACGTGCTCGAATGTGAGGGGGCGATCGTGCAGCGGGCAACGAGCTTGCTCGAGGCGCTCGCGGCGTGCGATGCCGTGCCGATCCGCGTCGCCGTCACCGATCTTGCGATGCCCAACGGCTCCGGGGTCCAGCTCCTCGTCGAGCTTCGCCGCCGGTCGCCACGCATGCCGGTGATCGCCGTCACGGCACAGCTCCTGCCGGGGACGCCGTGGCTCATCCGCCAGGGGTTCGCGGCCGTGCTCTACAAGCCGGTGGACCCGACGGAGCTCGTGGCCGTCGTCGCGCACCTCGCGGCCGGGGGCAGCGGCTAGATCAGACGCCGGCGACGGCCGCGCGGACGGCGGCGTCCAGGTCTTCCGGCTTCACCGGCTTGAACAGGCAGCGGTGCACCCGCAGCGCTTCGAGCCGCGTCATGTCTTCCTCACGCAGCCCCCAGCCCGTCACGAACAGGATGGCGACGTGCGGATCCATGGCGCGCAGGCGCTCCGCGACTTCCCACCCGTTCATGTCGGCCATGCCGAGGTTCGAGATGACCGCGTCGAAGTGTCCCGGCGTGTACAGCGCGACGGCGGCCTGGCCGCCCGGCGCGGCCGTGACGTCGTGGCCGGAGGCGGCGAGCAACTCCGCGAGCGTGTCGCGCACCTTCGGCTCGTCGTCCACCAGGAGGATCCGCGCGGGGCGGAGCGCGGTCGGGGGCGCCGCCGGCGCGAGCGGCTTGACGCTGACGTCCTCGCCGGCGAACACCAGCGTGAAGGTCGTGCCCGTGCCCGGGACGCTCTCCACCTCGATCTCGCCGCCGTGGCGCTTCACGATCGAGTACGTCATCGAGAGCCCGAGGCCCGAGCCGCTCTCTCCCTTGGTGGAGAAGAAGGGCTCGAAGATCCGGCGCCGGATCGCCTCCGGCATGCCGACACCGGTGTCGCGGACGCTGAGCACGGCAGTGCGCCCGCGCCCCGTGCGGCTGGTGATCGTCAGCGTGCCGCCCTGGGCCATCGCGTCCATCGCGTTGAGCACGAGGTTGGTGACGACCTCGGTGAGCGCGGCCGGCCGGCCGCTGATGAGCGGCACGTCGCCGAGCTGGAGGTCGAGCGCGAGCGGGTGGCGGCCGTGGGTCCGTTGCTCCTCCCAGCGCGGGTGGGTGATGGCCACGGCGTCGCGCACGACGCGATTGAGATCGACCGGCACGAACTGCTCGTCCGGCCGCAGCCGCGCGAACTGCTGGATGCGCCGCACCGTCTCCGAGCCGTCGTGCGCCGCGGCCTCCACCACCTCCAGCGAGCGCTTCACGAACTCCACGTTGGCCGGGCTCTGCTTCATGAGCTGCGTGTAGCCGAGGATCGCCTGGAGGAGGTTGTTGAAGTCGTGCGCGATGCCGCCCGCGAGCTGGCCGAGCGCGGTCAGCTTCTCCGACTGGTGGAGCTGCTGCTCGAGCTGCCGCTGGGTGGTGACGTCGCGCACGATCGCGATGAGATGTCCGGCGCTGCCGGACAGCGTCACCGACAGGCTCGCGCCGCGCGCGCGCGCGGACACCGCGGTCGTCTCGAACGACCATTCCGCGCGGCCGCCCACGATCCGGCGCTTGGCGTCCGCGTAGTCGGCGGCGGGCAGCAGGTCCGCGACGTCGCGGCCGAAGGCCTCGCCGCTCGCGAGCCCGAAGATGCGCTCGGCCGCGGGGTTCCAGCCGCGCACGCGGTCGGTGGCGTCGTCGATGGTCACGATGCCGTCGCCCGCGGACGCGATGAGCTGCTCGAGCGAGTGCTTCGTCTCCGCGATCTGCCCGTAGAGCCGCGCGTTCCGCAGCGCGATCGCGAGGTACTCCGCGAGCATCTCGAGCAGCTCGAGCTCGCGCGGGTCGATGGCGCGGCGCGAGGCGCGGTTGTCGACGACGAGCTGGCCGAGGCTGCCCTCCGCGTCGCGGATCTCACACGCGGCGACGTAGTGGCGGTCGCCGGGCGCCGCCGCCGGCAGCTCCGCGGCGATCGAGACGTGGTCGTAGCCGAGGGCGGTGCGAAGCTGCTGGGTGACCGCCGCGCCGAGGACCGCGCCGTCGAGCTGGCCCACGAACGCGCGCGCGATCTCGCGCAGGATCGACAGCTGGGTGACGCGCAGCGCTTGCTCCGCCGCCTCGCGCCGCGCCGCCTCTTCGAGCTGGCGCGTCTTGGCGCTGAGGCTGCGCATCTCCCCGACCAGGCGGCTGACCTCGCCCCGCGCGCCGGCTTCCTGGCGGCGCCGCAGGAGCGCGCGGCGCACCACGTCCTCCAGGTCGTGCCGCGCGAACGGCTTGATGAGGTACTCGAACGCCCCGTGCGTGAGCGCCTGCTTGACGGTGTCCAGCGAGGCGTACGCGGTGATCATCACGACTTCGACCGAGGGATCGAACTCCTTCACCCGGCGCAGCACCTCGAGGCCGTTCATCTCCGGCATCTTGATGTCGAGGATGACGAGATCCGGCGCGTAGCGCGGAAGCTCGGCGAGCGCGTGCCGCCCGCTCTCCGCGGTGCGGATGTCGTACGTCCCCTTGAGCAGCATGCGGAGCGACTCGCGCGGGCCGAGCTCGTCGTCCACCACGAGGATGCGCGAGCCGACCGGCGGGGCCTCGGTCGTCATGAGGCGGCCGGCAGCCGGAGCACGAACGCGACGTCGTGCCGGCCCTGCCGCACCTCGAGCCGGCCGCCGAGCGCTTCCACGATGCGCTGGCTGACGGCAGGCCCGATGTCGATGACGTTCTCCTGCACCATGCGCACGGGATCGAAGAGGCCGTCGAGCTCGCGCGCGGGGACGGCCGCGGTGCGGGAGGCGACCACCACGCGCACGTCGTCCGGTCCGTCGCCTTCGGGCTTGCGGCCGACGGAGACCATGACGGCGGCGCGCTCCGGCGAGTGGAAGCCCAGGTACCAGACGAGGTAGGCGAGCGCCTTGCGGAGCTGCGCGGGATCGACCTTCACCGCGACGGGGGTGGGCTCGCGCGTGACCTGGACGTCGATGGGCTTGCGCCCGGCGTCGTCCGCGCTCTGGATCGCCGCGACCGCATCGTCGACGACGGTGTGGACGTCCACGGTGGAGAAGCTTAGCTCACTCCGGCTCACCAGCCCCGTCAGCTTCTCGAAGACCTGCACGAGTCGCCGCACGTCCCGCCGCACCACCGTGGTGAAGTCGCGGCGGAAGTCCGGATCGTTGAAACGCTCGCCGATGAGCTCCATGAACGTGTTGATGGAAACGAGCGGGTTCTTGATCTCGTCCGCGATGCGCGCGACGACGCGGGTGAGGAGATCGAGCTGTTCGCCTTCGCGCTTCTGCGCGGCGAGCTCCTTCCGCGCGGTCAGATCCTCGAAGACGAGGACGGCGCCGGGCCGCTCGCCGCGCACGAGGTAGGTGGCGACTTCCAGCCAGAGGCCCCGCAGGGCCAGGCGGATCTCGCCGCGCGGCCGCGCGCGTCCCGTGGTGAGCGTCTCGTAGAGCATGTCGCCGAGCGGCGAGGGGAGCGCGCGCAGGTCCTGGCCCACGACGGCGCGCGCGTCGAGCTGCAGGATCTCGGCGGCGCGCCGGTTCAGCAGGCTCACGCGCTCGTCGGCCCCGAGGGTGACGACGCCGCTGCCCATGTGCTCGAGGATCTCTTCGTTGAACTCACTCGCGCGCTGCAGGCGACGGTGCAGCGTGATGCTCTGGATGGCGCTCGCGAGGTGCGCGGCGAGCTCGAAGAGCGTCTCGACGTCGTGGGTCGCGTACCCGGTCCGCACGACGGGTGGCCCGACGATGAGGACGGCGACCAGCTCGCCCCGCGCGAGGAGGGGGACGGCCATGGCGCCCTGGAGCAGGGTGATCTCGCGCACGACGTGGCTGTCCGTGATGTCGCCGGCGCGGGCGGGCCGCCCTTCGACCGTGAGCCAGTGGCAGAGCCCGCGCTCGGCGCTGAGGCGCACGGAGTCGGCGATCTGCGGCGCGAGCCCGCGGTGCACGCGCACGCGGTAGGTGCGGCCGTCGGCGTCGGGCATGAGGAGCGCGAGCCGCGCGGGGCGCACGAGCTCGACGACGCCGTCGAGGAACATGTCGAGGGTGCGGGGCAAATCGAAGCCGGCGGCGAGAATGCGGGTGAACTCTTTGAGGACGCGATCGGGCGGGGGTGGGGGCGCTGTCGCTTGCTGTGTCACCAGCGGTGGTTCGGCGGTCGACCGCAAAGTAGCGATCTCGCGTAACAGTTCGTGGCGCTCCAATGCTCGCGAGACTACGTGGGCTAGATGTCCTTCCGTATGTATCGTCGGAATAACAAAGTCAGCGGCGACGTCCTGATGGCCCGCGTCTGAGACGGCAATGGTGACGCATGCAGGCGAGATCTCACGCACACGTCTGACGAACGCGTCGATGGTCACCGGACTCATTGGGACAATGACGACGACTGCGATCGTGATTCGGCGCAGCTGGTCCAGCGCGTCCGCCTCCGACGTCGACGCGAAAACCGAGATGCTCGGAAAGAGACCGTCGAGTTGTTTGCGCCAGATCTCCGCTGCGGCCGTTATGAGGATCGCCATCTACACCGTTTGGCGGGCGATGCACGCGAGAAAAACGTGATGCTCGTCCCAACGCGAGAGAAGAGGCGATCTCCCGTCCGTCATTGACGCGGACCCGTGAGCCTTTGCAAACGCGCGTGGCCTCATTCGTTCTCGAATGCGGGGAATTCTATCGTAACGCATGTTCCCGGCAGTGGAGTGCGAGATCCGATCGAGATCGTCGCACGGTGTGCGTCGGCAATCCCGCGCGAGATTGAAAGTCCGAGCCCCGTGCCTTGCGGTTTGCTCGTTACGAACGGATCAAATAAGCGAGTGGACACGGCATCGGAGACTCCGCCGCCGGTGTCCCTGATCTCGACTACTACGGACGCTGAACCGTCGCGCTGCGTCCGTGATCGCACTACCACCGTAAGGACGCCCCTGCCGTCCATAGCTTCAACCGCGTTCAGTATGAGATTCAGGAACAACTGTTTGAGTTGCGCAAAATCGCCACGAATGAGGAGGCTTCCTGATTCGAACCTCCGTTCGGTCTGAATTCTGTTCTGGGCAAGCTGAGCTTGCAGCAGGCTCAGCGTTTCTTGTAGCGGCTCTATCACGCTGATGCGTTGTAGCGGTCGGCTCTTGGGTTCTCCGAATCCTCGCAGTCTTGCCACGAGTTCGTCGATGCGCTCAACTTCTTTGACCGCTATTCGGAGAAAGTCTTCGCGGAAGTCTCTGTCTCCGTAGCGTTCAGGCACGAGTTCCGCGAACGTCTTTATGGCAACAAGGGGATTTTTGATTTCGTGTGCAATACCGAATGCCATGTTCCGAAAATCCGCTAAACGCTCTGAACGCCGTTTCTCTTCTTCAAGTTCTTTAAGCTTTGAATGATCGCTGAACACCAGAATCGCTCCCGTTATCTCTCCCTGCGGGTCACGTAACAGGGATGTGCTGAGCACGATCGGAAACGAACCCTCAGAAGTCACGAGATCCGCCTCCGATTGGTTCGTCAATACGCCAGTCGTTAGCGCGGTCTCCAGCGGCTCTGCCAGCACGGGAGGCAACGTGTTGAGCGGCTTGTTGATTAGGTCGATCGGTTGATGGTCTACGAGGCCAGCCGCGACCGTATTGGCTGTTGTAATGGTTCGGTCGGCGGTGACCGCAATGACTCCTCCCTCCATGCTCTTCAAAATACTTTCAAGGTGATCCTTCACATCGCGCACTTCTTGATATAGCCGCGCATTTGTCAGAGCCACAGCTGTCTGGCCCGCGATTGTGCCCAGAAGGTCGATGTCGGTGGCAAAGTAGGGATCTCCAGAGAGCTTGGGGCCCAGCGCGATGAAGCCGCTGAGATGACCTTCGGTCCGTAGGGGCAGAACGAGATCCCACTTCGTCGCCGAAAGGCCGAGGAATATGTCACGGTGCGCGGCGTCGGTCGCTGGGTTCAGTTCCTCCCGCACAACCGGCCCCTCAGACTGAGTGAGGTGAATCACAATTGGGTCGAGCGGCTCGACGCTCGGCGGCAAGCCTTCGCGGCCGACTCCTTGGTTCAACACGTGGGGGACGTAGTCTCCGCCTTCCTTTACATAGAACGCCACATATTCGGTCGGCACAGTCTCTTGCACGATCGACCGGATGTACGTGAAGAGATCGTCCTCATCGAGGAACGAAGACAAAGTCCGAGTGACATGTGCCATGGTCTTACTCTGGTCGTAAGATCGCCGATAGGCGTAATGGTCCAGAAGCTTCCGCGACCAGCGGAGCAATGGCGGGAAAGCGACTGCCGTTGCGATCGCTACCGCAACCGATGTCGCGAGCAGATCGGGCGCAGTGCCAGGCGCGAGCCGCGCATAGGTCAGAGCCGGGAGTCCGATGAGCACCATGCCGGCTGCTATGAAGGCAAGGCTGTAAGTGGTGCTGCGGCGTAGAACGACGCGGATGTCCATTAGACGGTGGCGTACGACAGCATGCGCGATGAAGATGACCGCAAAAACTGTGAACAATGGACCCAGCAGGTTGAATCGTGATGTTTGAAAGATCATCGGTATGAAGAGGTTGGCGGTGGCGCCTCCGGCTACGGCGAGGAACGTTCCCATGAATAGGTAGCGCAGCTTCAGGCGCTCGGTGCCTCGAACGACTCGGTACTCTCGCGAAAGCCTGACGAAGCTCGTGGCAAACGCCACGACGATATAGATTCCGAACAGCGGATACATTGGCCCGTACGTAAGACGCAGGCCTGAGGCGTCCGTGTGAACGTGTTGGACGATGGTGTCAGTGAACGCTAGGCCTGCAAAAGCGACTCCTCCGGCGAAGAAGGTAACTACGACGCCGAGTTTCGGAACCTTCCGATGCGACGGAAATGCTAGCGCAAATGCAACGAAGCTGGATGGGATCAGACTTGCCGCCGCGAACGTAATTCGACCCCAAGTAATCCCGGTGCTGGTGTCCGCGAACGTGTGGAGCATCCCATTGGCGAAGATCCATACGGCAACGAAGAACACGCTGAGCGAGAAAAGGCGGTTAACGAGGTTCTGAGGGTTGCGGGCGAAGACGAGGACCGACAGCGCCAGATTCGTTAGGGCTAGCGCTGTCGCATAGGCCAGGGGGGCGAAGTGCGTCAAGCTCCCCAAGACGGCGTCTTAAGGATTAGCACCGAGAACCCTCCGCCAATCCCATGGGCGTTCATAAGAACGGTTCGCACTCGGCAAGACCGCGCGATGTTCGGGACGTAGTCGAGGTCGCATGCGGGGTCGCGCACCTCCTGATTGATTGTTGGAGGAACGATGCCGTCTCTGATGCTGAGGCAGGAGGCGATTGCTTGAAACGCCCCGCTTGCGGACACAGCTTGTCCCAGCATCGACTTGATCGAACTGACCGGCACACTGTAGGCGCCGCGGCCGAAGACTTTCTTAATGGCATTCGTATCGCAATAGTCATAATCGGGAAGTGAGCTTCCGTGGGCGTTGATGTAGTCAATGTCGCCGGGCGTCATTCTCGCCGAGGATATGGCGCGTTCCATCGCTGAGGCGAGCGCGGTACCAGTCAAGTCGCTGCGTCGCATATCGGTGCCTTCGCTGGCCGAAGCAAAACCAGCAACTTCAGCATAGACGTGTGCGCCGCGGTCTCGCGCAAACGACATCTCTTCGAGGATCAGTGCTCCTGCGCCTTCGCCCAGGACCAAGCCATCGCGAAGGCGGTCATACGGGCGCGATGCAGCAGGGGGATCGTCATTTCGCTTAGAAAGAAGACCTAACGCCTCAAAGCTGGCGAAGCTGAACGGAAACAACGGCGCCTCGGAACCTCCAGCGATCGCGATATCGGCCCGTCCGGAAGCAATTTGCATCCATGCCGCATGCACGGCATCGAGACCCGTACAGCAATTTGAAGAAACGGTTTGCGTTGGTCCCGTTATGCCGAGTTCGATTGCCACTTGGCTCGTTGCCGTATGAGGAGGACACGCGACTACGACCGGAATGAGCTGGCGACTCGCGCCTTCTTTTAGAAAGCGCTCGTGTAGTCGCTCCGCATCACCTAGCCCGTTTACCGACGTTCCGAAGCAGACGGCGACCCGGTCGCGGAGTGCTGGTTCGATGTTGAGGCGTGCATCTCGGGTGGCAAGAAGCGATGCCGCGACCGCAAACTGAGAGAAGCGCCATAACTCCCTTGTCCGCTTCGGCTGGAAGAACTCCGCGGGAGAGAAATCTACCTCAGCGGCGATTCGGCATTCGTTCTTGGATGCATCGAAACTCGAGATCCGGCGGATCGCTGGGGTTCCGGACGTAAGCCCCGACCAAAACGCATCTGTCCCAACGCCATTCGGCGCCACTACGCCCAGGCCCGTGATCACAACACGTCGAAGGGACGTTCGTCTCATTGGAGACCCAAACTAGGGGTCTACGCTACGACGGCTCTCGACCGGTACAAAATACGAAATCGCGCGTGCTGTTCGCGACTGCCCGACCGGTGAGCGGCGGACTTCACGTGCGAAGCGTTTCCGGGCGGGACGCCATAGCCTCGCGCAGAAGGGGTAACTGCACTGTGAACTCGGCACCTACCCCTGCTGTCACAGCGATCGTTCCGTGATGACGCCGGACGATCCCCTCGCATATCGCTAGACCAAGGCCTGAACCTCGGCCCTTTGTGCTGGTGAACGGTCTGAAGATCTGTTCTGCGATCGCGTCCGAGATTCCTGCCCCGCTATCTTTCACTGTGACCCGAGCGTCATTCTCGTTGCGCGACGCTATGACGCTGATGCGCCCTCCGCGGGGCGTCGCCTCTACCGCGTTAGTAAGCAAGTTTAAGAAAAGCTCCTGGAGCTCACTGAGATCACCGGCAACGATCAGCGGGATGTCGGAAATGTGAACGCTTAGCGTGATGTTCTGCGATTCGAGCATCGCGCGCATCGTGTCGGTCGCGTCGCGTAGCGCGCCGCGCACATCAACGTCCGCAACCTCAATTAGCGATGGCCGCGAAAGCGCTCGGAGTCTCGCGACGAGTTTCTCTATCCGACCGATTTCTCGCGTAACGGTTCGGGTGAATTCTGCGACGAATGTCGTGTTGCCGGGGCGCTCCGAAAGGAGCTGCGTCATCACTTTGATCGGGGCGATGGGATTTGCGATCTCATGAGCAAGCGCAGCGGCCAGCGTTTCAAAGTAGTCCAGACGCTCGGCGCGAGTTCGCTCACGCTCGAGTGCTTTGATCGTCGAGAGATCGCTTAGAGTCGCGACCGCACCGATGATTTCCAAATTGAGCGTTCGCAGCGGCGCGGCAGACACCATTACGGTGACTTCCTGCTCTCCGCGGCAGATCGTCATGTCCGCTGTATAGCTCGCTCGACCCGATTTGAGGGTTTCCGTCAGAATGCCCATCACTGCGTGTGGAATTCGGGACGGGTCGACGTCAGAAGCGGCCATTGGAGCGCGGAGTCCGAGGAGCGATAGAGCCGCGTCGTTTATGATGCGAACGTTGTGTCGGTGATCCACTGCGATGATGCCGCTGTCAACCGAGGCGACGATGTTCTCGATGTATTGGTTCGCCAGGGTCACGCGCTCGTAAAGCTGCCCGTTTTTGAAGGCGACCGCCGCTTGACTCGCCAGGATTTGGAAAAGGCGAATGTCCTCAAGGTAGTACGGCGCCGCCGACCGCTTTGCACCAACTGCTACGGCTCCGATCACGTCGCGCTCCGCAACTAAGGCAATGACCAGAGCCCATTCGTTCGCGCGCAGGACATCGGACGCTTCTGTTGAAAGCTCGCGGCCGTCGATTGGCACAGCTTGTTCGGAAGCGAGGAGCGGTGAGTTGCCGAGTTCGGCCACGACGACTGGCGGGAGGACGCCCGGGACGCCGAACCCTACATGCGCATCGCTACAGTGGACAAGCTTCATGGCTTCGTCGCGCACACGATAGGCGTAGACCGCGACACCTTCAGGATCGACTGCCTTCCTGATTGTGTCGCAGACAACAGTGGCGCTCTCACTTTGCGTCAGGACCTGCGCGAGTCGCTCGCTGGCGTCGCTCACTAGGATGCGAAAACGCGCGTAGGCCTTGGATCCGAGACGTTGCAGTAGTCGATGGGTCGAAAGCCACAGCGGTGGCGCGAGCAATCCCGCCGCAACAAGCAGCGCGATGGAGGACGCGCGATTACCGTGTTTGGCGCCGCGCAGCGCGGGTTCCGCGTGCGTCGCGATAATTAGCAGCGGCACCACCGACGCGACGGATGCGAGGCCAACGACAAGCCAGTTGTGAATGACGAAGCGCAGATTCATGAAGCGGTGTCTCATAATCCCGTGCGCAACGAAAGCGAGAAACACGAGTACAAAGCATGGCCCCAAAGCGCTGTAGCGAGAATCGCCAACGAGCTGTGGGAGGAGGAGATTCGTCAACAAGCCCCCGAGACAGAACAGGAGACAGCCGATGAAATAGAGCCGCAATTGCGCCCGAGGAACTCCACGTGCGACACGCCACTTTCGCAGAAGAATTCCGAGCATCAGAGCGCAAGCCGCGGCGAAGTATGCGGCGAAGAGCCACATGAGAGGCCCAGGAGTTCGGATCAATGCCCCGCCGGGCGTTACACCATAGCTGTGAGCGACCCACGGCGTAGTTGCGATGACGACAACGAGGCCGGCCGCGAAGGCTTGGGTGATCCAGCTGAGCGCGCGAGGCACGCGATGGTCCTTGCTGGGGAACGCTTCGGCGAACTTAAGGAATGTTACCGGCATCAAGGCTGCCGCACCGAAAGCCCACTTGCCCCACAACTCAAGCGCGACCATGCCGTGGGCGCCCGCGACGCCGGTTACCCACCACGTGACAACAAGGGTCTGAATCGCAAAGCGACGGTTCAGCACTGTTGTTGGTCCTAGTCGCCATCCGTAAACAGCGATGAACAGCAGGACGATGGCGAGGATGAGCAGTGCGAGCCAGCGGGCGAGCGAATATTCAATGATCATCGTCGTGCAAGGCAGAGAAGCGGCTGTCCGATCGTCGCAACCTACAGTTCTCCTCGTGCCACGCGGAGTGGCGCCGTCGATAAGTTGCGGAAGCTGCGCGTAGAATATGGCACGCATGAA
>Ga0194121_10010001_pt1 | contig 11623 bp, 7 predicted proteins | sample TA2MahCa50mmetaG_FD_148609 | JGI IMG/M metagenome (GOLD analysis project Ga0194121, IMG submission 148609) | Freshwater microbial communities from Lake Tanganyika, Tanzania - TA2015020 Mahale Deep Cast 50m | ecosystem: Environmental > Aquatic > Freshwater > Lake | place: Tanzania: Lake...
GCGCCTCGGCGAGGTCGCGCTTCGCGCGCTGCCACGGCGAGTCGTAGCGGCACTTCATGTTCGGCCAGAGCTCCGGCACGCTCGGCACGGGACGCACGTCCCAGGCGCCGCCCTCGGTGCGCACGCGGCGGACCCAGCCGATCGCCTCCATCGCCACGATCGCGACGTCGCGCTCCTGTGAGCGCACGTACGCCTCCTGCGGCACGCGCCCGAGACGGTCGAACGCGTTCGTCCCGCGCGCCTGCCCCTGGCGCCACCCGCGCGCGAGCACGTACGTCGCCGGCGGCGTCGCGGCCTGCAGCCGCCCGAGCGCGTTGTTCATGATCCAGAGGCGCGCCATCGTCCCGAGGTCGTTCGCCGCCGAGAACGAGCCATCCTTCAGGAGGTCGAGCGTCGTGTAGCGCACGTCGACGATCCGGTAGTGCCAGCGCTGCCCCGGCAGCGCGAACGCCACGACCTTCTCCTCCTCGCCGTCGAACGCCCCGGGGAAGAGGTCGGCGAGGACGTCGGAGCGGACGAGCAGGTCGGCCACGCCGTACGTGCGCGACTGCGGGTCGCGCAGCACGGCGCGCCAGATGAGCGGATCGCCCGCGGCCATCGCGTGCCACGTCGCGCGCGCGGCGTCGATCGAGCGGACGTCCTCGGGCAGCTCGGCCACGCGCGTCATGGGGTGGCGGCGCGCGAGGTGCTCGCGGACGAGCTCCTCGAAGCGCTGCCCGCGCTCGCCGATGAGCCGCAGGAGGTCGAACCGCGCGTCGTACCACGGCAGGCGGTCGTCGCGCACGAGGCCGCGTTCCTCGCCGTAGCGGTCGAGCCAGTCGAGGAGCGGGTCGGCGTCGCACCAGTGGCGCACGGCGCTCGCCGAGACCCAGGCCTCCCACTCCGCGTCGGCGCGCGGGTCGTCGATCGTCCCGTCGTCGCGCGTCCAGATCGCGGCGACGCCCGGGTCGGCGAGACCCAGGCCGAGCTGGATGGTCACGTCTTGCCGAAGTCTCGGACCAGCCGAGCGCGTACGCTAGCCACCCGTGGCGCGCTTCATCGTCGAAGGCGGCGTCCAGCTGCGCGGCCAGATCACCGCGGCGGGGAACAAGAACTCCGCGCTTCCCCTGATCGCGGCGAGCCTGCTGACGGACGAGCCCGTCCGCCTGCGCAACCTCCCGCGCATCCGCGACGTGCGCGGGATGCTCGACATCCTGTGCGACCTCGGCGCCGAGGTGCACGAGGAGGACGCCCACACCGTCGTCATCCGCACCTCGAACGTGCGGAAGACCGACCTCGACCCCCGCCTCTCCGGCGAGATCCGCACCTCGCTCCTCTTCGCCGGGCCGATGCTCGCCCGGGCCCGCAAGGTCACGCTCGGCCGCCCCGGCGGCGACGTCATCGGCCGGCGGCGCACCGACACGCACTGGCTCGCCCTCCGCGCCCTCGGCGCGTCGCTCACGATGACCGGCACGGGGTTCCGGCTCGAGGCCGCCGAGCTGAAGGGCGCGGACATCCCGCTCGACGAGGCCTCCGTGACCGCGACCGAGAACGCGCTGCTCTGCGCGGTGAAGGCGCCCGGCCGCACCGTCATCCGCAACGCCGCGAGCGAGCCGCACGTGCAGGAGCTCGCGATGGTGCTCGTGCAGATGGGCGCGCGGATCCACGGGATCGGGACGAACACCATCGAGGTGACGGGCGTCGACGAGCTCCGCGGCGTCGACCACGAGATCTGGAGCGACCACATCGAGGCCGGCTCGTTCATGGCGCTCGCCGCGATGACCCACGGCGACGTCACCATCCACCGCTGCGCGCCGCAGCACATCCAGATGACGCGCGCGATGTTCCGCCGGCTCGGCGTGGAGAGCGCGATCGACGGCGACATGCTGCGCGTCCCGGCGAAGGACGAATACGTCATCGAGGACGACATCGGGGGGAAGATCCCGAAGGTCCAGTCGGGCATCTGGCCCGGCTTCCCGAGCGACCTCACGAGCATGGCCACGGCCGTGGCGACGCAGTCCCGCGGCACCGTGCTCATCCACGAGTGGATGTTCGACGCGCGGATGTTCTGGGTCGGCGCGCTCGAGGACATGGGCGCGCGGCTCGTCATGTGCGACCCCCACCGCGTCGTCGTCGTCGGCCCGGCGCAGCTGTACGGCGGCGACGTCCGCAGCCCCGACATCCGCGCCGGCCTCGCGCTCCTCGGCGCGGCGCTCGCGGCGAAGGGGACGACGACCATCAACAACATCGACCAGATCGACCGCGGCTACGAGGCGGTCGACGAGCGCCTGCGCGGCCTCGGCGCGAAGATCACGCGCGAGTGACGCTGCCCTCCCCGGCGGAGGCGCCGCCGCGCTCGTTCGTCACGCACCTCGAGTGCTCGCGCTGCGGCAAGCGGGCGGAGCACACCGCGCAGGCGCACCTGTGCGAGGCGTGCGAGGCCCCGCTCCTCGTCCGCTACGACCTCGAGCGGATCGAGGCGAGCGTGCCGCGCAACGTCCTGTACGGGAGGCAGCACTCGCTCTGGCGGTACCGCGAGCTCCTCCCGCTCGACGACACCCTGGACGCCGTGTCGCTCGGCGAGGGCAACACGCCGCTCTACGAGCTCCCCGTGCTCGGCTCGAAGCTCGGCCTGCACCGGCTGATGGTGAAGGACGAGGGCCTCCTCCCCACGGGCACGTTCAAGGCGCGCGGCGCCGCGGTGGGCGTCTCGCGCGCGGGCGAGCTCGGGGTGACGACGATCGCGCTTCCGACCGCGGGGAACGCCGGCGCCGCGTGGGCCGCGTACGGCGCGCGCGCCGGGATCGGCGTCGTCGTGGTGATGCCCGCGGACACGCCGGAGGTGATCCGGCGCGAGACGGCGGCGTACGGCGCGCGCGCGTACCTCGTGGACGGCTCGATCGCCGACGCGGGCGCCGTCGTGAAGCGCGCCGTCGCCGAGTACGGCTGGTACGACGCCTCCACGCTGAAGGAGCCGTACCGCATCGAGGGCAAGAAGACGATGGGGTTCGAGCTCGCGGAGCAGCTCGGGTGGCGGCTTCCCGACGTCATCGTGTACCCGACCGGCGGCGGCGTGGGGCTCATCGGGATGTGGAAGGCGTTCGACGAGCTGCGCGCGTGCGGCTGGCTCCCCGCGGACGCGAAGCGCCCGCGCTTCATCGCGGTGCAGGCGGCGGGCTGCGCGCCCATCGTGAAGGCGTTCCACGAGGAGAAGGACACGAGCGAGCCGTGGCCCGACCCGGTCACCGTCGCCGCGGGCCTGCGCGTCCCGAAGGCGCTCGGCGACTTCCTCGTGCTGCGCATCCTGCGCGAGTCGAGCGGCGTCGCCCTCGACGTCAGCGACGACCGGATCCGCGACATGATGCGGGTCGTCGGCGTCACCGAAGGGCTCCTCGCGTGCCCCGAGGGCGCCGCCGCGTTCGCCGCGGCGTACCAGCTGCGCTCGGCGGGGATGATCCACGAGCACGAGGACGTCGTCGTGTTCAACACCGGCACGGGCATGAAGTACTTCGAGCACCTGCAGGGCCCCGCGCCCCGGCGCCTGGCGAAGGGCGAGCTCATGCCGCGCATCGAGCGCGAGCTGGAGGAGCCCGACGCGTTCCACCGCCCCTTCGCCGTGGACGAGCGCGGCCTGCGCGTCGCTCCCGACGAAGAGGGGGAGCGCTGACCGCCACTACCATCGGCCCGATGCAGGTCGCGGAGAACATCCTCGCGCTCGTCGGGGACACGCCGCTCGTGCGGCTCTCGCGCATCGGCAAGGGCCTCCGCCCCACGATCCTCGGCAAGCTCGAGCACCTCAACCCCGGCGGGTCCGTGAAGGACCGCATCGGCCTCCTCATGATCGAGGACGCCGAGCGCCGCGGGCTCCTCAAGCCGGGCGGCACGATCGTCGAGCCCACGAGCGGCAACACCGGCGTCGCGCTCGCGATGGCCGCGGCGCTGCGCGGCTACCGCCTCATCTGCACGATGGCCGACAAGCAGAGCCAGGAGAAGCGCGACCTCCTCCGCGCGTACGGCGCGGAGGTCGTCGTCTGCCCCACGGCGGTGCCGCCGGAGCACCCCGACTCGTACTACCGCGTCGCCGACCGCCTCGCGCGTGAGATCCCCGGCGGCTTCCAGCCGAACCAGTACTACAACCCGAACAACCCCGAGGCCCACTACCGCACGACCGGGCCCGAGATCTGGGAGCAGACCGACGGGACGGTGACGCACGTCGTCCTCGGCGTCGGCACGGGCGGGACCGTGAGCGGGGTGGGGAAGTTCCTGAAGGAGAAGGACCCGCTCGTCCAGGTGATCGGGGCGGACCCCGAGGGCTCCGTGTTCACGGGCGAAATCCACCCGTACAAGACCGAGGGCATCGGCGAGGACTTCTACCCCGGCACGTTCGACCCGGGCATCGTCGACCGCTGGTTCCGCGTGAGCGACCGCGACTCGCTCCTCACGGCGCGCCGCATCACGCGCGAGGAGGGCATCCTCGTCGGCGGCTCCGCGGGGACGGCGATGTTCGCGGCGCTGCAGCTCGCGAAGGAGCTCGACGAGAAGGCCGTCGTCGTCGTCCTCTTCCCCGACTCCGGCCGCTCGTACCTCTCGAAGGTCTACAACGACGAGTGGATGCGGCAGAACGGGTTCTTCGAGCGCCAGCTGCCCGCGAGCGTGCGCGACGTCATCAAGGACCGCGAGCCCGGCGCGTCGACGATGGTCGTCGTCTCGAAGGGCGAGACGGTGCGCGCGGCGATCGACATGATGCAGCGCTACGGGATCTCGCAGATCCCCGTCGTGAGCGACGGGCGCGCCGATCGCGTCACCGACATCGTCGGCAGCATCCAGGAGCGCACGATGCTCGACCGCGTCTTCCGCGAGCCCGCGCTCGTCGACGAGAGGGTCGAGAAGGTGATGGACGCGCCGTTCCCGGTCGTGCAGGCGAACGAGGACGTCGAGCGGCTCTACGCCGAGCTCGCCGCCGGGGTCCCCGCGCTCGTCGCGGCGCAGGACGACCGGCCCGTCTCGATCATCACGAAGGCCGACCTGCTGGAGTTCGTGGCGCACCAGCGCCGCCGGCGCTAGACCCCCGGCGGCGGGAACTTCGTGTTCGCGCCCTGGAACGCGAACGACAGGACGATGAGCACGACCGCGGTGACCGCGGGCGCCCACTGCGTCGGGCCGGGCATCGCCCTGTACGCGCGCCACGCCGTCCAGGCGGCGAGCGCCCCGAAGATGACGCTCACGTAGCTGAGGGGCGCGGCCGACGTGCACGCCGGGATGGGACAGAACGCGAACCCCGCGAGCGGCGCCGTCACGACCCACAGGACGTCGATGACGACGAGCGCGAGGGCCGCGCCCTTCACGCCCGACGTGAGCGCCGCGACGGGGGAGAGCCACCAGCCGTAGAGGGCGGCGATGGTGAGCAGGGCCATGCCTTCGCCGGCCGTGACCTGCCGGCCGGTGCCGAACACGCCCTCGCGCGTGAGGATGAGCCAGCCGAGGAGGCTCACCGTGGCGGCGGCGCCCTGGAGCAGCAGGTTCCGCGGCGTCATCGCCGGCGGATCATAGAGGCCGCACCTATCGTTGCCGCGTGGCCGAGCCCACCGTTCCGCCGCGCAGGCCCGGATTCGAGACGCTCGCCATCCACGCCGGGCAGGATCCGGACCCCGCCACGGGGGCCGTGACCGTCCCCATCGTCCAGACCTCCACGTTCGTCCAGGAGGCCGTCGGCAAGCACAAGGGCTACGAGTACGCGCGCACCGGCAACCCCACCCGCGCGGCGCTCGAGACGTGCCTCGCCGCGCTCGAGGGCGGCGCGTGGGGCCTCGCGTTCGCCTCGGGCATGGCCGCGACCGACGCGGTCGCGCACCTCCTCGAGAGCGGCGACCACGTCGTCATGGCCGACGACGTGTACGGCGGGACGTACCGCCTCTTCGCGAAGGTCTTCGACCGCGCGGGCATCACGCTCACCGCGGTGGACATGCGCGAGCCGGCCGACGTCCGCAGGGCGCTCACGAAGCGCACGAAGCTCGTGTGGATCGAGTCGCCGACGAACCCGACGCTGAGGATCGTCGACATCGACGCCGTCACCGGGATCGCGCGCGAGGCCGGCTCCCTCTCGGTCGTCGACAACACGTTCGCGAGCCCGTACCTGCAGCAGCCGCTCGGCCTGGGGGCCGACCTCGTGCTGCACTCCACGACGAAGTACATCGGCGGGCACAGCGACGTCGTCGGCGGCGCGCTCGTCGGCACGGACATGGCGCTGCGCGAGCGGCTCGCGTTCATCCAGAACGCCGCCGGCGGGGTGCCCGGGCCGTTCGACTCCTGGCTCGTCCTGCGCGGCGCGAAGACGCTCGCGGTGCGCATGGACCGCCACTCGGACAACGCGATGGCCATCGCCGAGTGGCTCTGCCAGCACCCCAAGGTCGAGCGCGTGAACTACCCCGGCCTCGAGACGCACGAGGGCCACGACATCGCCCGCCGCCAGATGCGCTCGTTCGGCGGGATGCTGTCGTTCGAGCTCCGCGGCGGCGAGACCGCGGCGGACCGCATGGTGTCGCGCACGCGCATCTTCGCGCTCGCGGAGTCGCTCGGCGGCGTGGAGTCGCTCATCGAGGTGCCGCTCGCCATGACGCACGGATCGGTGAGGGGCACGAAGCTCGCGCCGCCCGCCGGTCTCGTGCGCGCGTCCGTGGGCATCGAGTCGGTCGACGACCTCATCGGGGACCTCGCGCAGGCGATCGGCTAGCTGCCTCGCGGCCGGCGGGGCCGCTAGCGCACCGGTGCGATGCCCAGCCCCACGATCGCGGCGAGGCTCGCCGCGGCGAGCACCGACATCGTCGCGAGCCCCGCGACGAAGGGCGTCGGGCCGATCGACCGGAGCTGCGCGACCTTCGTGTTCAGCCCGACACCCGCGAGCGCGACGAGGATGAGCGCCTTCGCCGCCTCGTCGAGCAGCGCCGCCGTCGCGGGCTGGATGACGCCGACGGTCCGCAGGAGCGCCATCGCGAGGAAGCCGAGCACGAAGAGCGGCACCGCGCCCCGGAGGCCGCGCCCGACGCTGCCCTGCGCGGCCTCGGCGGAGCGCTGCCACCACCACGCGATGAGCACGATGAGCGGCGCCATGAGCGCGTTGCGCACGAGCTTCACCACGGTGGCGACGTCGCGCGCGACCGGCGAGTGGGCCGCGCCCGCCGCGACCACCTGGCTCGTGTCGTTCACCCCCACGCCCGCCCACACGCCGAAGGCCTCGTCGCTCAGGCCGAGCGCGCGCCCGATGAGCGGGAAGGCGAACACCGCGAGGGTGCCGAAGAGCGTGATCGTCGCCACGGCGAAGGAGACCTCGCGCTCCTCGGCCTTCACCACCGGGGCGGTCGCGACGATCGCGGAGTTGCCGCACACCGCGGTGCCGACGCCGATGAGGAGCGCGAGACGCCGCGGCAGGCGCAGCGCGTAGCCGACCGCGAGCGCGACGGCGAAGGCGATCGCCATGGCCACGACGACGAGCCCGAGGGCGCTGCCGCCGATGGCCAGGACCGCGTCGAGGCTGAGCCGCGCGCCGAGGAGGACGATGCCGATGCGCAGGACGCGCTGCACGGCGAAGCGGATCCCCGGGGCGTAGCCGCCGCGCAGCGGGACGGCGTTCGCGACGACGATCCCGAGGAGGACGGCGAGGAGGATCTCGCTGACGCCCGGGAGGAGCGCCGTCGAGCCGAGGCGCGCGGCCACCGCGACCGCGGCCGCGAGGGCGAGACCCGGGAGGAGCGGCGCGACCCCGTTCACGGCACGGGCTCGAGGCGCACGGCGCAGTACTTCAGCTCGGGGATCTTGCCGAACGGGTCGAGCGCGGGGTTCGTCAGGAAGTTCGCGGCCGCCTCGCTGAAGCAGAACGGCGAGAACACGACGCCCTCCTGCAGGGCGTCGTCGGCGCGCGCGGTGAGCTCGACCGCGCCGCGGCGCGTGCGCAGACGGATCCGGCCGCCGGGCGCGACTCCGGCGCGGCGGAGGTCGGCCGGCGCGACGAAGGCGACCGGCTCGGGCTCGAGCGCGTCGAGGACCGCGGACCGGCGGGTCATCGCGCCGGTGTGCCAGTGCTCGAGGAGGCGTCCGGTGGTGAGGATCATCGGGTACTCCTCGTCGGGACGCTCGTCAGGCGGCACGATGTCAGCCCTCACGAAGCGCGCCCTGCCATCCGCCGTGGGGAAGCGGTCGGCGAACAGGACGTCCCGACCGGGCGCGTCCGCGTGGTCGACCGGGTAGGTGACGGAGCCTTCGCGCTCGAGGCGCTCCCACGGCGCGCCCGCGAGCACCGGCGGCAGCATCGACCACCGCATCTCCTCGTAGATCTCCGGGACCGCGCCGTACGACCAGTCGGCGCCCATGCGCCGCGCGATCCCCTGCACGATCCACCAGTCCTGCCGCGCGTCACCGGGCGGCGCGACGGCGGGCCGTCCGAGCTGGACGCGGCGATCCGTGCTCGTGAACGTCCCGATCTTCTCGGGGGCCGCGGACCCCGGCAGGACGACGTCCGCGTAGAACGCCGTCTCGGTGAGGAAGAGGTCCTGGACGACGAGGTGGTCGAGCCGCGCGAGCGCCTCGCGGGCGTGGTGGAGGTCGGGATCGGACATGGCGGGGTTCTCGCCGACGATGTACATGCCGCGGATCGCCCCGGCGTACGCGGCATCCATGATCTCGACGACCGTGAGCCCGCGCTCGCCCGGGAGCGCCGTGCCCCACATCCCCTCGAGGCGGGTCCGCGCCTCCGGCGCCTCGACCCGCTGGTAGCCGGGGAAGAACATCGGGATGAGCCCCGCGTCGGAGGCGCCCTGCACGTTGTTCTGCCCGCGCAGCGGATGCAGTCCCGTCCCGGGGCGCCCGATCTGCCCGGTCATGAGCGCGAGGGCGATGAGGCAGCGGGCGTTGTCGGTGCCGTGCACGTGCTGGCTGATGCCCATGCCCCAGAAGATCATCGCCGCGCGCGCGGTCGCGTAGAGGCGCGCGACGTCGCGGAGCGTCGCGGGCGCGATGCCGCAGACCGCCGCCATCGCGTCGACCGGGAAGCGGCTCAGGTGCGCGCGCAGCTCGTCCCACCCGGTCGTCCGCTCGCGGATGAAGGCGTCGTCCTGCAGGCCCGCCTCGAGGATCGCGGCCATGAGGCCGTTCAGCAGCGCGACGTCGGTCCCCGGCCGGATGCGCAGCATGTGGGTCGCGTAGCGCGCCAGCACCTGGCCGCGGGGATCGACGACGACGAGCTTCGCGCCCGCCTTCGTCGCGTTCTTCATGAACGTCGCCGCGACCGGGTGGTTCACGGTGGGGTTCGCGCCGATGACGACGATCGCGTCCGCGAGCGCCGCGTCGGCGAAGGGGTTCGACACGGCGGCGCTCGCGATGCCCTCGAAGAGCGCGGCCACCGAGCTCGCGTGGCACAGGCGCGTGCAGTGGTCGACGTTGTTCGACCCGAACGTGGTGCGGACGAGCTTCTGGACGAGGTAGGCCTCCTCGTTCGACCCCTTGGCCGACCCGAACGCCGCGAGCGCGTCGCCACCGTGCGAGTCGCGGATCCGGCGCAGGCCCGCCGCCGCGCGGTCGAGGGCCTCGTCCCACGTCGCCTCGCGGAAGTGCGTCCACGGCGCGCGCGGATCCACGCGGTCGTCCGCGCGCTTCGCCACGCCGTCGCGGCGCACGAGCGGGACGGTGAGGCGGTCGGGATGCGCGATGTAGTCGAAGCCGAAGCGGCCCTTCACGCACAGCCGGCCGGCGTTCGCCGGACCGTCGCGGCCGGACGAGGCGACGATGCGCTCGTCCTTCACCGCGTACGAGACCTGGCACCCGACGCCGCAGTACGCGCACACGGAGGGGACCTCGCGGTCGGGAGCGATCAGGCTCGCGCCGTGGGCGAGGGAGAGGGCGCCGGTGGGGCACGCCTGGACGCACTCGCCGCACGACACGCAGGTGGAGTCGCCCATCGGCGCGCCCATGTCGAACACGATCCGCGCCTCGTGACCGCGACCCGCCACGCCGATGACGTCGTTCACCTGCACGTCACGGCACGCGCGCACGCAGCGGGTGCAGAGGATGCACGCGTCGAGGTCCACCGTCATCGCGGGATGTGAGGCATCGGTGGCCTGGTGGTGGGCGGTGCGCGGGTAACGCGGCGCAGCCAGCCCCTCGCGCTCGATCGCCGCGCGCAGCTCGTCGCTCCGCGTGAGCGGGTCGCCGAGCCTGTCGGTCGCGAGGAGCTCGAGCACGCCGCGGCGCGCGGCGGCAGCGCGGTCGCTCGTCGCGCGCACGCGCATGCCGTCCGCGGGCACGCGGATGCACGAGGCGGCGAGGGCGCGCTCGCCGTCGATCTCGACGACGCAGGAGCGGCAGTTGCCCGCGCGCGCGTAGCCGGGGCGGTCGAGCGCGCACAGGTGCGGGAGGTCGATGCCCTCGCGGCGCGCGACGTCGAGGATGCGCTCGCCGGCGGCGGCCGCGACGGTCCGTCCGTCGAGCGTGAACGTGGTGGTCACGACGACGGCTCCGCCCCCACGCGCTCCGGCCAGAACCGCAGCACCGAGAGGAGCGGCGCGGGCGCGGCCTGCCCGAGCCCACAGATCGACGCGTCGGCCATCACCGTGGACAGCTCGCGGAGGAGCGGCGCGTCCCATTGCGCGGAGCCCATGAGGGCCGTCGCCTTCTCCGTCCCGACGCGGCACGGCGTGCACTGCCCGCAGCTCTCGTCGCGGAAGAACCGCATGAGCTCGCGCGCGATCGCGGCGACGTCGTCGCGGTCCGAGAGCACGATGACCCCGGCCGACCCGATCCCCGCGCCGTGCTCGCGCAGCGTGTCGAAGTCGAGCGGAACATCCGCGAGGGCGGCGGGCAGGATGCCGCCGGCGGCGCCGCCGGGGAGGAACGCGGCGAGCGCGTGCCCCTCCTGCATCCCGCCGCCATGCTCGTCGACGAGCTCGCGCACGGTGATCCCCGCGGGCGCGACGTACGCCCCCGGCCGCGCCACGCGTCCCGACAGCGAGAAGAGCCGCAGCCCGGTGCGCCCGCGCCGGCCGTGCGACCGCCACCAGTCAGGCCCGCGCGAGAGGATCTCCGGCACCCAGTAGAGCGTCTCGACGTTCTGGATGAGCGTCGGGCGGCCGAAGAGGCCGACCTCGGCGGCGTAGGGCGGACGGTGCCGCGGGTACCCGCGGCGGCCCTCGATGCTCTCGAGCATCGCCGACTCCTCGCCGCAGACGTACGCGCCGGCGCCGCGGCGCAGGTGGATGCGCACGGGCGAGATCCCCGCCGCGGCGAGCGCGGCGGTCTCGCGTGCGAGCACGGCGCGGATACCGGCGTACTCGTCGCGGAGGTAGATGTACGCCTCGTCCGCGCCGACGGCCCAGCACGCGACGAGCAGGCCCTCGAGGACGCGATGAGGCTGCGTCTCGAAGCAGTGACGGTCCTTGAACGTGCCGGGCTCGCCCTCGTCCGCGTTCACCACGACGTAGCGCGGCGCGGGATGGGAGCGGACCGTGCGCCATTTGCGCGCGGTGGGGAACCCGGCGCCCCCGAGGCCGCGCAGCCCGGAGGCCTCGAGGTCACCGATCACGGCGTCCGGCGTACGCGCGCCGCCGAGGCACTCGCGGAGCGCGCCGTATCCGCCTCGCGCGAGGGAGCGGTCGAGCGG
>Ga0194121_10010003_pt1 | contig 11621 bp, 11 predicted proteins | sample TA2MahCa50mmetaG_FD_148609 | JGI IMG/M metagenome (GOLD analysis project Ga0194121, IMG submission 148609) | Freshwater microbial communities from Lake Tanganyika, Tanzania - TA2015020 Mahale Deep Cast 50m | ecosystem: Environmental > Aquatic > Freshwater > Lake | place: Tanzania: Lake...
TCTGAGTTACCCCAGGCTCTACCAACGTACCTTGCGGCACAATGGCTCTATTTGAGCTACCTACCCAATATCCTGCCGACTTTCGAGACACACTCCTGCCTATCAGCATTACGTGGGGCAATCCCGGTTGTCCAGCCCCAACAGGTTCTCATGGCTTGCCCCGGTCGGCTTTGTCGGCTTACCCTCAGCGGACCTGGATAGGCCAGGTCGCCCGCATTACCTCGGCGTTTCACCGAGCTTCATCACGGTTAATGCCGTGCCATAGATTTTCAACCGAAGACTGCTTCTGGTCGAAGCGTCATAGAGCCAGTCGCCGCATTGCGGTCGATGGCAAACGTCTGAATTTTAGCAAGCGGCACACCAAGATGTTCCGCCACTGCCTGACGTACTTGTGCATCTGTAGAAAGCGCACCAACATCCAAATCAGCCTGGTTAAGGTCGAACGAACGACCATCCCACCGAATGTGAAGCTGTGGGTTTACTAGCACTTGCTGTTCCATCTTGGGCCTCCTTCTTGTCAGTAGTAGAATCATCATACTACTAATCGTCGCCTTGTCAAGCGACTTTGTGTTTTTTGTTCTATCCAAGTTATGAAAACTGTTTTTGAAACTTCTGGTATGACCCAGAAACCTCATCCTCCAAATGGATGCGCTCTACAATTGAGCTAAGTTTGTAAGTTCTCATCGTAGGGGACAGAACAAGTGGTGATAATAGGAATCGAACCTATTTTGCAATAGCCTACCTGGACTACACTTATGTAGCTAGAGGAATCGGACCCCTATTGCAATGACCTGCCTGGACCACCATCGCACACTAACTGTGCGGTTATGCTACTCTGGTCTGACTTGTGGTAGTGGCACCAACTTAGTTGGCATCGGGCTACCCTTTAGTTCAAACTCGCATGGGGAGTCGTATCTTATACGACGCTTATCGCTACAATCCCCATTATTATACCACTGACAACCTGGGCAGATAACAAACATCTGCCATTCCGTGGCCACAGTCGGCATCCTTTTAGTAAACTTGCATTTCATGTTACACCTTCTTTCAATGTAACTTTTATGCAAAAATCATACCAAGAAACAAAAATCCGTCCAAGTTTGTGAAACTGTTTGTAACCTAATCAGGGTTTGTAAGTTTCACTTGTAGGGGACGGAGAAGTGCCGGGGGTTGGATTTGAACCAACAAACTTTTCCTTAGAATGGAAACGTCTTTACCTTTGTTTGTATGCTCGATTTGTAGGGGACGGAGTTACCCGTCCGAGTTTTCCAAGCAGCAAGCAGTCAATTAGACTACCCCGGCATATGTGCGGTACACTTAGCTACTGTCCATTTCGCTTTTCCTCTTGGGTCAGAAAACTTACTTTCGCTGTTTGTATGCTATCAAGCGTAGGGGACGGTTTCCCATCCAAGTGCTTCCAGCAAAGGGACACTAGCGGTCAATCAATCGGCTTGTACAACATGCAATTTCTCCTTGTGTTCATGGCTTCTTTGTTTGTATGCTACCAATATAGGGGAAGAATCCTTGAACCACTCAAGGTCTTCCAAGTTTTGGAAGCGGCGTCCCCGTATAGGCCAACCGGGGTTCACGTTGGGCACTAGTCTTTCGACTAGTGAGAGCCAGAGGTAGGAGTCGAACCTACTGATTTCATCTTATGAGGATGATGTTTGTAAGCTCTTGATGTAGGGGACAGTCGTGTGCCTGTCCAAGTTCCAGAAGCTCGTTACCGTTAAACTTCTCTGGCTGAGTCTAGCAACAGAGGTTGCCACTTCGGTTTGTGGCATGTGGCTTCCGTTGCTATTATTGTGTTCGCTGTTCAAGTTTCCAGAGCATAGGGTAATTTATCATGGCCTGTATTACTTGTCAGCACAGCTTTTGCTGCCTGTTACAAGCATTGACCCGGCAAAACAATCGGAATCAGCTTTCGCTGATAGTCATAGCTGTTACGCTATGACCCTTCGCCCGCCTCTTCGGGTTGCCCCTCTAAGGTCTTCCGTAGAAGATTGCCCGTGCCATCACGGATAAGGCTCACGCCTTAGTATCCCTTTCGGGATTCCCTCCCAGGCTTACCCCACCCCTCAATAAAGAGAGGCAAATGAACCTGGGAAACTCGCTACTTTATGGCCGGTAACTGTTTGTAGGCTCCAAATGTAGGAACAGCAAACAAGCTGGGGACGTTGGATTCGAACCAACTAGCAAAACTTTGGAGGTTATGCTATAACCGTGTGTGTAGGTTGCTGGTGTAGGGGAAGATTTCTCTTCCAAGTTCCTGTAACCGAAACTTATGTCCCCCGAATTGGCGTTATTTGGCTAACGCCGAAGCCAGTGAATTAAGCTGTCCAAGTCTAACAAGCTAACGTCTTTTACAAGACTGGTTAAGAGCCAGTTGCCTTACCGTTAGGCTACAAAGGCTATGCCTTTGAAGGGAATCGAACCCTCATATGTGTTTGTAAGCTCGTTCCGTAGGGGACAGCTAGAGGGGGTTGTTGGAGTCGAACCAACTAATGCCGTTTGTAGGTTTAACGTGTAGGGGACAGTTTCTTGTCCAAGTGCTTCAAACCGTTATAACCCCCGTGGGCCACTGTTTTTCCCGAAGGACGGTATAGTGGCAAACCATATTGGGCCGTCTAAGTTTGTGAAACTTTGTTACATCATAACCTTGGTGTTTGTAAGTTTCACCTGTAGGAGACGGCTATTCCCTTGTTACTTTGTAACCGTGATGCGTTAGTATCTCGGTGCAAAGTGTTAGCAATTCCTCCAATGTCCTGTCATGCTTAGCATGGTTGGCCTCTCTACAAACCAACCCCAAGTTAAACAACTCTAAAGTTCCACCCCTTGACACAGGAACCACATGGTCAAAACTGTAAGTTTTTGGTTCCGCCAAGTTAATCTGTCTGCCAGTGAGATAACACTGGGGAGACGGACCAATCTTATCCAAAACATCTGTCAATGTAAAGCCATTTTCTCGGCACCCATTGACATAATAGTGACCACCAACGGTCCTTTTTCTTTGGAAATCCTTTAGTTTGAAAGGCAATGCCCTACCTTTGAAGGCATCAACCTTACTAACTAAAACATTCCCCTCTCGTCTCTTTCTTTGGCGGTCCCTGGTTTTTTGCGACTCTGTTTCAGAACAGTAATAGCAAACCAGGCTTTTACTACATCCTACAGTCTTGGCAATTTCATTGTAAGGCTTGCCATTAGCCCGTAACCTCAAGATTTCTGATTTCTTACTCATACTCTATAAGAGTATGGTTCGAATATTTTTCTTGAGGATTTTTTGGAGGCTGTCGGAGTCGAACCGACTGTGAAAGTTTTTAAGACTTTTACTTACCGTAAGTTTGTAGGTTCATTGCGTAGGGGACGGTTTCCCATCCAAGTGCTGCAAACCAGCTTTAAGCCCCCAAGATTTGTCAGGCATTTCATCCCGACAAGTTACATTATAGTAGCTTCTTTCTTTTTGTCAAGCCACTTTTGTAACTTTTTTTGCTTTTCTTTTTAGTGGAGCTAAGAAAAGCATAACCGCCCAAGTTCCGAAAACTGTTCAACACTTCATTGGTATGTTTGTAAGTTTTCAGTGTAGGGGACGGTTATATAGACATCATACTTTGATTTTTCCTCTTGTCAAGCGGCTTTTGGAATTTTTTCTTCCGGTGTTAGCCGCAGTAACAACACCCACTTCTCGTTTCGCTTGCAATACACATGGAGAGTGGTTTCTCCTTCCCACCATTCCATTCTAACATTATCCTGACACAAACTGCGTGGCAAAGGTTCACCATCCCAATCAAATTCCAACACCGTTTCAGGACAACTCAACACCAAACAGCCAGCACCATTGACAAGGAAGGCAGTGTCTTTATCGCAAATTTCCCAGGTCAATGACCTTCCTTCACAACAAACGTTGCCACTGGCTACTACCTTAGACACTGTTCCACCTGCAAGGTTCACGTTTTTCTCAAAGAATTTGCGGCTCATACCTGCGGTTTCCTATCAAGCCGCCAAAGTCATTGCCATTCCGTCACTTATGCCTGTTGCCAGGTAGCGGCCCCGCCAGGCCGGGCGGTTGATAGCGGTGCAGGGCATAGCCGTCAGTTTTTTCGCAAATCCTTCAAGTTCTCGGGGATTTCTCCCTCGTCGTCGGTCGTTCCTGAAATCTGGTCGAAGTCGATACCAACCGCTCCCAACACCGTTGCCGGGGAGAGCGGCGCATCACTGATACAAGTTTGCCATCAACGTAGATGGCATCAGATTCCTCAAACTCTACCAGGACGACCTTTTTCTTTTTCATGTCAAGGCCCGCACTTTGTTGTCAGCCAGTTCTGTTATCCTACTTACGCTGGCGTCTGTCAAGTCTTGCAACTTCTTTTCCGCAATCCTTTGTTCGTTTTCTGGAAGGCCCAGCTTCTTGCGCTCCTTCTTTCGGATGTTCCTAATGCTAACCTTGGCTTCCTCTTCCAACTTTCGCACCTGGGCGATGGCTCGCTCCTGGTCAGCAGAAGTGGCAAACTTGGGCAAGGGCACAACCACCGTCGTCTTGTTGAAGACGTAGGCGTTGAACCCGTTGCTCTTGAGTACCGTTTCTACTTCCTTGAGCATGGATGGGTCATATGGGATGACCGCAATCCTGTTATGGTCGGATGAAGTTACTGCCAGATGAGCTATAGGGGTCAGTTGCCCCTGATATTCGACCTTGATGGTATCCACTAAACTAGGGGTAGCTACCCCACAGTGGATACCAGCGATTTGACTAGCGAAGTGTTCAATCGCCTTAGTCATTAAGTTGTTAGCACAACATGATTACTACCTATGTGATTGGAGGGTCGCATTGTTAATGCGGGTGAGAGCCGCCCTAATCCGATATGCTCTCGGTGTATTAAGGAACTTCTGCTCTCCTTCGGGGTCAGTGTAAGCAACGACTTCCTCAGTCGTTTCCACAAAGACCTTTGCCGGTAAATCAGTCCGGTCTTCGTACTTCAAGTTGCCATTAACGTCGGCAGCATGAAACTCGGACACCACACCATCTTCCACCACTAATACTGATGGATAGTTCTTGTTGTCCTTCATGTTAGCGGCGATGGCGCTGCGATTAACGCAGACAAACCTTGTCTTTCCTGCCGGGTATCGCTTGCTCACTATGCGATTCTTGGGCTTACTAGCAAGAAGCATGTTGCTTCCCTCCATGAAATAAAAAAGCACCCGGCTGACAAGCAGCAATTAGAAATAAAGGGTAAAAACCTTGCGGCTTACTTGCTACGTTTTGACGGGGACTAGACTTCACTTGTAAATTCGGAATCCTAATCCTAGTCGTTGTAGGAGTTTGGAGATTGCTCCCCAAACGAATCTAGGGTATAGACCTTTCGGTCTTGCCTAGTTTTCCTCTATTCCCGCTCACCACCTGCCAACCGGATGTATCCATCCTGGCTTTAGGAAGCCAGGTTCAAAATCGTTTCGGCCACTTCAATCTTCGTCGTCACATTGTATGTGTCGATTTCGTCTTGAAGTTCGTCCAGCCGACCTTCCAGCTTCTTCACCGTGGCATCCACTTCCTTCTTCTGGAGAGTCGCCACATACACCTGGTCCTTCTCCCGACCATAAGCCGGTTCCGCACCCTGCCGGGTGTTCAGGTTCTTGAGGAAGGTGATGTTGCCCCGAACTTCTTCAATCTCATAGAGATTGCGGCGCTGCTTGGTGTTGGCATCGGAAATCGCCGTCTTTAGCGAAATCAACGCCTCCACTAGCTGGCCACGAAGCTCATAAAGCTTCTTCACATCCACTTCGTTCTGCCGGGTGTCGAGAACGCTGTTGTACGTCTCAATGTTGGTCTGAGTGTCGGTCAGACGGCCCGCAAGACGGTTCTTGACTTTCAGGGCCTTTGCCAACGAAATTGACTTTGCCGATGCCATGTTTCTCTCCTTCTTGCGGGCTAGCGATGTTTTGTCATGTATCCCAGATACTGTAGCGTCTGGACACGCTTTGTAACTCCTCATGCAACTTCCAGATACTGTAGCGTCTGGACACGCTTTGCAACCTTAAAGCGTATCAGCACAAGCTGACCGCTAAGGTTGGTTCCTGGGAAATGTCTAACGTAGCCCAGGCCATCCCCTCTCTGCTACTTCTTCTTAGCAGGTTCCTTCTTGGAAGGACTCTTGGATGGGTTCTTCTTAGGGGCCTTCTTCGGCTCCTTCTTTGGGCTTTTCTCCTTAGACATTTCTTTCTCCTTTCGGTGTTGTTGGTAAATGTTTGCGGGCGGCTGTCTAAAACCGCCCGCAAGAGCCGAGGCAAGGAATTGAACCCTACATCCTTTCGATTACGCTAGTGATGTTGCCACCACCAGTTTCACCGAACGCTCTGCCACTGAGCTACTCGGCACATCTAAAACAGTAGCAGTTGAAATTTTTTCTTCAACACTTACGCATTGTACTGAAATTTTTTTCGATTTCAAGAGGAAAATCAGACTTCTTTTCCAAGAGCGTAGAAGTCGATGCCAACTTTCTTGCCGAACCAACCGAAGAAACTTCTGGCTTCATGCGCCTTTATCCAACTCACAAGAATCAGTGCGGCTTGTTCAGCCTTCGCACTGCGCATTTCTGCTGAGCGAACAATGGCGGGCGGGTTTACATCAAAGAAGCTTTCTTTTGGTGTGTATGGTAACTGGATGGGCGGTTGCTTTGGTTCTTCCACCGGACGCTGCTGCCACAAGCTGTGGTCCTTGGCAAGAATGTCAAGGTACTTCTCTGCAACTTTCTGACTCTCCTGGTGCAGAGCGTAGATACCTCGGTGTACAAGCTGCTTCACCATGAGGATAGCTTTCTGCGGCGTCACATGCAATTGTTCAACAACCTCATTGAGCAACATGACTATCTGTTCGCTGTGCGCCCGCATTTCCACCAACATATTGACGTACTCATTTATGTCGGCAGGCATCGGGCCACCCATATCGCCAACGCCCTGTGCGAAGTCATACGCATGCCTAGTCTCATGCCATATCACCCCAAGCATGGCGAAATAGTCCGGCATCTGATATATCAGCGGCGGAACACCGATGACTAGCTTTCCCTGCATGTCTTCTTCGCCAGGCTTCAATTCTTCGGGGGCGGGGCCGTGGAAGAAGCCCAATAGAGGGGCGGTGTCTGGCCCAGGGACGAATACGTCACCAGTTGCTTGTTTGAGAGTCTTAGCAAGTGGGAACTCATCTAAGTCTGTGTCGTCAATCTTTATCAGGTTTCCCAAAATCGGTTTGTCGTAAACCTGGATGGACTGACCCTGCTGTGCGGCTCCGGTCATTACCCCTAACATAACTTGCATGTTAGCATTAGGGTCTGCCATATGAGCAGCAAAAGCCCTGGCCTCGGACTTGTTCATCCTCTTGGAAAGTCGTGGCAGACTTTTCTGCCACTTCTTTGCTACAGTCGTTGGCCTCTTAATCTTCCCGCCCATCATGCCGGGCGGGCCTTTCGCCGCATCATCTGGTGCGGCGGCGTCAGCTTCTAAGAAATCTTTGAACCACATGCATTATCTAGCGGCTCAAAGCATCTTTTTCAGGTCGTCCAGAGACAACTTTTGGATGCCTAGTTCGTCAGCCTTCTTCTCTTTGCTGCCTGCATCAGTGCCGACAACAACGTAGTTGACCTTCTTACTGACAGAGCTAGCCATCTTGCCGCCTAGTTCCTCCACCTTCTTCTCCCAATGGCTTTTCCCCTCGGGGAAACCACCAGTAAAGCAGAAAGTGAATTTCTCCAACTTGCCGCCCTTGGGCAACTGCGGCTCAATATGCTCCAGCAGGTTGTCCACTAGCGTCTTGTTGTGCTTAAAGAAGTCGGCAATCACCTTAGCGGTCTTGTCGCCGATGCCATCCACTTCCGCCAAGTCTTCTTCCTTGGCGTTCATGATGGCCTGGAAGTTGCCAAAGTGACTAACAAGGGCACGGCCTGCCGTCTTGCCAGCACCTTCGATGCCCAAGGCGGCGAAGAACTGCCACAACGGGACTTCCTTCATCTTCCCCTGGACCTTAACGATGGCGGCATCCAGGTCTTTGTCGTCAACCTTTTCCGCCTGGTCAATCATGTGGATGCGGGCCACACACAACCTTGAATTGCGGTCGCCCATACCAATGTCGGCAAGCTGCTTGGGCGTTAGCGAGTATAGTTGGTCCAGCGTCTTGACTAGCTTGGCGTCATAGAGCTTCTGCGCCGTACTTTCCGCCACGCCCTTAACACCCAGAGTGCTAAGATAGTGGCAGATGGAGTTAACAGCCCGTGCGCCACAACTCAAGTTGGGGCACATGAGACTCTTCATGTCGGGGTCGCTAGCACTCTGCTCAACGACAGTAGCATGTCCGCAAGTCGGGCACTTCTTGGGGTAGTCGGGCGTAGTGTGGCCTGAGATTACCCCGATAACCTTTGGGATAATCTTGCCAGACTTGATGATACGAACGATAGTGCCCACACCAATCTTGCTTCGCAGCATGAAGCCAAGGTTGTGCAGGGTGCAGCGGCAAACCGTCGTGCCCGCTAGTTGAACGCCAGGAAACTCTGCAACAGGGATTAGCTCTCCGGTGCGGCCTGTTTCCCAAGGGATTTCCTTAATCTTGGGGTCGGCATGTTCCTCTTCAAACTTCCAGGCCAAGCGGCCCTTCGGAGGGTTGGTAGGACTGCCGCCGTGATGCCCCATCTGCTCCCGGTCGTCAATGTTGCGAACGCTAAGGACAACGCCGTCAACCTCGTAGTCAAGGTCTTCGGCCATTTCCTCTAGCTTTGCCAGGTCGTCGTAACGAAAAGGCCGGGTCTGGACGTAGGGCACCTTGAGGGTCTTGTTCGACCACTTGGCCCGCTCAATTTCGTCTGTTTCCTTAACATCATCGGAAATGATGACGTAGGCGATGAAGGTAAGCTGGCGCTCCTTAGTGATGCCAGGATTCTTGAATTGGCGAATCGACCCTGCCGCATAGTTGCGGGGGTTCTTCGGCTCAGAGCCAAGGTCATACTTGGCGTTCTGCCAGTCGGCTTTGACCTTCTCAAAGACCGACTTCTTACAGATGATTTCCCCTCTGATGGTGCCCGTTAGCGGAATAGGAAGTTGCTGAACCACACCTTCGACAAACTTGGCGTTCTCAGTAACATCTTCGCCGGTAACGCCGTCTCGGGGCCGCAGCCCGACCGACACTAGCTTGCCCTTCTCGTAGTAGAGAGCGCAAGCAACGCCGTCCAACTTATAGGCTTGGACAGCCCACTTCTCAACGGGTTCCTTGTAGGAAAGTTCCTTCAATACATCCCGCTTCCAGCGGTCAAGTTCCTTGTTCCTCTCATCCAAAGTGCCATTCGCCTTATGGATGGACACCATCGGTGGGGTGTGCTTCACCTTCTTGACGAAGGTTGAGACATTCGATGCCGTAACATCCTTGAGGACAGGCGACTTGGGGGCTAGGAAAGCCAGGCGGGTCCGCATGGCGTCGTATTCGGAGTCGCTGACAATCTTGCCGGTCAATGGGTGAACGCAGTCCTCTCCCTCTTCGTAAAGGGTGTCAAGGACCGGGATTACGGATTCAAGTTCAGCGATTTCGTTGGCATGACTCATCGAACGATACCTCCAGGGTTTCCTTCATTCTACCACGGATTTCGGGTTTGTAAAGCTAATTAACGCAAGGCATCAACGTCCCTGTGGACGGGGTAGTCGGTGCCGGTCTTTCCCAGGAGGTAGTTGCTCAGCCAAGTCTTATCGAAGCCCTTGTTGATTTTGTATTGGACGACGTTAAGACTGAATTGAGCATCAATCACCGTGGCTCCATGATAGAAGAATCCGGTGACGAAATCGCTAATGCCATAGCACAACAGCCCCAACTGCGTTGTGGGACGCAAATCACGGGAAAGGATGATAGTGCCTTCTTCCGAATACTCCACTAGTCTATTTTGCCCATCCCTAACCTGTTGCCGGTTGCCTGGGATAGTGAAGAAGTCACTAGTCTTAATGGTCTTAGGAAAAAAGTCGTCCTTTGCCATTGATGCGAGTGTTGCAGGAAAACCAAACGTCATCACCTTTGAATGTACCTGGGCTATTACATTAACGTGGAGGTTAATGTCATCCTGGCCAGTGAACTTTCTGGCGAAGGTCATACGCCAAACGCCCCTGCCTAGCATGTAGGCAGCGGCGTTTTCGATGCAGAAACTCAACTCCGTTAGTGGAAGACGTTTACCAGCGGTAAACATCCTCACTTCCGAAGGCTCGTAGGCAACCTCTATCATCAGACACTCCTGTTGACCTTATGTGCAACCAGCTTGGGTTGCATATACTTCCTAATCTCTGGCATGGACCAGGGACGGAAGGTGTGAGCGGAACCTGGGCCTTCTGGCCCATCGACGCCAACGTCCAGACTCAATTTGACCTCCATAGCTGCCCTGTTCAGGGGATTCTTACAGCTATTACCGTGGACATGGCCGAATAGCTGCCAGGTTCCCTTGAAAGAACCATTCCAGGACATCATGGGATAGTGGTTGAGGAAGATATACTGTCCTTCGACAGTAATCAACTGCTGGTCCTCTGCTTCCTCAAACAAAGGTCGGATGTAACCCTTGTCATGGTTGCCCCATATCAAGTTGACATGCTGGCAAACGATGCGGTCACGATACTTTTGGGCTGTCTTGAAGTCACCCCAGCAGAAGTCACCGACATGCCATAGTACATCGTCCGGCCCGACAACAGCGTTAATGTTGTCGATGATAGTAGCGTCCATCCTTTGGATAGACTCTTCCGACACTACCATGAGGCCGTGATGGACGTTATCGGCGTAAGCTTTCCGGTCCCCGTCGAAGGTTTCCAGGAGAGCTTCTTCTTCCGCTAACTTGGCCTTTTCTTCTTCGGTAAGGAATGGCCGATGACAGTATTTCAGAATGTTGCTGTGCCCGAAGTGGGTATCGGCAATAAAAAATGTACTCATGCTCCTATTCTACTCCAATTCTGCCTCTCGTAAAGCGGCTGCTGCGTGTTTGAAGGCGATTTCTGCTCGATTGACGCTACCAATTTTGCCGATGGTCCACAACATCAATCGCAGGTCTTGGGCCATTTTCTCAATGGGGGTAGACGCTGCCGGAAACCGCTTTTGCTTCGGGGCGGGCCTGTGAAACTGTGCCTGTTTAGTAGCCAACTGTCTAGCCTCCTCAATCGCCTCTGGTTCGTCAGCCTGGATGCGGGGTAACAGCCCAATGTTTATTGCTCATCGTCTCAGCATGTTCGAGTTGGGTATCAAGCCGACTTTCCCGAATGGGAAGTAGCAATAATTTCTGGCGCTGGATATATACCTGCATGAGAACATTTTACGATTACATGCAGGCGATGAATGAAGTGGGGATGCCCGACGACGCCTATTACAGCGGCAGCGGCGGCTCCCAGGTCGGCGCTCCGCTGCGGTCGCTTGGCACCATGGCAAGTCGGTCTGCCGAGGCCAGACGCTGGCTCCGGGGACTGGACAAAGACGAGACATCTCCGGTCCAGCGGACTCGCCGTAAGCGGTACGCTGCGGGAGCACCTGAGCAAGGGCAACTGCAAGACAAATATGCAGCAGCGAAGCAAGGCGGCTTGGTCGATTGGTGGCAGTGGGTAATGCAGCAGAACCTCGATAATATGAAGTT
>Ga0194121_10010009_pt1 | contig 11610 bp, 11 predicted proteins | sample TA2MahCa50mmetaG_FD_148609 | JGI IMG/M metagenome (GOLD analysis project Ga0194121, IMG submission 148609) | Freshwater microbial communities from Lake Tanganyika, Tanzania - TA2015020 Mahale Deep Cast 50m | ecosystem: Environmental > Aquatic > Freshwater > Lake | place: Tanzania: Lake...
TCATTCATCCATCCTTCCTTCACCTTCACAAATAAAAAGAGATGCACCTTATTGCCGACGATCTGCGTCAGGTCTTTGCGCGCCTCCTCTCCGACTTGTTTGATCATCGATCCACGCTTGCCTAATACGATGCTTTTCTGACTTTCTTTGGTGACGAAAATCGTCTGCTGAATCTTGATCTGGCCATTATCTAACACGTCATACTTATCGGTTTTGACAGTTAGGGAGTAAGGCAGTTCTTGGTTCAGTTTAAGGAAAAGTTTTTCGCGAGTGATCTCGGAAGAAATGAAGCGCATGGGTGCGTCGGTGATTTGGTCCTCGTCATAAATCCAATCCGGATGTGTGCATTTTTCGCTGAGGAATTTTTTTAGCTGTTCGACACCGTCGGAAGTTTTGGCGGAGATGGGGATGATGTCAGTAATGCCAAGCTGCGAGAGTTTCGCAAAAGTTTCTAGAAGTGCTGATTTTTTGAGGAGGTCGATTTTGTTTACTACCACGGTCAGTGGTAAATTCTCTTTCTTTAAATCCTCGAGAATCCTTGTGTTTTCACGGTTCATCCCGATTGCGGCATCAACAACAAAACATATGTGATCAGCCTCGCGCAGTGCTTGCCAAGCGGATTTGACTATGATGCGCTCGAGAATCTTGTCTTCGCGCGGAATAAAAATTCCCGGCGTGTCGATCACAATCATCTGCACATCGCCATCAATCACGATGGCACGAATCGAGTTTCGCGTAGTCTGCACTTTCGGTGAGACGATGGAGATTTTCTGTCCGAGAAGGGAGTTGGTAAGTGTTGATTTACCAGCATTAGGTGCACCAACGATGGCGAGGGTTCCGTGTTTTTTTGTCATAGTTGTGGCGTCATTGCGAGTGCAGCGAAGCAATCCATATCGTTTCGTGAATAAATGGATCGCCTCGCTGTGCTAGCAATGACGGGATATTGAATTATTTGCTCAGCTCCCGCGCAATCATAAACGCCAACTCCACACTCTGCGAGGCGTTCAATCTTGGATCACAATGAGTATGGTAGCGATCTTGTAAGCCGAGTTCGGAGATTCTTTGATTGCCGCCCAAACATTCAGTTACGTCTTGTCCGGTCATTTCCAGATGTACGCCGCCGGGATAAGTGCCAAGCGATTGGTGGATGGAGAAGAAGGATTTTATCTCGCTTAGTATGTCGTCGAACTTACGTGTTTTATAGTTGGTGGATGACTTAATCGTGTTGCCATGCATTGGGTCGCAAGACCAGATAACCTGTGCTCCCGCAGCTTTTACTACCTCAACTAATGGAGGCAGAAACTCTTCAACCTTAGCGGCGCCCATCCTAGAGATTAGCGTGATGCGGCCAGCTTCATTTTCTGGATTCAGTACAGAAAGCAGATGCAGCAGCTCATCTTTTGCAATCGAAGGACTAATCTTAAAGGCGATCGGATTAGCGATGCCGCGCATGAACTCGACATGCGCTTCGTCGGGATGGCGGGTGCGATCGCCGATCCAAAGCATGTGCGCACTAAGGTCATAAAACTTGCTGCGCTCTTTGTTTTTGCGGGTGAAAGCCTCTTCATAGTTTAGTAGCAAAGCTTCATGCGAAGTAAAAAAGCTGGCGGTTGTGAGTTGAGGAATAGTCTTGGAGTTAAGTCCGCAAGCCCGCATAAAATCTAGGTTCTCATTGATTTTACTGATGACTTCTTCGGTGTGTTTCTTGCTGCTTAGGCTGTGCGCGAATTCCTCATTCCACCTATTCACCTTCTCGAGATTACCATAGCCGCCGAGAGCGAGTGAACGTAGATAGTTCAAGGACGCGGCTGAGTAGAAGTATGAGTCGATTAAGCGCTGTGGATTCGCTTCGCGGGCATTTTTTTCAAACTCAATCGAGTTGACGATATCGCCGCGATAGGCTGGTAGCGTGTTTCCATCGATAGTTTCGTCAGGAAGTGAGCGTGGTTTAGCATATTGCCCTGCAACACGACCGACCTTTACCACTGGTTGTTTGAGGCCATACATCAAAGCGATGGTCATCTGCATTATGGTGCGGAAAAATCCTTTGAGATTCTCATGCGAAAACTCGTTAAAGCTCTCCGCGCAGTCACCGCCTTGCAGCAAAAAAGCCTCGCCCTTCGCGACTTGCTCCAGTTCGGATTTTAGTTTTTCGATTTCATCAATGGAGACGAGCGGAGGCAGATTGGCGAGCTGGTTCTCAGTTTTTTTTAACTGTGCCTGATTTTCGTAGGTCGGTTGCTGTTTGATGGGTAAGCTTCTCCAGGAGTTAGGAGTCCATTTGTTTGGCATTTTTGATTTTTGATTTTGGATTTTAGCTAAGCCCTCTCCGTTATTGATAGGTTTGCAAAGCAAGTCGCGGCAATCCATTTAACGCATAAATAAATGGATTGCTTCGCTGCGCTCGCAATGACGGAGGGGTGAGGGATATTTGAATTTTAGCCTAAGTCCCCCCTGAGGGGGATTTAGGGGGGGACAAGGATTTTTGATTATTTTAGATTTTAGATTTGTCATCGAACCATAAATCCAAAATCCAAAATCAAAAATCAAAAAATATGCTCATCGCCTTCCAAGGCGCGTATGGCGCCAACTCGCATCTTGCCTGCCAAAAATTTTATCCCGCTCTGGAAGCGAAAGCTTTTGCGAGTTTCTTAGATGTCTTTGCGGCGGTTGAAAAAGGGGAGGCGGCGTTTGGTATGATTCCGCTAGAGAATTCCTATGCCGGACGGGTTGCAGAGATTCATAATCTTTTGCAGAAACATTATGTTTCGATTGTCGCTGAGCATTTTCTTCCGATTACGCATAATCTTGTTGGACTAGGCGGGGCAAGGCTTGAAGACATTAAAGAAGTTTATTCACATCCCCAGGCTTTGATGCAATGCCAAGAAAATTTACGTTCGCTTGGAGTGAGGATTGTTGAATCATCAAACACCGCTCAGGCCGCGAAATACATAGCATCGCAAGGTGATAAAAATAAAGCGGCAATCTGCTCGAAACTGGCGGCGGATCTTTATGGACTCTCGTTGATCAAGGAAAATCTACAGGATTCGGGCAATGATAACGTGACGGTTTTTATCGTGATTGCCAAGGAGGCGCTTGAGATTGATCCGCAAGTTGCACCTGTGATCACCGCCTTACTCTTCACCATCCGCAACATCCCCGGTGCGCTCTACAAAGCACTCGGTGGTTTCGCGACTAATGGTGTGAGTATGGTGAAACTCGAAAGTTACATTCCCGGTGGCGTTTCCAAACAAGCGCAGTTCTTTATCTCGATCGAAGGTCATCCCAGTCAGAAGCCTGTAGCTCTAGCGCTCGAGGAGTTAGGATTTTTTTCTAAACAGGTGAAGTTGCTTGGAGTTTATTACGCGGATAAGGCGAGGGCGGAGTAGTGAGGATTATCGCCGGAAAATTTCGCGGTCGGAAGTTAGTTAAGTCAGATCACCTCAAGTCTCTTCGCCCTACAACTGACAAGAATCGTGAGAGTTTGTTTAACATCTTAAGTAACAGTAACGGGAAGTCTGGTTTCTCGCTGGTTGGTGCGCGAGTTTTAGACCTGTGCTGTGGCACTGGCGCTGTTGGTTTTGAAGCACTTTCACGTGGAGCGGAGTCGGCAGTTTTTGTCGATACAAATCGCGAACATCTTGAGCTGGTGCATAAAAACGCAGCCTTGCTTGGAGTTGAGAAGCAGTGTGAGATTATCTGCGCCGATGCCGCGAGCTTTAACTCTTCGACAAGCTTTGATCTAATCTTCCTCGACCCACCTTACGACCGTGATTATCTAAAACTTCTCAACCTCAATCTCCTTAAAAAAAATACTCTTCTTGTCATCGAAGCAAAACTCGTGCAGCCTTTGCCACTGAAGCTTCTTGAGGTAAGAGAATATGGTTCGACTAAGTTTTTATTTTTAAAAAGGGATTTGGTTTGACCAGCTTCGCATTAGTTACTTGCTTCGCCAGTAACGAGCGAAGGCTGGTCGCGTGTTACAGAACTTACGCAGTTTAAGTCTGAGCGCGAACTCTTTTAACCAACTGCGTAAGTCCTGTTATGAAAAAAATCCTAATCATCCAAGCCACGTTCTATCAGCATATCTCTAAACTTCTCCTTGCCGGTGCGACGAAAAAGATCGCCGAGCTTGGTTATGAGTTTGAGGTATTAACGGTGCCGGGAGCACTAGAGATTCCTGCCGCCATCGCTTTCGCGCAAGAGTTGGAAAGATATGCGGGATATGTTGCGCTTGGCTGTGTGATTCGTGGTGAAACTTCGCATTACGACATCGTGGCAAATGAGAGTGCGCGCGGTCTAAACGAGTTAGCGATGAAACATAAACTGGCGATTGGCAACGGAATCCTGACTGTTGAGAATGAGCGCCAAGCCTTGGAGCGCGCTGATCAAGAGCAGAAAGATAAGGGCGGTTTTGCGGCGAATGCTTGCGCTGCGATGATTAGGATTAGAGAAAAATTTTAGATTTTAGATTTTAGATTTTAGCTTCTGCCAAGCTACCCATTTCCATCTAAGAATCTTATGAATTTTCCCATCCTTTCCGCCTTGATTTTTTTGCCGATTTTTACGGCGGTTTTGTTGTTACCTCTGCGATTAAAAAAAGACTGTGGTTACTACAAAATCGGGCTTCTTGCTAGTTTGGTGAATCTCTTTCTCGGTTGTGCACTCGCTTACGCTTTCAGCAAAAACGCGCCGGCTTTTCAGTTTAAAGAAGTTATTAAGTTTAGCTCGGAATATGACATAAAATACTTCCTGGGCATCGACGGCATCTCGGTGCTGATGATCTTGCTGACGACTTTCTTAACCCCAATTTGTTTGGCGATCAGCATGAACTCGATTACCAAACGCGTGAAGGAATATGTAGTAGCGTTCCTACTAATTGAAGGCTTCGTCATTGGTTCATTCGCAGCACTAGACTTACTTTTCTTCTACATCTTTTTTGAAGCGATGCTCATTCCGATGTTTCTCGTCATCGGCATCTGGGGTGGTGAGAATCGCATTTACGCCGCTTACAAGTTTTTCCTCTACACCCTCGCCGGATCAGTGTTGTTGCTGATCGCCATCATCATGATCTTTCTCTTCACCGGCACGACCGATGTCGTAAAACTCACGCAAGCCTTACCAAAACTCTTTCCGCTCGCTTACCAGAAATGGCTCTTCCTTGCTTTCTTTGCCTCATTCGCGGTGAAGGTGCCGATGTTCCCGTTTCATACATGGTTGCCTGACGCACACGTACAGGCGCCAACCGCTGGCTCAGTGATTCTTGCTGGTGTTTTGATTAAGCTCGGCGCTTACGGCTTCTTGCGTTTTTCGTTGCCTTTCTTTCCCGACGCCTCCCGCTTTTTTGCCGATTTCATCTTCATCTTAAGCGTAGTCGCCATCATCTACACCTCGCTCGTTGCGCTGATGCAGGAGGATATGAAAAAGATGATCGCTTACTCCTCCGTGGCTCATATGGGTTTTGTGACGCTCGGGATTTTTAGCTTTACCGTGCAAGGACTTGATGGCGCGGTGGTGCAGATGATCAGTCACGGCATCGTTTCTGCCGCACTCTTCATGTGTGTCGGTGTGATTTATGACCGTCTCCACACAAAACAGATCAAGGAGTTAGGCGGTATCGCCAACAAAATGCCGAACTTCGCGATGCTGGCGATGATCTTCATTCTAGCCTCGGTTGGCCTGCCTGGAACCAGTGGTTTTGTCGGCGAGTTTTTAGCGATCGTTGGAACTTTTAAGGTTAGCAAACTCTTTGCCACTCTTGCTGCGACTGGCGTGATTCTCGGCGCGTGTTACATGCTTTGGCTTTACAAGCGCGTATGGTTTTCAGAGGTTGCGAATCATCATGTTGAAGAAGTATCCGATCTAAACCGCATTGAACTCATCTCACTTGGTTTGATGGCTGACTTCGTGATTCTGCTTGGCTTACTGCCAAACATAATCATGAGCTTCTTCACTATTCCGACCGGTAATATTGCGAGAATTTTTCAGTAACAAAACCTAACTTTTGCTGCAAAATTTCTTCGGTTTTTTCTGGCTGCGGTGCGCACGTATGTCCATATACGCTTACGCTCCTCGCCAGAAAAGAACCTCGAACTTTTTTGCAAAAGCGGTTTTGTGTGAAGCTTGTGATGACGACAAATCCTAAATTCCAAATCCTAAATGTTCTCCCTCCTCCTTCCTGAACTTACGCTCTTCTGTGGCGCTTTATTCATCCTTCTTACTGACGCTTTTTTGCGTAAAAGATTCGCGGATATTTTTTATGCCTCGCATCTGCTTGCCCTTGTATTCTGTTCTTTGGCGATGGTCTTTGCGATCCAAAACTTCACGCGGATCGATGTTGGATTTGGTGGGATGTTTTCGCTGGGGACATTCACTTCCTCAGTGAAGATTGTGGCACTACTACTGCTTATCATTGTAGTTCTGATTTCGCTCGATTTCGTTTGGTCTATCAAAAAAATCAGTGCTGAGTTTTTGGCTTTGTTGATGATTGCCACTGTTGGAGGTATGGTTTTGGTTTCGGCGAATGACTTCTTGATATTCTATCTTGGCTTAGAGCTGCAAGCCCTCTCGCTTTATTTGCTTGCAGCGATTGATCGTGACTCAGAACCCGCTCATCATCTCTACCTACAACAGCCATCTGAGCAGCATTCTCGAGCTTCCGCTTCTCACTGTATGTCTGAATACGCCTCCGGTGCGGATCTCTCGAATGCTGCTCATATGACTAGTTGCAGCGAGATGGTGAGCGGGTTCTCGGCCAAATCTTCGGAAGCGGGAATGAAGTATTTTATCCTCGGCTGCCTTGCTTCTGGCCTTCTCCTCTTTGGTATCTCGTTGATTTATGGCTATTCCGGTACGATTAACTTCGAAGCTCTAAATGAACTTTATCACGGCTATGCTGTTGAGAAAAACGTCACGCCGGTCGCGGTAATGTTTGGCTTTGTTTTGGTTATCACGGCGATGTTTTTCAAAACCTCTGCTGCGCCTTTCCATATGTGGACTCCTGATGTTTATGAAGGTTCAACACCGATCGTAACCACCTTCTTTGCGACGGTGGTTAAGTTCATCGCGGTGATGGTGTTTTTGCGTCTTTCAACCACGGTTCTATTGGGTTGGCAAGGTATCGGCAAAATCTTTGCAACAGTCGGTTTGCTTTCAATTTCCATCGGTTCCTTTGGTGCGATCTTCCAAAAAAACATTAAACGACTTCTTGCTTACAGCTCGATCGCCCATGTCGGTTTCGTAATGCTTGCCATTGCTGCCTTCGGCCGCGAAGCAACTGCTGCCTGTGTTCTCTACATGGTGATCTATGCCCTAATCTCCGTCGGCTCATTCGGATTCTTGAACCTGATGCGCGGTGAAACTGAGGAGAAAACCTTTGAGATTTCTTCGCTTTCTGGCCTATCCAAGACTAATCCGGTTATGGCTTTCTCACTTGCTGCTTTGATGCTATCAACCGCTGGCATTCCACCACTTGCTGGCTTTTTCTCGAAGTTTTACGTGCTCGCTTTCGCCATCGCTTATGGCTGGCTAAACTTTGCCATAATCGCGATCATCTTAAGCGCTGTCGCAGCTTACTACTATCTGCGCATAGTGAAGGTGATGTATTTTGATGAACCGAATGGGGTGATGCAGCTTGAAAATATCTCCAACCTAAAGGTGATTATTTTTGCTGCGGCGTTAATGAATATCGTGCTGATTATCCTGCTCGATCCTTTGATTGTGCTGATTAAGAGCATTTTGTAGTTTAGTGCTCAGTGCTCAGAGTTTATGAGAGCCTGAGCACTGAGCACTGAGAACTGAGCACTGATCCATGACAAAACTTTCCTCTCGCAAAACTACCACCCCGCTTTCCGGCGAAATCACTGTTGCACCAGATAAATCAATATCTCATCGCTCCTTAATATTTGCCGCACTCGCGCATGGACGCACAAAAATCACTAATCTTCTTGAAGGTGAAGATGTGCTTAACACCGCGCAAGCATTGCGTTTGATGGGGGTTGAGATCGAGAAGAAAAAAGATTTCTGGGAAATAAACGGCGTCGGCGTTGCTGGTCTTTTAGAGCCTTCTGATGTGCTTAATATGGGCAACTCCGGAACCGCGGCGCGTTTGCTGGCTGGCTTGGTTACTCCTTACAACTTCACTTCATTTTTTACTGGCGATGCCTCGTTGCGTAAACGTCCGATGGGACGAGTGTTTGAGCCGATCAAGCAGTTTGGTGCTAAGATTATTTCTCGGCAGAATGGTTTAATGCCTTTCGTGATTACTGGCGCGAAAGATTCGCTACCAATCAGTTACGAAATGAAGATTGCTTCAGCACAGGTGAAGAGTTGTATACTGCTCGCAAGCCTTGCTGTACGTGGTACCACCACTATCATCGAGCCAGAAAAATCACGCGATCACACTGAGATTTTGATGCGTCATCTTGGCCTAAAAATCACCGTCGACGGTAAAAAAATCTCTTACTCTGGTTTACAAGAGTTTGATGCAAAAGACCTCACCGTGCCAGGTGATATCTCATCTGCTGCCTTTTTTATCGTTGCTGCTTTGTTAGTAAAAGATTCACGAATCGTGATTAAGAATGTCGGCATTAATCCGCTGCGTACCGGTATTGTTACTAGCTTGCAAGAGATGGGCGGAAAAATCTCTTTCCTCAATGAACGCGAAATCGGTGGTGAAAAAACCGCGGATATTTTGGTTGAGGGTAGTGAGCTTACGGCTATCGAAGTGCCAGCGGACCGTGCGGCGAGCATGATAGATGAATATCCGATCTTCGCGATTGCAGCGTCTAATGCGCAGGGTGTTACTAAGATGAATGGTCTTGCTGAGCTGAAGGTAAAAGAAAGTAATCGCCTACTGATGATCGCGCAGAACTTAGAGAAATGTGGGGTAGCGGTGAAGATGGGGGATGATTGTCTCGAAGTTGCGGGCGGTGTGAAGCAGCAAAAAAATGCGGTGCAGATCACAACTGCAATGGATCACCGTATTGCCATGTCTTTTCTGATTATGGGTTTGATGCTTGAGGGCGGTGTTGAGATTGATGATGCTTCGATGATTAAGACCAGCTTCCCGGGATTTGAGAGGATATTATCTAGCTTTTGTTAACTCAAAAGGGTCGGACAGCTTTTTAGTTTTTAGACAGAAAAGGATGAGCCGCAACCGCAACTGGCTTTGGCATTGGGGTTGTTAACTTTGAAGTAGGAGGCGCCGAGCTCTTTAACGAAGTCGACTTCAGCGCCATTTAAGAATGGAAGGGAGGTTTGGTCGGTGACCGCGATTATTTTTTCATTTTCTTCGCAGATTTTTACATCGTCAGCGAACTGCCTATCGTCTAGCGAGAAGACATATTGGAAGCCACTACAGCCGCCGCCAGAAATCGAGATGCGTAAGAATTTCTCGTGATTTGATTCCTTTTGCTGAATTTCGTGAATACGCGCCAATGCGAAGTTTGTGAGTGTTATTGAGGTCATTTCTTTTTGTTTCTCTTACCTAGTTCTTTTGAGATTTCGGAAAACTCAATCTGTTGCGAAGCCAGCAATACCAAGCTGTGGTAGAATAAATCGCAAACTTCGCCGATTAAATCTTGGCGAGTTTTTTTGCTCTTTTGCTTTTCGTTGATGAAGGCAGCGATCACTACCTCAAGCGCTTCCTCACCGATTTTACGCGTAATTTTCTCCATACCTTCTTTGGTGAGTTGGTAGGAGTATGAGTTTTTTTCTTTTTTAGAAATTTTGCGGGCGATTAGTATTGAAAGCTCTTCAAGAGTGATCATGGTTATTTTTCTTGTCATGTTTCGACAAGCTCAACATGACTGCCTTAATCATCCTGAGATTGTCGAAGGATGTGGTTAATAAACCTCAAAAAATTTTCTGATTTTCTTGATGTCCTTGGTCTTGGTCAAGGCAAGTATGGCTAGGATTCGTGCTTTTTGCGGACTGAGATTGTCGGCAGTAACGAAGCCAAACTCATCATCATTAATCTCAACATTAGGTTCAACCACACCAGCGCCGAGATGTGCGCTACGTACTACCAACACACCTTTCTTTGCCGCCTCTTTCAAGCGTTCGACGGATTTTTGATTTATGTTTCCATCGCCAACTCCGGCCAAAATGATTGCTTGTGATCCGGAACTGACGAGATAGTCGATGGTGCCTTCATCTGCTCCGGAGTAGGCGTAAACTATATCTACCTTGGGTAATGATTCGAGCTTGCGCACGTCAAAAACAGTTTGATCTGTGTGGGTGCGTAGTGGGTTGTAGTAGATTTTTGTTTTGCCGTAAAGTACCTCCCCAATCGGGCCAGTATTAGGTGATTTGAAAGTAGCAACATTAGTTGTGTGAGTTTTGGCAACATCGCGCGCTGCAAAAATTTCATCATTAAGCATCACGAGCACACCCTTGTTGTAAGCGGTATCAGAGTTGGCAAGGGCTACAGCATTGTAAAGGTTAAGCGAGCCATCAGCACTAAGTGAAGTGGAAGGGCGCATTGAGCCAACAAGCACAACAGGCTTTTTACTCTTTACCACCAGATTCAAAAAATATGCCGTTTCTTCGAGAGTGTCGGTGCCGTGAGTGATTACCGCGCCATGAACCGATCGCTTTGCCAAGGCCTCGTTTATTTTCTTGGCGATCAATAACCAATCATTCGCGTTAAAATCCTGACTAGCTTTTTGCATGATCTGCTCAGCCTTAATTTCGGCGAGTTTAGTGATGCCAGGGATGTTTTTGATAATCTGTTCAATTCCAATTTTTCCCGGCGAATATACTGATCCGATTACCGATTCACCAGCTCCGGCAATGGTTCCGCCAGTGGCGAGAATAACGATGTTTTTAGCATGAGCGTCCAGCGTGAAAGCTAGAGCAAGACAAAAGATCATTTTTTTCATGAGTAAAACTCCTCCCCGATTTTTATTTCCTCGCGGCCATTTTTGATGCGCCAGGCGTTTGAGTCGCGCAGGCTGTAGATGCAGCCGCAATATTCTTGTTTGTAAAACTCTTCACGTTTGGCGATTTCATACATGCGCTCCGCACCACCATCTTTGCGCCAGTTGTAAGTCCAGTAGATTAGCCCTGCGTAATGGCTAGCGGCACGGGTTCCGCAGTCATTAATCTGCTGCATATTTTTCCAGCGCGAAATGCCGAGTGAAGAAGTGATGATCGAGAAGTCATGCTCGTGTGCGTAAAGTGCGGTGCGCGTAAAACGCATGTCGAAGCACTTAGTGCAACGTTCGCCACGTTCTGGTGCGAGCTCTAAACCCTTGGCACGCGCGAACCAATTTTGTACGTCGTAATCAGCATCAACAAAGGGAATGCCCAGCTTCTCAGCAAAACGAACATTTTCATTTTTGCGGATTTCATATTCTTTTTTCGGGTGAATATTTGGGTTGTAGAAGAAGATCGTCACATCAATTCCCGACTCCTTCATTCTCTCCATCAAATCGCCAGCACAAGGCGCACAGCAGCTGTGCAGTAGGACGCGATTAGTTCTGGAGTTGGCGGGGAGAGTTAGCATGCTTTTAATTTCTTAAAAATGACCTCAATAATCAGCATCTATTTTCTGATTTTTTTGCCACTGATTGCGGCGCCTTGCTGCCTCATTTTACCAAACAAAAA
>Ga0194121_10010010_pt1 | contig 11608 bp, 10 predicted proteins | sample TA2MahCa50mmetaG_FD_148609 | JGI IMG/M metagenome (GOLD analysis project Ga0194121, IMG submission 148609) | Freshwater microbial communities from Lake Tanganyika, Tanzania - TA2015020 Mahale Deep Cast 50m | ecosystem: Environmental > Aquatic > Freshwater > Lake | place: Tanzania: Lake...
CTGCCGGCAAGGGCGCGGCGGCCGGCGGCGCTGCCGGCAAGGGCGCGGCGGCCGGCGGCGGTGCGGACGACCCCGAGGCGAAGTCGCGGATGATGGCGCAGCGGATGGCCGGGGAACTCGAGAAGCTCGTGCTCCCGCATGCGCTGGCGCGGGATCTCGGCGGGAAGTTCACCGAAGTGGCGAAGAGCGATGCCGGTGGGCAGTCGACCTTCGTCGCGAAGCTGAACAAGGACGCTGCGCGCGAAATGTCCGGCATGAAGGACCAGCGCCCGCCGGGTCGCGAAGGACGCGAAGGTCGCGAAGGGCGTCCGGGTCGCGAGGGTCGCGAGGGTCGCGAGGGTGAGGGTGGCAACAAGCGCGAGCGGCCGAAGCGCGGCGACGGCGACGACGGTGCCGACGCGGCCTTCGCGGCGAACCAGGATGCGCCGCCGGAGCGCGGTGGGAAGGCGGCTGCCGGTGGTCGCGCTGAGCCGGACATCGCCGGCACCGTCACGGTCGTCGTGGCGAACGGCGCGGTGAAGTCGATCGGCGTCGAGATCTCGATCCAGGGACCGCAGTCGCGCGTGGTGCGCAAGTCGTGGCAGCTCGCAGGGATCGACCAGACCAAGGTTGAGGTGCCGGCGGACGCGGCGTCCGCACTCGCGGGCAAGTGAGCCGGGCGTGCGGCGGCGCCTGATGCTGACGCTGGCGGTAGCGGTCGTCGCTGCGTGGCCGGCCGCCGCCGTCGCGCGGCAGGATCCGGTGCCGTTGGCGGCGCCCGGCACGGCCGCGGCCGCCGACGATCCGGCGCGTGCCGCCGTTCTCGCGGCCGCACGGCAGCTTGGGGCGGCCGAGAACTACACCTACGGCTACATCGCCGACCTCACCGCCCGGGCGGAGACGACGGTGCCGGCGGCGGAGCCGCCGGCCGCGGCGCGGAAAGGGGCCGTCCCGCGCGACGAGTGGCGGATCGCCTTCACGAAGCGCGATTTCCAGCACTTCCGCAAGGGCAAGGCCGAGTTCTGGCGTTTCGGCCGCAAGACGGTCGCCCTCGGGCGGGCGGATGAGTGGATCCTGATCGAGTCGGTCGCGCGCAACGCCGACGGCTCGTCCGACGACTCGGCGCGCGGCATGGCGCGACTGGTCAAGGAGATCGACCGGATCATTCCGCCGCACCGGTTCATCCTCGACCTGGTGCAGGGCGCGACGGCGGTGACGCGGGTCGCGTCGCCGGCTGGGGCGCCGGCCGATGCGCCGGTCGACCATGTCGTCACGCTGGCCCCCGCGAGCGTCACGCGCTTGCTGCGCGGCGTCGCCGCGGCCGCGGGCTCCGGCGGGGCGAATCGGACCCGCGCCGGCACCGATCGCGCGGAGGACGGTGCGGCCGACGGCGAACCGCCCGTGGAGCCGACCGCGCCGGGCGCGCGCGCCAGCGATCCGGCGGGGGGGCCGGCGGCGGCAACACCGCGCAGCGAGCACGGCGAATTGCGGGTCACCCTCGGTGCCGCGGGAATCAGCCGGATCGACATCGTTCTCGCCACCACTGGCGGCGCGGACGCCCGCGCCATCACGCGGCGCTACGACATCTCCGCCATCGGGACGACCGAGCCCGAACCGCCCGATCCGGCCTGGGACCTCCTCGATCCGATCGAGGACGAAGATCCGGCCAAGCCGCCGCGCCGGAGGGGCCGCGGCAAGGGTGGCAAGGGCAAGACGTCGCCGGACGAGGGAGGGGACGGCGCGGGCGGCTGAGATTGCTCGGCGCGTCCGTATTCCGTTCCGTGGCGCGCCGCCCGCGGATCCGTAGCGTGTGCGACCGGGGAAAGAGGATCTGGCCGGGACGGCGGTCCGGCTGGCGGGGAAGCGCATGGAACTGCGCGCGAAGAGCATTCGCGCCGCGGTGAGCCTCACCGATGGCGAGCGCCTGTTGCTGAGCCGGACGCGGCCGCGCGAGAACGCGGGACGACTCGACGGCTGGGAACGCGATCTCGCGCCGAGTGCGAAGCTCGATTTCGCGCTGTGGCGCCACTGGATCACGCCGCGCGAACACGCGTCGCTGTTCGTCGGCGAACTGTGGTCGCACGCGCACCAGCTCGCGCTCCTCGGCGCGCGCGCGTCACGCCATCCCGTGACGCTGATCTGCGCGTGCAGCGACCGCCTGCGCTGCCGGTGTGACCTCGTGGTCGAGATGGTCGAGCGGCTGCACGGCGCGCGCGCGGCCTGCGCCGCCGGACGTTGAGCGGCGGCGGAACGGGCGGCGGCGCGATCAGCTGATCGAGGCGCCGCCGTCGATGACGAGCCCGGTGCCGGTGATGAAGGCGGCGTCGTCGGACAGGAGGAAGGCCGCGGCGGCGGCGACCTCGTCGGGCTGGCCGACGCGGCGCAAGGGCGCGCGCGCCGCGAAGCCGCGCGCGTTGGCCTCCCATCCCGGTGCACTGCGCGTCGCACCGGTCTCGATCAGCCCGGGCAGCAGCGCGTTCACGCGGATCCCGGCCGGGCCGAGCTCGACCGCCAGCGCCCGGACGAGGCTGGTCACCGCGCCCTTCGCCGCCGAGTAGGCGGCGAGCCCGGGCAGGCCGATCCGCGCCAGATTCGAGGCGATCGCGACGATGGCGCCGCCCCGCTCCGCCAGCAGCGGCGTCGCCGCGCGCAGCAGGTACTGCAGCGCGCGGACGTGGACGTCGAACGTCGTGTTCCAGTCGGCGTCGCGGGTCGTCGCCAGCGCATCGGCGCGCACCACGTCGCCGGCGGCGTGGACGAGACCGTCGAGCCGGCCGAACGCGCGCTTCGCGTGCGCGACGGCGGCCGCCGCGGGCGCCGGATCGGCGAGGTCGCCGGTCGCGATCACCGCCGGCGCGCCGCCGCCCGCCGCGATGGCGGCGGCGGTCGCCGCGAGCGGCGGTTCGCGCCGTCCGCAGAGCACCAGTCGCGCTCCCTCGCGCGCGAGTCGCCGCGCGATGGCGGCGCCGATCCCGGAGCCGGCGCCGGTGACGAGGCAGACCCGGTCGTCGAATCGCGCCATCGTGTCGTTCCTCGTCGGACGTGGCGGCCGCGGTCGCGGTCCGCCAGGAATCAGCGGAAGAGCAGGCGCTGCAGCGAGGCGTCGGCCTCGGCCCGGCGCAGCCGCAACCCGGGCGCGAGCGGCCGCGGCTCGAGCCACTGCCGTTGCCAGCCGCGACGGACTTCCGGCTCCTCCTCGAGGCTGCCGCGGCGGATGCAGGCGCCGAGATGGAGGTCGATCCAGGCGTCGGCGAACCCCTCTTCGGGGCAGAGCGCGGCGAACGGCAGCGGCATCGCGCGTCCGTCGCCGCGCGCGGTCGCAGCCACCGGCCACAGCGCACGCTTGGCCAGCGCTCCGAACACCTCGACCGGGGTCTGCGCGTGGTTCAGCACGGCGTGCCAGACGAGGAGCGATGGCGCGCCGGGATCGCATTCGACCAGCCGTTCCTGCTCGGCGATCGCCACCCGCAGCGGTCCGGGCAGCCACGGAAAGTGGGCCACGCGGATCGCCTCGACCAGTTCACGCAGCGGCAACCGGGTGAACCAGAGGCACGGGGCCCCGCGCGACCGCGTCGGCGCGGGTGCGGGCACGCGACCTCCTGGTTCGGACGGATCGGCTTCCATCAGCACCCGGATGGTAGCCGCGGGCGCCGCGGACGCCGGCGGAACGGCACCGCTCGTGCGCCGCTCACGCCGGATCGGCGGCCTCGGGTGCGGCGGTGCTGCCGGCCGGCGCCGCCGGCTCCGCTCCCGCCGGTCCAGTGACCGCGAGCCGCTCGATGAAACCGGCCGCGTTCGGATGGCCGCCGCCGCCGTGGCGCCGGGCGATCGCCGCCACGTCGACGCCCCGGCCCTCCTGCGAGCGCAGGCTCCAGACACGCCGGCCCTCGGTCTCGAACACGATCGCGACGAACGGATGTTCGGCCGACAGCCGGCCGCCGATCTCGCTCTGGAGGATGCAACTCGAGACCACCGGGATGCGGTGACCCTCGAAGTCGATCATCTTCACGCGACTCGCCGCCGTCTCGATCAGCCGGTTCTTGTAGCGCAGGATCGGCCGTCCTTCGGCCACCAGCGCGTCGAGTCCTCGCGCGAGCAGCTTGTTCCACTGGGTGAAGGAGCGCGAGTAGCTCTGCAGCGCCGCGGCCACCTCCTGGCTGCCCGGCAGCTTCCAGCGCCAGAGGTCCTTGTCCTCGACGTAGTTCAGCAGCCACGGGCGTGGCTCGTCCCTGAAGAACCAGTCCCACGCCAGCGTGCAGCCCGCGCGCTCGAGGTCGAAGTGGGCGAATTCGAGCCCGGCGAGGTCTTCCTTCGCCGTGAGGTGGTGGTCGAGCACCAGGAGCGACGCGGCGCGCTCCTTCATCGCCAGCAGCTCGGTGCGCGGGAAGCTGAAGTCGAGGATCAGCACCTCGCGCCCGTCGATCGGGTACTTGAGCGGCTCGCCGAACTGGATGGCGCGGTATTCGTTGGCGCCGCCGAACCGCTGGAACGCCACCCACGCCGCCGCGAAGCCGTCGAGGCACTGGGCGTGGTAGAGGACGAGAGGCTTCAAGCGGGGCTCCCCGGGGCGTCACGGCAGCGCATCTTGCCGCCGGCGCGACCGGCGCGTGCCGACCGAACCTGCCGACAAGGGTCAGCCGCCGCTGCGATCCCCGCATGCCGGCCCGCGGCGACCCGGTCGAGGTGTGACGCCGGCACGACGGACACGTTCGGCCGGGTGCGCAGGGCGCGCCTAACCGTCCCCGCCGCACGCACGTACGACCGCCGGTCAGGTGACGATCGCGAGGTGCCGATGAACCCTCCGAACCAGCGCGAATGAACGCGTCGTGAGTGCCTGCGGGTCGGTGTGGCAGCCGGGCTCGGGTCGACGTTGGCCGCTCTTCCGAATCTGTCGTCCGCGTCGGCGGCAACGGCTGAACCAGGCCGCAGCGCGCAAGACGCGAAGAACGACGGGCGGGAGAGCGAGCGCGGGATCTCGCTCCGCTACCTCGAAGCCGGGCTCGCGTCGCTCGCGAATGCGTGGCGGGGCTACTGGGGGAACGGCCATTACGGGGCGGCCACGATCTCCGCCTGCTTCATGGCGCGCGATCTGGAGTTGGACGCGCGCGCCTGCCGGGCGATCGAGGCGGAGCTCGACGCCTTCCGCGAAGCGGGGAAGTCGCATTTCGAATTCGACACGCCGAAGGAGGAAGCGACTCCGGAGCGCGTGGCTGAGATCGTCCGGTCGCTCGAGACGGGGATCGACCAGTCGCGTGCCGCGGGCCATGACCTGATCTTCGCCTCGTTGGCGCTCAAGGCGTTCCATCACGCGCCGGCGCTGGCCAAGCCGCAGTGGATCGAGAGCATCTTGCAGCTCACGCGCCATCTCCGCGAACGGTTCGGCAACGACGCCGACACCGACTTCAATCGCGCCCATCCGATCGCGAAATGGCAGACCCCGCAGGAGCTGGTCGAGTCGACGTTCGCCTGCTTCATGCGGCCCACTCAGGGCGGTCCGGTGGGACTGATCCACGGGATCACCCACGCCGACGCGGTCGCGGAGCTGTGGGACCTCGGCTACGAGTCGCTCGGCGCGCGCGGCGGCGAGGCGTTGAAGGTGCACATCAACCTGGACCCCGCGCTCGCTGAGCCGGAGCCGCCGCTCGCCGAAGCGTTCCCCGACTCGCCGCTCTCGCATCGCTTCTGGGAGAACCCCGCGGTGCGCAAGCAGGTCTGGGGCTTTCGCGGGCACAACTTCAAGTTCGCCTACAGCTACTGGCGCCGACGCGCCGCGATCCGCGACGAAGCGCTGCGGAGCCGGTGCGATGCGCGCGCGCTCGCGGTCATCGGCACCGTCTGCCGCTGACAGCCTCTCGTGTCCAGGGTGTCGGCCATCAGCGGCGAACGCTGCGGCCCATGGGCCGCAGCCGTTCGTCCGCTCAGAACAGCGTGTAGATGAAGGGCGCGATGAACGGCGAACTGCTCGCCACCACCAGCAGCCCGCCGATCGACAGCATCGCGACCAGCAGCGGGATCATGTACCAATGGCCGCGCCGCAGGAACGCGAAGTAGACCTCGCGGATGATCGACAGCTTGTTGGCCATCTTGACCAGCAGCCAGAGCACGAATCCGCCGATCAACCCGATTCCCGCCCAGCGGCCGACGGTCGGCCCGAGCGCCCCGATCAGCGCGGTGAAGCCGAGCACGATGCCGGTCGCGGCGGCGACCATGGTTCCGACCTGCAGGAACGCCGCCACCAGCGGCTCGTCGCGGTTGGTTCGCGCGTAGAGCGATCCCAGCACGATCCAGACCAAGAGCAGCACCCACGGCCAGCGCGCGCTCTTCGCTGGCGCTGCCGAGGCGTCGATCGCCGCGTCGCCCTTCGCGCTGGCGCCGGTCGCGAGGAACGCGTCTCCCGCCAGCGCTCGATGGAGCTCCTTGGCCAGCACCCGTGAGCCCTCCGGGTTCACGTGCCAGTCCTTCTCGAAGTAGACCTTGGCGCCGGCCTTGGCGGCTTCGGCCAGCGCCGGCTGCGGGTCGACGGTCGCGATCCCGTGCTTCGTCGCCAGCGCCAGCGCCTTCTGCGCCGGCGACACCGGGTCGACCATCTCCTGGGTCGCGCCGACCGCCTTGCACCAGGCGTCGCGCGCGCCGGGCTCGACCTCCTCGCGGGTCGGGATCGCCAGGAAGAGCAGCTTCGTGCCCTTCTCGTCGCAGCTCTTCTTCAGCTCCTTCAGGCACGCTTCGGTGCGCGCCCAGCAGTCGGCGACGGCGGTCGGCGGGTTCTTCAGCGCGACGACCTGATCCTTCTCCATCGTGAGCCCGCCTTCGCGGTGGGCCATCGCGGCGCCGTGCTTCATGCCGATCGAGAGGTTGTCGAGCAGCCCGCCGATCGCGCTGCGGGTCGCGAACCAGCTGCGCGGCGGCGGCATCGCGCCGACGATCGGCTCGACCGTCCCGTCCGGCTGGAGGCGCGGCTTGGGCGTGCCGGCGTAGCTCGCCTGGCCGTTCCACCAGACGTCGTTCTGGAAGAAGCAGGCGACCACCACGTCGGGCGCGAAGGAGAAGCCCTCCTTGCGCAGCCAGAGCAGCTCCTGGTCGGTCGACCACCCTTCGGTGCCGCCGTTCAGCACTTCGATCGCGCCGCGCTCCGGACCGCCATCGGCCGCGAATGCCGTCTCCACCAGGTCGACGAAATGGTCGTGGCGATCGACCGTGTAACCGAGCACGAACGAATCGCCCAGCACCAGCACGCGCCGCGTCCCGGCCGGCTTCCCGCGGGTCAGGTCGGCGTCGTCGCGCAGGCCGAGCGCGTTGATCGCGAAGGTGACGTCGAACTCGCTGGTCGACTTGCGCGTCGACTCGCCCTTGCGCTTGCTCCAGCCGAAGTCGGGGTCGGGCGCGTTGATGGTGACCACCGGCTTCAGCCCGGCCAGCCGGAAGATCCCCTCCAGCGCCAGCCCGAGCAGCCCGAGCGTCATCACCCAGCCGAGCAGCACACCCAGCGCGCCGCCGCGCTCGGCGAGTCGTCCGCGGTTCCTGATCGCCCCGCTCACGACAGCATCTCCGTCACGGTGTCGCCGTCGTGGCGCAGCGCGAACTTGGTGCGCTTCAGGATCTTCTTGGCCTCCTTCTGCACGATGAAGTTCTGCAGGAAGAGGACGTCCATGCCCGACAGCGAGAAGGTGTTGAAGGCGTGCGAGGGATCCTCGACGATCGGCTCGCCCTTCAGGTTGAAGCTGGTGTTGAGCACGACCGGGTAACCCGAGCCCTCGCCGAAGCGCTTGATCATCTGGTAGTAGCCCGGGTTGGTCTCCTCGTAGACCGTCTGCAGTCGGGCCGTGCCGTCGACGTGGGTGATCGAGTCGAGGTACTGCTTCTTGTGCTCGTGCACCGGGGCGACGTAGAGCATGAAGCGATAGGGGTAGTGCTTCGCCGGATCCTCGATGTCGAAGAACTCGGCGGCCTTGTCGTGGATCACCGACGGCGCGAAGGGACGGAACGCCTCGCGGAACTTGATCTTGGCGTTCACGTTCTCCTTCATGTCCTTGCGGCCGGGGTCGGCGATGATCGAGCGCGCGCCGAGCGCGCGCGGGCCCCACTCGAAGCGGCCGCGGAACCAGCCGCCGACCTTGCCGGCCTGCAGCTCCTCCGCCGCCCGCGTGTAGAACTTGTCGTCGTCCTCGATCAGCTCGTACTTGATGTCGTTCTGCTTGAGGAAGGTCTCGATCTCGGCGTGGCCGTACTCGCTGCCGAGGTAGGCGTGGTCGAGCGCCGGCGCCTTCTTCTCCTGGCCCAGCACCTCGTGGTAGCCCCACATCGCCGCGCCGACCGCGCCACCGTCGTCGCCGCACGCCGGGTGGAGGTAGATCTCGTCGAACGGCGCGCCGCGGAGCACGATGTGGTTGGCGACGCAGTTCAAGCCCACGCCGCCCGCGATGCAGAGCTTCTTCAGCCCCGTCTCGCGATGCAGGTAGGTGGCCATCTTGAGGAGGATCTCCTCGGTCACCTTCTGGATGCTGGCGGCGACGTCGCAATAGAACGGGTCGAGCGACTTGTCCTCGTGCTTGCGGTCGCGCGGCGGGCGGCCCATCACCTGGTGGAACTTCTCCGACAGCGTGGTGGTGGGCGACCAGTGGTAGCTGAAGTGGCTCATGTCGTGCCACAGCGAGCCGTCCTCGCCGACCTTGATCATCTTCATGATGCGGTCGACGTACTTCGGCTCGCCGAAAGGCGCCATGCCCATCAGCTTGTACTCGCCCTCGTTGACCTCGAAGCCGCAGTAGGCGGTGAAGGCGCTGTAGAGCAGGCCGATCGAGTGGGGGAAGCGCATCTCCTTCACGATCTTGATGCGGTTGCCCTTGCCGACGCCGAGCGTGGCGGTGGTCCACTCGCCGGCGCCGTCGACGGTGAGGATCGCGGCGTGGTCGTAGGGCGACGTGTAGTAGCTCGACGCCGCGTGCGACATGTGGTGGTCGGCGAAGACGATCTTGCCGGCCTTGACGCCGAGCCGCTTCTTCAGCAGGTCCTTGATCCAGAGCTTCTTGGTCAGCCAGGTGTGCATCGATTCGCGGAACACCGCCCAGCTCTTCGGGAAGGTCGCGAACGCGGTGGTGAGGATCCGCTCGAGCTTGACGATCGGCTTCTCGTAGAAGACGACCAGGTCGACGTCCTGGAGGGTGATGCCGGCGCGCTTCAGGCAGAAGTCGATCGCGAGACCCGGGAATCCCGAGTCGTGCTTGATCCGGCTGAAGCGCTCCTCCTCGGCGGCGGCGACGACCTTGCCGTCCTGGATGAGCGCAGCGGAGGAATCGTGGTAGTAGAACGACAGCCCGAGCACGTACATGTCAGTCCTGCCTCCGCGCGAGCTCGAGCGTGTCGTTGGTGCGGTTCCACCCGTTCCAGGCGCTGCCCTTCCAGCGCTTGATCCGCAGCGGGTCGCAGAAGAGCGAGAGGATGAGGCCGGCCGGACCGACCAGCACCAGGTAGAGCACGGTCAGGATCACCCGCGACATCAGGTGGCCGAACCGTTCGGTGAATCGGTGCAGCCGCTGCAGGAAGCTGAGCGGCGGCGGCGGCGGCTCGACCGGCGCAGTCAGCGGCGGGGGCGCGCTCGCGGCCGCCGGCGGGGCTTTGTCAGCGGGAGACACTCGGGGGCTCCTGCGGCTGGGGCGGAAGACGGCGGAAGATAGCGCGACATCGGTCGCTAGCCGCCCCGAACAGCGGCTGCACGCCCCCCGCTGAAAACGAATCTCCAGTTCCCCGCCGCCCGCCCGCCACGTCCAGACGTCGGTAGACAACGTCGCAGCGACGGTTCTACGGGTCGAACGCCGGCGGGGTGGCGACGGTGCCGGGGGCCAGCACCCGGTCGTAGGCGGCGAGCGTCTCCTCGACCATCGTGTGCAGCGGGAACTGCTGGCGCACGTCGTGGAGGGCGGCGCGGCCGAGTCGGCGTCGCTCCTCGGGCGCCGCCAGCAAGCCACCGATCCGGATCGCGAGGGCGTCCGGATCATCCCGACCGACGAGAAGTCCGTTCTCGCCGTCGCGGACGAAGGAGAGCACGCCGCCGACCCCGGTGCAGACCACCGCGCGCGCCTGCGCCATCGCCGACAGGATGAAGATGCCGTGCCCCTCGCTCTCGCCGACCGAGACGAAGACGTCGAGCGGCCGGAACAGCTCGGCCAGCCGGGCGCGCGGCAGCACGAAGGTCAGGTGGCGGTTGAGATCGAGACGGCGCGCCTGCGCCCTTAGCGCCGCCTCCTGCGGCCCCTCGCCGATGACCACGAAGCAGGTGCGCGCGCCCTGATCGAGCACGAGCCGGGCGGCGGCGAGGAATGTCTCGACGCCGCGACCGGCGGCCAGCCGGCCGACGGTGCCGACCACCGGCAACTCGCCCGGCCGCTCCTCCTCGTCCTCCAGCGCCGAGAGACTGGCGGCGACGCCGTTGGGGATCACGCGGATCCGCTCGCGCGGGAAGCGGCCGGCGGTGACGAGCGCCTGGCGGACATCCTCGCTGACCGCGATGGCGAGGGTCCGCGCACCGGGTGCGACTCGCAGGGGGCGCGCGACCTGCGTGTGCACGGTCACGACGTCGGGCACGTCGCACGCTGCGGCGAGCAGTCCGCCGACCAGCGCCAGCGGGTGGCTCTGCGCGTGGATCAGCTCGGGATCGAAGTCGCGCGCCAGCTCGATGAGACTCGGCAGGTAGAGCAGGTCGCGCAGCATCGGTCCATGCACCGGGGCGCGGATGACCTGGATGTCCTGCTCCTCAAGCGCGCCTTCGAGGATCCCGCCCGGCGTCATCACCGCGACCTTGGCGCCCCGCAGCTTGAGTTCGCGGGCGAGGCTGACCGTGTAGACGCTGGTGCCGCGCAGCGAGAGCGACGAGGAGAGGAGCAGCACTCGCTCGGCCATGGCGGTCACTCCGCGCCCGCGCTGCCGTGGACCAGTTCGCGCCAGAGGCCGGAGCGGCGGAGCAGGTCGCGCGGCGCGCCCTCCGCGGCGACCCGGCCGCGGTCGAGCACCAGCACGCGGTCGAACGGCAGCTCGGGGGCGAGGCGGTGGGTCACGACGAAGGTGAAGCGTCCGGCGCGCGTCGCGATCACGCTGCGCAGGATCGCCTCCTCGACCGGCCGGTCGAGCGCGCTGGTCGCCTCATCCAGCAGCAGCAGCGCCGGATCGCGGTAGAGCGCGCGGGCGATCGACAGCCGCTGGCGCTCGCCGGCCGAGAAGGCGCGCGACTCGACCGGCGTCCGCTCCTGCTGCGGCAGCTCGGCCACCAGCGCGTCGACGCCGGCGGCCGCCAGCGCCGATCGGAGCGACACGCCGCGCGGCGGCTGGCCGAGGGTGACGTTCTCCTCGATCGAGCCGCGGAACAAGAAGGTCTCCTGCGTGACCAGCCCGATGCGCGCGCGGAAAGCGGCGGGATCGAGCGCCGGCAGCGCGACGCCGTCGAGCTCGATCGCGCCCGAATCGTAGCTGCGCAGTCCGGCGAGCAGGTCGAGCAGCGTCGACTTGCCGGCGCCCGAGCGGCCCGCGACGAGGACGATCTCGCCAGCCGCGAGCTCGAGGTCGATGCCGGCCAGCAGCGTCGCGCCCGTCGCGCCGTGCGCGCCGAGGTCCCGCAGCCGCAGCAGGCGCGGCGCGGCCG
>Ga0194121_10010013_pt1 | contig 11607 bp, 7 predicted proteins | sample TA2MahCa50mmetaG_FD_148609 | JGI IMG/M metagenome (GOLD analysis project Ga0194121, IMG submission 148609) | Freshwater microbial communities from Lake Tanganyika, Tanzania - TA2015020 Mahale Deep Cast 50m | ecosystem: Environmental > Aquatic > Freshwater > Lake | place: Tanzania: Lake...
TCGGCCATGAGTTCTAACGCTTTATGTAATTGCTCACCGCAGTCACAGCGAAAAGAGCCAAAGACATCCCCGGTGACGCAAGAAGAATGCACCCGTACCAGGGGAGCCTGGGCCTGGTCGAGCGTTCCTTTCACCAGCACCAGATGCTGATCCTGGTTGATTTCATTTTCAAAAATGAGCGCCCGGAAACTGCCCATGCGCAATGGCAAGGTGGTTTCCGCCAGCACCCGCACCAGCGTTTCACGCTGCATACGATAATGGATGAGATCTTTAATGGTGACGATCTTGATGTCAAAACGTGCTGCAATCTCCATGAGCTGCGGCACCCGTGCCATACTCCCATCGTCGTTCATGATCTCGCAGATCACTCCAGCCGGAGTCAAGCCAGCCAAGCGTGCCAGATCCACGGAACCTTCTGTCTGGCCAGCGCGTTCCAACACGCCACCGGTCCGTGCCCGTAAAGGGAAGATATGGCCAGGACGGACGAGATCTTCCGGCTTGGTCTTGGGATTGACTGCAGTGAGGATCGTCGTGGAACGATCGGAGGCAGAAATCCCCGTACTGACCCCACGGCGCGCCTCAATCGAGACCATAAACGCCGTGCCAAAGTAGGATGTATTATCAATATCTTCCACCATCGGAGGGATCTGGAGTTCAGCCAGGCGCTCTGCCGTTAACGACAGACAGATCAGACCGCGGCCATACAGTGCCATAAAATTGATCGCCTCTGGGGTGACCTTTTCAGCTGCTATGGTCAAGTCCCCTTCGTTTTCGCGATCTTCATCGTCGACCAAGATCACCATCTTGCCTTGCCTGATGTCTGCAATAGCCTCCTCAACAGTATTGAACGGCATGCTTGTTATCCCTCCTCTCCCACCATACACCCTTTCTGCACATAGCTCCGCACTCAGACTGTCAGGTACGCCTCAAGCATCACGTCATCTCCCAAGCGCTGCCCAACCAGCCCTTGGAGAGTAATCACTTGCTCCATGGTGTCGACACCACAGGCACCAACGACACTGACGCCATCGCTGCCAATAATCTTTGGCGCTATGAAAAACACCACTTTGTCGATCAGGCGCCGCTGCAACAGTGTGGCACTCAAGGTAGCGCCGCCTTCAACGAGTACACTGGCAATGCCGCGCTCTCCAAGAGCACGTAAAGCAGCTTCCAGGTCTACACGCCCATCATCATACGCCTGGAGACAGACAACCTCAACACCGCGGGCGCGTAATTGTTCTATCTGGGTCGCCGCGGCTCGTGCGGTCGTCAACACCAGAGTGCGTCGATCCGGTGCTGTGTTGGCGACCTGGGAGTGCAGTGGTACGCGTAACGTGCTATCCACAATGACGCGCAGCGGATTAACCCCCTGACGGTCCGGGAGACGGGTGGTCAGGAGAGGATCATCTTGTAACACCGTGCCAATGCCAACGAGCATCGCGTCCGCTGCATGGCGTAACTGATGCCCGGCCTGGCGCGCGGCCTCGCCAGTGATCCAGCGGGATGCGCCTGTGCGGGTGGCAATTTTCCCATCCAGCGTGATGGCGCTCTTCAAGGTCACAAAAGGGCGACGTGTCGTAATGTATTTGATAAAAGCTTCGTTGGTCTTCCGTGCCTCCGCCTCGCAGACACCGACGGTCACGGCAATCCCAGCCGCTGCCAAGCGCGCCAGTCCCTGGCCAGCCACCAGGGGGTTGGGATCACGCATGGCCGCCACCACACGTCGCACCCCGGAGCGCAGGACGGCATCGGCACAGGGGGGCGTCTTGCCGGTATGGCTACAGGGCTCCAGGGTCACATAGAGTACAGCACCGTGTGCCTCTGTCCCGGCTTCCTGTAAGGCGTGCACCTCTGCATGCGGACCGCCAAATTGCTGATGATACCCCTGCCCCACCACGACGCCGTCGCGCACAATAACACAGCCTACGAGCGGATTCGGGCTCACAAAGCCCACACCACCCTGGGCGAGTTGCAGGGCTTGCTGCATATACGGCACATCAACGGCATGGTCGTCTGGCATGTGATGCTTTCATCTCGCGTGTTCTGCGCTCCTCCCACCAGCGGGAGGAGCACTAAGCTCTTGGCCCTGCTCTGCAGCCGTCAGGGCGTCACGTCGTCGTGCTCCTGCAAAGCCGCCTGCGCTGCGGCCAGGCGGGCAATCGGCACCCGGAATGGCGAACAGCTCACGTAATCCAGGCTGGTCCGATGACAAAAAGCAATAGAACGCGGCTCGCCTCCGTGCTCACCACAGATGCCAACCTTTAACGTTGGACGCGTTTTGCGGCCGCGCTCGACGCCAAGCCGAATGAGCTCTCCAACGCCTTCCTGGTCCAGCACCACAAAGGGATCATGTGCCAGAATCCCTGCCTCGATATAGCGTGGCAGAAACATCCCAGCATCATCCCGGCTAAGCCCGAGAGTTGTCTGGGTCAGATCATTGGTGCCGTAGGAAAAAAAATCGGCCTCGCGTGCAATGGCTCCAGCCGTGAGCACTGCCCGTGGCAGCTCAATCATCGTCCCGACGAGATAGGCCACACGGGTATTATGCGTCCGCATGACCTGCTCTGCGACATCGTTGATATGATGCTTGACGATTGCGAGTTCTTTCACATCACCTACGAGCGGCACCATAATTTCGAGTTGCACTTCGATACCGCGCTCGCGCCTGAGCTCGCACGCGGCCTCGAGGATAGCCTGTACTTGCATATTGTAAATAGCTGGTGTGGTAATACCCAGACGACAGCCACGATGCCCCAACATCGGATTGGATTCGTGCATTTTTTTCACGCGGTCACGCACTTCATCCACGGGCCGATGCATATAGCCAGCCAGCACGCCAATGTCCAGGTCGCGCTCGGGGAGGAACTCATGCAACGGCGGGTCGAGCAGCCGCACGGTCACCGGCAAACCATCCATGATCTGAAAAATGGCCTTAAAATCGCCTTTTTGCATGGAGAGAATCTGCTGTAACGCCGCCTGACGCTGACTCTCCGATTCGGCCACGATCATCTGGCGCACAGCCATAATGCGATCTTCCGCAAAGAACATATGCTCAGTACGGCACAGGCCAATGCCTTCGGCGCCAAATTTACGGGCAATTTCTGCATCACGCGGCGTGTCAGCATTGCAGCGCACCCCGAGCTTGCGACAGCTATCGGCCCAGACCATGAGTTGCGCGAAATCGCCACCGAGGTCGGCCTCCACCAGAGGGGCTTGACCGAGTATGACCTCTCCTGTCGAGCCATCGATGGTCAGGAAATCGTTTGCCTGAATGACCTGTTCGCCCATCCGGCAATACCCGGCGCTTTCATTGATCACCAAATCGCGGCAGCCCACTACACAGCTTTTCCCCATACCGCGCGCCACCACTGCAGCATGCGAGGTCATACCGCCGCGGGCGGTCAAAATGCCCTGTGCCGCGTGCATCCCGCGAATGTCTTCCGGCGAGGTCTCGTTACGCACCAGCAGGACGCGCATGCCGCTTTCGTGGCGTCGCACCGCTTCTTCAGCAGTAAACACCACCCGCCCACTTGCTGCCCCCGGGGAGGCAGGTAAGCCACGCGCCAGCACGGTCACTGCCGCCTGTGGGTCAATCATGGGATGTAAGAGCTGGTCGATCTGCTCAGGCTCAACGCGCAATACGGCCTCGCTTTGCGTAATCAGCCCTTCGGCAGCCATCTCCACCGCGGCACGTACGGCTGCTGGGGCGGTGCGTTTGGCGCCGCGCGTTTGGAGCAAATAGAGGACGCCGTCCTGCACGGTGAATTCGATGTCCTGCATGTCACGGAAATGCCGTTCCAGACGCTGACACACGGACACGAGGTCCTCATAGACGGTCGGCAGGAGGCGCCGCAAAGCCGTGATCGGTTGCGGATCACGCATACCGGCGACGACATCTTCCCCCTGGGCATTCTGAAGGAATTCGCCATAGAGATATTTGTCGCCGGTCGAGGGGTCGCGCGTGAATACTACCCCGGTGCCCGAAGTTTCACCGCGATTGCCAAAGACCATGGCTTGCACGTTTGCCGCAGTGCCCCACGTTTCTGGGATGCCATGTAACTGCCGATAGGCCACCGCCCGGTCGTTATACCAGGAGGCAAAGACGGCATCGATACTCATGCGCAACTGATCCCACGGACGGTTCGGAAAACCCCGCCCAGTGACTTCCTGGATACACGCCTTCATAGGGCCAATGAGCCCTTGCAGGGCCACCGCACTCAGCTCGCTATCACTCTGTGCCCCGTCGCGCTTTTTGACGGTATTGAGCAAGTCCTCAAAAACCGCATGCGGCACTCCCATCACGACATTGCCAAACATAGTGATAAAACGACGATAGGAGTCATAGGCAAAGCGCGGGTTATCCGACATCTGTGCCAGGCCCTGCACCGTCTCATCATTGAGGCCGATATTGAGCACCGTGTCCATCATGCCAGGCATAGATTCTCTGGCCCCGGACCGTACAGAGAGCAGCAAGGGCTGACGCCGATCGCCAAACACCAGGCCCACAGACTGCTCCATTTTATGGAGAGCCACGAGGAGTTCGTCCCACATGCCCTCGGGATAGCGATTCCCTGCAGCATAATAGGCCAGGCACGCTTCGGTGGAAATCGTACAACCGGGTGGGACACGGATCCCCAGCGCGGTCATTTCTGCCAGTCCAGCCCCTTTCCCTCCTAACAGATCGCGCCAGGCTCCCTGCCCTTCGGCCTTTCCATTCGCAAAGAGGTACACGTATTTCGTCTTCGTAGTCATTCTGCGTTCCCTCTGTGGCACCGTCACGGCATCAGAGGACAGCTTCCTGGTCAAGCTGGAAGGCATTGTGCAGCACACGCACTGCCAATTCCGTGTATTTATCCTCGACGACGCAGGAAATTTTGATTTCCGAGGTGCTGATCATCAAGATATTGATAGTTTCTGCTGCCAGCGCTTCGAACATACGGGCCGCTACCCCGGCATGGCTCTGCATACCGGCACCAACAATGGACACTTTGGCGATATTCGTTTGTAAAGTCGCGTCGGATGCGCCGAGGTCTGGTAGGCTTTGACGCGCCAGCTCCAGGGTCTGTTGCGCGTCAGAACGCGATACCGTAAAGGAAATATCGGTGAGCCCACCTTCACTGGCGTTCTGAATAATCATATCCACGATGATGTTCGCAGTGGCAATACGTCCAAACAGCTTCGCTGCAATCCCAGGGCGATCTGGCACGCCTACCAGGGTAACCTTGGCCTGGTTCCTATCTGATGTCACCCCGGCCACAACGACCTGTTCCATGTCTTGCTCGGGTCTGGTGACCAACGTCCCGCTCCCCTCCGTAAACGATGATTTCACAACCACAGGTACATCATATTTTTTGGCAAATTCCACTGAGCGTGCTTGCAGCACTTTGGCACCGAGCCGGGCCATTTCCAGCATTTCGTCATACGAGATACGGTTGAGCCGTCGGGCCTGCGGCACAATGTTGGGATCAGCACTGTACACGCCATCGACGTCTGTATAGATTTCACACAGATCCGCCTGCAGTGCTGCAGCGAGCGCCACGGCCGTCAGATCGGAGCCCCCGCGCCCCAAAGTCGTCACATCGCCCCCAGCATGGATGCCCTGGAAACCTGCCACCACTGGCACAATCCCAGCAGCCAGGGCCTGCTGTACCCGGGCTGGGGTAATCTGTTTGATGCGCGCATGGGTATGGGCATTATCGGTGAGAATCCCCCCCTGTGCCCCGGTCAAAGATGCTGCTGGGCAATCGAACTCGCGCAATACCATGGCCACGAGCGCGATGGAGACCATCTCTCCAGTGGCCAGGAGGGTGTCCACCTCCCGCGCCACTGGGGCTGGCGAGGCTTCGCTCGCCAGTTTCAGGAGGCGATCGGTTTCCCCGGCCATAGCCGACACCACCACGACGACCTGATGGCCCTGCTGACGCGTGCGCTGCACCCGTGCCGCCACCGCCCGCATACGCTCAATGCTCCCGACCGACGTGCCGCCATATTTCTGCACCACCACACCCATAGGCTTGTTACTCTTCTTCAGTTTCTTCAACCCGTAAATGCACGGTCTCACCCTGGATCGTCGGTAACGTGGCAATCGCCTGTAACGCGACGCGCACGCTGCGCTCCCGGGCTTCGTGGGTCATCATCACCACAGACACCGGTTGATCCTGCACTTGCCCACGCCCTTTCTGCAGCACCGATTCGATACTGATAGCGTGCTCGCCCAGGATGCCGGCGATCGCCGCCAGGACGCGGGGCTGATCGACCACCTGGAAACGCAAATAATGCTTGCAGACAACATCATCCACCGCCTGCAACGGGACTTCGTGTATACTGTGTGCCTGGTACGCCTGCGGTGGGACGCGCCCACTGCTGTTTTTGAGGATATTACGCGCGACATCGACGATATCCCCCACCACGGCACTGCCTGTCGGCAACGCCCCGGCACCACGGCCGATCAGCATATTGCGACCCACCACATCGCCGCGGATGGAAATGGCATTGTACACCCCGTTGACATTCGCCAGCCAGCTGTCCGTGGCCACCAGCGCCGGATGGACCCGCACGTCCAGGCACCCAGCGGCCATTTTCGCCAGGGCCAGGAGCTTGACACGGTAGCCCAGCTCGCACGCATAGGCGATGTCGAGCTGACTCAAGCCCGAGATCCCTTCGGTGTAGATCTGCTCATAGGGCACCCAGGAGCCAAAAGCCAGCGAGGCCAGGAGGGCGATTTTCTGGGCCGCGTCTATACCATCCACGTCGAAGCTGGGATCGGCCTCGGCGTAGCCCAGGGCCTGGGCTTCCTGCAACACGCTCTGAAAATCCAGCCCCTGATCGCTCATTTTGCTCAGGATATAGTTCGTCGTACCATTGATAATACAGGAGATGGAGCAAAACTTGTTGGCGACAAAACCTTCTTTGATCGTCCGGATGATCGGGATGCCCCCCCCCACACTGGCTTCAAAACCGATGTCGAGGCCAGCCGTGGTCGCCGCGTGAAAAATTTCTCGCCCGTGCCGTGCGAGCAGGGCCTTATTCGCCGTGACAACGTGCTTCCCCTGCTGTAAGGCAGTCAGCAGATACGTCCGCGCTGGCTCATAGCCCCCGACCAGCTCAACCACAATCGCAATCTCCGGGTCGTGTAGGACTTCCGTCGCATCCGCGGTCAGGACTGCGGGCGCCAGCTGCACCTCACGGACCCGCCCTGGAGTGCGGGTGGCAACACGTTTGAGCTGTAGACGTGCTCCCAGACGTTCGGCAATCAGATCCGCCTGCTGTTGCAGAATCTGGACGACCCCGGTCCCGACATTTCCGAGCCCAATAAGCCCTATCTGAAGCGTCTGCATGCGTTGTGTATCCCTCGGTCCTGGGCAATGATGGCGTCATACGCTGTGACATGGAAGGCATCGGCTCCTCCCCCCAGCGGGGGAGGTCACCACCGTGGAGCAACCTGCTCGGCAATCCTCTAAAACAAGCGCCGCAGACCTCGCAGGGCCTGACGCGTACGCTGGGCATTTTCAATGAGTGCAAAACGGACATAGTGATCACCGCCTTCACCGAAACCAATCCCCGGCGCTACCGCGACCTTTGCCTCTTTGAGCACATGCTTGGAGAATTCTAGAGACCCCATGGCACGATACTGTTCGGGGATAGGTGCCCAGACAAACATTGTGCCACGCGGCATGTGCACCGGCCACCCGAGCCGTTGCAAGCCCTGCACCAGAACGTCACGCCGTTGCTGGTACATATCACAAATCACATCCGCCTCATGTTCTAGTTCATTCAAGGCAATGATGCTGGCGATCTGCAACGGCTGAAAGATGCCATAATCGAGATAGCTTTTCATTTTCCGCAGCGCGCCGACCAGGGTGGGATTCCCCACCGCAAAGCCCACACGCCAGCCGGGCATGTTAAAGCTTTTCGACATTGAGAAGAATTCGACACCGACCTCTTTCGCGCCGGGGACTTGTAACAGACTCGGCGCTTTATAACCATCAAAGACGAGATCGGCATAAGCAAAATCGTGTACCACGAGGATACCTTCGGCACGGGCAAAATCGACAACCTGGCGGAAGAAATCAAGATCAACACAACTGGTGGTGGGATTATGCGGGAAGTTGAGGATGAGGATCTTAGGCCGGGGCCAGTGACGTTTATAGGCTTCCTGCATATCATGCAGGAGCTCCTCCGGCGAGCTGAACGGAAAGTGCAGCACATCCCCGTTGGCAAAAATCGGTCCGTAAATATGAATGGGATAGGCAGGGGTGGGCACCATCACCACATCGCCCGGATTGACGGTCGCCCACATGAGATGTGAAAAACCTTCCTTCACACCAATGGTGGTCACGACTTCACTCTCGTGGTCGAGTTCAACCCCAAAACGCCGCTCATAGTATTGCGCGATCGCCATACGGAGTTTGGCAATCCCTCGCGACGCCGAATAGCGATGGTTCTTGGGATTCTTGGCTGCCTCGCAGAGCTTATCAATGATGGACTGTGGCGGCGGATTATCCGGATTCCCCATACCAAAATCGATGATGTCCTCGCCTGCCCGCCGGGCTTGCATTTTTAATTCATCGACGATGGCAAAGACATACGGTGGTAAACGATCAATACGCGCAAATTTCTGCATGACGCCCCTCAGTTTCTCAGTCTCGTCCCGCCACCATCGCTGGCACTTGCTCTTGTGCCGTCAGGTGATGGGCGGTTTGGTCCGCGGCGGTGCGCTCGGCATAGTTGCCCACACGCACCCGATAGCGCAGGCCCTGGCCAGGTACAGAGGAAGGCTGTACTCGAGCCGGATAGCCCTTTTGTGTCAGATTGGTCCGGAGCCGCTCCGCCTGTTCAGCACTCCCGAAACTCCCCACCTGTACGCTAAAATCTTCTGTGCGCGTGGCCTTCGCGGTAACGACTGGTGCCGCGCTGGCAGACCGTGGGGTGTCGGTCTCTTTGCTGGCAGGCCGTGACACTGGGGTAGCCTTCGGAGTGCTCGTCGGCGCCGGTGCTGGCTTCGCACTACTCGCGACGGTGGGCACTGGTTTTGCCGTATCGGGCTCCTTCGCGACCTTCGCGGGGCTCGGAGCTACTGTACGGTTCGCACTGACTACTGGCGGTGTCTTCGGTGTCAGGTGCACCGCAGGTGCCACAGTGGCCTTCGGGGCTGATGCTGGCTTGGCACTGTCTGGAGCCACTTCTGGCGTACTGGCACGCGGCAGAGCGGGAGCAGCAGCCACCACTTTGGGAGCTGCCGGAGCAGCGACTGGTGGCGCAGCAGGTACGGGGGCGGACGGAGCCCCCTTGGAACCTCCTGCCGCGCTGCCTGGTGCCGGCGCTGGCGGTGTGAGTGGGGCATAGGCCACCTGATTGCTCGTAAGGGTATTGTAGAACGTCACCGGAGCCGGGGATTCCGCAGACGGACTGGTAGTCTCTGCGCTCTGCAGCGCTTTCTCCGGCGGGGCCGTACTCGTTGCCACCGCCACTGGCGTGTGTTGCTCACTGGCTTTATACCACATGCCTACAATAACCCCGCCACCAAAAGCTGTCAGGCATGCCACCAGGGCAAAGCCGGCGGCGAGAACGATATGTAGCTGGCTCAATACCAGCCCCCCTGTATGTCCATGTCGGACACCGTTTGCTGTAATGGTGTGTTCCACGTGTGGCTCACTCTCTGGGCTAGAGGTGGTCCTTACATGGCGTCCGGTGTAGGGACACCAAGCAACTGCAAGCCATGCCGCAAGACGTTCCGGACTGCTGCCGTCAGGGTGAGGCGCGCTGCCGTCAAAGCCGGCTCCTCAGGCTGGAGGATACGAATAGTCCGCTCTTTGTTCCCGCGTGTCCAATAACTATTAAAATCCGCTGCCAGGCTGAGGAGATGCTGGGCTACCACGGAAGGTTCCCAGTCACGCGCCGCTTCGGCCACAGCATCAGGATAGGCCGCCAGGGTACGCATCAGCGCGCGTTCTTCTGGTTCACGTAACAGCGTATAATCGATCGCCGGGCCGCCAGGAGGCATGGGAGCGGCTGCCAGGACACTGGCACAACGCGCCTGGGTGTACTGCATATAAGGGCCGGTCTCGCCATACGGATTCAGGATCGTTTCGAGATCAAATTTCACGTCGCGAGCCCGTCGATGTTTCAAGTCATTGAAGACCACCGCCCCTACCCCTACCTGCCGCGCCACATGCTCCGCCTCAGGCAAGTCAGGATTGGTGGCGGCAATCTTCTCCCGCGCCATCGTAATCGCATCTTCCAGCACGGTTTTCAAGAGCGAGGCATTGCCCTGACGGGTGGAGCCTTTTTCCCACTTCCCTGTCGCTGGGTTCTGGGTGAGCACCAACCCAAATGGGATATGGTGACAGTGCTTCGCCCAGGCATATTGGGCCAGTTCGAGGACCTTGAAGACCTGCGCGAAATGCAAACTCTGCCCCATATCCACGACGTAGAGGCAAGTATCAAATCTCCAGGTCCGCTGCCGATACAGGGCAGTGGCCAGATCACGCGTGCTATAGAGGGTCGTGCCATCCTGTTTTTTGAGCAGACAGGGGGGCATGTCATAGGCGGCCAGGTCGACGACCAGAGCGCCCTGGCTCTCTGTGACCAAACCACGCTCCTGCAGGGCTTGCAGGGCGTCTGCCATGTGCGGTTCAAAGAACGACTCCCCCAGGCTATGCTCAAAGGAAACGCCCAGCAGATCGTACACTTTCTGGAATTCAGCCAGGGACACGTCAACAAACCAGCGCCAGCGCTGGCGAGCCGCCGCATCACCGGCTTCCAGCCGCTGAAACCAGCGACGCCCTTCGTCGGCAAAGGCCGGGTCGTTCTTGGCGGTCTGGCTGGCACGCACATACAGGGCATTGAGCTGTACGATGCCTTCCACCCCGGCCTGCTCGTCCCATCCAAAGCGCTCATAGGCGGCAATGAGGAGACCGAACGGCGTGCCCCAATCCCCCAGGTGGTTGTCACCCTCAACGGTATAGCCGCGGGCGCGTAAGATGTTCTTGAGCGCATGACCAATCATGGTAGAGCGAATATGATGAAAGGCCAGTTCCTTGGCGATATTCGGGCTGGAATAGTCGATCGTGACTTTGTGTCCGCGCCCTTCCTCTCCGTGGCCGTAGGGCGCACCATCAGCTAGAATGCGGGGTAATACCTCGCGTCCGAGGAACGCATCGTCAAGGGTAAAATTGAGATAAGGGCCCTGCGCCTTGACAGTGGCAATCGGGGCGCGCACTGTCAGGGTCGCCGCCAGCTGTGCAGCAATCTGCGGTGGCGCCTGACGTCGTATTTTCGCGAGTGTGAAACAGGGAAACGCATAGTCTCCCCAGCTGGGTTCTGGGGGTGTCCGCAGCAAGGACACAATGGTCTCTGGAGCTTGGCCTAACGGTTCAGCAAGACAGGCAGCAATAGCTTCTTTATAGGCTTCCACACACTTCCTCTCACACTCGTATACTCATGCCAGGGCACGTAGCTGCAAAGTATAAGGATTCACTCGAAGAAAAGCTAGGGCGCTAGAACGCTGACCAATTCGGTAATACCTCAGGAGGCAAGTTGACGCTCCTCTGCATAACGTGCAGCCACCTGCAAGTTGCTGACCGCCGCATGACGGCGGCCGTCAAA
>Ga0194121_10010014_pt1 | contig 11601 bp, 9 predicted proteins | sample TA2MahCa50mmetaG_FD_148609 | JGI IMG/M metagenome (GOLD analysis project Ga0194121, IMG submission 148609) | Freshwater microbial communities from Lake Tanganyika, Tanzania - TA2015020 Mahale Deep Cast 50m | ecosystem: Environmental > Aquatic > Freshwater > Lake | place: Tanzania: Lake...
GGACACCGATCTCACCCTTGCCGAAATTGAAAATGAATTTGGCAACATCGTCGCGAGAATCATCGAAGGACTCACCAAAATCTCCGGACTTTACAACAAGTCCAACGATTCGAGCCAACAGCTCGAAAATTTTCGCAAAATGCTGCTCACCTTGGCTGATGATATTCGGGTTATTCTTATCAAGTTAGCCGATCGCCTGCACAACATGAGAACGTTGGACAACATGCCCCAGGAGAAACAGCTCAAAATCGCGCACGAAACCTCCTATCTCTTTGCGCCTTTGGCCCATCGCCTCGGTTTATATAACATCAAATCTGAATTGGAAGACCTGGCGCTGAAATACGTCGAACCAGTTATCTACCGCAACATTGCCAGAAAACTTCAAGAAACCAAAGTGCGTCGGGATCGATATATTCGGGAATTCATTGTCCCTCTTCAACACAAAATTGAGTCCGTAGGGCTAAAAGCTGAAATCAAAGGCCGACCCAAAAGTATCTCCTCGATTTGGTACAAAATGCAAAAGCAAAACATCGATTTCGAAGAAGTCTATGATTTGTTTGCAATCCGAATCATCCTGGATAGCCCCCTGCCCTTAGAAAAAACCGATTGTTGGAGGGTTTATGCCTTGATTACCGACCAATACCAACCAAATCCTAATCGCTTGAGAGATTGGATTTCAACCCCCAAAATCAACGGCTACGAATCCCTTCACACCACAGTGATGGGACCAGAAGGAAAATGGGTGGAAATCCAAATTCGCAGCCAACGTATGAACCAGGTTGCCGAGAAAGGGCTGGCCGCCCATTGGAAATATAAAGATCAGGACGGGAATCCCGCACTTGACGCTTGGATCAACAAGGTTCGGGAAATAATGGAATCTCCGGTACCCAACACGATGGAGTTCATGGATGAATTCAAATTGCAGTTGTATTCCAAAGAGGTTTTTGTCTTCACCCCGAAAGGCAAACTGCTCAAAATGTCCGCCGGTTCTACGGCCTTGGACATGGCGTTTGAAATCCACTCCGAATTAGGACTCAAATGCATAGGCGCCAAGGTTAACCATAAACTCGTGCCGTTGAGTTATGTTTTGCGCAACGGCGATCAGGTAGAAATATTAAGTTCCAACATCCAAAGACCCAACCCGGATTGGCTCCAATACTTAGCCACAGCCAAAGCCAAAAACCGTGTTCGTCAGTCCCTAAAGGATCAACGTCGCCAAATCATCGAAGCAGGCAAAGGAAAATTCTTGGACAAACTAAGAACCCTAACCTCCGAAGTGAACGAAGATATTTTGCAGAGGATTACCCATCACATGGGTCTGCTCAGCGTCCAAGACTTGTATTACGACACCGAAATGGGCAAAATAGATTGGGCCCTGGTCCAAGTCGCTCTGCGTCGCAAATACAAACGATCCGCCTCTAACGAATCGACCAGCGAATCCTCCACAAAGGCATCCTCGGAGAATAATATGAATACCTCTTCAGAGGCCTTCCCAAATGACCCAACAAAATCACTATCCCCAAATCCAAAGGGCACCAACCCTGAAGACCGTATCACCGATGGTGTAGAATATGCTAACCAACTGGTATGGGTGGATGGAAAGCAAACAGAATTCCGATACCGATTGGCCACTTGTTGCAACCCTATACCGGGTGATGAAATTATAGGGATTCTAGAAACGGGCAAAGAAATGGTAATTCACCGCCAGAATTGCATCAATTCGGCAATCGCCCATTCAACGTCCCATCAACTTGCCGTACGAACCCGATGGAACAAAGGGTCCAGGGTGGCCTTTCTTACGGGAATCTACCTCAAAGGCACCGACGACAAGGGTATCATTAGCGGCATCACCCAAGTTATCACCGATGAAATGCAGCTGAATATGCGATCCATTTCGGTGGTATCCGAGGACGGCCTATTCGAAGGCCGCATCATGGTGTACTTGGATGACACCAAGGCCCTTCAGGAACTGCTGCGACGCCTCCGCAAAGTCCGCGGCGTTTTAAAGGTCGGGCGTATAGAGAAAATGGAACCTGAGTTTAAATTTGGTCTTTAAGCGAAATAAGATGAAAGCAGATGTGTTGTTAGGGTTGCAGTGGGGTGACGAAGGCAAGGGCAAAGCGGTGGACGTACTAGCCCCCTCCTACGAGTGGATTGCCCGGTTTCAGGGTGGCCCCAATGCAGGCCATACCCTATGGCTGGACGGGAAACGAATTGTCCTGCACACCATACCCTCCGGTATTTTTCGGGAGGAATGCATGAACATTATCGGCAACGGCGTAGTCATACATCCCCCATCGCTCTTGCATGAAATCAAGGAATTACGCAAGCATGGCCTCAACCTTGAGGGCAAACTCCTCATCAGCGCCAAAGCCCATCTCATTCTACCCGGCCATCGCCTCTTGGATCAGGCCTTTGAATCTGCTAAAGGGGATTACAAAATTGGTTCAACGCTGAGGGGCATAGGGCCCGCCTACACCGACAAATACGCCCGACACGGCCTTCGTTACGGTGATTTGGTTGGACCCCAAGGCGAAACTTTGTTTCAACTTGCTCATGACGAACATCTACGCCAATTGAAAGCCTTGAGATCTGAACTTCCCCTTGACATTGCAAACCAAGTTCGGGAATGGTTGGATACTATGGCTGAATTGCTTACTGATTTTGCACCGTCCGATGGTTCCTGGTTACTGAATCAAGCCTTGGATAGTGGCCAACGTGTATTGGCCGAAGGTGCCCAAGGTAGCCTCTTGGACGTTGAATTTGGCGCCTATCCCTTTGTAACCTCATCCCACACCACTTCAGCCGCAGCATGTACTGGATTGGGCATTGCCCCCACTCGCATTGGCAAGGTCTACGGTTTGTTCAAAGCCTATTGCACCCGGGTGGGCAGCGGACCATTTCCTACCGAACTCCTTGACGAAACCGGAGATGCCCTACGCAGTGCGGGCCATGAATTTGGAGCCACCACCGGGCGTCCTCGTCGATGCGGTTGGCTTGACCTCCCTGCCCTTTCCTATGCCATCCGGCTCAACGGCGTCCATCAACTTATCATCACCAAAGCCGATGCCCTTTCTGGGTTCGACGAAATCAAAATTGCAGTACGCTATCAAGGCCTGGACCATCACCAATCCCCCTATCCCGATCGTCCTACCGATTGCATTCCTGAGTACCAGTCATTCCCTGGATGGAAGCTCTCCCCCAATCAATCCTATTCCACAAGGCAACAGTTACCTCCCTCGCTCCAGAGCTATTTAAGCTATCTTGAAGATCAACTCAATTTACCCATTCGATGGGTCTCCCTAGGGCCTGAGCGATCACAGATATTGGAAAGTCAAATTGATGGAACGCATGCAGGGATATAATCATTACCCTCTTTCTTCCGATTTTTAGTCCGTTGGAAATAAAAATTCCAGATCATCTGAACGCTGAGCAAACCTTGTTTGCACTGCTTCAGGCCTATAGGAATGCTCCATATATAGGGGCATTATGGACAGCCAATTCCTTTAACACTCAATTAGATCCATCAATTCCAACCGTGTCCTCTTCTTTTCCAGAGGCTTATCACACCATCGATTGGATCTTGGGAATTGGAAACTCCCCACAAGACGAAGATTTGAAGCCTCAAACCATGGGGAAAGATTTCGATTTCGAAGCCTTTGAAGCCATGCATCGATACAAACCTGCTTTCCGCATGGGGTACTTTGCCTATGATATGAAAGCCCACTCCATGGGTCACACATCAACCCTTCCACCAGCTACGGGAGCACCTGAGCATGCCTTTTGGTTTAGGCCATCTTTGTTATTGACATGCAAGGGAAACCAAATAACCGTTAAAATTGACCAATACTTTCAACACATTAAAATAAAACAAATCTTATCCCAATATTTTAAGGAGGAAAAACAAAGAGACCAGAACACCAAAGCATCAAAGTCCTCAAACCACTTACTACCAAAGACATTGGGCGACATTATGCAATGCGGTACAGACTTCAACGAATACCGCCATCGCATCCAAGAAATTCGCCATAAAATCCAGCAAGGAACTTTTTATGAATTAAATTATTGCATAGAATGGACCGGCAAACACAAGATAGAAAATCCAGTATCCTTATGGAAATCCATGACCGAGAAATCAGGTGCGCCATTTTCGGCATTAATCAAAAACAAAGAATTTTATACATTATGCAATAGCCCGGAACGATTCCTGAAAATCAGTGGTGATCAAATCATTAGCCAGCCAATTAAAGGGACTGCCCCTCGATGTTCTGATTCTCTTCAAGACCATCAATTCCTTGAGACTTTACGAAACAACCCCAAAGACCATGCTGAGCATGTCATGATTGTAGATTTGGTGCGAAACGATTTAACTCGATGTTCGGACCCTTTGTCAGTAGAGGTGAGTGAATTGTGCCAGGTCTATTCGTTCAAAACCGTCCACCAACTGATTAGCACCATTCGGTGCCGTATGACCAAAGAAAATTCCCTTGCCTCCATCTTGAATGCGTGTTTTCCCATGGGATCGATGACAGGCGCTCCTAAAGCCGTAGTTTGTCATTGGATTGACCAACTCGAAAAGAAAAGAAGGGGAGTTTATTCAGGCAGCATCGGGTACATCGACGCCGAGGGAAATTTGGATTTGAATGTGGTCATCCGAACCTTGATTTATGATGATGTAAAACGTGAACTTTCCTTATCCACTGGAGGTGCCATCACATGGGATTCCGATCCCAAAACAGAATGGGAAGAATGTCAAACCAAAGCCAAGGCCATCCTACAAGTTGAGGTTCCTGCCTGAAAAATGGAGGAATAATTTCAAAGAGTAGAATCGAAACAAAGAGCCATTTTAGGCCTCGGCGGTGACTTCAAGATTGAAGACCGCCTTGATATCTCTGTAAAGCTCAACTTCAACCTGGAAGGTACCTAATTCGCGGATTTCACCGCGAACCGCCATTTTGCGGCGATCAATTTCGAATCCTTTGGCCTTCAAGGCTTCAGCAATCATCAAGGTCGTGATGGTGCCAAAAATGCGGTTATTCTCACCGGTCCGTACCTGGAGGGTCAAAGTGAGTTCTGCCAATTGGGTGGCCAACTCGGTGGCGGCATTACGTAGGCCCTCCTGACGGAATTCCGCTTGGCGAACAGCTTCAGCGCGATCATTGAGGGCTGCGCGCCCGGCAACAATAGCTAGTCCCTGAGGAATAAGATAATTTAGGCCGTATCCGCTCCGGACTTTGACCAAGTCGTGTTTGAAACCGAGGCCTTTGACGTCTTGTTTGAGGATGATATTCATGGCAGAATGGCTCTATAGGGGTGGGAAGAATCGTTTTTGGAAATACTGTTTTCTCAAGACTAAACAGAGAATTTCAATTATAGAGAGACCGATTTAATCAAGGATTGAATCAACGCAAACCATCAGCAACATAAGGCAATAAGGCCAAATGCCTTGCCCTTTTGACGGCTTGAGCGACTTTACGCTGGTACTTGAGGGAAGTTCCAGTCAACCGACGAGGAAGTAATTTGCCCTGCTCGTTGACCAACTTTAGTAAAAAGTCCGGATCCTTGTAATCGATGTAATGAATTCCGTTTTTGCGGAAACGGCAGTACTTTTTGCGGGTCTCCTCCTTGACCGGAATGGTCGCGAAACTATTGCTAATCATGGGTTAACCTCCTCTGTTATGGGAGCCTTGGGAGCTCGGGGTTTGCGACGGGACTCGTTGTACGCCACAGCGTATTTGTCGAGGGAGACCGTCAGGAATCGTAAAATCCTTTCGTCACGGCGCAATTCAAGCTCCAACTTATCTACAGCAGGGCCATCGGCCTTGAACTCGTAGAGGTGATAAAAGCCTGTGGCCTTCTTGCGGATGGGATAAGCCAGCTTGCGTAGGCCCCAATGGGCCTGATGCACCAGCTCGGCGCCGTTTTCGTTCAGCACCTTTTCGAACTTCATGACCGCCTCACGGACCATCTCCTCGGTAAGAACCGGGTTAAGGATGAGTACGGTTTCATATTGATTCATAGATCAACGGGGTTAAGACCGAATTTTTTCTTCGGGACGCAAATATAGGGGGATTATTCCCTAAATCGCCCACCCCGCTTAACTTTGACCAAATGCAAGAATATCAGGTTTCTGCCCGCAAATACAGGCCCCCGCGATTTGAAGAGTTGATTGGACAGGACCATATCACCACCACGCTCCGAAACGCTATCAGTAAAGGGCAATTGGCCCAATCCTACCTTTTCTGCGGTCCACGCGGCGTCGGCAAAACATCCTGCGCTCGCATTTTGGCCAAAACCATTAATTGCTCGTTCAGGGATAGCCACCAGGAGGCCTGTGGCACCTGCCCGTCTTGCTTATCCTTTGACCAGGGCCGATCCCTTGCCATTCATGAACTAGACGCAGCTTCCAACAATTCGGTAGATGATATCCGCTCCTTGGTCGAACAAGTTCGCTACCCACCTCAAGGAAGCGACTTCAAAGTTTATATCATTGACGAGGTGCACATGCTCAGCACAGCCGCATTCAATGCCTTTCTAAAAACGCTCGAAGAACCCCCTCCCTATGCCAAATTCATTTTGGCCACCACGGAGAAGCATAAAATCCTGCCCACCATTCTTTCTCGCTGCCAGGTTTTTGACTTCAAAAGAATTCGACTACAAGATATCACCGATCGCTTGGCTTTGGTGTGCCGAGCAGAAGGGATCAGCTTTGAAGACGATGCCCTTCTGACCATAGCATCGCGTTCTGATGGGGCATTGCGCGATGCATTAACGATGTTGGACCAACTTGCGGAATTCAGCGGCGGCAAGCTCACCAATGCCCTGGTTTGCGGTCAACTTGGAATTCTTGACAAAGCCCTTTTTGTGGACTGTGCAAGAACCATGCTAAATGGAGATCCTTCATTGACCTTGCAAGCTCTGGACGAAATGACCGCCCGAGGTTATGACTCCATTCTTTGGGTACTCGGCATGGCCGCTCACTATCGTAATATGCTGATGGCCAAAACACCGGGTACTGCGGAGCTTATTGACTCGGGGCATGAGTACAGACAACAACTCAGAGAGCAAGCCCAACTGGCGAACACCGATATTTTATTGGCAGGGCTTCAAATCCTCAATCAAGCGGAACTTCAATACAGGCAGTCAAGGCAACCTAAGCTTCTTGTAGAGACGGCGGTCATGAAAATATGTTATTTGGCGCAAAGAAATCAAAAAAAATCTACCGATGAGGCCTCAGGGCCCCAAGAACCTAGTGTTAGCGAAGGTCATCCCCTACAGGGTATTACCTCCCGTTTACCCATCGCGGACCTTAAAACACCTGCTCAAGTCAAAATACAGGTTAAGGTCCCAAATGAGCCAGTCATAACCACCTTAGAAGAGTCTCAAACGTTTAACGAAACAGACCTAAGGTCGCAAACAGACTCCCCCGTGCCTGATCTACACCAGCCTCCTCCAAGCCAGCTTTCTGCACCCCGACCTCCTTCTGCTTCCACAAACACCTTAGATTTCCTCCAAAGACTGAGAGGCCATTTGGGGCAATCGCAAGGCAATTCACCATCGAATATCAAAGAAAATGGACATCGTTGGTCTCCTCCCCCACCTTTTGCTGCCAAAGATCTAACAGACCTATGGCAACACCTTATCCAAGAATGCAAAACCCATAATTTAGGCGGTTTAGAGGGTATTCTGGTTAGAAATCTCCCGAAAGCAGGTTCTCACGAGCCAGTCATTGAGGCTAATGGCAAGCAATCTCTTGGGACGACAATTTTACCAGTAATATTGTATTCAGACACCGAAAAAACATTGTTTGATGCCGAAAAACAAGGAATTTTGGACTTTTTGGTGGAATTCGGAAACTTCCAATCCCGCCCTCAATGGAGTCTTCGACAGCATGAAAACAACAATCAAAGAGAGAAATTTCTAACCGAACCCGAGCGTTTTGCTAGATTAAGTGCTGAAAATAAATCATTTAAGGATTTGAGCACGCGCCTTAAATTATTTTTTAACTAAAAAGTGACAATTTAATATAAAGTTAATATTACATTTGTTCCCCTTAAAATAATTGTTTCATTAAACTATAACATCATGTCCATTAAACTCAAGCTCAAAAACTCCAAGGAAACTGCACAGGTTGACGAAAAAGTCGCCAAGTTTCTCAAAGAAAACCCCTATTTAGTGAAGGTTAAGTTCTTGGCCAATCTGCGTCGCCACTCCAGGGGCTATGCCTTTTTCCAAAAAAACTGGCCTTTGGGCGATGGAACCTACAAGAACGAAACCATTTACCTTCACAAACTCATTGCCGAGATCTTCTGCAAGAAAAAAGCCACCAAAGAGCGTTTGTTCGTGAATGTAATCAATAACAATCCTTTGGATTGCCGCTTGGATAATTTGGAATTTGCCACGCGCTCTGTCGTAGTTCGGAATGTTAACAAAACTGAAAATAAATTCGGCTACAAAGGCGTCATCAAAAGCGGTAAAAAATTTAAGGCCGTCCTCTTCAACAACCGAGTTCGTCTCGATCTAGGCACCTTCAATACGGCCGCAGAAGCTTCTGCAGCCTACAAGAAGAAGACCACTGAACTGTTCGGCAAAGGCAAAAAGTAATTTTTACCTCTAACAGAGGTTAAGGATTTACGATTATTGTTAGCAATACCCTCCGGCAATCCGGAGGGTATTTTTTTTAGGGATGATTAGAGGCTATGCCTGAGAGGAGGTTGATTAATGGATTTTCCCATCCACTGATCCACCAAGACAGCCGTCATGGCATCTCCGGTTATATTAACGACGGTCCGCATCATGTCCAAAATACGATCAACGGCCACAATCAATGCAATACCCGCCGTTTCCAACCCTACCGATTGAAGCACAATCACCAACATAACCATTCCGGCACCAGGAACACCAGCTGAACCAATGGAGGCGAGCGTTGCCGTTAAGACGATGGTTAATTGTTGGGCCCATCCTAAATCATGGCCAAAAGCTTGGGCAATGAACACGGTTGCCACCGCTTGGTAAAGGCTGGTCCCATCCATATTAACGGTAGCCCCTAAAGGTAACACAAAAGTCCTCACCTCTTCACGGACGCCCAGCTTCTCGACGCATTCCAAGTTTACCGGCAAAGTTGCGTTGGAAGAGGACGTCGAAAATGCCAAAAGTTGTGCCGGACTAATGATTCTGAAAAACCTCAGGGGATTGTAATTCCCTACTAGTCGCAACAAAGTCACGTATATAAGAAAAATTATGGCGATCATTCCTATGACTACCGTCAACGTGTATACCGACAAGGCACCGAGCAGCTCCACGGCCTCGGCAGGTCGATCACCCGCAAAATCTGCGATTAAAGAAGCAATCAAAGCAAAAACTCCTAAGGGAGCAAAACCCATAATCATGTCCACCATGATGAGAATGACCCGATTAAGTTGCGCGAACAAATCCCGAACAAGCGTTGTTTGTTTAGCGGGAAGTGACATGATCGCCACGCCCATGAACAAAGCAAAGAACACCACTTGCAACATGGATGTATTTTGTGAAAGCGCATGAAAAAGATTTTCGGGTACCATATTGATCACCGCGGCCAAAGGCCCCTCCTCTTTAAGAGCCTCAGCTTTGACTAGACCACCGGAACTGGTGTTTTCAAACCGAGCACGCAATTCATCTCTTTTGGACTCAGATAAGTAATCCCCAGGTCTCATTAAGTTAACCGTCAAAAGGCCAATAATTATAGCACAAACGGTTGTGGTTAGGAAAATCAATAAGGTCCGACCACCCATACTAGAGAGTCTGCGAAGGTCTTTAAGACCTGTAACACCATCTACTAACGATACCAGTACCAAAGGAATCGCAACCAATTTCAAAAGATTCACAAAGACAGTCCCCACCGGCTTCACCCAATCCAAGACCCATGAAGACCATCCTGCGGCCGATGAGCAAAGCCCAAAAGCCAGGCCTAAACCTATCCCTACCAAAATCCGAATGTGCATGGGCCAACGCTTGGACTTCTTAGGCGGTTCAAGACTTGGGCCCTCGTTAAACCTGTCAACGGGGGGTATGGGAACAAAAGAATCTTTCATCTTGATTTAAATGGTCTAAGTATGGAGTAGATACAATCCTATATTTTCAAGCGCGAAAATGTTCTTAAGAGTGCGGAGAGTTGAGCTGCTGGCCGACCCAGCAGATGATCTGCAATCACTATAGCCATCATCGCCTCTACCACAGGAACAGCGCGAGGCACTACACAAGGATCATGACGCCCCTTGGCTTGCATGGTGATTGAGTTGCCCTGAAAATCTACCGATTGTTGTTCCAATGCAATGGTCGCCGGAGCCTTAAAGCCCACTTTAAACCATACAGGTTGCCCATTACTGATCCCTCCCTGTATTCCCCCCGAATGATTGGAAATCGTTTCCAGGGCGGTCCAAGCCTTGGTATCCGCCGACAATATCGCATCGTTGTAATCCGAGGCCTTACCCGCACTCATCATAAATCCGCTCCCTGATTCAAAAGCTTTGGCAGCATTAATAGATAACATTGCTTTGGCCAAATCGGCTTCCAATTTGTCATAAACTGGGTCTCCCAAACCTGCCGGTAATCCCTGACACCAGCCCACAACAGTGCCACCTACACTGTCACCCACTGTTCGTAATTCATCAATGTAGGCCTCCATTCGGGAAGAAGCTTCTGGTTCAGGACATCGTACAGGAGATATTTCAATTTGATCCAAACTGAAGGGGCATTTGCGATGATATTCATAGCCTAAATTTTCACCATAATGGACTATTCCGTCCACGGCAGGAATTTCCATAGCATAAGGACCCACAGAATGAACCCATGCGTAACAATAAATCTCAAACTGCTCTAGAAGTGCGTTAGCAACGGCGCCAGCCATGACCCTAGCGGCCGTCTCCCGGGCACTGCTCCGACCACCGCCCCGATGATCCCGATACCCGTACCTTGCCATAACAGTGAAATCCGCATGTGATGGCCTAATCTGATCCCGAAGACGATCGTAATCCTCCGACCTGACATCACGATTCGGAATAACCAAGGTAAGCGGAGCACCGGTGCATAAACCTTCAAACAAACCGGAGAGGCATTCCACCTTATCACTTTCACTCCTTGAGGTGGTCAAACGGTTTTGACCAGGTCGACGACGATCCACTTGGGCCTGAATCTTATTTAAATCTAGCGGTAAACCAGCGGGGACTCCGTCCACTACAACACCAATGGCCGGCCCATGGGATTCGCCAAAAGAGGTCATCCTAAAATTGCGTCCAAAACTATTCCCGGGCATGCGCTAATTTAAGGATTGTAAAGCATATCCAAATTTAGCCCAATCCTTCCAAAATCCAGGATATGATTTTCGGACAACTTCCGGGTCATCCAGCGGAATGGATAAATCCGGTAGCACCAACATGCTAAACGCCATGGCCATTCGATGATCGCCAAAGCATCTTAGCACAGGAATCGGTCGGTATTCGGAATCCGATAGGCTTGTTTGACCCGCCACAAATTGGCGAGAATGGGCCTTCCATGAACAAAGCGGTCGAATTGCCAAGCCATCACGGTCAAGGTTTTCATGAAGGATGCCCAAGAGATTCAGGT
>Ga0194121_10010015_pt1 | contig 11601 bp, 10 predicted proteins | sample TA2MahCa50mmetaG_FD_148609 | JGI IMG/M metagenome (GOLD analysis project Ga0194121, IMG submission 148609) | Freshwater microbial communities from Lake Tanganyika, Tanzania - TA2015020 Mahale Deep Cast 50m | ecosystem: Environmental > Aquatic > Freshwater > Lake | place: Tanzania: Lake...
CGGCGCCATCGCCCAGTCGATGGCCGAGGCCATGGTCGGCGTCGCGCTGTGCCAGCTCGAGCGACCGGGATCGCCGGCGATCCTCGGCAACTTCCTCTCATCCACGGCGCTGCGCTCGGGTGCACCGACTTTTGGCACGCCGGAGCCGGCGCTGGGCTCGCTCGTCATCGGCCAGCTCACGCGCCGCCTGGGCGTGCCGCTCCGCTGCTCTGGCGCCTACACGACCTCGAAGATTCCCGACGGCCAGGCGATGCTGGAAAGTGCCGTCTCCATGCAGGCCGCCATTCATTGCGGCGCGCATTTCATCCTGCACTCGGCTGGCTGGCTCGAAGGCGGGCTCGCCATGGGCTATGAGAAGTTCATCCTGGACGCCGATTTCTGCAGCGCGCTCCACACCTATCTCGCCGGCATCCCGGTCGACGACAACGGCCTCGCGCTCGACGCCTTCCGCGAGGTCGGACCCGGCAAGCATTTCTTCGGCTGCGCGCATACGATGCGGAACTACGAGACCGCGTTCTGGGACTCGGCGATTGCCGACAACAACTCCTTCGAGCAGTGGCGCGACGCCGGTAGCCAGGACGTGATGCGCCGCGCCAACGAGAAGTGGCGAGCGATGCTGCGTACCTATGAGGCGCCGCCACTCGATCCCGGCATCGACGAGGCCTTGCAGGCCTTCATGGCTAAGATGAAAGAGTCGCGCCCCGACATGTGGCACTGACCCAAAGCGGAGGAGATGATCGATGGTCGACAACCGAGCACGCAGCTCCGCCATCCGACCGCTCGGACTCGACATCGCCCAGCGCCTCGAAGCTATCGACCAGGAGAAGCTGCGTGCCTACCGCCTTGCGCGATTTCGCGCCGAGCTCGCGCGCCGCGACTATGCCGGCGCGCTGCTCGCCGATCCGATCAACATCCGCTACGCCACCGGCTCGCGCAACATGCAGGTCTGGACCTTGCACGCGCCGGGGCGCTACGTCTTCGTCGCGACCGATGGGCCGATCGTGCTGTTCGAGTTCTCCAGCAGCCGGCATCTCTCGGACGGGCTGGAGACCCTGAGCGAGGTCAGGACCAGCACGCCCTGGTTCTACTTCCTCGCCGGCCCGCGCTCGGCCGAGAAGGCCGGGCTCTGGGCCGAGGAGGTCGCGAGCCTCGTCGGGCACCATGGCGGTGGCAATCGTCGCCTTGCCATCGATCGCTGCGAGCCGATGGGGACCGAGCGCCTGATGGCGCGCGGCATCCAGCTCTTCGATGCCCAGGAGGCGATCGAGCTGGCCGGGGCGATCAAGTCGCCGGAAGAGATCGCGGCGCTGCAGCTCTCCATGGATGTGTGCGACATCGCCATCGACCGCATCCGCGAGGAGCTCAGGCCCGGTCTCACCGAGAATCAGCTTTGGGCGGTGCTGCACGACACCAACATCGCCCATGACGGCGAGTGGATCGAGTGCCGCCTCTTGTCCTCGGGGCCGCGCACCAATCCCTGGTTCCAGGAATCCGGCAACCGCGTCATCCAGGCCGGCGAGCTCATGTCCTTCGACACCGACATGGTCGGGCCCTGCGGCTATCTGGCCGATATCTCGCGCAGCTATGTCTGCCCGGGCCTTGGCCCGACCGACGAGCAGCGCCGCCTCTATGCCTTGGCCCAGGCGCAGGTGCTGCACAACACGGCGCTCTTGAAGCCGGGTCTGAGCTTCCGCGAATTCTCCGAGCGCTGCTGGCCGGTGCCCGAGGAATATGTGCCCAACCGCTATATGATGATGGTGCACGGGGTCGGCCTGGTCGACGCCTATCCCAGCCTCGCCTATGTCGAGGACTTCCCGGCCTGGGGCTATGACGGGCACTTCGAGGAGAACATGACCGTGTCCGTCGAGAGCTATATCGGCGTCCGCGGCGGTGGCCAGGGTATCAAGCTGGAGCAGCAGGTGTTGATTACCGCTAAGGGCGCGAGACTGTTTTCGCGATCGCCGTTCGAGGACGCGATTCTGCCGTAGGGCGTGTCGTACTCCTTCTCCCGGCGGCGTAGCAGACGGGGGAGGGTGGGGTGGGGGCCCGAGCGAAGCGAGGCGGACGGCGCAACTGGCTTAGACCGCCCGTCGCTTCGCTCCGGCCCCAACCCTAACCCTCCTCCGCGCTTCGCACGGGAGAGGGGACACAAGCGAGCTCGTGGGTTCTTCGCGAAGCGAAGCCCATCAAATCCTCATCCGCGCACCTGAGGGATCATAGGGCGACGGCGCGATCACCTTCGCCTTCCGCTCCACGCCCACGACATGCGTCTTGAGCTCGGTGCCGACCTCGGCGTGCGCCTTGTCGAGCAGCGCCATGCCGATGCTCTTGCCGACTGTATGGCCGTAAGCGCCGGAGGTGATGTATCCCACCATCTTGTCGCCGCGCCAGACCGGCTCCCAGCTCGACGAATCGGCGTCGACGGCCGCTACCTCCAGCGTCACCAGGCGGCGCTTCGCCGTTCCCTGGTCGCGTTCTTTCAGAGCGGCGTCGCGGCCGATGAAGCCCTTCTTGTCGAAGGCGATCCAGCGGTCGAGGCCGGTTTCGCCCGGCGAATAGACCTGGGTGAATTCGCGGTTCCACAGGCCGAAGGACTTCTCGATGCGCAGGCTCAGCATCGCGTTGAAGCCGATCTCGACCATGCCAAGATCGGCGCCGGCCTTCTTCAGCGTGCGATAGAGCGTCAGATGCTCGGACGCTGGCACGTTGATCTCATATCCCAGCTCGCCATTGACCGAGAGACGGCCGACCTTGGCGCGGCTCAAGCCGACATCGATCTCGCGGCAGGCGAGGAAGCGGAAGCCCTGGTTCGAGACATCGGCGTTCTGCACGACGGCTTCGAGGAGCTGGCGCGAGCGGGGGCCCGAGAGCGAGAAGCCGACCCAGTCGTCGGAGATGTCGCGGAGGTTGACGCCGTCCTCGAGGTGATCGCGGAACCACCGCATATGCCAGGCGCGGAGGTAATAGGAGCCCATGATCCAGAAGGTGCCGTCGCCCCAGTTGAACACCGAGAGGTCGCCGCGCAGCTTTCCCGAAGGCGCCAGCATCGGCGCCAGGGCGCAGCGCCCCGGCGCCGGGATCTTCGAGGCCATGACGCGGTCGAGCCAGGCCAGCGCCTTCGGGCCCGTGACCTCGTAGCGCGAGAAGGCGGAGGTATCGAGCAGGCCGACCGTCTCGCGCGTCTTGCGGCATTCGGCACCGACGATGTCATGCGCGTTCGAGCGCTTGAGCGTCGGCTTCTCCTCGAAATCCTTCGAAGGGGCGACATAGAGAGGGATCTCGAGGCCCCAGAGCGCGCCCCAGCGCATGCCGTTCTCGGTCATCGCCTCATAGGCGGGCGCCGTCCTCAGCGGCCGCCCGGCCCAGAGCTGCTCATTCGGATAGGTCATGACGAAGCGGCGCGAGTAGAACTGCCCGGTCGTCTGCCGGAGATACTCGCGGTTCGCCGCCCAGCCGCCATAGCGGGCGATGTCCATACCCCAGATGTCGGTCGAGGGCTCGCCATGGATCATCATCTCGGCGAGGCTCAAGCCGACGCCGCCGCCCTGGAGAAAGCCTGCCATGACGCCGCAGGCGGTCCAGTAGTTGCGCACGCCCGGCGCGCGCCCGACCAGCGGATTGCCGTCGGGCGTGAAGGTGAAGGAACCGTTGACCCATCTCTTGATGCCGACCTGCTGCAGGGCCGGGAAGCGCTTGAAGCCGATTTCGAGCTCGGGCGCGATCCGGTCGATGTCCTCCTGGTTCAGCTCGATGCCGAAATCCCAGGGCGCACCCTCCATGCGCCAGTGCTTGAAATTGCGCTCGTAGAGGCCGACCAGCAGGCCCTTGCCCTCCTGGCGCGTATAGGTGAAGCCTTCGAGATCGACGATCAGCGGCAGCTCCTCCTTCATCGCCGCGATCTCGGGGATCGTCTCGGTGACGAGGTAGTGATGCTCCATCGGCGTCACCGGCAGGTCGAGCCCGGCCATGAGCCCTACCTGCTTGGCCCAGAGGCCGCCGCAATTCACCACATGCTCGCAGCCGATCGTGCCTTTCTCGGTGACGACGTCCCAGCCGTCGGGCTTTGCTTTGAGCTCGAGCACGCGGTTGTTTTCGATGATCGTTGCTCCGCTCTTGCGCGCCGCGCCGGCATAGGCATGGGTCGTTCCGTAGGTATCGACATGGCCTTCGCTGACGTCGTAGAGACCGCCGAGCACATCGCTGACGTCCATCAACGGGTGCATCGCCTTGATCTCGTCGCGGCCGACGAGGCGGGCGGTGTCTATCCCCATGGTCTGGAAGATGCGATAGGCCGCCTTGAGCCACTCCCAGCGCTCGGGCGCGCTCGCGACATTGATGCCGCCGGTCATATGGAGCCCGACATTCTGGCCGGAATCGGCCTGGATCTCCTTGAACAGCTTGATCGTATAGGCCTGGAGCGCGGCGATGTTCGGATCGGCGTTCAGCGCATGGAAGATGCCGGCGGCATGCCAGCTCGATCCCGAGGTCAGCGTCTTCCGTTCGACCAGCGCGATGTCGGTCCAGCCCAGTTTCGCCAGATGGTACAGCACCGAGCAGCCGACGACGCCGCCGCCGATCACCACAACGCGATAGTACGATTTCATTGAGAGTTCCGAAGCCCCCGAGAGGACCGCACTCTAGCCAAGCTTCCGGCAATCGAACAGCCGGGGACATCCCGCCACGGAACCCTCCCCCGCGCTCGGCGGGAGAGGGCGTCCGAAGGATCGGCGGTCAGGCGGCGCCGAGTTTCTCCATGTGGTGCGCGAACAGCCGGTCCATCTCGCCGTTGACGACGACGAAGTGCCCCCAGAAGTCGAGGAACGCCTTCCACTCCGCGTCGCCGTAGCGCACGGCCCAGGTGTTCGGGCGCTTGTCGATCGGCTGGTTCGGCGCGAACACGGTCGCCCAGTTGGCATTGCGCTTGGCGAACAGGATGACGTCGCTGTCGCCGCTCATCCAGGCATGCGCCCGTTTGGCGCGCACCGGCTCGGCGCCGAGGGTGACCTGGCCGGTCGTGGTGACCATCTTCGCCTTCGGCCACAGGATCGGGATGCGCCCCTCCTCGCTGGCGCCCGCGGTGATCGAGAAGGTCACGCCGGCATCGTTGAAGTCAGCGGCCGACTTGAACTTAGCAGCGTCGTCCTTGTGGATCAGGAGCAGGCTGCCCTTGGAATAGAGCGGACCGACGTAGTTGACGGTCAGCGCGCGCGGGATCGTGTAGGTCAGCGACGAGCCATAGAGATCGTAGTCGCCCTTGCGCAGGCCCACCGTCGCGTTGGCGAAGGTCACTTCCTTGTACTCGGGCTTGATCTCGAGCTCCTTGCACAGGCGGTCGCAGACATCCTTGTAGATGCCGCCGAGGTCGCCGGTCTTGGCGTCCTTGTAGAACCACGGGCCGGTCTGCGAGTAGCCGATCCGGAGCACACCTTCCTTGCGGATCTTGGCGAGCGTCGAATCCTCGCGCACGCCGGTCTCAAGTACCTGGGCCAGCAGCTCGCGCGGTGCTATGGCCGCGCCCACCATGCCCGACGCCGCGCCCAGAGCCGCGGCACCCTTGAGGAAGTCCCGTTTGCTCGTACCGACCTGATCGCTCATGTCGCTCTCCCTGGTTTGGATGTCATCGCGAGGTTGCCAATTGAAGGACGGTTGACCCATCATGACGGATCGAGCGATCCCATCATGCCGTACCGCTGTGTGCAAGGGGACAGGGGGGAGACCCGGACATGGACGCGGTTCCCGCGATACGCGTGGTCGACCTGCGCAAAAGCTTCGGCGCGCTCGAGGTCCTGCGCGGCGTGTCGTTCGATGTTCCTCCCGGCAGTGTCGTCAGCATGATCGGCGCCAGCGGCTCGGGGAAGAGCACGCTGCTGCGCTGTATCAATCGCCTGGAAACCCCGAGCGCGGGCGAGGTCTATATCGACGGTGAACCGATGGGCGGGCGGCTCTCGGACATCAGCCGCATGCGGCGCGATCTCGGCATGGTGTTCCAGCAGTTCAACCTGTGGCCCCATATGACCGTGATCGGCAACGTCATCGAGGCGCCGATACGCGTGCGCGGCATGAGGCGCAAGGAGGCGCTGGCGCTCGCCGAGGAGTGCCTGGCGCGCGTGCACCTGTCGGAAAAGGGCAAGGAGTATCCGGCGCGGCTCTCGGGCGGGCAGATGCAGCGCGTCGCCATTGCACGCGCGCTCGCGATGCAGCCCAAGGCCATGCTGTTCGACGAGCCGACCTCCTCGCTCGATCCGGAGCTGACCGACGAGGTGCTGACGGTAATGCGCGAGCTGGCATCCGACGGCACCACGATGATCGTGGTGACCCACGAGATGGCCTTTGCCCGCGAAGCCTCCGACCGCGTCCTTTTCCTGCACAACGGCCAGATCGAGGAGGAGGGTTTGCCAGACCAGGTCTTCGGCGCGCCCAGATCCGAACGCTGCCGCCAGTTCCTGTCGAAGAAGCTGCAATAGGCCCGACGCTTGTCCGACGCCCTGATCGACGCCCTCAATCCCGCACTGTTCTGGGAGTACCGCCTGGTCCTGCTGCGCGGGCTCGCGTTTAATGCCTATGTCTTCTTCGCCGCGGCGGCGGTGGCGCTGCTCATCGGGCTGGCGGCGGCCCTGCTGCGCGTGAACCGCGCCCGGCCGTTCCGCTGGGTCGGGACGCTTCACGTCGAGGTGTTCCGCAACGCGCCCGACTACATCATGATCGTCTGGGTGCATTTCGTCCTGCCGCTGCTGCTCGGCAAGTTGATCGGTCAGCGCGTCGAGTTCTCGCCCTTCGTGTCGGCGGTGATCGCGCTGGGGTTCGTCTACAGCGGCTACTTCGCCGAGACCTTCCGCGCCGGCATCCAGTCGATCCCCCAGGGGCATCTCGATGCCGCACGCGCCTGCGGCATGGGCGAGACGACGATCCTCGTGCGCATCATCCTGCCGCAGGTGGTCCGCCGCATGCTACCCGAGGCGGTCAATCAGTTCGTCTCGCTGTTCAAGGCGACGACAATCGTCTCGCTGATCGCGGTGCCCGACCTGATGTACCAGGTCTCGATGGTGACGCAGCAGGAGATGCGGCCGCTGCCGCTCTATACCTGGGCGGCGCTGACATACTTCGTCGTCATCTATCTGGTCGCCGGCAGCCTGCGCCGGCTTTCGGAGCATTGGCGGCAGAAGATCTATGCCTGAGGATGCGCGGCCATGAGCAACTGGGAGCGTCTGGTCTGGAACCAGCGCGGGCTTCTCTGGCAGGGGCTGACGGTCACGGTAGAGATCTGCCTCCTCGCCTTTGCGCTCGCGATCGTCGGTGGCCTGGTCCTGTGCCTGGTACGGCTGCATGTCCGGCCGCTGCGCCCGGTCGCCGTGGCGCTGATCGAGTTCTTCCGCGCGACGCCGATCTTCGTGCAGCTCATGTGGGTCAACTATGTCTGGCCCGAGCTGTTCGGCTGGCCCAACAGCTTCTTCACGTCGGGCTGGGTGGCGCTCGGGCTGCAGTCGAGCGGATACCTGGCGGAGACTTTCCGCGCCGGCATCGAGGCCGTGCCGCGCGGCCACCGCGAGGCCGGTTACTCCGTCGGCATGTCCTCGTTCCAGGTCTACCGGCGCATCGTGCTGCCCGAGACACTGCTGACCGTCGCGCCTTCGATCGTCAACCAGTTCACGGTGATCGTGAAGTCCTCGACCCTGGTATCGGTGATCACCGTGCCGGACCTGATGCTCCAGGCGATGAAGCTGGTCAATGTCTGGTACGAGCCGATCGAGGTCCTGACCGCGACGGCCATCATCTACATTGCCCTCGTTTTCCTGGTCTCCAGCGCCGGCAAGGCGCTGGCTGACTTCCACCGCCGCCGCTTCGGCCTCGATTCCGCCTGAGGCGGACGAGTATCTTCATCCCTCCACGACAGCCCGAGGATCGCCTTGTCTTCAACGAAGTTCGCCATGGTCGCCACGACGGGCAACGAGCGCCACCTCCGCACCATGAAGCAGATCGGCGTCGACCATGTCGTTCACTACGCGATGGACGATCTACCGGAGGCGGCGGACGACCTTAAGGCGATCCGTGACCGCTACCGGGAGTTCGATCTTGCCTGGGCGATTGCCGAGTCCGGCCCGGCGATCGACCGCATCGTGCTCGGCAAGAAGGGCTGGCAAGCGCAGACCGAGCGCTACAAGCGCATCCTCCGCATCCTCGGCGACCTCGGGGTCGGCGTGATCGCCTACAACTTCATGCCGCAGGTCAGCGAGGACGCGATGGTCATCCGCACCGACCTCGACGCCAGGGCGCGGGGCGGAGCGAAGACCAGCCGCTTCGCGCTGGCCGATATCGGGCCAAGGACCATGCCGCATGACGAGCAAGCGATCCCGCGCGAGGCGATGTGGCGGAACCTCGAGCGCTTCCTCGAAGCCGTGCTGCCGGTAGCGGAGTCGGCCGGGGTCAAGATGGCGATGCATCCGGACGACCCGCCGATGTCGCCGCTCTGCGGCCTGGAGCGGATCATGGACCGGGTCGAGAGCTTCGAGCGGCTGCTGGCGCTCTCTTCCAGCCCGAGCAATGCGGTCACCTTCTGCGCCGGCTGCTTCGGCGAGCTCGGTGTCGACGTCGTGGCGTTGTTCGAGCGCTTCATCGACCGCGTGCCTTATGTCCATGTGCGCAACGTCGAGGGAATACCGACAGACTTCATCGAGACCTTCCCGGACGAAGGCCGGATCGACCTTCCAGGCCTGGTCGGCGCCTTCGAGCGGCGCGGCTTCGGCGGTTTCGTCCGGCCCGACCACGCACCGCTGCTGGCGACCGACGGTGACGAGATGCCCGCCGGCTACGGCATTCAGGGCCATATCTTCACCATCGGCTACCTGCGCGGCGTCCAGCAGGCGATCGCACGTCGCGCATGAGCGGCGCGGTGACCGCAGCTCCTGAGGGAGACGACGGCTCGCCCGACTGGCGGCGCACCCTCGCGGCGATGGTGGCGGTGCAGCTCGTGATGAGCCTGTCCTTCACCTTCGTCAGCCCGATCCTGCCGCTGTTCCTGCCGGAGGTCGGGATCGCCAACGACCGGCAGCTCTATCTCTGGGCCGGCGCGCTCACGGCCATCACCTCGCTCATGGCGGCGCTGGTCTCGCCCCTGTGGGGCCGCATGGCGGACCGATACGGGCGCAAGCTTATGGTGCTCCGATCTTGCATCGCGATCGCCGTCTGCACGGCGCTGATGGGCATCGCGCAGTCGGTCTGGCACCTTCTGGGTGCGCGGATACTGATGGGAGCCTTCGCCGGTTTCTCCGCCGCTTCGGTGATCTTGATCTCGACCCAGGTGCCGCGCTCGAGGCTCGGCTATGCGCTCGGCCTGATGAGCTCGGGACAGCTGATCGGCTCGCTGCTCGGCCCGGTTCTCGGCGGCGCGCTCGCGGACGTAACCGCCAGCTATCGCATACCCTTCTTCGTCAGCGGCGCGCTCTCGCTCGCGGCCACGCTCCTTTGCTGGCGGTCGGTGCCGGAAACCTTCACGCGCCCGGAGAACAAGCCGAAGACGCCGGTGCTTGCTGCGTTTCGCCAGGTCGGCGGCATCCCGGGCATGATGGTGCTGGTGACCGTGCTGTTCCTCAGCCAGTTCGCGACCCAGGGTGTGCAGCCGATCGTCGCGCTCTATGTGCAGAACATCGTCGGCGACCAGCCGAATCTGGCGACCTTGGGCGGCGTCGCGCTCTCGGTGACGGGCCTGGCCGGCGTCGCCGCCGTGCCGCTGCTCGCCCGCGCCGGCGACCGCTACGGCGAGAAGGCGGTGCTCGTGGTGGCGCTCGTCGGCGCCGCGCTGGCGACCGCACCCCAGGCCTGGGCCGGCTCCTACTGGGGCTTCGTCATCGAGCGCCTTTCCCTCGGCCTCTTTGTCGGCAGCATCGTCCCGATCACCAATGCGCTGATCGCCAAGGTGACGCCGGCCTCCGAGCGCGGCATGACCTTCGGCGTCACCTCATCGGCGTATTTTCTCGGCAACTCGCTAGGCCCGGCCTCGGGCGGCGTGATCGCCGCCTATGCCGGGCTGCCCTGGGTGTTCGTGGTGACGACGGCGATGCTGCTGGCCGGTGCCGCTTGGGTCGCCGCCGCGGTGCCGCGGCACTCTCCCCTTCGTTAGAATTTACTCGCGCCTGGGTTGTGGCGCGGTCTTATGGCAGAAGGGAAGAGGAGGGAGCCACCAAGCGTGCAGCGCGGATCATGGCGCTTGCGGCGGCGTTGAGCGTCGGCGCCTGCGGCCATATCTCGTTCTATGACGATCAGACCGCGAGAAATAAGGAAACCGGGATCAAGTTCTACACGCCGAAACCCTATGTGCTGGTGTCGAGGGTCCAGGCCAAGGACAACCCGATCAAGGTCGAAGTCGTCTATCTGCCGGATCTCCAGAATCCAATCTATGCCCGCACCATCCCCGGCTGGGGCTCATCCAACCTCTCGCTCGAGTTCAGCAACGGGTTTTGACCGAAGTCGGCCAGCAATCCGACTCCAAGGCCACGGAATCGCTCGCCGCAATCACGGGCTTGGTGACGGCCTCGGGAGGTCTTACAACCTCGTTGGCGACGGCGGCGAAGACGCGAAGGGAGACTGACTTGCTCCAGCCCCAGGCCCTGGAGAACTCCCGCGCCGCAGCACGTGAGCAGATCGCGAGAGGTCTCACGGAAGTGCGCGCCGATCCGGGCAACGCGGCGTTCTATGCTGTCGAGATGCAAGCGCTGCTCGAGATCGAATACGAACTCAAAGCTCTCGCAATGAAGATCAAGGACCCCGGCCAGATTCCGGATCCGGAAGGGAATAGCAAGAAGCTCGAAGAGATCTTGAAGAAGTGGAAGGAAAGGCTTTCCCGGACCACTCCGGTGAATCAGGGACCGGTCGGCGTCACCTGCGCCCATACGCTCGCCGACCCGGCGCTCGACAAGCTTCTGGAACAGGCGGGCGGCGAGATGGATGCGGCCAAGCGGGTCCAGGTCTACGGCGACGTCCAGAAGAAGATCATGGACTACGCCGCCTGGTTCCCGATCCACAATCAGGTCAACCCGATCGCCTATCGCGCCAACCGCACCGGCTACCGCCTTGCCCGCGCGCAGTGGAACCTGAAATTCTACGAGGTCGACGAGGTCAAGTAGACCTCGATCGCGAGGATCGTTTCGTGCCCCTCTCCCGCGTTAAGCGGGGGAGAGGGCAAGACGCGACCTACACGTTGTCCCTCGGGATCGAGGCCTTCCAGTTCTTGGCGAAGACGCGCGTGCCGCCCTCGAAGGCATCGAGCGTCGCCTCCAGCTCGAAGGTTTTCGGCGTCGCGGTCATCACCGTCCGGCACTTGGTCTCGATCTCCCAGTCCTTGCGCTTGAAGCGCGAATGCGAGGAGACCTCGGCGCGCGCCTTCAGCGGATCGACCGGATCGATCGAGAAATCGTCCTGCATCCAGCTCGAATTCTCGAGGTCGATGCCGTCGATATAGGTCGTGCCGCTGTCGTTCTCGAAGACGTAGCGGAGCGCGCCGGTCGGGCGGTCGCGAGTGTGTGTCTGCTTGATCGAGCCGGGCTTGATCGTCGTCGTCTTCAGAATCTCCGGCATCTCGTGCGGCGGCAGCGGCACGAGCTTGGCGTC
>Ga0194121_10010016_pt1 | contig 11601 bp, 13 predicted proteins | sample TA2MahCa50mmetaG_FD_148609 | JGI IMG/M metagenome (GOLD analysis project Ga0194121, IMG submission 148609) | Freshwater microbial communities from Lake Tanganyika, Tanzania - TA2015020 Mahale Deep Cast 50m | ecosystem: Environmental > Aquatic > Freshwater > Lake | place: Tanzania: Lake...
AGTGGCGTGGAGCCTTCGTTTCCGGACGGGTTGGACGCCGAAGCGTTCTGGACCTCGTGCCTGGAGCGTGCCTGGAGGGAGGCGACCCTGCTGTCGGAACGCGAACACGTAACGACGTTTTTTTATCGGGGAGGCCGGGATTTCCGGGTGGGGCATGTCCGCTCTGAGGTGGACCTTTCGCGTCTCCGTTGGACCGTCGATGAGCCGAGGGACTTCGAGTTCGTGACCCGTGTTTACGAGGAGCTCTATCCCCGGGATCCGGCTTTCGGAACCCAAGCGATCCTCGCTTTGCTCGACCGCAAGCCGGAGCTGAGCGCGCTCAACTCGTCCATCGTTCGCAACGAGGGGTTTCAGAAGTCCCTGCCCGAGGATGCGGCCTGGCTCGGAAAGGGAAAGAAGAAATGAAGATCGTCCTCACCATCGAAGCGCGAATGACTTCGTCGCGACTCCCCGGCAAGGTCCTGATGCCGGCTCTCGGCGAGCAGACCATGCTCGGCCATATGGTGGCCCGGTTGCGGCGGATCCCGTCGGTTCACCAGATCGTGTTGGCCACCACGACCAATGCGACCGACGAGGCGTTGGCCTCCTTCGCCGGCGCGCAAGGCATCGCCTGCTTTCGTGGTAGCGAGGACGACGTGATGGGACGCGTGATCGGCGCGGCCGAGAGCGCGGGGGCGGAGCTTCTCGTAGAAACCACGGGTGACTGCCCGGTTATCGATCCGATGATCGTCGAGCAGACGATCCAGATGTTTCTCCACCACCAAGTGGACTACGCGAGTAACTCATTCGTGCGTAGCTATCCGGACGGGATGGATTGCCAGGTTTACCGCCTGGAGACGCTCAAGCGGTCCGCCTCCATGACGAGCGATCCCGAGGATCGCGAGCACGTGACTAAACACATTCTCATGAACCCGAAGCTGTTCTCGCGCGTGCAGCTGGTCGCTCCGCCTGACCTTTGGTGGCCCGAGCTCGGGTTGACGTTGGATGAACCGAAGGATTACGAGCTTCTCAAGCGAATCATTGGATACTTCGGCAAGGCCAATCCTTACGCGAGTTGCGGAGAGATTCTTCACCTGTTACGGAAGGTTCACCCGGAATGGACCTCGATCAATGAACATGTGAAGCGCACGGAGTACGCGACATGAGCTGGACTTCAGCCGTTGTCGGCTTGGGCCGGATCGGACAAGGCTATGACTACGCCAGCGAGAATCCGGACCTCCTGATGACCCACGCGCTGGGCTTCGCCCGGCATCCAGCGTATCAGCTCGTCGGCGGCGTCGACTCGGACGCGGAAGCTCGCGGGCGCTTCGAAGCCAAGTTCAGGGCGCCTGCGTTCGCGACAGTCGCGGAACTTTACCGGGTAATCGGGCCGGAGGTCGTCTCGATCGGCGTGCCGACGCCAGCGCATGCCGCAGTCTTCGACGAGGTATTCACCGCGTCGGGCGCCCGTCCGCCTCGGGCGATTCTCTGCGAGAAACCAATTGCCCTGCGGGTTCGGGACGCCGAGAAAATGGTCGCGGTTGCGCGCGAGAGGCGTTGCGCGCTGTTAGTAAACTATATGCGGCGCTTTGATCCGGGCGTCCGCGAGCTTCGTGCCCGGGTTCATGAAAAGGCGATAGGAGACATCTACAAGGGCGTCCTCTGGTATTCCAAGGGACTCTTGAACAACGGCTCTCATCTCATCGATCTCCTTCGGTACGTTCTCGGCGAGGTTACGGAATCCGAGGTCGTACGTTCGGGACGGGCCTGGGCGGATACCGACCCGGAGCCGGATGTCCGAATTCGTTTTGGTGAAGCGGATGTTTACTTTGTGGCAGGTCGTGAGGAGTCGTTTTCGATCTGCGACCTGCAGCTCGTGGGCACTCGGGGCTGCATTCAGTATCTGCGGGGGGGCGTGGACATCCGGATCACCGGCACCCACGACGATCCGTCGCTGCCCGGGCAGGGATATCAGGTATTGAAGGAAAAGAGCGAAACCGTCCGGGACGAGCTTTATCGATATCAGTGGCACGTCCTGGAAGCCTTGGATCGTCATCTCAAGGATGGGGTACCTCTGGCCTCGGAAGGCGAATCGGCCCTGGGCACGCTTCGTGTGGTGGAGAAAATCTTCGAAGAACGGAAGGTGAAAAATGGCTGAACAGCTGGCCCTTTTTGGGGGCCCCAAGGCGATTCCGAACGCATTCAAGCCGTACAGCGCATACGGGCCGGAGGAGACGCGCGCTGCCGCCGCCGTCATCGAGTCCGGCGTGCTTTCGAAGTTTCTCGGGGAATGGGATCCGGATTTCTACGGCGGACCGAAGGTGCAGGAGTTTGAAAGAGAGTGGGCGAAGTGGTTTCAGGTTCCGCACGCTGTCTCGGTCAACTCGAACACGTCCGGCCTGATCGCGGCCATCGGCGCCATCGGGATCGAACCGGGCGATGAGGTGATCGTCAGCCCCTGGACGATGTGCGCGACGGCGACCGCGATTCTGGTCTGGAATGCCATCCCGGTCTTCGCCGATATCGAGTCCGAGACCTTCAACCTGGATCCTGCCGCGATCGAGCGGAAGATTACGCCACGGACTCGCGCGATCGTGGTCACCGACCTCTTCGGGCATGGAGCCAAACTCGACGCGATCATGACTCTGGCCGCGCGCCATGGCCTCAAGGTTATCGAGGATGCCGCGCAGGCTCCGGGGGGGCTTTATCAGGGCAAGTACGTCGGTACCTGGGGCCATATCGGTGTTTTCAGCTTCAACTATCATAAGCACATCCACACCGGCGAAGGCGGCATGTGCGTGACGAGCGATCCAGTGTTGGCGGAGCGCATGCAGCTCATTCGCAATCATGCGGAAGGCGTGGTGGGCGATAAGGGAGTCTCGGATCTATCCAACATGATCGGCTTCAACTTCCGTATGGGCGAGATTGAGGCCGCCATGGGCATCGAGCAGCTCAAGAAGCTGAAGGGCTTGGCAGCACAGCGCGCCCGGTCCGGCGCTCTCCTGAGCGAAGGACTGAAGGGATTCAAGGGCCTTCGGACTCCGCCGGTGAAGGAGGGGTGCTCCCATCTCCATTACGTGTACCCTATGCTTCTCGATATCGGCGCGATCGGAGTCCCGCGCGCCAAGATCATCGAGGCGCTTAAGGCCGAAGGTGTTCCCATGGTCTCGGGCGGCTACACCGTGCTGTACCGCCTGCCGATGTACCAGAAGCGGATGGCCTACGGAAAACACGGCTTTCCTTGGTCCGCCGACTTTTACAAGGGCGACGTCAGCTACGCGCCGGGAAATTGCCCGAATGCGGAGGAGCTGCACGACGCGACGATGCTGAATCTCTATACCGCCGCTCACCATTATAATGACGACGAGGTCGCGCTCGTACTTAAGGCCTTCCGCAAGGTTTGGGACGGACTAGATCAGCTGAGGCGAGGGGCATGACGGCGACCGGTCCCGAGCTCCGAGATTGCGACGAGACCATCTGGGAAGCTTTCGTCGAGGAGTCCAGCGTATCGACGCTGTTCTCAAGTGTCTCGTTCCTCAAAACCACGGGCCGGAAGTTACGCTACCTGCTTTGCGTGGATGGGGGAGAGGTGATCGGCGGTGTCGCGCTGCCGATCGGACCGCGGGGAATCGAAGAGGTGATCTATGGGGGACTCCTCTATAGCGACCTACCGACGGCCAAGGATTACAAACGGATCGAGAAACGTTTCGCGATGGGCGAAAGGATCGCACGAGACTTGTTCGACACCTATCCCGAGGTCGCGCTTTCAAATTACTGGAACGTGACCGACATGCGGCCTTTCCAGTGGCACAACTATCACGAGCCGGAAAAGGGCGCTTACCGGGTAGACGTTCGCCATACTTCTCTTCTCGATATCCGACCCGAGGCGCTCGCGGCCGGCTGCAAGGAAGTACGTCTCAACAGCCTGAAGACGGCCGCCAAGTCGGGACTGCAGACGCAAGTCTCGACCGACGTGACCAAGCTGCATCGCCTTCATGAGCTGACCTTCTCGAGGCAAGGGCTGGTCCGGCGCGCTGACGAGGGGGAGTTTGTTTGTTCGGTGGCCAGAGGATTGATGGACGCCGGTCGCGGTCGCCTCTACATCACCTCCAAGGACGCTATTCCGGCAAGTGCCGCGTTCTTCGGCTTTGACCGGCGTCGTGCCTATTACATTTTCGGCGCATCCGATCCGGAGTTCCGCAAGATGGAGTCCGGTACGCGCAATCTTTTCGATGCGTTCGCGGACCTCAATCGGGACCTCGGAATTGAGCAGGTAGACCTACTCGGCGTGAACAGTCCGCAGCGCGGAAGCTTCAAGCTTTCGCTTGGAGGCTCGCTGGTCCCCTATTTCCTGGTGACCAAGGTGCCGCCCCGATGATCTGGATCGTGTCTCATGATGCCGGCGGAGCGGAGATTCTCTCCTCCTGGGCCCGAAAGAATTCCAGCCAGGATTTGGCCTTCGTTCTCGAAGGGCCGGCCGTCCGGGTTTTCCAAAGCAAGCTGCCCGGTCTTCGAATTCAGGGGCGAGAGGCGATTGAAAACCTACCGCCCGACACTGCCTTTGTCCTGACTGGAACCGGGTGGGGGTCCGACTTGGAGACGGAAGCACTCCGAAAGGCGAATGCTCAAGGCATCAAGACGATTGCGTACATCGACCACTGGGCGAAGTATCCCGAGCGCTTCACGACTGAACGGGGCTTTCATCCCCCGGACGAGGTTTGGGTTGGGGATGAGTACGCGCTAGAAGAGGCAAAGCGTCATCCCGTACTGGGGAAGATCTTGCTGGTTCCAAACCCGTACTTCGAGGACATCCGGGAGGAATTCAGGCGGAAGCAGGAATTGGCAGCTCGCTCTGACGGACGCGGTCTTCGCATTCTTTACATTTGTGAGTCAGTTTCCGAGCTTTCCGCCGCCAAGGAAGGTTTCTCCAGCCTGGTCGGTGGCGATTTCGAAGCGGTTCGGCGGTTTTTCGACTGGTTCTCTCGTACTCACCCGAATCAAATCGTAGAAAGCGTGCGTCTTAGGCCGCATCCTGCCGAAAAACCTGACAAGTACGATTCATTTGCCGACCAAAGAGAAACCTTTCCAGTTGAGATCAGTCGAGGCCGGTCGCTCGTTGACGACTGCGTTTGGAGCGATTGGGTGATCGGCATGACAAGCATGGCCCTGGTGGTGGGAATTATCGGAGGACGGAAGGTATTCTCCTGCATTCCCGAAGGCTGGGACAATTGGCGCCTGCCGCATCGCGAGATCATCACTCTGCGGGTTTAGCTGCTTGACGATATCTCGGTGTTAAAATGGCTTTTCGCGCTCATGCAGTCTCCAAGGTCCTACGACGTCGACTACCTAGTTCGCGAATTTCGCGCGCTCGGTGTTCAGCCTGTCCGTCTCGTAATCTGCCATTCGCGGATGGGGGGTGCCTCCCTCGAGACGACTCAGAATTGTTTTAAGGCTTTGCTCAAGGTCGTGGAGCCAGGAGGAACCATTGCGTTCCCGACCTTCAACTTCGATTTCTGCAAGGGCGTGCCCTACGACTGCCGGCGCACTCCATCCCACATGGGGATACTGACCGAGGTTGCTCGCAGGGACCGCGCCGCACGGCGGATTTACCATCCTATCTACGGTTTCGCTCTGTTCGGAGCCGACGCGGAGGAGCTCGCCAAGATTCGCAACGTGTCGGCGTTCGGCGAAGACTCCCTTTTCGCCGAGCTTCGCCGCCGCCGGGGCCAACTCGTGGTTATCGACCTCCCGTACAACGAGAGTGAACTGACCGGCTTTATCTGTACCAGGTTGAATGTAGTGTTTAACCTGGAGCAAGGAGTCGGAAGATGGCAAAGAAGAGATTTGGCCCGGAGCAGGTGGTGGCCAAGCTGCGGCAGATCGAGGTGCTGCAGGCCTCAGGGAAGTCGATTCCAGCGGCCTGTAAAGAGGCAGGAATCACGGCTGTCACGTACTACCGGTGGCGCAGGGAGTATGGCGGCCTGAAGGCCAACCAGGCAAAGCGGATGAAGGATCTGGAGCGGGAGAACGCCAGGTTGAAGAAGCTGGTGGCGGACCTGAGCCTAGAGAAGGCGATCCTGAAGGACCTGGCCGAGGGAAACTGCTAAGCCCCGAGCGGCGGCGCAAGGCCGTGCAGGCTGCTCGGGGCAAATACGGGGTGTCGGAGCGGAAGGCCTGCGGGCTGCTCGCGCAGCCGCGGGGCACGCAGCGCTATGTGCCGAGGGTGCGGGCCGACGAGGACCTGCTCACGCAGGCGATTGTGAGATTGGCCTGCCAGTACGGGGGCTACGGCTACCGGATGGTGACCGGGATGCTGAAGCTGGGTGGCTGGCGGGTGGGCAAGGACCGGGTGAGCCGGATCTGGAGGAAGGAAGGGCTGAAGGTGCCCAAGAAACAAAAGCCCCGGGCCCGGCTCTGGCTGAACGAGGGCAGCTGCGTGCGGCTGCGGGCCGAGCGCCCGAACCAGGTCTGGAGCTACGACTTGGTGAGCACCTGGACGCACGATGGCAGGCCGGTGCGGCTGCTGACCCTGATCGATGAGCACAGCCGGGAGTGCCTGGCTATCCTGACGGCGAGGCGCATCGGCGCGCAGGAGGTGATCGAGCAGCTGGCCGAGGTGATGGTCAGTCGGGGCATCCCCGAGCACATCCGCTCGGACAACGGCCCGGAGTTCACGGCAAAAGCGCTGCGGGAGTGGCTGCAGCGGATCGGGGCGAAGACCCTTTACATCGAGCGGGGAAGCCCCTGGGAGAACGGCTACTGCGAGAGCTTGAACGGCACGCTGAGGGACGAACTGCTCAATGGGGAGATCTTCTACAGCCTGAAGGAGGCAAGGATCGTGATCGAGGGCTGGCGAAAGGAATATAACGAGGTGCGGCCCCACAGCTCGCTTGGCTACAGGCCGCCGGCGCCGGCGGCCTGTAGCCCTCGGCCCCTCATGCTCGCGCAGCCAACGATGGTGCAGTAAAGTAACAATGGCCCTGGTACAAAAGATCGGTCAGGTCACGGTATCGACGAGGTCGTTGGTTCGTTCAAGATCTCCTGCGTAGGTCAGGGCGTCCAAAACGACGACCTGCGCGTTCTTTCCGGGTCCGGAACAGACCCATCGAACGAAGTTGGCCCCGATGAAGCCGGCGCCGCCGGTGACGAGCAACATAGTAGTCAGGACCTACTATTTCGAGCCGAGCCGCGGCAAGGGCGAAAGCTTGAACTCGATGCTTCGATTCACTATAGTCCAGCGAAATTCACGTAATGAGCACGCAAAACACTTCCCAAGCATCCACGCGGCGCACGGCGTTGGTAACCGGAGCGACCGGCTACCTCGGATTTCGTCTCGTTCACCGATTGGCGGGCGAGGGATGGAAGGTTGATTTCATTGCCCGCCCCAGTTCGGATGCGGCTCGCACCCAAGCCTTGTCCAAGGTGGCGACCCGGCATGATTGCGACGGCGGCAAGAATTCGGCTCGGGAGCTCGGCGATGCCTTGTCCTTTGCCCGGCCCGACGTCGTTTTTCACCTCGCGACCCGGTATCTGGCCAGTCACGGCTCGGAGCAGATCGAGGAGCTGATTCGGAGTAATGTAACCTTCGTCACTCAGCTCTGCTAAGCCATGGTCTCGGCGGGCGTACGTCGGCTCGTGAACACCGGTACGGGTTGGCAGCACTTCGGTGGCGCCGAATATAATCCGGTCGCGCTTTACGCGGCGACCAAGCAGGCCTTCGAAACGATGGTCCGGTACTACACCGGGCTGCATGACCTCAAGGTCGTGCACCTTCGTTTTTTCGACACCTATGGGCCACTTGATCCCCGGCCCAAGCTGTTTCAGGCATTGCGCTCGGCAGTCGAGCACGGAACGAAGCTCGAGATGGCGCAGGGAAACAAGCTGATCAACCTCGTCTATGTCGATGAAGCGATCGATGCCTTCCTGCGGGCGGAGGTCCTCCTTCGCGGCCAAAGTGTTCCCGAGAACCGGTACAGCGTCATTCCTTCCGCTCCGCAGACCCTTTGGGACGTGGTTGAGACATACTTCAGCGTGTTGGGCAAGGAGGCGCCTCTCGCTTGGGGTGCCCGTCCGAATCGCAACCGCGAAATGCTGGAACCGTGGAATGCGGGACCGATCGTTCCGGGCTGGTCCGCGAAGATCAGCTTGCGCGAAGGTATCCGTAGAATGGAAAACGAATCATGAGCATGCACTATCAGCAGTCCGAAGAACTTCTGGCCAGGGCTTTGAAAACGATTCCACTGGGCATTCAGACCTTCAGCAAAAGCAAGACCCAGTATCCGTTCGGGGTCTCCCCTTTCTTCATCCGAAAGGGGAAGGGAAGCAAGGTCTGGGATGTGGATGGAAACGAATACGTCGACTTCGTGAACGGCCTTTGCGCGGTGACCCTCGGATACAACGATCCGGACGTGGCGGCCGCGGTGCGCGACCAGCTCGAGGAAGGCGTGATCTTCTCGTTGCCGCATCCGATCGAGATGCAGGTCGCCGAGAAGATCGTGGAGATGGTCCCCTGCGCCGATATGGTTCGCTTCGGCAAGAACGGATCGGACGCGACGGCGGGTAGCATTCGACTGGCACGTGCTTACACGCAGCGCGACCGCGTGGCGGTCTACGGTTACCACGGGTGTCAGGATTGGTACATCGGGTCTACCGCGCGCAACCGGGGCGTACCGAAGGCAGCCCGCGATCTGACCCACACCTTCCTTCATAACGACAGCGATTCGCTGGCCGCGCTCTTGAAGCAGTATCCAGATCAGTTCGCCGCGGTGATCCTGGAGCCGATGAACGCCATCGAGCTACGTCCCGGATTTCTTGAGGAAGTGAAAGCGCTGGCGCACAAGCGTGGAGCCTTGCTGGTTTTCGACGAGACCATCACCGGCTTCCGCTACGCTCGGGGTGGAGCGCAGGAGTTTTTCGGCGTCACGCCGGATCTGGCTTCATTCGGCAAGGGCTTGGCCAACGGTTACCCCGTCTCGGCCATCGCTGGACGCGGCGACGTGATGAAGCTGATGGAAGAGGTATTCTTCTCCTTCACGTTCGGAGGCGAGACGCTATCCCTCGCCGCCGCCCTGGCCACGATGAAAAAGCTGCAGGCTAAACCCGTGATCGAGACCATGACGGATACGGGCCGAAAGGTCGTTTCCGGGGTCCGTGAGCGAATCGCGGCGGCGGGATTGAATGAGACGCTTTCGCTCACCGGGCATCCGACCTGGTCTTTCCTGAACTTCAGGGACACGGGGCCCTATACCCAATGGCAGCTCAAGACCCTCTTCATGCAGGAGATGCTGGCGCGGGGGATCTTGATCCTGTCAACCCACAACATCAGCTATGCGCACGGCGAAGCCGAAGTCGCGAAGCTCCTGAAGGCTTACGACGAGGTTTTGGGAATCCTCGGTGAATCGTTGAGGACGTCGACCCTGGAGAAGAAGCTCCGGTGCGACACGTTGGTTCCGCTGTTCAAGGTGCGGTAACCGGAAGGACAAGATGACCCGCTTCAAGATCGGTTCGAACTGGCTGGGCCCGAACGAAAAAACGTACTTCATCGCCGACATCGCCGCCAATCACGACGGCGACCTGGAGCGAGCCAAGCGGTTGATCGAGCTCGCCAAGGAGGCGGGGGCCGACGTCGCCAAGTTTCAGAACTTCCAGGCGCCCAAGATCGTTTCGCGCCACGGTTTCGAGAAACTCGGCGGTCAGCTCGCTCATCAGGCCAAGTGGAAGAAGAGCGTCTACGAGGTCTACGAGGACGCCGCGATCGATAAGGGCTGGACCCGCACCTTGAAGGAGCATTGCGATAAGGTCGGGATCACCTATTTCACCTCGCCCTACGACGTGGAGTCGGTGGATCTGGTCGATCCCTATGTGCCCGCGTACAAGATCGGCTCCGGCGACATCACCTTCCGCGACATCCTGGTGCATATCGCCCGCAAGAAGAAGCCCTTGCTCCTCGCGACGGGCGCGTCGACGCTTCAGGACGTCACGGAGGCCATGCATACGTTGCGGGAGGCGGCGGGCCCGGAGGTTCCGCTCTGCTTGATGCAATGCAATACGAATTACACGGGCAGCCTCGAGAACTTTCGGAACATCCACCTGAACGTCCTGAAGACTTATGAGCTGCTTTTCCCGGATGCCTTGCTCGGTCTTTCGGATCATACCCCCGGGCATGCGACGGTATTGGGCGCGGTGGCGCTTGGCGCGCGCATGATCGAAAAGCATTTCACGGACGACAATAACCGAGCGGGCCCGGACCATCCATTCTCGATGAATCCGAAAACCTGGCGCGAGATGGTGGACCGCACTCGGGAGCTCGAGCTGGCCCTGGGCACCACGGAAAAGCGGATTGAGGCGAACGAGAAGGATTCGGCCGTCGTCCAGCGGCGCGCGCTTTATCTCGCCAAGGCGCTGCGAAAGGGTGACCGCATCACGGCCGCCCATCTCGAGGCGTTGCGTCCCGCTCCGGCGATGAGTGTGCCTCCCAACCGGATCGAGTCGCTTCTTGAGCTGAAGGCTCCGAAGGATTACGAGGCGGGCGACTGCGTTTACTGGACGGACTGGCGTTGACTCCGGAAGTCGACGTTCTCCTTTTGGGTGCGTCGGGGTTTCTCGGGAGAAATCTCCGGCGGACCGGCTTGGGAGCCGAGTGTCGCCTGGTTCCGATTCTCGGGAGGGCGACGGTCGCGAAGGGTGAAGTCGAGTTCAAGAACTGGAAGGAGCACCTGAGCGATCTCCAGAAAAAAGGCCGTCGCGTGGCAGTGGTGAACTGCGTGGCGATCGCCGAGCTGGCTGCGTGCGTGGCCGATCCCGCCGCCGCCCGGAAAGCGAACGTCGAGGTAGCGGTCGATGCCGCCCGTTATTGCAAAGAAGGGAACACGACCTTCGTTCACATCAGCACGGACGGTCTATTTCCCAATGAAGCGCCCGGTGAACCTCCGAGATACTGGTCGCTCCAGTCCGCGCCCGCTCCGGTCAACGAGTACGGACGCACCAAGCTGGACGCGGAGACAGCCCTTCGCGACCTGGGATGGGGACATGTCATCCGGATGTCTTTCGTCGGCCCGTCCGAGGGAACGGGCAGGGGCCTGATTGCCTTCCTCGCGCGCCAGCTGAAGCAACCCGATCGGAGCGTCCCCGGATTCGCGGATAACTGGTTCAGCCCGGTTCATGTCGATGCGTTCGCGAAACGCCTGGGCTCCTTGCTCGCGGCCACGAACGGCGGGTATTCGATCCGACAGTGGGGGAGCTACCCGGCGCTCACCAAGTACGATTATCTCGAGCGGGTAGCGCGCGTCGCGGGTTTTGCGCCCCGAATGGTCGTTCGAAAGCGAGGATCGGAGGGAGCGCCTCTCGATCAAAGTCTCGACTGCGAGGATCCCTGGCGCACCGATGAGATGGTCGCGCTGAGCGCGACCAGCCTGAAGCAGGAACTGGGAGCCAGATAAGTCTTTCTGACTCGACCCAGACCGTACGCGGTCGCCGTTCGCGCGAAGGCGTAGCTACTGACCTGCGTTGAATCCTGATCCAGTTGCAGTGAGAGTTTTAAGTCTAGCGTAGAGCTAATGCAGGTTCAATCGCTGGCTCACCTCCTGGGGCGTTGGGATTGGTGGAAATAGGCTCTGATGCAAC
>Ga0194121_10010018_pt1 | contig 11597 bp, 15 predicted proteins | sample TA2MahCa50mmetaG_FD_148609 | JGI IMG/M metagenome (GOLD analysis project Ga0194121, IMG submission 148609) | Freshwater microbial communities from Lake Tanganyika, Tanzania - TA2015020 Mahale Deep Cast 50m | ecosystem: Environmental > Aquatic > Freshwater > Lake | place: Tanzania: Lake...
GAGTATGGGTTATTAATGGTAAAAACATGCCCCAATAAAATACAGGTTTTAGTGGAAGCAAGCCGACAAATTAAAGATTACGTTTTTGATTACATGGATTATACTCGAATTTGGACACGAACACTAACAAATAGACCCCACATCTCACGGCTTTTAAAGACATGGGGTTTTACGTTTGAGGGTGTTTCTCGGAAAAGTTTGTTTTGGAAAAATACATTTCACGATGAGTGGGTGTTTAGTTTAATAAAAGGAGATGAATAATGGGTCCGGCAATTTTTATACCTATGGCTATCGGGGCAGTCGTTAGAACTGGGATCGGTATTGCTAAAGGGGAGAGTTTTGGTGATATCGTAAAGGGGGCGGCTATTAGTGCCGGTATTGGCGCGGTTACCGGCGGTATCGGATCGGCTTTAAAAGCGGGTGCAACTGATGCCATTGCGCAGCAAGCGGTAGAACAAGGCGTCGGGAGCGGGGTCGGGAGCGGGGCTACGGGCGCGGCCACGGGCACGAACGTGTTCACGAACGTGGGCGATAGCGTGCTCGAAAGCGGGGTCACTGACGCGGCTACGAACGCGAGCAAGGACGCGGTCACTAACGTGGGCATGAACATGGGCGATACACCTTCTGTAAACCCGACTGGCGAAGAGTTAAACACATTAATAGAAAATAAATATGATTGGATGGATACCTACCAACTACCGAAAGGGGAGTGGGCAGCTAATTATCCCCCTAATTCAGCAGTAGACGGTAACTACTTGGGCCAACCCCCCTCAATTCAAAAAGACCAGGTTCAGGTAGAAACTATTCCCGATACCCCTCCGCTTAAGACCGGGTCTTTTGGGCGTCCGGGACCGGGATCTCTTCTAAACCCCCGCCGTACACCGGCAGACATATCAACTATGTCCGATCAATATGATAGGTATATTAAAGCATTAGAGGAGCAAAACAACCTAAACAAGACCAAAATGTATGTTGAGGGGGCAAAAGCGGGTGTTGACACCGCACAAGCACTGACTGCACGCGACCCAAAACCCCCATTTAGCCCTATGGGATACCCACCCCCCGTACAATTAACGGGTGGTAATATAGATTTAATGGCCCAATTAATGGCCTTAGCAGGAGGACGATAATGGGAGATGATGTCAGCTATCAAGAGCAATTATCGCGGCTTCAATTAGACCCAGAAATTAAACATCAATATCTAGACTCGTTATTGGGCTTAATGCCCATCATACAAGCCTACCAACAGCAAGCTCTAGAAGCATCGAATCAATTACAAACCGGGGCATTACCAACCGCACCAAGCGCATTAACGCGGTCCATCATCTCTATGGGCCGACAGGGGATGCTAGAGGCAGAGGCGGCAAAAAGGAGAGGGTTAGCGGGCTTAGACCCAAGAACGGCAAAATTGCTTAGTGGTCAACTTGCGGCAAGAACGACATTGGCGGCAAATCCCTTAACCTTACAAGCGATGGAAAATCAACAGGCCCGAGATCTTCAAGCTAGACAAGCCACGAATCAAGCTATTATTCAACAGAACGCTTTACGGGCAGCCCCTATGCAAGCCCAAATGAATCTAATTCAACAGTTGGGTCAAGGTGGTCAATTGACAGGTTTAACAAGACAGTTTCAGCGTTCAGGGGAGACGGATAAAGGAATTGATCATTATCTAGACCCGTATGTAGGACAGCGAGGCCCTTTATTATTTCCTGGGCGTCCTGGTATAGCTGGGCGCTTACGGGGCCCTAGAGAAGAGTACAAAGCATAGAGGTATTTATGGGTGGAAAACCTGAAGATTTACAAACGGCCAGCTTAGTTAGTTCAATTTTAGGGTTGGGTGGGAGTGTTGCCGGGATTGCAACTGGTAAAAAAGGTCTTGGAGATCCTTTTTCTAGATTCAGCGGCACCATGAGTGATGCCGCAGTTCAACAACAGAACCAACAAGTACAAGTACAGCGACTATTGCAACAACAACAGCAGCAAGAATTTTATAGGCAACAGTCCGAAGCTGCTGGACAAAGAGCCGCAGAGCATCTTGGGATAACCAAAGAAAACTTGGAATTGTCTAAACAAGCGGCTAAACGAGCAGACAATGCTGAAAAAAGACAAGAAAGGCAATTGCAGTCAGCTGAAAAACAGGACAATATGACTAAATTAAATACTCAGGCTGCTGTCAGTAAATTGAAAAAAGCAGGTGTATATTTAAGCCAGCAACAGCAATTGATATTAAATTCTTTTTTAGATGTTGGTAACATAAAGGCAGCCTCAGATTTTATACAAAAAAGCGATCAATATGCAAGAATTAGAGCTTTGCAAGATCAGGGAAAATTAGATCCAAACAATTTTGATGGGCAAGTTCGAGGTCTTTACCCAGAACTTACAAAAGAGCAAATGAAAAACTTTTTACCTGCTGCACGTAAAACTTTTGTTGAAGATCCAGGTTGGTTTAAAGCAAAAAAATTGATTCCACAAATGCCCACTGGTTGGAGCATGAAAAAGAAAACCCCATAGGTGATCTGTGGCCAAGTATGAAATTAAAGCCCCTACCGGGGAAACATTTGAGGTAACGGCTCCTGATACTGCTACAGAAGCAGAGGTTATGGCCTACGCCAAAACTCAGTTTCAATCACAAGCCGAAAAACCACAAACCGCAGAACCAGTCGAACCCCCAATCCCAGAGAGTATTCCCATATCTACCCAACTACCCCCTCCAGAACAAGTTAAACTGCCTTCAGGAGAAGAAGCATTACGGCAGCAGTCTGAACGGTTTAATCAAGCCGCTCTTTCTGGTATGCTTAGTTTACCAACCCAAACTTTGCAAGCACAAACGCAATTTGAACGGCAAATTCCAGTAGTCCAAGAACTAGAACGTGCCGGTATTAAACAGCCAACTTTGGCTGAAAGTGCCTTGTCTGCAATGCCACAACCTTTGGCACAAGCATTGGCATTTGAACCACAGGGAAAGGCTGAAACTGCCGTACAATTAGCTTCGAGTTTTTTTGCCCCAGAAGCCCTAGCAATGCGCCCAGAAATACCGCTAAAAGCCCCTATAACAGCCCCATCCCCCACGGCAACCTTAGCCCTGGATTTAACAAAAAAACAACCTAGCAAAGTAATTGGTGAGGTTTTAGGGTCTAGTTTACAAAAGTTAGAAAAACAACGAGCAAAACTTTTAAAGGCGGTAGAAACAGCTAAAAAACTTGGTAAATCTACTGATGAATTAGCGGTAAAATTAGAAACTAATCTTGCCAAACAAGTTGAGACTAAAGCCGCATTCGATAATGCTATAATACCGGTTGCAGACCGAGTTAATGTTGAGCGGCGGTTTGGCGTTAGAAATACACCCGCCGATATACATGATAAAGCGTTAAAGACAGTCGAGTTTGTTGACACAATGGCAGAAAAGGGTGTTATCAAGAAAAACAATGTTGATACTATCCGACAAGCCGTTTATAACGAAGTTTTAAATGCAAACGGTATTTACCCAGAAACCAAGAAAATTAATGAATTTAATATTCTTGGTGAACTTTATAGGTGGGATAACGTACAAAAACGTACCGGCGTTGGTACTGGTGAAATAGCACAAAGACTTGTTAATCTTAAAACACAAGCAGCAAATTACCGCATTGATCAGCGTACGATTTTGGGTAAGCTGTATAGAAATGCGGTAAATTCTGGTGTTGCTCCTAAAGAACTATTGCAAGACCTACAATATTTTAGGACACAAGCCGACGGTTCTGTTCTTTTTGATCCAACTGCCCTTTCTATTCCTGGTAAAGTAGCAATACCAGAAAGTACAAAACGATTTACAATGCAACAAGAACAGGCTATGGGTGCTATTAGACAATACATGGACTCTGTTGCTACAGATCTTAACCTCCCCAAACTTCCAGGTTATATCCCTTTAAGAGAACTACCCTCAGTAGAAGGTATTGCGACTCGGACATCCGCAGAAGCAATTAAAAACCCTACTCTTGCAATGGCAAGAAAATCAGGTCAATTTAACCCAGCCATTCATGAATCTGACTTTGTTAATGTTATGCAACGGTATACCGGTGAAGCTTCTAGGCAGAAATTTATCGGTCCAGCTTTAGAGGGGGGTGTGGATACCCTAAACCAGCTAAGACTTTCTGGGCTTAAAAATGAGGCAGAAGCATTTAAACGGTATTTGACAGATGTTTTAAATATTGACTCGGAAAGGTCTGCAGCAGAGTTATTTAGTGCCTATAAAACAAACCAGATTAAACCTGCAATCGACGAATTTGTTCGTTTAGTACCTGAAGCCGATACAGTAGGAAAAGAAATTTATTCTGCTACTGTTCGGGCTATGTATAATAATCTTGTCGGTACTAATCCTAATACCTGGGTAAAACAACTATTGCAAGCCCCGGTATTTGGCTCTATTGAACTTGGTCCTACTTGGTGGGCTACTGGTATTAGGGATGCTGCCGCTGGCGGTTTAAAAATTGGTAGAGAACGGCTTAGAGAGGCTAAAAAGATCTTAAAAGCTTCTTTAGTTCAAGATATAGCAACCATGGATGAGCAATTTACAAATGCCCCTAAAAGTGCAATTGCAAAGGGTATTGATTTTATAAATAAACCGGCTGCACTTTTAGCAAGAAGAACTATGGGTGCAGGAGAAGATCTTAATAGATTGCAAACTGTGCTTGGTGCCCAAAACAAATTTGACGCCTATTGGAGTCGTGCTGGCGAGCAAGGTATTAACTCTTTGCTATCGCAATCGGCATTGACTACGGCGCAGCGTGAAATGATCAGCAGGGCTTATATCGCAGGTGGGGTTAAAAATGCTAAAGATTTATATGCTTTACTTATTACTCAAAGGGTTAATTTTACTTATAGCATTGCTGATAAGCCGGAGATCTTAAGAAATACTTTAGGTAAACTCTTCCCATTTACAACCTATGCCAGAAACGTGCTTGCTAGAGCTGCCGAGGCTTATACTGAGGGGCAAAAGGTGCAATTGGTAAAACAAATTGCATACCCTTTAAGTGTACTTGCGGCGTTTGATGCTTTTACTGGGAAGTCATTGCCCGGCGGATTTTTGCCGGTCGAAAGCGTTATGGATTTAGTCGTACGCGGTATAGCACCATCCCCTCTTATTATTGCGGCAAACCCATTAGCAGCAACTACCCCTATACCAAAAGGATTAGTTAAAGTTACCATGGACGACGGCGTTCAAATTGATATGGACAAGGCTATTGAAAACCTGTATAAGAAAGCTAATGTGTTTAAACCTTCTGAAGAGTCAAAATATAAGAAGTTTTTTGAATTAATAAAGGGAGATTGATATGGGATTACCTCCTACGGGATTACCTCCTATGTATTGGGGTATGGTTGAAAAGGAAATTCAAAAGCCTACGGTTGTGCAACCGCCGGTAGAACAGGCTTTGCAACAAACGATGCGACAGCCAATAGCACCGCCTAAGCCCCAGTTGTTGGCACAGAATGATCTATATAGCACCGTACAGAATGATGCACAGAATGAGCTAATTTATCCCCTCCCATACGAAAGGTTCCTGGAGATTAGACCTTATAACAACCGTACATCCCAAAATGAAAGTGATTGGGATTTATATAAAACTCGTTTAGTAATGGGGCTGCCCCCCAAAAAACATGAACAGCAGTTTAAAAAGAGTAACCAAAACATTAAACCAACCGCCCTAGTTCTCCATTGGACAGGGGATCAGTATCGAAAAACATACGCTGGGAATTTTATAAAAGACGAGCAAGGTAATAAAATCGAAAAAGATGTTAATAAGCTAATGGATAGCATGGACGATAAAAAGGTTCATTGGATAATGACCGGAGTTACCGGAGACACCCCTCAGATTTCTGAAACATTAGCGCCGCAATATAAAGGAGGACATGTACTTGGTGGGATAACTGAAGTCGAACAAATGGATTCTTTTGCGCAATTTCCAACAAACGTTTCAAATAAAAATGCTTTGGGAATTGAGGTGGCTTACGATCCAACTCTACCCGGCAACGAGTTTTCAGAAAAAGGGCGCGAAGCGTTGCAAAATTTTTTAATTACGACTATGCTTCAATACAACCTAAGCCCAAAAGATTTATACGCACATGGGGAAATTCAAAAAGATCGTGCGGGTTATAACGGCGAAATGGTTACCTTTATGAAAGATTTCAGAAAAAATCTTCATAAATATTTAGACGATTATGGTAAAAAACACGGTTATAAAAAATGAACTTTCAAGATATACTAGACATTGTTAGCGCCATCTTTACAGTGATTGGCGCGCTTAAAGTAATAGCCCGCTATACCCCCTGGAAGTGGGATGACCTTATTTTAGACTTTGTAGATTTTCCAATGCGTCTGTTGAGAAGAAAGGATAATGATGAGCGCTGATAAACTTTTACATAAAATTGATAAGCGGTTGGCGGTATTAGAAGCTTTAAATAAAGCCCATTCATTAGAAACCGACAAACAATTTTACGACCTTAAACAAGATCTTAATCAAGTTAAAGCAGAGGTAGGTAAGCTCAAGATCAAAGTAGCCGGGGTTGCCACCATTGCATCCTTGGTTGTCAGCTTCGCACTAAAACATTGGGGCGCGTGATGGTAACACTGGTTTTATTTTTAGTGGGTGTGGTTTCAATGATAACCCTTGACCCCGCAATAACGGCATATTCTCACCAGGAGCCCTCTATAATTTGGCGATTTACAAATTTATTTACTCATATAGTGAGTCATGCGAATTGGGAGCACCTTATCGGGAATTTCTTATTTGGTGGTCCCTATTTGTTATATTTAGAACAACAGGTAAAAAGCGCCAAAATTTTTACCAGAGCATTTTTTGGGTTTGGATTTGCCGCGCTCGTCTGCTACCTGATTTTCGATCAATTTTCGCAATACCATTCCGTGGGTATTATTGGTAGTAGCGGCGCTATTTTTGGTGTCATTGGGGCAGCGTTAATGTGCCCAAAAAAAAACAAGACTACAAACATTTTAGCCAAACTACTTCTTCTTTTCTTTATCTTTTCACAAGCAAGCGAAGCAATTACCTCGATAACACAACCTACCCCCGTCGCCTACGCCGCCCATTTAGGAGGTTTGATAGCTGGGGTATTATTTAGTTATCATCGTCATCGTCGTCTTTAAGCCAATTATCCTCAAACACAACTGTACGCCCCTCCTCATAGGAGGAGTGAAGTTGATCCTCTAAATAGATAACGCGATCTTCAAGCCGCTCAACCAAAGATTTTAGGTAGTCTATATGGTCATCCATGATTGCAATCTTCTTAACTAATATATCAAATTTTTCGCTTTGAGTCATCTATCCTCCTCGTAAATTTTAAAGCTTGCATATGAATTACTGTACTTTTAATTATGGCAAACTGCTCTGAATTTTCTTCAATCTCCCCGTTGCAAACCCAGGTTGCAATTTTGTAAGAGATATCATCTTCGCCGCAATAAACTCCCACCACTTCACAAGCAAGGGCTTCAGAAACAGCCCCCGTCCATTTAGCATGGTCCCAAAAACGGATATACACGGGCGTCATTCTTTTTAGTTTAGCCATGTTTTTTTAACCCCGTAGCAAATTTGCCACCGCAATTTTTACATTCCCACTGCTGTGATAAGGTTGTACTATTAGCTCGAAACCCGTCCTTCCGCACCCCCTCAAACCCACATTTTGGGCATCCCGAATGCCCCTCCAGCAAGGCCATATTTGGGTGTCGCTCCATCCACGGTAGCATGGCTTTGTAGACCTTCTCTAAAAGCCGTATATCTTGTTTGTTGTATCGTTTAAGAAGACGCCAACTCTTGGGGTTGTCCCGTAAGCAACCAAGCCATAAATCAAACCCAGTATGTTTAACCTTCTCACCAAGATTCAATGTTTTTGCAATGTCATTTAATTTATTACTGTTAAGTTTAAAATATTTTCTAGCTACTTTAAGGGTATCAACCGTGGCTATCATTGCCGGGGGTTTCATGTTGTGAGCAAGCATACGGGCCTTTACCTTACGAATGTCAAAATTATCCCCATTATGAGCAATCACTATATCGGCAGCGTCAAAAAGATCCCAAATATGGCGTAGCAATTGTAATTCTTTATGACCTTTTTTATAATCACATAGAGCCTTGCAATGCACTACGCGGCTTCCTAGCCATTTATAGGCTACCGAAATTATTTTCCATTCCTCTTCAAATGCAACCGCATCTTGCTGGTATTTACCCCATACGTAGGCTAAATTGGGAGAAGTTTCGATATCAAACAATAAAACTTTTGGTTTCATTTTTTCCTCGCTTTTTTCCCTAATCCACAAAATCGTCTGGTATAGTAGGTTCCCATTCCGATAGCGGCAAGCTCGTCTTCGGAGCTAACCCGCCCTTTATAAGCCTTAATTGGCTCTTTCGTTGTCTTCCACGATGTAGCTTTCTGCCAAGCCGATATGCTGACGTCGGCAGCAATATTGCGAGTTGGATGATAAAGAGCCATAGCAATAACAGAAACAGACCAATGTGTATAAATATGAGTATTTCTAACCAACTGTTCAATGTGCACCTCATCCACGGCGTTAAATTTTAAGCTCTTGTATTCCCGATAAATTTGATAGAGTCTCGCAAAAATGTTATCCTTTTTACTAGCTGTAACCGTACCGGACTTAAGTAAATGCCCGTCGGCAAACAAGGCCCAGCCAGTTGAAATACTGGCTGGATCTATAAATAATCTATGCCTTGGGGGCGTCTGCACTTGGGTCATCATTAGTTTTATTCTGTGGCTCCGGTAGTCCCCCGATGGAATCTTGTGCTTTTTTAAAAATGCTCTGTAGAATTTCATCCTCGGCAGACAAGTCAAATACCATTGCCGCTTGCAAGTCATCAGAAAAACTTGACACCGCTTGATGGTATTTTCTAATTGCTGTTTTGACCCCCTCAACATCCAAGTTTCCTTGGGGCTGAAGAGTAACCCCAAGCTGCAAGCGAAACCGCTTATCAGCTGGGGCCAATTCTAAAGCCTCTAAAACGGCCTTAGACGCCTCTTTGATTTTGTTTATCGTTGCTACATTGCTCATTTTCTACTCCTTCTATTTGTAGTTTATCAGATTCTAACAAAGAAGTCAAAAGTTTTATATCAACCTTTAACGGCACTGTTAGAGGATAAATTGTTTCTGCAATATGTTTAATTTCTTGCAGTTTTTCTGCTTCACCTTTAGGGAGCTGTATAACCACCGAATCGTGAACTTGAGTCACTACGGTAAACCCGCGACGGTGTAACTCTATCATCGCCCGTTTGGTTATACTAGCCCCTAAACTTTGAATTGGGAAATTATAGCCCTGTTTTACCGCATGTCTCCACTCTTTAGTATTTGCCGGTAAATTTTTGACGTCCGGTAGCCGCCTAATTCTCCCCGTTTCCGCTACCACAAGACCATTTGTTACCATAAAACGTAATTGTTTTTGTAAGTATTTTTTATACCCCCCGTAAAGATTGTAGAACCCATTAATAATATGTTGACACTCATCCACAGACTTATGTAATTCACTTGATAACCTATATGCAGAAGCGTCGTAGATCATCGCAAAATTTGTTTTCTTTCCAACCTGCCGATCAGCGCCAATAGCCTGGGCCGTAAGCTCGTGTAAATCCACGTTGTCATGATATGCTTGCATAAGTAGAGGGTCTTGGGATAAGTGGGCCGCTAACCGCAATTCAAGTTGGCTATAGTCAAAATAAACAAAAATGTCGTTATCTGTATCTGGGATAAAAAAACTCCGAACTGCGGATTCTCTAGGGAGATTCTGCATACTTGGGTTTCTAGAGGATAGCCGCCCCGTTACGGTACCGCCGCTACTGCCATCCCTGCCCCTACCGGCTTGCAAGTACTCGGCGAATATACGACCATCCTCTAGTTGTGCCACCAGACCCTTATCTTCTCCCGTATAAGTAGAGATTAGTTTCTGGTTTTTTTTAAGGATTTTAAAAAGGGTAAGCATTTTAAAGACGTCATCCCCCTCTTTAAGATTTTGCCTAAGATCTTCAAGACTACTTTCCGAAGTTGACGGCTTACCCGTTTTAGTTTTTTCCACAGCTTTTTTGGATATTCCGTATTGATCAAAGATAAGTAACGATATATGATCACTACTCTGCCAATTAAATTTTGTACCATGATTTTCGGACGACCGTTTAACACTTGCCATGCCTTTAATTGTTTTCCTTTTTGCAATCTCTTCTTCATACAAATCCTCCTCTATGTTAGTAATTTGAGTACCGCAAAGTGTGTATAGTTGCTCCATTAACCCACGATTTTGAACAAGTAATTCCTCTCTATAAGCCCGTAATTTTGCCTCGTCGGTTTTAATCCCACGTAGCTCCATATGTAATAATACACGCTCTACCGGTAACGTCTCTTTCATCAGGTACGTGAGGGGGGTGTTAACAAACCCCTTACCATACATTTTATTATCTATGTCTGTCATTTTATCGGCCATTGAGTAGAAGAGGTTTAGTGTGTTGATGCAGTCTTCCTTGCAATAGCTGGCGATAAGGTCGCGGTATGGTCTACTCGGATCTTTCAAATCGGCCTTGCAAAGATCGGCAACTGACCTGCCACCAATCAAACCTACGGCGTGATCTATTTCTCTCTTTGCAGCTAAATTTTCAGAATTGGTGAGATCTTTTAAACCGAGGCGTCGATTTTCGTCAACCAATTGCGCCATTAATTTTGTATCCCAGATCTGCGCTTTTATCTCAAAGCCTTGAGCAATAAGAAATTTAAGATCAAAGCGAAGATTATGCCCAACAACATGATTTTCGGGATTGGTTAAGTAAGTTTTAATCGCCGGATCATCAATCCCTAAATAATCCGAGCAAATTTTCGGATCTTTTTTGGTGCCAAGGTTAGTAGCAAACCCAATACCGTGTATGTGGTCTTTGCGCGGGTTTAGTCCCGTTGTTTCAATGTCTAGTGCGATAAGTTTCATTTTACAACCTCAAAAATAAAATTACGTAACTTAACCCGATCTTTTTTTACTGCTGTTAAATATCTATTTAATTCATTTTTATACAGGCCACAAAGTAATTCTGCTTGTCTTACAGACCTATATATTTTGTTTTGCGTTACCTCTTTTATTACTATTCTCTTTTTAGAGTAATTAAGTAAACCCAGTTTACTAGCATGTTGTGCATTTCCTTTTGGCGTAGTTAATTCTAAATTTTTTTCCGCATTATTATTTTTATTACCATCCAGATGATTTATTACCATAAATTGCGGTATTGGGCCATTAAAAGATTCCCAAATAAACCTATGCTTTCTAATATTTTTATGCCCCGGTAAACTCAAATACCAATAACCCTTTTCCTTTTTCAAGAAACCTTTTACTTCTTCTCCAGTTTTTTCATTCCAAACTTTACCATCTTCAGTTGCGTAGTAGTTTGTGTATATTGTATTTCCCCGTTTCATGTAGCCTCCCAATCCGGGTGCAATGATAGTACGTGGTCATAAGCTTCTTGTCCATGATGTTTGCGAACTGCTTCAAGATATACCTTAAAACCTTCTTCGCGGGTGTTAAACGCGCCTAAATATGTAACTTTAGACTTTACTGTTATTTGTGCTA
>Ga0194121_10010019_pt1 | contig 11597 bp, 12 predicted proteins | sample TA2MahCa50mmetaG_FD_148609 | JGI IMG/M metagenome (GOLD analysis project Ga0194121, IMG submission 148609) | Freshwater microbial communities from Lake Tanganyika, Tanzania - TA2015020 Mahale Deep Cast 50m | ecosystem: Environmental > Aquatic > Freshwater > Lake | place: Tanzania: Lake...
ACGTACGGCAAGATGAAGTTGTCGCCCATCGCTAAATCGCTGCGCGCCCTGATCCAAGCACCCATGGCGCCGACCGAGCAAGACGCCGCCGTGTAACGTCCACGCCTCCGACCCGCGCTCACCCCCTGGTCCCGTCCCCCGTCCGCATCGCGTGCCCGGCCTCTCCGCGCCCGCGTCGCGTCATCCCGTCACCCCGCGGCCCCGCGCCTGCCCCCCCCCGCCGGCCCAGCAACGCAACTGGCTCTGGCGCGGCTCACTTCTGATTGTCGATCTGCTGCAACACGGCATTGACGGCGGAGGGGAAGTCGGCGGCCGTGGCCTCGAAGATGCGCGTCACGCTCGGGTTCTGACGGTTGGGAACAATACAGGCGAAGCGGATGCCGCCGGCAACGCTATCGGCGCGGTGCCAGCTCACGCCGCGGGCGCGCAGCGGCGACAGAAAGAACTCGCTGGTCTGTTCCTGATTGGCGCCGGCGGTTTGCACGGCCGAATCGCGCGGCACGGAGACAACAACTGGTTGTGGCCGGCTGAGCGTGGCGCTGCCGGGTGGAGCGCCGCCCGCCAGCACGGCGTTTGCGGCCACGCCTCCGGGCGGGACGACCGCCGGCGGGGGCACAGCGGACGTCAAGGTGCCGGCCGTGGGTGTCTTGGACGGTGGACGTTCCGGTTCGCCGATCGAAAGTTGCTTCGAGCCGGGCAGCGTGGCCATCGCCAGCGCGGCGTTGCTGTTCGAACTGGCCGACGGAATAGGCGGCACGTTGGCGCTGGTCTTGGTCGGTCCTGATCCGGAGTCTTTTTTCGGCCCATACTCGCCGAAAAGCGGGTCGTGCTTCTTGTCCTTGCTTCCTTGCAGCACATTGCAACCCGTTGCCAGCCCTGCAACCAGGACGGCGGCAACAAGCGCCAGACGGCTCAAGGCACGGCGGCTTGCCGTGCGTATTCGCCTCTTTGCCTTCGTTGCCATCGCCTTGCGCATATTGACCCAGTTCTGGTGCGAGCTAGATTGAGGGTTTATCAGTATCCTGGTATCGGCGTCTCGACTTGAGAGGCTGGAGAAAATCCAAAAGATTCCATCATGGCCAAGGCATCCTTGCGAATCGCAGTCATCGGCGGCGACGGCATCGGACCGGAAGTTATCGACCAGGCCATCCGCGTGGCCGACCTGGCGAGCCAGCGCGACGGCAGCCGTCTCGAGTGGCATCGCCTCCCCTGGAGTTCCGCGCACTACAAGGAAACCGGCCGGATGGTTCCCGAGGGCGGCTGGGATCTGCTGCGGTCGCATGACGCAGTCTTGCTCGGAGCGGTGGGCCGGCCTGACGTGCCGGACACTATCACCGTTAACGGACTGCTCTTGCCGATGCGGCGGAAATTCGATCAGTACGTCAACTTGCGGCCGGCCTATCTCTACGACGGCGTGCAGTCGCCGCTGCGCGACAAGGCGCCGGGCAGCATTGATCTGCTGGTCTACCGCGAGAACACGGAAGGGGAGTACGCTCCCGTCGGCGGCCGCGTTTACGAGGGCATGGCCGGCGAGGTCGCCATTCAGACGGCGGTGTACACGCGGCGCGGCTGCGAGCGCATCATTCGCGCGGCCTTCCAGGCGGCACGCAAACGCCGCAAGAAACTCACCTCCATCACCAAGTCGAACGCACTGGTGCATGGCATGGTCCTCTGGGACGAGGTCTTCCAATCCGTCGCACGCGACTTCCCTGACATCGAGGCCGGTTCGCTACTGGTCGATGCCGCCGCCATGGATCTGGTGCGCAAGCCCGAGTCGTTTGACGTTCTCGTTGCCAGCAATCTGTTCGGCGACATCCTCACCGACCTGAGCGCCATGGTCACCGGCAGCGTTGGCCTGGCGGCGAGCGGCAACATTAACCCGGAGCGCGTCTTCCCCAGCATGTTCGAGCCGGTGCATGGCTCGGCGCCGGACATTGCCGGCAAGGGTATTGCCAACCCGCTGGCGGCCATCCTCTCCGCCGGCTTGATGGCCGAGCATCTCGGCCTGGAGAGGACGGCTGACGCCATTCGTCAGGCAGTGGCCAGCGTGCTCAAGGCTGGCAAACCGCGCACGCCCGATCTCGGCGGCAATGCCAGGACTGCGGAGATGACCGAAGCGGTGCTTGCTTGTCTCTGATCTGAGGCCGGTCGCAACGCTTGAAAACCGGGCGGAGAAGGAGAGCCTGCTCCGCCCGGCCCATGAAAAAGGCCTGACACGCGAGAGTCCAGCGTTAGCGATAGTAGCCGTCCGAGAAGTCGGTGGCCGGAATGTACTGGCCCGGGAACGAGACTGGGTGGAAGCTTGGAACGGATTCAGCCTGGCCCGTGCCTTCGATCATGGGCACCGGGGCGCCGCCGCCGAAGCCGGGGGCGAAGCCTGGGAATGGAGCGGGGCCGTACGGACCGTAGCCGGGGCCGCCGGGCATGAAGCCGGGATGCGGCGGCGGGGTCGGCGCCGGCGGTTGGCCGTTGCGGAAGAAGCCCCACAGGAGGTTGTTGCCGCCGGCCTGGTGCGACCAGTTCAGGCCGACGCCAAACTTGGCGTTCCGCCAGGCTTGCGCCGGCTCGCAGAACCACGCGGACAAGAGCAAGGCCAGTCCGGCCGTCAGAATCGATTTCTGCATGTTGTCACCTATTGGCAGTCGCCGGCCGCGGGCCGTTCCACAGAGGCCCTCGCTCGCCGGTCAATAGAACAATGCCTCATGACGAGGATTTCGACCAGAAATTCGTCCGACCAAGTGGAAGATTCTCCGAGAACGCACCTGCCCTGGGGAGAATCCTTACAAGAAAGATGCTTTTCGTTAAAGTCGCGCCCGCACTTTTCGCCCGCCTCGAGGACCACGACGCATGACCCCACTGCTCGAAGGATTCCCTGTTGTCGTGCAAGTTCCGGTGGTCTGGGGCGAGATGGATTCGTACCGCCACGTCAATAACGTCGTGTATTTCCGTTATTTCGAGAATGCCCGGCTGGAGTATTTTCGCCGGCTGGACTGGTTCGCCTTCGAGGAACAGACCGGCATCGGACCCATACTGGCGAGCACACAAGCACGATTCAAGCGGCCGCTGACTTATCCAGACACCGTTTCGATCGGCGCTCGCCTGCTATCCATTGAAGTCGATCGATTCACACTGGAACACAGAATCGTCAGCCACGCACAGCAGGCCATCGTCACCGAAGGTCACGGAGTGATCGTCATATTTCACTATCCCAGCGGACAAAAAGTCTCGCTGCCTGACGAACTCAGGAAGCGCATTGAAGCACTGGAAGGAAAATGAGCAGTGCTTGCAACACGTGCAAGCACCACACGGATCATCCGGCCGGCAACTCGGCCAACCCAACCGGCATGAGCCGCACAATGGTCACGGCACCAGCGATGGCCGTTGCGTCCGGGCAATCTTGTCCTGCATCACGTCGCTCCACATGAAGAAGTCGCGTGGGGCACGGACGAACGGATGCGCGACGAACTGCGGCCCCTGTTCCGGCGGCTTGGCCGGTGGAGCGTAGCCGGGGAACGGCAGCGAAACCGGCCGCGGCGCATAGCCCGGCACCGGTAGATTCATCGGTGCGGGCGCGAATCCTGGCGCTGGCAAGCCAGGCGCGAAACCCGGCGTGGGCAGATTCTGAGCAAATCCAGGCACGGGCAGATTTCGGCCGATGCCGGGAACGTAACCGGGCGCGAACCCGGGTGCAAAACCGGGCATTGGCAAGCCGTTCGGACCAATGCCGAGACCATCAAGGCCGGGCATGGTGAGTCCACCCATATCGACTGCCATGCCAGGTCCAGCGTTTGGCCAGCCGAATGGTTGACCCGGTCCGCCGAAGCCCGGTCCGAAGCCGCCAGGTCCACCAGGTCCGCCGCCGAAGCCGCCGAAACCAGCGCCGGGCCCCATTCCCGGTCCGCCCGCGAAGCCGCCCGGACCGGCGCCGCCGAAGCCTGGTCCGTACCCAGCAGGTCCGCCGCCGAAGCCGCCGAAGCCAGCGCTGGGGCCCATCCCTGGGACGCCGCCGAAGCCGCCACCATATCCCGGGCCGGCAAAGCCCGGTCCGTAACCTCCCGGCCAGGCACCGGGTCCACCACCGATACCTGGACCGCCGACGCCTGGCCAGTATCCCGGCATTCCGCCGAAGCCCGCGCCCCCTGGCCCCGCGCCCGGTCCCATTCCTGCGCCGCCCGGCCCAACTCCGGCATTGAACTGTGGTCCACCCGAACCACCCGCTCCGGGGAATCCCGGCTGTCTTTGTCCGTATCCAGGCGCGCAGCCCGGAACGCCAAACGGACAGTGATGGTAGCCGTATGGCTTGCCGCCGTCATGTCCGGACATCAGGAATTGCCCGGTCTTGCCCGGCAGGCTTCCGTTGAAAGGAGGAAAGCACGGGTACAAGTAATGGTTCGGTCCGTAGTGGAAGCAGCCGTTGGGACAGAAACCATAAGAGCCGGGATTGCAGGCGTCGGGGGCAGGCTGGATCGGGCATTTGCTGACCGGTGTCTTGAAGTACGCCGCGCAATGCCCCACCATGGCTGCCAGACACAACAGCGCCGCAGGCTGGCAATAGCGATTCCAGGCCGATTTCATGGCGAATCCTTTCAGGGGGAACTCCTGGCGCGATCTCAGCAACCGAATCTCGGCAAGCGGATCTCAGACGGAAAACTACGGGCAGCATGGGGCCACGCACGTGTAGGGATCGTAGCCGGGCTGGAGGTAGTGCATGCCGGGATTCACAACCACCGGGCTGTAAGTGATGATGCCCTGTCCGGTGCAACCCAGGCTCTGGTACTGGGGACAGGCGTGATTCTTGTAGTAGCTGACCCAGTCGATCTTGCTGAGATTCTTGTAGTAGTGCCCCGTCGAATCGTAGTAATCGTGCCAGAAGCGATTGAGGCGCTTTTCCTCCGGCGTGAAGCAGCGCCGGTTGTGTCGCGTATTGCTGATGGGCTTGGCGAAGATATCGCTGGTCAGTGCGGTGAAGAGCAGGCCGGCAACGGCCGCAAGAGAGAGAAGTTTCATGGCGACTCCTTTCGGGTAAGATGATCCTTGGTGACGGCGCAAGCCGCCTTCCGTGGCAAGGATAACCCACGATTGGACAGCCGGCGTCGCGGCAGCGCCAGGAACTTGCTTTTTCCACGTCGCCTGAGTAGGGAATTGCGGGCCTTGTGCTTCTTTTTTTTCCAGCCGCTCGATAGGCTTATAGCGAATGATCCAGGTGCATCGTCTAAGCAAGCGCTTTTACCTGCCCGGCGGCGATAGCCTGCTAGCCGTTGATGACCTTTCCTTCGAGGTCTCGGCCGGCGAGGTTTATGGCCTGCTCGGGCCCAACGGCGCCGGCAAGACCACCACGCTGCGCATGATCCTCGGCCTGCTCACACCCACCAGCGGCCAGGCTGCCATCGCCGGCTTCGCCTCCAGCGACTCCCCGGACGAAGTCAAGCGCCGCGTCGGCTGGGTGCCCGCCAATGCCGGGCTCTACCAGACCTTGTCGGTCGGGGAGTTCTTGCTGTTCTTTGCCGATCTCTACGGCACATCGCGACAGGAGGCCAAGGCAGAATTAAAACACCTCGCCAACTTGCTTCGCTTCGATGATTTCCTGCATCAACGCTGCAATACACTGAGCACCGGCCAGCGACAGCGCGTCAACCTGGCGCGGGCTCTCATCCATCGCCCGCCTGTCATGCTTCTCGATGAGCCGACACTCGGCCTCGATGTCATTAGCAGCCAGGTCGTGCGGGAGTACATCCAGCATCTGCGCGACCAGGGCAAGGCAGTCATCCTCACGACGCATCATCTCGACGAGGCGGAACGGATTTGCGGGCGCTTCGGATTGCTGCACCGCGGCCGATTGGTCATCGAGGGCACATTGACGCAGCTTCGCGAAAGCACCGGCTGTCCCACGCTCGTGGAAATGTTCTTGAAGCTTTCCGAGGTCGGTCCCGCGCTGCGCAATGACCTGGCGCATGCCGGTGTCGCCAGTGTCGAGACAGCCATTCAAGCCGCGGGCTGTCAATCCAGCCGGTCGAAACGAGGGGACTGACCTTGGATCCGCTGCCATCCAGGTTCGTGCCGATTAGTGTGACGCAGCCGCGCCGTTGGCCAACCCATGTCGCACGTCTCAGCCGCCTGGTCCGCAAGGAACTCTCCGAGATTCTTCGCGACCGTCGCACGATCCTCACGCTGGTGCTGATGCCGGTGCTGATCTACCCGCTCCTGGCCATCGCCTTTCAACAGCATTTTCTGGCGAGCACGCTCGCACTGCGCAAGCAACCCGCCTACGTCATCGGCCTTCCCTCCGAGCAAGAGTCGTTGATTTTTCAGTCACAGCTCGAACTTGGCGACAACGTCTATCGACAGCGCAATCCCGACAAGCCCAAGCAGGCGCTGACTATCGAGCCGGTCCTGTCGACAGACATCGAGCGGGATGTGAAGGATGGACGGATCCACCTCGGGTTGCGCGGCTTGCCGCGCCGCGGCAAGGTTGGCCAGGACGAGGTCGTTGTCTTCGAGGCCGTCTACAAGGAGAGCCTGGGTGCCGCCCAGGAGGTTTTGGAACACATCGAAAGACGGCTGGCCATGGCGAATGAGTTCTTCCTTCGATCTCGGCTGAACGTTCCCGGCCGGCCTCCGGTGCGGCTCTTCCGCCTGCGCTTGGTCCCAAAGACCTACGAAGCGCCGCAGCGTGTGTCGCTCGGCGCCTTGATTCCTTTGATCCTGATCCTGATGACGATCACCGGCGCCGTGTATCCCGCCATCGACCTGACGGCCGGCGAGCGCGAGCGCGGCACCATGGAGATCCTGGTTGCCGCCCCGGTGCCGCGCCTCGGCCTGCTGTTTGGCAAGTACGTCACGGTCTTCACCGTTGCCGTCATCACCGCCCTGGTCAATCTGCTGACCATGCTCGTGACGCTGATCTCCAGCGGCATGGGCGCGCTGGTCTTCGCGGCGGGCGACATCTCGTTCCTCGTCATCATCGAGATCCTCGGACTGTTGCTGTTGTTCGCTGCCTTCTTCTCGGCGGCGCTGCTGGCCATCACCAGCGCGGCCCGTAGCTTCAAGGAGGCCCAGGCCTACATCATTCCCCTCATGCTGTTGTCGTTGACGCCCGGCGTCATGGGCATGTTGCCTGGACTCAAGCTGGAGGGATCGGTCCGGGTCATCCCGCTACTGAACATCGTGCTGCTGGCGCGGGATCTGTTCGAGGGGCAAGCGACCGCAGCGGCCGCCAGCGTCGTCGTGGTTTCGACCTTGCTGTACTCGATCGCAATCCTGGCTGTGGCGGCGCGCATCTTCGGCGCCGAATCTGTGCTGTTCAGCGAGCAGCGCAGCTGGTCCGATCTCTGGCGCCGCCCGCCGGAGCCGTCGGCGAATTCCACTCTTGCCAACGCCTTGCTCTGTCTTGCGCTGGTCTTTCCCACCTTCTTCGTATTGCAGGGATCGCTGATCCGCGAAATGTCGATCCTGGGCCGACTGCTGGCCATGCCGCTCGGCAGCGCTCTTCTTTTCGGATTGTTCCCGATCATCTTCGCCTGGTGGAACCGCGTTACATGGCGATCGGGCTTTCAACTCCGCCGCCCGGGCATCGGCGGAGCCTGTGGCGGCGTGCTGCTTGGGCTGTCCCTTTGGACGCTGGTCTTGCAGGGCCTGGCCCTGTGGACACTCTTCGTGATTCCAAAGCACGGCACGCCGCTGCCGGAAGAACATGCCCAGTTGCTTCAGGCCTTCAGGGACGCCCGCAATCAGCACTTGCCAATATTGCTGCTGGCCGTCGTGTTTCAGGCGATCGCGGAGGAGTGGTTTTTCCGCGGCTATCTGTTCGCGGCGCTGCGCTCCAACAGCGGGCCCTGGCTCACCATCGGCGGCTCGGCGCTGCTCTTTGGCTTTTTCCATCTCGTCTCGGCCGGCGGCCTCGCTTTCCTGTCGAGCACCATCCTGGGCGCGATACTGGGCTGGATCGCCTGGCGGACCAGCAGCGTCGTGCCGGGCATGTTCCTGCACGCCATCCATAACGTCATCCTCGGCGGCGTCCTCACGGGAGTGAATACTGGCGTTCAGGATCTGCTGCCTTGGACCTGGGTCGCACTCGGGGCCGTTGTCGTCGCCGCCGGCATCGCACTCGTTCAGCTGGGGAGCACACCGCGCAGCGCTGAAGCAGAGCTACACCCAGAATGATTCCGTCACGCATCTCAGGCACGGTCCCGAGAGTGCATTCTGCAATTTCGTACTCTTGGCCAGCGTTCAAAAACGGATACCGGAAAAAATAGCGATATGCGATTGCGTGCCTTGCCGGAGGAGCCTATACTGAAACCGCTATCCGCCGATGGAAGCATCCAGGAGTTGACAGGCGGAGGGCGCTTGACTTCACCTTGCAGGAGTCGAAATGGCACATCAGGAGCATCCGGGGAAGCATTCAGACGAAGAAGCGCATGCCGCCGCGGTCGCAGGCAGCGCGCTGGCTCGCCCACAAGAGCAAAACCAGCTGGACTTCGAAATCGAGTTTTACGGCGGCATCCTTGAGCGGCATCCCGGCTTTGTGGATGTTCTCCGCGTTCAAGGGAACAACCTCACTCTCAAGGGCCGCTATGCCGACGGCATGCAGATCGATAAGCGGCTTGTGAGCCTGCGGCCGCAGGATCCGCTGGCCCATTACAATCTCGCCTGTAGCTACGCCCTGCTCAAGAGGCCGGAGCAAGCTCTCAAGACGCTGCGCCGTGCCGTCGAACTGGGCTACCGCGATTTCCGCTACATGCGTGAGGACCGCGACCTCGACTCGATTCGCCACGACCCGCGCTTTCGGCAGCTGCTCCGCGAATTCGAGAAGGCGTGAGCGTCTTTACCGTAAGCGACCGGCTTGCGGCCTAAATGAACCGGCAACAGGCGCGACGCCATTGCATGGGCCGACAGGTCGGCAGCTTGTCGCCACGATCATTCCATGTCAAATCCTATTTCCGGCGACGGCTCGCTGTTCACGGACCCTTCGGCCAATCGTGCCCGTGAGCATTTTGCACACAAGCCGCGAGCGCTCACTGACAAGCTGATGACCGTGGCCGATGCCGTGGCTCGCCTTGTGCAGGACGGCGACTACGTTGCCGTGGGCGGCTTCGGCGCCGACCGTATCCCGACAGCGCCGCTCCACGAGATCCTTCGCCAATGCAAGCAAGGGCTGGGCATGGCCGGCCACACATCAACGCACGATTTCCAGCTCCTTTGCGCCGGCAACCTCACCGGCCGCGGACAGACGCTGCGCCGCGTGGACATTGCTTACATCATTGGCTTGGAGGCACGCGGCCTGTCGCCCCATGCCCGCCGCGTCATCGAATCCGGTGAGGTCGAGTTTACCGAATGGACCAACTATTCCTTGGCCGTTCGCCTCAAGGCCGCCGCGATGGGCCTGCCGTTCCTGCCTTGCCGCTCGATGCTTGGTACGGATACCTTCTCGAAAAGCGCTGCCCGCGCCATCGATTGCCCCTTTACTGGCGAACGGCTCGCTGTCGTACCGGCCTTGTATCCGGATGTCGGCATCATTCACGTTCACGAATCGGACCGCTTCGGCAACTGCCGCGTGCGCGGCACCACCGTCGCCGACTGGGAGTTGTCCCGCGCCGCCAGGAAGCTCATCGTTACCTGCGAGCGACTCATTTCCGATGATGAGATTCGCCAGGACCCGTCGCGGACCTTCATTCCCTTTTACTGCGTGGACGCCGTCTGCGAGGTTCCCTTCGGCAGCTATCCGGGCAACATGCCCTACGAGTACTTCTCCGATGAAGATCACCTGGCACGCTGGCTCGCCGTCGAGCGCGACCCGGCGGAGCACAAGGCCTTTCTCGACAAGTTCATTCATGGCGTCCGCGACTTCTCAGAATACTTGCAACAATGCGGCGGCATGACGCGGCTTCAGGAGCTGCGCCGACAAGAGCTGTTGCTATGACACGCGCCAGCGCCGACCCGGCAGCCAGGCGAGTCTCCGTTGATTTCCGGCGTCCAGTCAGCTGAACATCTGAAACCGTCCCGTTGCCTCGAAGGCGTTCCGATGGTGAACAATCTCCGGCGCGCGTTGCCCGGCCGGCCAGCGGACGGCAAGCACATCGAATCGGGCCGCGTGCTCGAGCAGCTTCTTTCTCTGCAGGAAGTGCAAGGCCAGACGCGTGAGCCGGCGCTGCTTCGCGTCATCGACCGAGGCGGCGGCCCGCGTCACCTCGCCCTCTGCCGTCGAACGTACCTCGACAAAGACGAGGCATCGGCCGTCAAGAGCGATCAAGTCCAGCTCACCGATCGGACAGCAGTAATTGCGGACCAGCACGCGGTAGCCGAGCTTCTTGAGAAACCTCGCCGCAGCACGTTCCGAGCGCGTGCCGAACCAGCGCCGCCACCACGGACGGGAGGGGCTGGCCGGTGTATCCTCTCCTACCCTTTCAGCCTCGTTCCCCACGATTTTCCCCAGGATAAGCCGGGAGGTCTGTCATTGCTAGCTGCAATACCAAGCAGCATGCCTGCGATAATGCTACAGATTTGTGATCGGAAAACAGAAAAGGACTCCCGGTTCTCTCCGCAAGTCCCAAGATTGGCGGGGACGGCGAAATCGCCCCTGACGTGGCTCGCGTCATTGATCTTTGGGCGCATCATGATCGATCAGCGCGTCTGCTTCTTGTCGCTTGCCAGGTCGCGGAGCAAGCCAATAGCCGCCTCGACCAGCATTTCTCCGGAGCCTGGCTGCGTTGCAGAATTGGTGACCTCGTAGCTGCCACCGGCGTAAGCTGCGCGCGTTGGGATGTACATTGTCTCGACACAGTTCGACAGTTCGATGACAAGAGTCGTGCGAAACGGCGAGGCTTGCTTGATCGACAATCCGAGTTCGACGAAGACCTCGCCCGGCAGACAGACGATGCCGACATCATTGCCCAAGGCGATGGCCTGGACCTCGACCGGAAGATGTTCACCGATGCCGGCCCAGGTATGCGTCAAGCCCCAGTTGATGAAGTCGACTGGCTTTCCTTGCGGCTTCTTGTTTCGGACCTGGTCCAGCACGACTGCCTTGTAGGCATTGACCAGGTCGAAGAAGTCGGTTTTCTTTCCTTCCCGGGCATCGAGGAGCATCGGCCGTGCTCGTGCGACTTGTTCGGTGCTGACCTTCTGCAACGGCAAACGCACCGTCGTATGCCGGATGCGAAGCCGCGGATTCTGGATGGGGCGTAGCTGATCGAGGTTTTTCTCAATGGTCCTGGCCAGGGAACCGCCGATGAAATCTGTCTTGTTGCGCTCCTTGCTCGCGGGATCGACATGGTTGATGTCCCCGCAACAGCCGGTGGCGAAGATCGATACCACATCGCCGCCCAGCGACCGGCGAATGCCCTGTTCGATGAAATAAGGATAATCGGCGCTCCAGAGCGTGCCGCCTACTGTGTCCAGGTGCAGGGCAAAATTGCTGAGCAGGCCCAGTGGTTGCTTGCCATCGACGGATTGCACCAAGAGCATGGCAATGTCGGGATCGACTGGCCCGCAGGGCGAAATCGTCAAATTCTCTCCAGCTTGGCTGCGCCGGCCAGCGTTTCTGCGAGAAAATCTGCATTTAGGGCGGCGGCTTTGCGCTTGCGGGCGATGCTGTCTTTGCG
>Ga0194121_10010021_pt1 | contig 11597 bp, 8 predicted proteins | sample TA2MahCa50mmetaG_FD_148609 | JGI IMG/M metagenome (GOLD analysis project Ga0194121, IMG submission 148609) | Freshwater microbial communities from Lake Tanganyika, Tanzania - TA2015020 Mahale Deep Cast 50m | ecosystem: Environmental > Aquatic > Freshwater > Lake | place: Tanzania: Lake...
ACATAAAGAGCGATTGCGGGATTGTCTGGAGTCCGCACTGAGGTTTTACAGGGCATCGTTGTCATCGCATCCCGAATCGGTGTCGTATCTCCAGAAGCGCGGCATTCCGGAAGAACAGATCGAGGCCTTCGAGCTTGGCTTTGCACCGAATTCCTTCTCGGATACCTACCAGCATCTTCTGAAGGAGGGGTTCAGCAGAGGGGAGATTGTCGATGCGAGTCTCGGCATCCAGAAGGAATTATCCGAAGGCAAGATCTACGATCGCTTCCGTAACCGCATCATGTTTCCGATTCGCGATGCCCATGGTGACCTCGTCGGATTCGGCGGCCGGACCATCGGTGACGATGATGCAAAGTACATCAACTCCGGCGAAACCGAGCTGTACAGCAAGTCCGCAGTGCTCTTTGGATTGCACCTTGCGAAGGAGGCGGTGCGCGAGACAAAGAGAATTATTCTCGTTGAAGGATATTTCGATGTGCTGGCCTGTCACCGTGTCGGCGTGAAGAACGCCGTTGCTGTCAGCGGAACGGCATTGACGGAGAGCCATGTGAAAATGCTCAAGCGTATCGCGGAGTCGGTCGTTCTCTGTCTGGATCAGGACCGTGCAGGCAAGGATGCTGCAGAGCGCGCATTCTATCTCTGCGCACCGGAGGGACTCTCCATCCGCGCTGTTGAAATTGCCGGTAAAGATCCGGATGAAGCGGCGGCTGCGAACCCCGCCACCCTTGCATCCGCACTGCAGTCGGGTGGTGTTCCGTATCTGGATTTGATTGTCAGTCGTTTGTCTGCATCGGACAGATCAACGGCTGACGGTAAGCGCGAGGTTGCGGCGGTACTCTTCCCCCTGATCAAAGCACTTCCTTCTGCAGTCGAACGGGAGCACTACATCGGAAAAGCTGCCGCGCTTCTCTCCACGACCCCCGTAGCGGTCGAAGAGGACATGCAGAGGATCCATGCTGCTCCAAAGCTTCAGCAGGAACTTCCTCAGGAGGGACGTGATCTGCAGAGCGGGTTTGCTCCGGCAGAAGTCGCGCTAGGCATGCTGTGTCTCTTTCCGACGCTGCGTATTCTCATCAGTGAGCTGATCGAACCTGAGGGGCTGTTTCTCCGCGAGCTGTACCATGCCATACGGAAGCTCGACGGTACGGAGGAAGTCTCCGTGGAGTCCCTGCGGATGCCGCCGGAATGTGTGGAGCGCGCAGCTGTGTTGCTTCTGTTCTGTGAGCACCATGGATTTGCCGAGTGGAGCGAGACGCTTGCTGCACGCGAAATCCGCAAGAACTGTGCGCATGCCAATCGCGAATTTCTCCGCAAAAAGCAGCGTGAAATCGCAGAAAAGCTCGGTCGTGCCCGCAGCGAAGGCAAGACGGCCGAGGAGGAGAAACTTTCCACCGAATACCAGGAAGTTCTGAAACTGGCGAAAATGGCTGTCCGGTAGGTGACTTTTCCCTTGGCGACCCCGTAGATTTCCCTATACTGCCTCGCATGGCGTCCCATCCGCGGAAATTCATAGCTCAGCCGACCGACGATGACCTCAAGCATTTGCCTGAGTCGGTCAAGCATTTGATCAAGAAGGGCAGAGAGCAGCGGTACGTCACGCATCAGGAAATCATGGCGGTTGTTCCGAATGCCGAGGAAAACGTGGAATTGCTCGATGAGGTCTACACGCTGCTTGTGGAACTCGGTATCCAGGTCATCGATGTGAAGGATGCGCTCATCTGGGAGAAGAAGCACAAGGCAGGCCTGGCAATGCCGGAGCCAACGCAGGATCTTACGGAAATTGCCGCTGCTGAGGAAGATGACGATGACACCGACATGGATCTGGACGACGATGACGAGTCCGATGCGCAGGTGGAAAAGATTGACGATGAAAATGATCTCATGGAGGTCGTTGCGACTGCGGGTATCGCCATGAGCAAGGACAAGGATCAGTCCGAGGCAGATAAGGGTCGCCGGAAGCGCGAGCGTGAAGTAGACCTTCTCGAAATCAGCAATGACTCTGTCCGTATGTACCTCAGTGAGATCGGACGTGTGCCCCTCATTGATGCGAAGAAGGAGGTCGAGCTCGCACGGCGCATCCGCAAAGGCGATGCCGGCGCCAAGCAGCAGCTTGCCGAGGCGAACCTTCGTCTCGTTGTTTCCATTGCCAAGAAGTACATCGGTCGTGGCCTTTCTTTCCTCGATCTCATCCAGGAAGGAAACATTGGTCTCTTCCGCGCTGTGGAGAAATTCGATCCGGAGCGTGGTTTCAAGTTCTCCACCTATGCCACGTGGTGGATTCGTCAGGCGATCACCCGTGCGATCGCCGACCAGGCACGCACCATCCGTATTCCGGTCCATATGGTCGAGACCATCAATAAACTGACGCACACGCAGCGCCGTCTGGTGCAGGAGCTTGGGCGTGAGCCGACCGTTGAGGAGCTTTCCGTGGAGATGGAGATGGACATCAAGAAAGTACGTCACATTCAGAAAATCAGTCAGGATATTATTTCACTGGAGTCACCTGTCGGTTCCGAAGAGGACAGCAAATTAGGGGACTTCATCGAAGACGAAGAGGCGATCAACCCCTTCGAGGCGACAAACAGGCAACTTCGCAAGGAAAATGTCCACGCCATGCTGGAATTCCTTACGCCGAGGGAGCGCAAGATCATCGAAATGCGTTTCGGTCTCAAGGACGGTATCGGTCACACCTTGGAGGAGGTCGGCAAAGAATTTGGAGTGACACGTGAACGCATCCGTCAGATCGAAGCTAAGGTGCTGCAGAAGATGCGCGATCACCCGCGATCCATGACCATTCGTGAGCACGGTGGTTCTCCCAAGCGCGTCGGGTTTGCTCCTGCCGGAAAGTATCCGTCAGATGCTTCGAGATCCGGAGCATCATATGTCGATTTCATGCGTATGCTTGAGGAGGATATCGAAGAGGAGGATCTGGACATTCAGAAACCTGCTGCATAAAAAAACGCCCCGCGCGAGCAGGGCGTTGTGTGTCTTGGGTTAAGCCTTCTTGCAGCAAGTTGTCAGTTTGTACACAGCGGAGAGGCCGACGAGGATGTAGACGACCCACTCGACCTGCGGCCATGCACCGAGGAGCATGTTGACGAGGTTGAGGTTCATGTTGAGGAAACCTCCGAGACCGACGAGGCCCCAGTTCAGGGCTCCGATGAGCACGAGCCAGTGAGCGAGCATGCCTGTGGTGGAACAACCGGAACAGTTCATGGAAGAAAAGGGGAAAGGGGTACGGATGCCTTGGGCATTTCTCTGAGTGTACCACCCGGAGTGCCTCAACTGTTCTTGCATGAATATCACTTTTGAATTCTCTTATACTTTAAGCATCCCGCTCGACAGCGGTATTTGCTACTATCCCACTATGCCGAAAGCCGCGATTCCCGATAAACCAACCGTCAGCAGAGGCAAACGTGCAGACGTGCAGCCCGATGCTTTCGATGCGGCGTACCGTACGCTCAATGTTGAGCAGAAGTTTGCGGTGGATACGATCGAGGGTCCCGTCATGGTGGTTGCAGGCCCTGGCACGGGCAAGACACAGGTTCTCGCGACGCGCGTTGCCCATATTCTGAAGAAGACGCATGCAAGACCAGCGAATATTCTCTGTCTTACGTTTTCCAATGCGGGAGCAACGGCGATGCGCGAACGTCTTCGCCAGCTCATCGGAGGGGATGCGTATGGCGTGACGGTGAATACTGTCCATGGTTTTTGCGATGGCATCATCCGACGAAACGCATCGGCGTTCTCCGAGTGGTCTTCGAGGAAGCCACTCAGCGATCTGGAACGGTACAAGAAGCTCCAGAAGATCATCGATAGCATCAGTGGGAGCGCACTGATCAATGCGAAGAATCCCTACGATCGAATTCCCGCGATTATCCAGCGTATCAGCGACTGCAAGCGTGAAGGAAAATCCCTGCAGGATTTGCATGCCGTTGCACTCGAGTATACGTCCCGTATGGAGGGCAAGAGCAAGGCAGGCACGAAGGCAGATGCGAAGAACAGACTTGCAGCGCGAAAATTCAGAGAATTCGTCGACGTATTCTCCAGGTATCAGGATGCCCTTCTCGAAAGCGATACGTACGACTACGACGATATGATCCTGACGGTGCTCGACACCTTTGAACGGGAAGAATGGCTTCTGTTAGGGCTTCAGGAGCGGTACCAGTACATTCTTGTTGATGAGGCACAGGATCTCAATGGTGCGCAGTGGAGGATCATCGAGCGTCTGACGACCTACGATGCCGTTCCACATGACCCGAATTTCTTCCTCGTCGGTGATGATGATCAGTCTATTTATCGTTTTCAGGGCGCGAACCTTGAACATATGCTGAGGTTCCGTGATCGATTCCCTGCAGCGCCCGTCATCGTTCTCACCGAGAATTACCGTTCGACACAGCCGATACTGGATGCCGCCGGCAGGCTGATCAGGCAGAATGAAGAGCGGCTCATTCACCGTATCCCGGGACTCACAAAAGACCTGAAGGCACACACTCGGGAGAAGGGGATAGCACCTGCACTTCTCAGGCCCCCGTCAGATACTGCAGAGTTATGGTTGATCGCGGACCTCTGTGAGGAACGGATTGCTGATGGCATATCCCCGGAGGAGATTGCCGTCCTCGTCCAGACCAATGGTGAACTTCGTCCCATCTACGATGTTCTCCGTGCGCGAAATATTCCCGTCATTATGCAAGGAAAAGCGGATCTGCTCTTCCATCCTCTCGTCCGCCAGGCACTCACGATTCTCCGGAGTCTCGTGACGGCGAGTGAGCACACATTCCTCCATGCACTCGCTTGCGCGTGCTTCGGGTGTCATCCTGCAGATATTGCACGCACGATCGCCGCAGCACGCGAACAGAAGAAGAGTGCGAGGGAATTTTTGTTGGGCATTGAATCCCTTTCCTTACCGCTGAGTGATCAAGGCACTTTGCTGAAGGCGCGGGATACGCTTCTCGATCTTCACCAGAAGGTGGAGTCGCGCAGCGTTCTCGAAACTGTGGAACATGCTCTCCGTGCATCCGGTTTGATCCCGCTTGCGGCCGTTGCTGACCCTCTGGATCTTGCAGCGGTTGAAGCGTTCTTCCACTACGTAAAGCAGCACTGCCTCGAGCAACCCGGCCTTACGCTGCATGCATTCCTTCGCGATCTTGAATGGTATGCGGACGAACATTTTGCACAGCTGCGCCTCACGTATGCAGTGCCGCATCTTGTGACATCCGGTGTGCAGCTCCTCACGGCACATCAGAGTAAGGGCCTTGAGTATCACACCGTCATACTCTCACAGTTCCGTGAGAAGCACTGGGATGAGAGGATTACAAAGAGCGGTCTTTCCCTTCCCGAAGACCTGCTGTTTGGCTGGGAGCCGGAGCAGAAGCGTTTTGAGAAGCATCAGGATGAACGGCGCGTTGCCTACGTTGCCATGACACGCGCGAAGCGCGAGTTGCTCATGCTCTGTCCGAAGGAATTCGTCGTCGGGGAGAGAGCCCGGCCCGTCGCACCATCGGCGTTCTTTGCCGAGGCCGGCCCGTTGCCGGAATCCGAGGCCACTCTCCGTGATTTGGAACGTGCTTCGATTCTCGTGCTTCAGCCTGAACGTTCTCTCGATGCTGAAATGAAAGCGTACCTTACCGACCGTCTGAAGACGTTTGCTCTTTCGCCGAGTTCCCTTGCGACATTTCTCGAGGATCCCGTCCTTTTCATGCGCATTCATCTTCTGCACCTCCCTGAAGAGCGCAAAGAGAAGGATCTCCTGACCATGGCCTACGGAAGTGCCGTACACTGGGCTCTGCGCGAATGGGCTGTTGCCGTTCGCAGGCAGTCACCCGTCAGTGTCGAGAAATTTCTGCAGGACTTTGAATCGCATCTGACCGAGAGAAACGTTCTCACGAAGAAGCAGTATGCCGATCTCATCGGAATCGCGAAGGATGCACTGCCTGCATATTTTTCTGAGTGTCTGGAGGGAAGAACGCCGGTCATTCACACCGTCGAACAGGATTACCGCGCGGTCCTTGCCGATCCGTCCGATCCCCGGGGTCCCGGGATTCCTCTGAAAGGAAAAATTGACCGCATCGATCTCGCTTCAAAGGATTCCGGCAGCGCCATCGTCATCGACTTTAAGACCGGAGCGCCTAAATCTCCTTCCGAGATACGCGGTGGACTGGAACAGGGCTGCGTTTCACGTGAGAGCAGGAAGGGCGATAATTTTCGTCAATTGGTCTTCTACGCGTTGCTTCTGGAACAGGCGGAACCCCTGTTACGGCCGGAGAACTTCATACTTGAATTCACTGGAGAACGTGAAGCAGATCCCATTTCTCGACCGTTTACTCTCAACGAGGAAGAGAAGGAAAGTCTGCGCACGCTCATTCGGCAAGTTTGGAGGAAGATCATTGCACTCGACTTCACCCCGCTCTAGTATCGTGCGCCGTTATGACGGAGCGACCTCCTTCAGTGAGTCTTGATGGCAGACAGCGATTGGTTCAGGGGAGTTTTCTCCACCTTTCCTCCGAACTCGATGGGATTTCTCAATTTCGCGTGGCAGAAGATAATTCTCTTCGCTGCGCGAAGCATATTTGTGATTCACAGGCGGAAAGGGATAAGAAATATATTGTCGGCCTGAAAACAAAACTTACGACCATTGCCGATGATGTTCCGAGTATGTCGACGCAGAGAGGCGATGTTTATTGGTCTGAATCAGATCGCCTGCTCGACGAAGAGCTTCTTCGAGAATCACATACAGATGACCTGTTGCGGTGGCGATCGGAATATCGAGCGAACCGCGACAGCATAGCGAATATTGTTCCTGATCACTGTGAGATTACGACCCCTGAAGAAGAGGTATGCAGACAAGCGCAGGATCTCTTGTGCACGCACTTAAGTGATCTCTCACACGATGATGAATATCAGAGGGCCGAACTGATTCTGGATCAGATTCAAAAACGCCGAATGGCGCTCCTTGCCCAGTTCGCCATGAGTCCTCTGCAAAGTGTCAGGGCAGTGACCATGCTCACATGCTTTGGCATCGTAGCTCTACTCAATGCAATCATGGTTTCGGTGGAGTTGGGGCATTTCGCCTTCGAATATGCCATCAATACTCCTGATATCCTCAAGCAAAAAAGAAGACTGAATGTCATTCAAGCGCGATGCAGAACGTTACTTGCGGAGGTGCAGGCAATGCGAAACGGCACGGAATTTATGGAGAAATTGCCAATGTATACTCACTACACTCAGGATTAAGGAATTATCAGATGTTTCCGCAGGAGTCGCACGGCTTTTCCCCTGTGACTCACAGTGTTTTTTTCATCAATACTCATCGCGGAGTAGACGAGGTCAAACCCCTCGGGGCGAAAGCATGCGGAGATCGGAAGTCCAGGGAGGTAGGAGGCCTCCAGACCTTTCGTGATCGTTCCGTCACAGACTCCTTCGAAGATGTGTTCCCGTTGACGATCATCGATGAATGCGATGGTGCAGATGAATTTCGCCTTGCGGTTTTCCTCCCGTTCCATGCGCTGGAGGAAATACGCTATCCATTCTTCATCGGTTGCTCCTGCACCTGCACCCCAGCGTCGCGTATGGATGCCAAGCTCGTTCTTCAGAGCGTCGACGACGATTCCTGAATCATCGGCGATCGTCGGAAGTCCTGCGGCGCGGTGGAAATGGCGCGCTTTGAGAAGCGCATTCTCCGCAAACGTACTTCCAGTTTCCTCCGGATCATCGATCTCCGCAGCAATGTCATCGGGTAGGATGAAATCCAACGGGATACCGCTCAGTGCCTCACGGATTTCCACAGCCTTGCCGGGGTTTCTGCTTCCGATGAGAAGCTGCATGAATGCACTATACCAAGCTCAATTTCCGACGCTACTCTCCGTGTACACCTTTCTCGGCTTCGCACCGTCAGCGGGACCGACCAGGCCTTTGTCCTCCATGATGTCGAGTAGTCTGGCAGCGCGTGCATAGCCGACTTTCAGCTGCCGCTGGAGCAAGCTGGCCGATGCCTTCCCTGTCTCCTGTACCACGCGCACCGCTTCGAAGAACATGTCGTCTCCTCCGTTATCGTCACTGTCGAGGTTAATCCGCTCGGTCGTTGCCGTTGCAACCCCATTCTCCTCGCGCTCATCGTCACCCATATCAATCTGTTCGGTGATCTTACCGCCTCCGGCGATCTTCACGGCATTGATCACGCGTTCGATTTCTTTCGTCGAGATGAAAATTCCCTGAATACGAACGGCGCTCGGTGTCGTTGCAGTCTTATACAACATGTCGCCGCGACCGAGGAGGTCTTCGGAGCCGATTTCGTCGAGAATCGTCCGAGAGTCAACCGCGCTGACGGTACGGAAGGAGATACGCGTTGGAATGTTCGCTTTGATGAGACCGGTGATGATGTCGACGCTCGGTCGCTGTGTCGCGATGATCAGGTGCATGCCAGTTGCGCGTGCCATTTGTGAGATGCGGGCTATCATCGTTTCCGTGTCTCTCCGGTACTGACGCATCATCAAGTCGGCAAGTTCGTCGATCACAATGATCACACGCGGGAGTACATTCTCCTCTTCCGTCTGTTTTTCGTTGTACTCGTCGATGTTCTTTGACCCCGTTTCAGAGAATCGATGAAGACGTCTGCCCATTTCTGCCACAGCCCAGCGCAAGGCCTGCAGGGCGCGTTCGGCCTCAGTGATCACGGGAGTGAGCAGATGGGGAATACCGTCGTAGGGAGTCAGCTCGACGCGCTTCGGATCGATCATGATGAACTTCAGTTCGTGAGGAGCATTCTGGTACAGAAGCGAGGTGAGGAATACGTTCATACAGACGGATTTTCCGCTGCCTGTGGCGCCGGCGATGAGCAGGTGCGGCATATCATTCAGGTGTGCGATCATGGCGTCACCGGAAACGTCGCGGCCCAGCGGCAGCGTGAGCGGAGATCCGCTGTCCGTGAATTCGGGGCTCTCCAGAATTTCCCGAAGGTGCACTGTCGTGCGCTCTGCGTTCGGCATTTCGACGCCCACGAGAGATTTGCCCGGAATGGGCGCCTGTATGCGAAGACTCGGTGCAGCCAGCGCAAGTGCCAGGTCGTCTTTCAGGCTACCGATTCTGCTCAGCTTAACGCCCTCAGAGGGTTTCAATGTGAATTGGGTGACGGTAGGACCCGGGTGGGCATCACGCATCGTGACGTCCACGTCGAATTCACGCAGCTTTTCCTCGATCAGTTTTGCCTGTCGCTTCAGATCCTCGTCATTGACCTTCAGCTCACTATGCGAGGAATCCAGCAAATCGAAGGACGGAAATGTCCATTCCTCGAACCGTGTGTCCTTCATCTGCAGGATGTCCTTCACCTTGTTGCCGAGAACCGCTTTCGTGCGCTTCTTGATCGTCTGCTTGGCGAAAATCGGACGGACAATGTTGAGTTCGGGCGCTTCTCTGTCCTGTTCGACCAGGTCGTCTGCGTCTTCTTCCTCCCAGACGTCTTCGTCATCTTCCTCGACCACTTCAGTGACTGCCTGTGCGTTCCTCACCCGGCGCTTCTTCCTGGGTGTCAGGAGGGAAACGGCAGATTTGCCAATCCCGAGAAGATCGGGCTCGAAGGAAATGAAGAGTCCAGAGAGGAGCATTGCGCCGAGAACTGTGTAGCCCACGGCCCGACTGGTGAAGAGGAGGAACGGGACACTCATCATGAACCCGACGGCGCCGGCAAGTTCAGTCTGACGTGGACCGATATCCTCGATGGGTGCGCCGATGTGCATGATGCCGAGGAATGCGAGGAGCGAGAGAAGAAGGCCGACTGAGCGCTTGAGTTCAAATCGCGTTTCGCGCGTAAGCCAGTGCAGAGCGCCTGACGCGACGAGAAACCACGGAAAGATGACGCTCCAGCTCCCGAAGAAAAATGTCATGATTGCCTCCAGCCGGTCACCCACCATTCCTGCCTGTTCCCGCAGCGCGAGGAGCAGCAAAATACCTGCGGTAATTTGCACGGTTCCGCCGATGAGACGCTCGGTCTCCGGTGAAAGCCCGAGGCCGGCTCCGGATGATTTCCGGCGCTTCGATGTCGATCTGCGTCGTCTGCGCACGAATGTGAGTATACCAGAGTTTTTCTGCAGGAAAAGCATGCGTTTAGTCCTGCTGTGACCATTGGTGCAATTCGTTTATCCAGTCAATGCCGTCCTGTCTGCTCGTGCACAAACCATCGATCAGCAGCAGAGAGTGGACATAGGATGCAACCGCTTCCCGGATTTGTTCCACGTCGGGCTTCCTCCGCAGCATTCTGCGGACGCATTCCATTAGCGTTTCGGTGCGGGATCTTTCCCGGAGCAGTCGGAGCTTCGTTGCGATCATTGCGTAGTATCCTCCGTTTTCATCCATGTCCCCCTCAAACAGGGCGATCTTTCCAGTCCGGTATCCTCTCTGTCCAATCTCTGGAATTTTTTTTCGATGGATCTCACTGAGCACCCTGGCGATTGCCTGGTTCCGGATGCTTTCATTGAACAATACTGCCGTCTCCGAAATGCGGTGAATACGTTCAAGCGGGCAGCGTCCGATGACGGAGAGTTCCCCGATTTCGCCGGAGCCGTACTGGAGATGCAGTTCCGTCTCATCCGCCATCTTCTCTCGGTGTGGATCCACGGCGCGGAATAAATCCTCCGCCGTGGCAAGTTTTCTGGGCATAGAAACAGTATGGTTTTTTCGGGAGTCTTTCGCAAAGCTTCTGTACAATTTCGGAGTGAAGATTCTGATTTTTGGAGCAAAGGGCTACATCGGGAGGCTTTTTCTCTCCGCCTACCCGGGTGCGGTGTGCCCGGATGCCGACATTGCAGATCCTGAAGCCGTTTCTGAAGCACTCGATGCACACCATCCCGACATCGTCATCAATTGTGCAGGGAAGACTGGCAGGCCCAATGTCGATTGGTGCGAGGATCACAAGGAGGAGACGCTCCGGAGCAATGTCACGGGTCCGCTGGTTCTGCTCGATGCATGCGGCAAGCGCGGTATCTACTGGGCGCACATCGGCTCAGGATGCATATACGAAGGAGATGCTAAGCATCCATTTACCGAACAGGATCCTCCGAATTTCACCGGGAGTTTCTACTCGAAGACGAAGGCATGGAGCGATCAAATTCTGCAGAACTTCCCCGTACTGTTGCTTCGTATTCGTATGCCGTTCGATGCGACGAAGGATCCAAGAAATCTTCTGATGAAGATCAGTAAGTACCAGCGTGTTCTCGATGTCGAAAATTCCCTGACGTATCTTCCCGATTTTCTTTCAGCAGCAAAGACGCTCATTGCGATGAGGAAAGTCGGCCCCTACAACATCGTCAACAGGGGTACGATTTCCCCCTACAGAATCATGGAGATGTATAAGCAGACTGTTGATCCCTCCTGCAGCTTCACGCGTCTGACCGTTGAGGACCTCAAGAATGTCACCAAGGCTCCGAGGAGCAATTGCGTCCTGTCGACACTCAAGCTCGAGAGGGAGGGGATTCCCATTCGGCCCGTAGAGGATGCCGTTTCAGAGGCCCTGAAGGCTCTTAAAACGCAGTGAATTATGTAATTGCTTAAACATTAATTATATTGTATAATAATAATATGCCAGAGGGTACCCCACAGCAGCCGGC
>Ga0194121_10010022_pt1 | contig 11596 bp, 8 predicted proteins | sample TA2MahCa50mmetaG_FD_148609 | JGI IMG/M metagenome (GOLD analysis project Ga0194121, IMG submission 148609) | Freshwater microbial communities from Lake Tanganyika, Tanzania - TA2015020 Mahale Deep Cast 50m | ecosystem: Environmental > Aquatic > Freshwater > Lake | place: Tanzania: Lake...
AGGCGACGCCTGTTGCTGCTGCTTCCGCTCGTGGTGTCGCTCGGGTGGCTCTGTTACGACGCGCCCGGGGAGGACGATAGACCGTATTAGCGGCCTCAAGCCGTCGGGAAGTCGATTCGGAGTCCACGAAGGCTCTTGAACCGGGCTGACATTGAGTGTAATCTGCGCAACCTGTAGTCGAGCTGTCCGCGACAACATCGAGGAGGGTATCAGCATGGCAGACTTGTCGGAAGCGGATGAACTGCGTCATCGCCAGGAACTCGAGGCCTTCCTGATTAAAAAGGCCTGGCGCGACGCGAAATTCAAAGAAGCGCTACTCGCGAGTCCCCGTACGACGCTGCAGCAGGAGCTGCAAACCCTCAGTCCAGGTGTGCAGATTCCGGACGGAGTCGAAGTGGTGGTCCATGAGGAATCGATGACGAAGATCCACCTCGTGCTGCCGGTGAATCCCGTCGCGACGGAATTGAAGGACGGGGAGCTCGATCTGGTCGCCGGCGGGTGGGGATGCGGTGAAAAAATGTGCGGTTGCATGTACCGGAGCGACATTCCGAGGCAACCGTCCCCCTGTGCGGACAAGGACATCATAGTCGCGCCGACAGTTAGAGTGGGATGAGTCCCCGGTTCGTCTTTCCCCAGATCGCCGTCCGGGCGAGCGACTACAACATCTACGTCGAGTCGCCCGAGACCAGCGAGTGGGTGCTGGCCCACGGTTATTCAGGCGCGGTGGACCGTGTGGATTCCGGCACCGTCGCCTGGCTCAAGAGCGGTATGCGGGAAGGATCCGTGTCGCCGGACGTTCACGCCCGGCTGCTCCAGCGTGGCTTTCTCACGACGCGGAGTGAGGCCGAAGAGCAGACGGTCGTGCGTACGGCGCTGACGAGACATATCGACCACGTTGCGCGGGAATCCACCTTCACCGTCATCCTGAGCTACGACTGCAACTTCCGATGCACCTATTGCAGTCAGCGCGTCGTGCAGCTCAAAGGCTCCAAATATCTGAAGGAGGGGATGAGCGACGAGGTCATGGACGCCGCGTTCAGCTTCATGGACGAATACGGCCCCAAGTCCTCGATCACGCTGTTTGGCGGAGAACCCTTCGCCCCTGGAAACGAACATCGGGTCGAACGTTTCCTCGAGTGGGTCCGTCGCCGCGGCACGCCGAGCACGGCCGTTTCGAATGGCTACGATTGGGACACGTTCAAAGATCTGATCAAGCCCGATGTGATCCGGCAGGTTCAGATCACCGTGGACGGCCCTCCCGAGGTCCACAACCGCCGCCGGATCGCACTTGGAACCAAGGACAGCTTCTGGACGATCATCAGCAACATCCGATGGGCCCTCGACTCGGGCATCGCCATCACCCTGCGCATCAACTGCGATCGGACCAACGTCGAGAAGCTGGAGCAGCTGACACGCATTTTGATCGAAGAGGGACTTCACGGGCACGATCGGTTCGCCGCGTACCTGGCCCCGGTGCAGGGGAACGGCGTCATGAAGAACCACGAGCCGCTCTTCAACTACGGGGAGATGTACGGGAAATTGCTGGACGCGCCAGATGCCGGCGGCTGCCAGAGTTGCGGGAACCACAGCGCCGGCGCGGGAGCCGGTGAGACCCCGTTCAACACCGACTTTCTACCGAGCATGCGCCACGAGCTTCGCGACTGCCTCGAAGGAAAGCAGCCGGGGCTGTCTTACAACTACGTCTACTGCGGCGCGTACACGAATCTCTTCACCCTGGATCCTCACGGGAGGCTCTACGCCTGCTGGGATTACGTCGACGATCCGAAACATGCCGTCGGCGCCTTCCATCCGCAGGTGGAGTTTCGCGACGAGCAGCTCGCGGTCTGGCGTAAGAGGGGAGAAGAGGTCCTGATGAAGCAGTGCCTCGCGTGTCCCTACGTGCTCCTGCACGGCAGCGGTTGCCAGGCGGAGGCGCTGCGGCAAACGGGGAACTACTGGGAGCGCGACTGCCAGGACTATTCGGTCCAGTTCGATCTCGCGATGAAGGCGGCGATGGGAGCGCTCAAGGTAGGTGGCCGAAGAATCCTGCCTCTTACACTCGTGAGTTGATCGAACGGTCTCCATGACGCTCGAGCCGCTCCTCGAGGCCTGCGCGCCGCATCTTTCCCAACCGCTCGTGTCTGCCGAGAGCCATCGCGACATGCAATCTCTCGGCAGCGTCCTGTCAAGAGAACTGATCCACCGATGCGGCATCGAGGTCCGGCTGGGCGCCGGGCTCCTGCCGGCGGATCTCAGCGTCTGTCTCCGTCGAGACGGCGCCGCCCATCGCGCGGCGTCTCTGGCGTCGCGCAGCGATTCGGCAGCTGCCTGGAGCCGTCTCGCCGTTTTCTGCGAGACGTGGCAGGATCCTGCTTCATTCCTTTACGATCGGCTGCACGAAATCTGGCTCGAGTTCGACCTCGAAAGCCCGCGTGCCGATCCGCAGCTCCGCGAGCCGGTCGTCTCTCTCTCTGGCTTGCGGTGGCGTGAAAAACCGGGGACGGAGAGATTCTGCGCCGAAGTCGCGGCCATGTTCGACGAGGCGGCTGCGCTCTATCCGCAGGCGAACCAGCCTGCGATTGACGTGTCCCTCATCGATCGCTGCGTGCGCCAGTTGCCTGAGTGGGCGGTCGTCGTTCACATCATGGCGTTGGGCGCGCGTGCGACCAGGAGCGTGCGGCTAATCGTCAGCGTCCGATGGCAGGAAGTCGCAGCTTACCTAGTAACGATCGGATGGCCAGGACCGGTCGATCGTGCCGAGCGCTTTGCCATGCGATATGGCCCGCGAGTACAGAGCCTTTCGCTCTGCCTGGATCTCGGGACCGATCTCGCACCTCAACTTGGCATCGAGCTCTTTCCCCACGCACCCGATCGCAAGGGGAAGCGAATCGGTGGCCTTCTCGATCTCATGGTGGCCGATGGGCTGTGTACCGTTGTCAAGCGCGAGCAGTTTGTCGGCTGGCGGGGCTCATCGCCGCTTGGCGATGGACGATTTGTGGGTCGGACGTCGAGCCATCTCAAGCTGGGCCTTCGCGATGGCTGCGAGGAAGCCAAGGCCTATGTCGTTCTCGCGGAGGTGCGAAGAAGTTCGATATCCCCGTTTCTTCCCCTGCGCGCGCTGCACGTGGGGGGGCTCCGCGCCTGAGGATTGGTCGGTCGGCGCCTCAGTGCACGTTCGTGATCCGGTCGCGCGACCCGCCGATCAGTCCGGCGTGGGCGTCTCGCTTCGGAGACGCTTCTGGAGCCGATCGAATCGTGCCGCCGCCATCGAGACGGCTTCGATCATCTCGATGTCCATCTCGTCGGCGGCATCCGCTCCGCCATCCTGGGTCGCGCTGCCGTATCCGAGCCGCGTCGTGGTCATCCGGAGGCGGTCGGCGAGGAACGTCGCGATCGCGTGATAGAAGCGCGAGGCGAACCACGGATCTTCCTGCATCTTGGCGTTCAGGTCCCCCTTACGGACCGCGAGGACTCTCGACTCCTGCGCCGCGGTCACCGTCGCCAGCGGAGGGCGGGCATCGACGAACGAGATCTCTCCCACGATTTCACCCGCGAGCAGCGTCGCCAGTTCCAGGCTGCCCGCGGTCACCGTCAGGCATCCGTCGAGCAGGATGTAGAGGGAGTCTACCGGCTCACCTTCACGGATCAGCGTCGAGCTCTTCGTGACCCGCTGGTGAGATCCGTGCTGTACGAGCCATTCGACGTCGGTGTCGTCGAGATACCCCATCACGTAGAGTGCTTTCCTCATTCCGCGGCGCCCCTCTCTTACACCAGCTGACGGAGGGCGAGTTCGGCGAACGCGCCGTCCTGCTCAATCAGCTCGCCGTACGTTCCGCTCTGCACGAGCACGCCCTTCTCGACCACGAGGATGCGATCGGCGCGCACCACCGAGCTCAGCCGGTGGGCGATCACGATGCGCGTGGCATCCATGCCTTCGAGGGCCTGCGTCACGATGGCCTGGGTCCGATTGTCGAGCGCGCTCGTCGCTTCGTCGAACAGCAGGATCCGCGGATTGCCCACGATCGCCCTGGCGATCATCAGGCGCTGGCGCTGTCCGCCGGACAGCCCGGCGCCGCCTTCCGAGACGATGGTGTGCATCCCCATCGGCATGGCCTTGATGTCCTGATCGAATCCCGCCATCCTGGCCGCCTTCCAGGCATCGTCCAGGGTGAGCGGGGCCGAGCCGACGATGTTGTTGAAGATATCGCCGATCATCAGCTTGCCGTGCTGCAGCACTACCCCCATCTGGCGCCGCACCGCCTCCATGTCGAGGCCGGCCAGGTTCTTTCCGTCCAGATAGACGGAGCCCGATTCCGGGCTCTCGAAACCCAGAAGCAGACGGAGCATTGTCGACTTTCCCGATCCGGAGGGTCCGACAATCGCCACGAGCTCTCCCGGGCGAATCGTCAGCGAGAGGTCGCGCAGCACGAGTGGTGTGTCGGCGGTGTAGCGGAACGCTACGTGCGCCAACTCGATGTGGCCTCGCAGCTCGCCAGGATCCACCTTTCCGGTGGCCACTTCCGGCAGCGTCGTCAGGATCGGCTTGGCCCGTTCGTAGAGGGGAACGACCTGCAACAGCGTGATGGCAACGGAGCTGAGGCCGAGGACCGCCCCCAGAAACTGACCGAAGGCCGCATAGAAAGCCAGGAACTCGCCGGTCGTCATGGTCCCGGCCGCCGGCTGCGTGCTCATGGTCGCGATGCCGTAAAAGAGCACTCCGGTCGCGATTACGGGGAAGGTCGAGCCGAACACGGCGAGGATGTTCGAGAGCCGGCGCGCACGGGCGGCCGTTCGCTTCTGTTCCGCGAATGCGGCGGCCCACTTTGAGAACGCCCGATCTTCGGCGCCGGAGACGCGGAACTTTGCCGCGCCGTTCACGATCTCGAGGACCATGCCCGAGATACGCCCCGCCATCGCGGACATCGTCCGCTGGTGCTTGAGGTTCAGATAGCTGCAGCCGAGAGTGACCGCCACTGCGAACGTGACGAGACCGGTGGCGAGAAGTGCCAACGCCGGACTGTAGTAGAAGAGCAGGAAGAAACTGAAGCAGGAGAAGACCGCCGACAGAATCGCCGACAGGGCGCTGCCGGTGACGGCGGCGTGGATTTGTGTGATGGCCAGACTCCGCAGTGCGAGGTCGCCGGCGGAGTAATCCCGGAAGAAGCGCGTCGGGAGTCTGAGCAGGCGATCCCAGACCGCCGCCTGCGTCGCGAAGTCCATCTTCCCTTCGAGCCGGAGCAGGGCGAGGCTCCGAACGAGGCCGAAGAACACCACTGCGACGGCGTTCGCCAGAAGGAGCACGGCAATCTGAACCAATTGCCCGCGTTGTGCTCCCGGAATCACGGTGTCGAAGACGATGCCCAGGACGAGCGGCGTGACGACGCCCAGCGCGCCCATGGCCAGTCCCGCAGCGACGATGGACACCAGGTCTCTCGAAGCGCTGCGCAGACCAAACGCCACGAGATCGAAGAGCGTCAGCGACTTGGCGGGAAACGGACGATAGAAGCCGTGAGCGATGCCAGTGAGCGATTGGGCAACCTCCGCCGTCACACGCGTGGTCGTTGCCGCGTCCGGATCGTACGCGTCGTACCCGCGGCGACGGCGGGGCAGCAGCGCGACAGGACGGCCATCGGCTTCGACAAAAGCGAGGAGCGGCCCGCTATCCTGCTTCCACCACTCTCCCTTCAGGACGAGCCGGCGCGTCCGTACGCCGGAATACCGCGCAATCGTGCGGGCAGGATCTTTGGACTGACCCGCGATTGCCGATCGTGGAACCGACAGCCTCGTACCCGCGGCCCGTCCGACGGCCTCACACGCCTGCACCAGGGGGTGGTTGGAGGACGCTCCGGACAAGGCGCCCTGCGCTCCGGACACCGGGACTTCTGCCAGCTGCTGCAGCGCTCCGTGACGAATCTGCGCGTCTTCCTCCGGCCGCGCCCGCAGCCGGCGTTGCTCTTCCTCGGCCGTCCGCTCGTGCCGTGACACGAGTTGACCGACGGCGGATTGATGGAACTGATCGAGCGCTGTCCAGTCCGGCGCGATGTCGGCGCGGATCGGTTTCGCGCCGGTCGCGCCGGCGAGGTCCTTCACCCAGCGGACACAGGCGGTCTGGAGTACTTCAGGTCGCACCTCGTCCCGCGATCGGCGGTCGGTGCGCGTTGCCAAGCCGGCCACGGCGCAGAGTCCAAACCCGCCGTCGATGGCGGGCAGCCCGAAGATCGCGCCGCCTTCTTCCACGCGCAGCACATGATGGCGAGCGCCGACGGCCTCTCCGTTCTCGAGACGGACGAGAAACACGTCCAGCTTGCCGGACGTGACGAACCACACGACACCGGGATCGTGGACAGGGAACGGCCGGTTCGTCTCCGGTTCGTCCACGGCTCGTGCGAGGCTCGTATTCAACGTCACCATGTCAGACCATTTGAATGAGCTTCGCGTAGGGCCCGTTGGCACCGATCATCTGTTCGTGCGTACCGCGCTCGACGACCACGCCGCGCTCAAGCACGATGATCTCGTCGCAGTCGCGAACCGTGCTCAGCCGGTGCGCCACGATCAGGCAGGTGCATCCCCGACGACGGAGGTTGTCGTCCACGATTTGTTCGGTCTTCGGGTCGAGCGCGCTGGTGGCTTCGTCCAGCACCAGCAGCCGCGGGTTGATCGCCAGCGACCGGGCAATCTCCAGGCGCTGTCGCTGGCCTCCACTGAAGTTGCGTCCCCCTTCTTCGACGACGTAGTCGTATCCACCCAGCCTCGTGGAGACGTCGTCGTGAATGCACGCATCTTTGGCCGCCTGAATAACAGTCTCCTCCGGGATGGAGTCGTCCCACATCGTGAGGTTCTGACGGATGGTCCCGTTGAACAGGACGATGTCCTGATCGACCATCGCCACCGACTGATTCACCACACTGCGGGGGATGTCATCGCGAAGCTTCCCATCGAAGCGGACGTTGCCCGACCAGGGGGGATACAGGCCGCTGACGATCTTCGCGACGGTCGACTTTCCACTGCCCGACGCTCCGACGAGCGCGACGCGCTGCCCGGGTTTCACTCTCAGGGTGAAGTCCTTGATGAGCGGCGGCTCGAGACGGCTGTAGCCGAACGTGATGTTCTCGAGATCCAGTCCACCCTGGATCCGTTCCATGGCTGTGGCCGTCGCGCCGGAGTGGTCGCGGTCGGTCTGAGGATCCCTTTGGTACCTGTAGACGTCGTCGAGCCGCGCGACGCCCCCTTCGAGCTCCTGAAGCGTCTGACCCATCCCCAATAGCTGGTTGACCGGGCTGCTGAAGCTCTGCATCAGAGACTGAAAGGCGATCAGGCTGCCCATGGTCAGGATCCCGTCCATGACCCGAAGGCCGCCGAGGCCGATGATCGCGACACCGCTGACTGCCGTCAGGAGCGGCGGCACGATGGCCAGGGTTTCCGACGACGCACCGAGCGCTTGTTCGGCGTTGAACGCCTTCGCCTGGTAGCCGCCCCACCGGGCGAAGAAGTCGTCGGTATTGGTCGTCTTGATCGTTTCGATGATCTGCAGTCCGCCCATCGACGTGCCGATCAGTTTCCCCTGGTCTTGGAGCAGCCGGCGATTGGCGTCCTTGCGTGTCCGTGCGACATAGCGGAGCGCGATGAGGTTGACAGCCGCGAGCGTGACACCGACGAGCGTCAGGGTCACGTCGTACTGGAGCATCAGCGCCGCATAGAAGCCGATCAGCAGGACGTTGGCGAGGTTCGTCGCCAGTTCGCCGGACAGCACCGTCGCGACCCGGTCGTTCAGCTCGACGCGCGAGCCGATGTCGCCGCCTTCGCGCTGGCCGAAGAACTCCATCGGCAGACGCAGGACATGCCAGACGAATCGTGCTGAAGAGCCCAGTGACAGCCGCATCTCCATCTTCAGCAGTGCGGCCTGGCGCATCCAGCTCAGGATGGCACTCACGATGGCGGCACACGCCATCGCGGTCAAGAGCGGAGAGAGCCACTCTTCCGCGCCGCCGACCAGATACGAATCGACGAAGATCTTCGAGAAGACGGGCACCATCATGCCGGGAACGACCAGCGCCAGCGTGGTCAGCACGACGTAGACGAGGGCCATCCGGCTTCCCTGCAGCCGGCCGGCGAGCGAGCGAAACACGCTGGGTTTCTCCCCACCCTCGCGGAACTCCGGCGTCTTCTGAAATTCCAGAACGACGCCGGTGAAGGCCTGATCGAATTCCTCGTGGGTCACCTTGCGAGGACCCGCTGCCGGGTCGTTCAGGTGCACCCATTTCTTTCCGAACCCTTCGACGACGAGGAAGTGGTTGAAATTCCAGAAGACGATGAGCGGCAGCGTCATCACCGGAAGCTGTGACGGTTCCTTCTTGAACCCTTTGCTGTGCAGTCCGTACAGGCGCGCGGCCTTGACCACGTTGCTGGCCTTGCTGCCGTCGCGCGACACGCCGCACGCCAGTCGCATCTCTTCGAGCGGGACGAAGCGGCCGTAGTACGCGAGCACGATCGACAGCGCGGCGGCCCCACATTCGGTCCCCTCCATCTGCAGGACGGTGGGGGTCCGGACGCGAGGTGACGGGCGCGATGCTGCTGGAGGCGTCGTGCTCATCAGGACCCGCCCAGCATCTCCTGGACGCCGGGGAGCACGAGGGTGATGGGTCGCTGTGACCGCGTGACGATCAAGGCGGCGCACAGCGTTCCACTCGAAAGGCGCAGCGGCGGACCCTGCTGAGAGGACCAGCGGAACCCGCTTGGCGTGTCTGCCGGTTCGAGCTCGATGCGCACTTCGGTGACGGGACCGTTGCCCAGGGATTGCGTAAGCGATTCGTTCTCGAGGTTACGCATCATCGAGGCGGGCGTGGCCGGATAGTCCGCGACGAAGGTGACCTTGCCCCTGAGAAAGCCATATTCCTCGCGCTTGACCGTGCCGGGCGACACCTCTGCGTCCATGCCAGGCCTGACGTCCTTGGCACGTGACGAATCCAGATAGACCAGGACCTCCAGGGCTTCGACGTCCGGCTGAATGCTCATGATCGGTGCGCCCCCCGCCACGGGGCTTCCGCGGTACACCTTCAGCTCGAGGATCTCTCCGGAATACGGGCTCACGACCTTGGAGTCGGACGCCAATTCCCGTTCGAGCGCCGCCACCGCGCGCTCGAGCTCGGTGACACGGCCTCGCATGTTGACGTCGCTTTCGGTCGGCTGGTTCTCGATCCTGAACCGTTCGGCGTCGATCTGCTTGATCTGAGCTTCCAGCGTGGCGACCTGGGCCTGGATCGTGACGAGCTTCTCTCGCGGTGCGAGTGTCCGCTGCTTGGTGATGAGACCCTTGGCGAGCAGCTGTTCATCGATCGGGATCTGTTCTTCCACGATCCTGGCTTGTGCATGCAGGTCGAGGATCGCGCGCTCGTGGTTGGCTCGCTGTCGGTTCAACGCCTCGATCTGCAGCTTCGCGGTGTTCGTCTGCACCGTTCGAGTCCGTTCGCGTTCGCGTTGCGCGTCCGCGAGCTGGGCTTGAGCCGCCTTGATGCGTTCCCCGATTCCCGGCGGGGAGATCACGGCAAGCACCTGGTTGGCCTGCACCCGTTCGCCTGGGGCCACCTTCAGATCGATGACCGTCCCCGAGCCCGAGGCGACCACGTTCATGACGCCTCCCTGCCGGATGATCACGCCCTGTCCCGTGGCCTTCGTGGCGATCGATCCCTCGATGCTCCAGACCACGACGGCGCTTAGGAGCAGGAGGAAGCCGACAAGGGCCAGCCACTCCTTGGGGGTCGTCACGCGGTACGCCTCGTCCAGCTGTTCCGGCGAGGACAATCGTTCGAGCGAAACTTTGCGGAAGATGCTGGGGTTCATGCTCGTGCCGTTCTCACTGAAGGCCGCCCGCCCGCTCGGGCAGCGTGAAGAACGCTTTGGGGTCGATGTCCTGTCCCGTCGTGTCGGGCGCCACAATCGTCCCTGTCGCGTGCCGCAGGCGCGTGATCGACTGTGCGAGTGCGAGCTCGCTTTGTACTGCGAACGCCAACACCCCCGTCAGGCGCTCTTCGACGACCAGAACGTCCAGGAGCTCCCCGACGCCCAGGCGGAGCTTCTCGCGCTCGTTGTCCAGCGCGAGCTGCGAATATTCGACCGACAGCTGCGCCTGCTGGAGCTGCTCGGCGGCGTGGCGAACCGCGTCGGCGGCGGTGATGACGTCCGACGTGATGGTCCGTGTGGCTTCCTCGATGCGATACCCAACCTGGCGTGCGCTCGAATCCGCCTCCATCAGTGCGGCCTGCGCGGCGCGGCGGCCGAAGGGGAGCTCGTAGCGGACGTTGGCTACGGCGTCCGCGCCGCCGATGCCGACAAACGGCGCGGCGAGATACCGGTTCGCGTTCGTGCCTTCTCCGAGGCCGGAATAGCCGGTGCTCAATTCAAGGTCGAGTTGCGGGCGAAACTGGTCCTGGGCCGCTCCGCGCAGCAGCGTTGCAGACGTCAGACGTCGTTTCAGCGCGAGCAGGTCGGAGCGCCTCACCAGAGCCTGATCGATCCACGACCGCAGCTGTGCTGCGTCGAAGCTTGACGTCCATTGCGGCTCGCCGGTCGGCAGGGCATCGGAGGGGTCCGGCACCCTCAACAGCTGGTCTCCACCGAGACCGATCGCAATCGCGAGTTGCTGCTTGGCTTCCGACAGTTGTTGCTGGGCGGCCAGACGGGCGGCAGCGCGGCTGGCCAGATTCGCCTGCACCTGGCTGATCTCACTGCGCGGAAGGCGGTCGGCGTCGACGAGTTGCTGCACCGTCTCCAGGTACACGCGTCCGCGGTCTTCTGCGTTCCTGTACACCGTGTAGTTCCGAAGCGCCGCGACGGCGCTCCAGTAGGTGTCCGCGGTCCTCGACAGAAGGTCGGAGATCGACTGCGACACGTCGTACACGCTCGCCTCGACTTCGATGCCTGCGGCGGTCTCCGGTGCCATCACGACATCGCGCCCCTTGCCGCGCAGCAGCGGAAGGGTGACGGTGAGCGCCAGGTGGGATCGGTTCAAGCCGAGCGGCGCGGCCAGCGCATCGGCCGTCCGGCTCACGTCCATCGTCGTACCCGCCGTGAAGCCGTTGCGCAGCGGCTGGATGGCTCGCACCGTGAAGTCCGTTCTGCTCGCCGTCGTCGACGATGCGCCCAGGACCGCCCGTTCGTTGTCCGTCAAGGGCTGATACAGGCGGCTGTGGCCAAGCTGGGACTGGAACACCGTGTCGAATTGGGAGCGCGCTCGTGTGAGCGCAGCGCGGGTCGCCTCGACTTGCTGCTGCTGCACCTGCAGCAGCGGGTGACGATCGAGCGTCGATCTCAAAGCCAGTTCCAGCGAAAGGCTGGTGGGAGGCGCGGTCTGCGCGTAGGTCATCGAACACTGGCACGCCAGCAGCAGCACGAGACTTGGCTTCATACGGTTCCTTCTGAGCGTGGGTTGGGTAGATGGTAACACGCAGCTCAGCCACGATTTGACGCGTTGCTGGACCCCGTCTCGAGGGTGACTTCGCTGGGAGCGGGCCCTGATCTGACCTGTTTGGCTGTCGGGCCCACGTCGCCTCAGGGTCTAAGCACAAGGGTTCCGTGAACCGTTGAGGCCGCTAATACGGTC
>Ga0194121_10010023_pt1 | contig 11596 bp, 9 predicted proteins | sample TA2MahCa50mmetaG_FD_148609 | JGI IMG/M metagenome (GOLD analysis project Ga0194121, IMG submission 148609) | Freshwater microbial communities from Lake Tanganyika, Tanzania - TA2015020 Mahale Deep Cast 50m | ecosystem: Environmental > Aquatic > Freshwater > Lake | place: Tanzania: Lake...
GCGGGTGCAGTCGCGTCGCCGCATGCCGGGCGACGTGCCGCGCCGCGTGCAGGAGGCGCTGGCGCTGGTGCAGCTCGCTGGCCTGGAAACCCGCTATCCCCACCAGCTCAGCGGTGGACAACAGCAACGGGTGGCCCTCGCTCGCGCTCTGGTGCTCCAACCTGAGGTGTTACTCCTCGACGAGCCCCTGGGAGCGCTGGATCGTCAATTGCGCCAGACCATGCAGCAGGAACTCCGACGCATCCAGCGGGAAGTGGGCATGACGTTTCTCTACGTGACGCATGATCAGGATGAAGCGCTCAGCATGGCAGACCGTATGGCGGTGATGTACCACGGGCGCATCGAGCAACTCGGTACACCACAGGACATTTTTTCCCGCCCCCGCACCCGGTTTGTTGCTGAATTTATGGGCGCGGCAAACATTATCTCGGGACAGGTCGTCGAGCAGACAACGCATACCGCCTGCCTGACCACGTCAACCGGCCTGCGTATCCTCTGTCATACCGCTACTGCAGTGCCCGTGGGGAGCATGCTGCATCTCGTGGTCCGTCCTGAGGTGATCCAGGTCTTGCCGCACGATTGGAGCTGGACAGGGGACAATCTGTTCATGGGCCGGGTCCTCGACAAAATCTATCTTGGTGAACACACAGCCATAACCGTAGCGCTACCGGGTGGAGCAACGCTGCGCTGTCATCTGCCCAGTCGTCTTGAACAGCAGTTTGGGTACGCGGCATCGACCCTGGTGCGGGTCGGCTGGCAGGCGCACGATGGCCATCTATTACACACGTAAGCGAGCCAGGAAGACAGGCCAAGCCGCCGCATCTCACCGTAAATCGCGTAACACGGGCTCTAACACTTGCCAGACGGTCTCTGCAATCCTCTGGTGTCCCGCGGCCGTTGGGTGAATACCGTCGGGCAAGTTCAGGCTCGGTATACCCCCGACGCCTTCCAGGAGAAACGGCACCAGCGCGGTGCCATTGGCGGTAGCCAGGGTCGGAAAGATGGCGCGGAAGCGGGCTGTATAGTCTGGTCCAAGATTCGGAGGAGCTTGCATTCCTGCCAGCACGATCTTACTGGCAGGGTTTTTCTCGCGCGTACGATCAATCATCGCCTGCAAATTACGCTGGGCTGCGTCTACCGGCAAGCCACGCAAGCCATCATTGGCCCCGAGTGCCAGCACGAGGACCGCCAGCGGCTGTTGCAAGACCCAGTTGATCCGGCGTAGTCCAGCGGCAGTCGTGTCACCACTCAGGCCCGCATTGACGACACGAAACGGCCAGCCCTGGGCCGTGATCTTGTCCTGGATCAGGGCTGGAAACGCCTGGGTTGGCGCCAGGCCATACCCGGCCGTGAGGCTATCACCGACAAACACAATGCGCTGCGCTGCAGGGTCGTGTTGTGTGGTATGCTGCAGAGGCTGGTGTTCCCCGGCGCGCGTTGCAGGGCTCAACAACAGCAAACAGACCACCAATGTTCCACACCATCTAGGGATGCTATGCATGCCTCGCCCCTCTCATCGCTCCTCAGTGTGCAGCATGTCAGTAAGATCTATCAGCACAGCACCGGACCGTTGACCGTCCTCCAGGATATTTCGTTTACCCTGGAGGCTGGGGCTACCTGCGCCATCGTGGGACCTTCCGGCAGTGGCAAAACAACCCTGCTCGGGCTGTGTGCCGGGTTAGACCAACCCACCTCTGGGAGCATCACTCTGGCTAGCCATGTGCTGCAGGACCTCAGTGAAGACGCGCTGGCCAGGCTGCGCAACACCGTCGTCGGTTTTGTCTTTCAGTCGTTTCAGCTCATCCCCACGCTCACCGCGCTGGAAAACGTCATGGTGCCGCTGGAACTGCGCGGGGACAAACACGCCAGCCCACGCGCCAGCGAGCTGTTACAGCGCGTGGGCCTGGGCCAGCGCTTACAGCATTATCCTATCCAACTCTCCGGGGGGGAACAACAGCGGGTGGCGTTGGCGCGTGCCTTTATTCATCAACCACGTATCCTCTTTGCCGATGAACCCACGGGCAATCTCGATGCGGAGACGAGCGCCCAGGTCATGCGTTTGCTCTTTGACCTGAATGCCAGCGCCGGCACCGCCCTGGTGCTGGTCACACACGACCTCGACCTGGCGCAGCAGACGCAGCGGATGATCCGACTCAAAGGCGGTATGCTGTGCGACTAGGCTGGCTCTGCACTATGGCCTGGCGTGATAGCCGTGGGAGCCACACACGCCTCGTGCTGGCCATGACCGCGATGATGATCGGAGTCGCAGCCCTGGTAGCCATCCTGGCGTTTGCGGCCAATGTCCACAGCGCCATGGCAACGCAGGCCAAAGTGTTGCTCGGCGCCGATCTGGTCCTGAACAGTCGTCAACCGCTGTCGGCGGACATGGCCGCGCTGCTGGCAACCGTGCCGGGTGAGCAGGCCCGTGAAATCCGTTGTACGTCTATGGCCTATTTCCCCAGATCTGCCGACACCCGGCTGGTACAGGTGCGCGCCCTGGAAGGTGACTTCCCGTATTACGGCACGCTGGAAACCGAACCGCCAGCTGCCGCCCAGCACTTTCGCCATGGTTTGCAGGCGTTGGTGGACGATAGCTTGCTCTGGCAATTTGACGCACAGGTGGGCGACAGCATCAGGCTTGGGACGGTGACCTTTGAGATTGTCGGTCGCCTGCTCAAAATTCCGGGCGAGGCTGCGACCGCGGCGTTACTTGGCCCGCGCGTCTACATTCCGCTCCCCGCGCTGGCGGCCACAGGTCTCATCCAGCCGGGCAGCCTGCTCACCTACAAGCACTACATGAAACTGCCACCAGAGAGTGACCTCACGCAGCTGCTGGAGACTCTGGCGCCACACCTCGCGAGCCAGCGTTTGGAGAGCGAGACAGTACAAAAGCGCCTGGCCAGTATGGGGCGGGCCATGACCAATCTCTCCCGTTTTCTCAACCTCACTGGCTTTATTGCCTTGCTCCTCGGCAGCCTCGGTGTGGCCAGCGCTATGCACGTCTATATGCAAGACAAACGTACGACAGTGGCGCTGTTGCGCTGTCTGGGCGTGCAGACACGCCAGGCGTTCCTGGTGTATCTCCTCCAGGCTGCCGCGCTGGGGCTGCTGGGCAGTGCCGGTGGCGTGCTGCTGGGCAGCCTGATCCAAACGTTCTTGCCCATGCTGCTGCGCGATTTTGTGCCGGTGTCCCTGCCCGTGCGGCCAGCCTGGGGAGCGTATGCCCAGGGTGGACTCCTTGGTGTGTGGATGACTCTGGTCTGTGCGCTCTTGCCACTGGTCAGCATCCGTCGGGTGTCGCCGTTGCTCGCCCTGCGCGTGGCTGCTGATACTACCCCAGCAGCCCGTGATGGGCTGCGCTGGCTGCTGGGGCTGCTCATGGGGCTGAGCATGGTGGCTTTTGCGCTGGCCTACACCGAGCGCTGGGCCTATGGCCTGGGATTTTGCCTCGCGATTGGGGTGGCGTTTCTCCTGCTCACGGCCACCGCCAGGCTGCTGATCATGCTCGTGCACGCCTGGGTGCCAGCGTCATGGCCGTATGTCTGGCGCCAGGGCCTGGCCAACCTGGCACGTCCGCAGAATCAGACATTACTCTTAGTGCTTACGCTCGGGTTTAGCACATTTTTATTGTTGAGTCTGGCTCTGGTGCAGCAGATGCTCGTGCAACAGGTGGAACGGAAAGGCGAAGCGCAGCAACCGAACATCGTCTTTTTTGACATTCAGAGCGATCAGCGTGACGCTGTCGTCCAGCTCGTACGCACCTTTGCCCTGCCTGTCCAGCAGCAGGTGCCCCTGGTGACCATGCGTCTGAGCAGCGTCAAACATCAATCTGTCGAGGTCCTGCGCAATGCCCCGGGTACCCCCATTCCCACCTGGGCTTTGCAGTGGGAGTATCGCAGCACCTATCGCGACACCCTGAGTGCGACAGAGACACTTGTTGCAGGCACCTGGCATGGCCAGGTGAGTGATCTCGACCGTCCTATCCCGATATCGCTAGAGACGGAGATCGCCCACACCCTGGGAGTGACGCTGGGGGACATCCTGGTCTTTGACCTGCAGGGGGTACCGCTCACGACCACGGTCCAGAGTCTGCGGAAAGTCGACTGGCAGCGGGTACAACCGAATTTTTTTGTGGTGTTTCCTCCTGGCGTCCTCGAAACGGCCCCGCAAACCGTAGTGCTCGTCTCGCACGTACCGTCCAATGCGCTATCCGCAGCCCTGCAGCGTGCCGTGGTGCAGCAGTTTCCCAATGTCTCGGTGATTGACCTGCGGCTGGTCCTCGCCACGCTGGACACCCTGCTGGCCCGTATCGTCTTTGCTCTGCGTTTTATTACCCTGTTTAGCCTGGTTGCCGGGGTCATGCTCTGCGTCAGTGCAGCTCTGACCACGCGTACACAACGGGTGCGTGAAAGCGTCCTGCTGCGCACCCTGGGGGCATCGCGTCGGCAGATCGGCCAGATCTTGACGACAGAATATCTCCTGTTAGGCGGCCTGGCCGCCGTGACCGGCGTCCTCCTGGCCGTGCTCGCGAGCTGGGCCTTGAGCCTGTATCTCTTTGAAGCCCCCTTTACACCGACGGTGCCACCGCTGCTTCTCACTGTACTGGCCGTGATGGGGCTCACCGTGCTCATCGGGAGGCTGAGCAGCCGTGGCGTTGTCCAGCACCCGCCACTCGATGTCTTGCGGGACGCTTGAGCGCTCAGCTCGTGCTCGCGAAGCCCAACAACCCCTGGGCGTGCTCTTCGTAGGCATCGTTGCTGACAAGTTGATGTTGCGCCGCGCCGTGCACATCGCGCAGGCAGCGTTGGAGCTGGCTGGCCAGATAATTCGCCTCCCCACCGCCGTAGCGAAAGGCGAGCGTTGCCACCTCAACCGCCACGTCGGTGGTGTAGCACGTCGCACTCCGGGTTTCGATGTGCTGTTGTGGCGTCAGGGCCCGCCCGGCGCTGGCGGTGGCCCAGACCTCGTCGTAAATGGCCACCAGGATGGCCCGCGCTGCACGCAACTTGAGATCAGCCTCTGCCAGGTCCCGCTGGAAGGCCGCTCTCTGGGCAATGGTCGGTGCCGTCGTGGGCGTCAGCCCCCGCTGTTTGCGCTGGGCCAGGGCAATGATCGTATCCAGCGCCAGGCGGGCGATTCCCAGGGCGCAGGCGGCGTGCTCGGCGGCGAGAAACGCCGGCCGCCCCAGACGATACAGCGGTCCACCACGCTGCGGATTTTCCCAGGCGACCCAGGTCCATGCCTGCGGCACAAACAACTGCTCGATGGAAACATCGCAACTCCCAGTACCCTGCAAGCCCATGACCTGCCAGTTGTCGTGCACAGTCACCTGCGTGACAGGGACAAAGATCATGCGCGTGGTCCCATCGGGCGCTGCCGCGCCCCCGCAAAACCAGGTCGCGTTGCGGATGCCACTGGCAAAAGGCCAGCGCCCACTGACCATGTAGCCACCAGAGACGGGTGTCGCCTGCCCCCATGGGCGGAGTACACCAGCCGCGAGGGGAATATCGCCCTGGGCAAACACCTGCGCTATGGTTGTCTCGGGTAAAAACGCCCCGGCGAGACCAATGCCCGTGCCGCCAATAAACAGATTCCAGCCGGCTGTGGGATGAATACGACTGACGGCTTCAATCACGTCAATTTGCAACAGCGGATCTGCCTCAAACCCACCCAGTACTGCAGGCAGCTTAAGACCGTACAGACCCGTTTGCCGGAAGGCATCCACGGAAGCGTCCGCTAGCCTCCCTCCCTCCTCGCTCTCGTCCCGATGGGCCTCTAGCGTTGGCCGGATATCCGCAACGGCTTCCAGGAGTCTACGGCGGGTGGTCTCGCGGTCTGCGGCAGCCATCGGCTGAGTGCGCATGCTTCTCTCACTTTCCATAGGCTATTGCGCGGTGAGTCTGTGGACAGGTTAGCTCAGGAAATCGAGTACCAGACGATTCCACACTTCCGGCTGTTCCCAAAAGGCTGCATGCCCTGCCTCTGACACTTTGACGAGCTGGCACTGTGGGATAGGCGCGGCAAGCAGGCGCATCAAGGCTGGTGGGCTGAGGAGATCGGCTTCGCCAGCCAGCATCAGCACGGGCACACGCAGGGTTGCCAGGCGCGCATAGGTCATCGGCTGACGTAATGGTTGTCCCGGACCGTGTGTGCCATCCGGGCGGCAGCTATAGGCAATGTCCATCCAGTGGCGTGTGCCGTCTGGCTCGGTCCCACGATAGGACGGTCCAAGCTCGCGCAGCTCGATCGGTAGGCCCTGGATTTCTTGGGGGCGTAGCCGGTGCTGGACTGCTAGATAGGCGGGGTCTTGCACGCCACCAATACTGCAGGAGACGACCAGTTTGCCAACGCGTGCTGGATGGGTGGTGGCATAATCCAGCGCCGCAATACCGCCAGCAGCCGTGGCCACGAGATGGCAGCGCTCCAGGCCGAGGTGCACGACCAGGCCATGCAAATCGTCACCCACATAGCCGGGTTGTTCCCCCGCAGGATCGGGTTGCGAGCGGCCCCAGCCACGGCGATCATAGGCTATGCAACGATAGCCCGCGCTGGTGAAAGCTGGGAGCTGATACACCCAGCTCTCACAGGTGCCAGATGCTGCATGCAACAAGATGACGGGGGTACCGCTTCCCCCTGTATCGGTATACCAGAGATGCACGCCAGGAAGGTGTAATGAGGGCATAAAAACGTCGCTGCCTCCAAATGTCCTGTCTCAAACTTCCGTGCCTCCCACCCCTGTGTGGTGAGAGACCGCCGGCTATGTGATGAGGCGGCACTATAGGCAGCCCTGGTGTCTCTGTCAAGCTCAGGCACGGCGCAACTTCCGGTACGTAATACGATGCGGACGGTCAGCCGCAGCGCCGAGACGACGACGGCGGTCGGCCTCATATTCACTGTAGTTGCCGGGGAACCAGCAGACAGCGCTGTCTCCCTCAAAGGCCAGCATATGCGTGGCCACACGGTCGAGAAACCAGCGATCGTGCGAGATGATCAGGGCTGATCCGGCGAAATCCTCCAACGCATCTTCCAGGGCCCGCAGGGTATTGACGTCCAGGTCGTTGCTCGGTTCGTCTAGTAAGAGAACGTTCGCACCAGCTTTGAGCATCTTCGCCAGATGCACACGGTTCCGTTCGCCGCCTGAGAGCATACTGATCTTCTTTTGCTGGTCAGTCCCCGCCAGGTTGAAACGAGCCACATAGGCACGCGAATTGACCAGCCGATCCCCCAGCGGGATCTGCTCCTGGCCACCGCTGATCTCCTCCCAGACGGTATGGTTGGGGTCAAGATCAGCGCGCGACTGGTCCACATAGGCCAATCGCACCGTTGTCCCCACCGTCACCGCCCCTGTGTCAGGCTGCTCCTGCCCCACCAGCATGCGAAACAGCGTGGTCTTGCCGGCACCGTTTGGTCCAATGATGCCGACAATTGCCCCGGCAGGGACATCAAAGCTCAAGTGATCGTAGAGGAGATTGTCGCCGTAACTTTTGGCGACCTCTTCGAGACGGATCACCACATCGCCCAGACGCGGACCAGGGGCAATAAACATTTCGCGCTCTTCCTGAGCCCGCTCGTGCCCCTGTGCGGCCAGGGCATTGTACTGATTGATACGCGCTTTCGCCTTAGCCTGGCGTGCTCTGGGGGACATGTGCAACCATTCGAGCTCGCGCTGCAGCGTTTTTTGACGGGCGACCTCGCTTTTGGCTTCCTGGGCGAGCCGCTGTTGTTTCTGCTCCAGCCAGGACGAATAATTGCCCTTCCACGGAATGCCATAGCCACGGTCGAGCTCCAGAATCCAGCCGGCCACATTATCCAGGAAATAGCGGTCATGGGTGACCGCGATGACCGTGCCTTGATAGGTCTGCAGGTGTTTTTCGAGCCACGCGACCGACTCGGCATCCAGATGATTCGTCGGCTCGTCCAGCAGTAAAATATCCGGCTCCTTGAGCAGCAGTCGGCACAGCGCCACGCGCCGCCGCTCGCCCCCGGAGAGCACCGCGACGGAGGTCTCCCCTGGCGGGCAGCGCAGCGCGTCCATGGCCAGTTCCAGACGGCTGTCCAGATCCCAGGCGTGCATCGTATCGAGCTTGTCCTGCACAGTGGCCTGGCGCGCGAGCAGCGCGTCCATCTCGTCATCGCTCAGCGGCTCGGCAAATTTCGCGTTGATCTCGTCAAACTCCCGCAGAGCGTCCACGACTTCCTGTACACCCTCTTCCACGATGGCTCGCACCGTTTTCGTTTCATCTAGTACGGGCTCCTGCTCCAGGTAGCCCACTGTATAGCCGGGGGCCAGAATGGTTTCCCCGTTAAAGGCTGGTTCCACCCCGGCCATAATGCGTAACAACGTACTTTTCCCCGCCCCATTGAGGCCAAGTACGCCGATTTTGGCGCCATAAAAGTAGGACAGGCTAATATCGCGGAGGACCTGCCTGTTCGGGGGGTAGGTTTTGCCCACGCCGACCATGGAGTAAATGATTTGCGTACTCATACTTGGTTCACCTGCTGAAATGGCCTATGCGCGCGCTCTTGTCTACGCCAGGGCACCTGTGCCCCACTCGCCAGGCAGGCCAGGAGGCATGCTGACGCGCTCCTTATAGCATGGCTGTGCTACGAAGACCAGTACCCTGCCTCCTGGCCTTACGCTGCGCGCACACTGGTGCTCCCATGCACCGGCATGGCCCTGTTCTCTGGTCAACGCCGGGTTCTCTCCTCCCCACGTGCACCACTGCCCCGCACTACGGAGAGGCCAGTGCGTCGCCAGGGTGAGACGAGGGAGAGGGGATGGTCTTGGCACCTCATGACCTGACATTGCGTCTGGCGTCTGGTGACGGTATCATTGCAAACATTCGCATATCTCTGAGACCTCAGTGTTGCTTCTATGAAACTGCGCATTACGCACAAGTTGCTCCTGTCTTTCTTGCTGACCAATGCCGTGGTGATTATCCTCATGCTGGTCTGCATGCGCTGGAGTTTTGCACGCGGTTTTCTGGACTACATCCACCAGCAGGAGATTCGCCGCCTCGACTCCCTTGTCGCTGCCCTGGAAGGGGCCTATGCTGAGCATGGGCACTGGCACTTTTTACGTCATAAGCCGCGACGTTGGCGGCAACTGTTGGAGATGGAGGTGCCTATGCGTCCAGAGCAGCCCGGGCTGTCCCCAGCCGACGACGGTCCAGCGCTGCCGGCCGCCACTGAGCCCCCCTCAGGACACGACAGCCCACACGCCGGGCGTCGAGGCCGGGCTGGACGTCTCGCCTTGCTCTACCGCTCTGACGATCCACTCAGCTTGCGGTTGCGCCTCAGTGTGCTCGATGAGGAACAGCATCCCGTCATTGGACCTCCACACGCCCAGGCGGGGGAGACCTTGCGTCCCATTACCTATGCTGGTCGCACGGTAGGCTGGCTCCGTATTGTCCCCCTGCAAGCGGTCACGGATACGCTTGACCGCCATTTTCTGGCCCAGCAGTCGCAGGCTTTTGTCCTCATCACCAGTCTTGCCGTGGCCCTGGCCGCTGGCGTCTCCATCCTACTCGGGCGTCATTTGCTTGCCCCTATCCAGAAACTCCTGGCAGGGACACGCGCTCTGACTGCGGGGCAATTTACCATGCGCCTCGGCGTGACCTCGGGCGACGAACTTGGTCAACTCGCCGCCGATTTCAACGTCCTCGCCCAGACTCTGGAACACAATGAAGACATGCGCCGCCAGTGGACCGCGGATATTTCGCATGAGCTGCGCACGCCGCTGACCATCCTGCGCGGGGAAATCGAGGCCTTGCAAGATGGTCTCCGTCCGGCGAACGCCGAGACCCTGCAGTCCTTGCACGCCGAGGTGCTGCGGCTCCAGACGCTGGTGCATGATTTGTATGAGCTGTCGCTGTCCGATCTTGGGGCCTTGCATTACCGTAAAACCCCTGTGGAACTTACTGCAGTACTCGATGAGGCCCTGCTCGCCTTTCGCGAGCGCTTTACCAGCAAAGCGCTCACACTGGAGACGCCAGGGCTGCCGGGCGAGGCCGTGCTGTTGTTCGCCGACCGGGCGCGCTTGCACCAGTTGCTGAGCAATCTGCTGGAAGATAGCCTGCGTTACACGGATCCAGGCGGATGCGTGCGCGTGTGGTACATCCGGCAGGAGAAAGCGGTCGTGCTGCATGTGCAGGACTCCGCACCTGGCGTCTCCCCCGACGCACTGCCACATTTGTTCGATCGTTTTTATCGGACAGACACCTCGCGCACGCGTTCGCCCGGCGGCGCCGGGTTGGGGTTAGCCATCTGTAAAAACATTGCCGAAGCGCACGGTGGACAGATTGCCGTGCAGCCTTCGCCTCTGGGTGGGGTGTGGATACAGGTCACGCTGCCAGTGTATGCCTGAGCTGAGACCGTGCTACCGGAAGGACACAGCACCATGGAGACAGGCCAGACCATCGTCATTGTCGAAGATGAGCCGAAACTGGCGCAATTATTGCGCGAATACCTCACCCAGGCGGGCTATGCCACGCATTACCTGGCCAACGGCCAGGAGGTTGTCTCGTGGGTGCAGCGGCATCATCCCAGTCTGATCATTCTTGATCTCATGCTGCCGGCAAAAGATGGCCTGACGATTTGCCGCGAGGTGCGGGCCTTTTCCCAGGTGCCGATTATTATGGTGACCGCACGTGTCGAAGAGATCGACCGCCTGCTCGGGCTTGAACTGGGGGCCGATGACTATATTTGCAAGCCCTTTAGTCCGCGAGAGGTCGTAGCCCGTGTCAGGGCCGTGTTACGGCGTCCACAGCCGCCGGCAGACGAGGCCGTGCACTATGGCGGTTTTGTGCTGGATGCTCGCCAATATCTGGCACGCCTGGATGGGCAGGAGCTGGATTTAACGCCTGTGGAATTCCGTTTACTCCGCCGGCTGGTTGCCGCACCGGGACGGGTCTTCGCCCGCCATCAGCTGGTCGAGGCGCTCTACGATGATGGGCGCGCCGTCAGTGACCGCACTGTTGATAGCCACATCAAAAATCTGCGCAAAAAGATTCACGCTATACGTCCAGTGCAGGAAGTGATTCACGCCGTGTATGGCGTTGGCTACAAGCTGGACGTGTAGGACAACTCGGCCACCTGACGCTCCACCTGATCCATACCGTCGCGCACCAGCAACTGCACGTGTGGATGTTTATCCGCTTCCACCCGCAGTGCTTTGTTCAAGAGCAAACGCCAGGGCTCGGTCGTTGTCGCCTGGGACAAGCCCAGGCGCACCCGCGCTGCTTCGGCCAGTGGCTGGGGCCGCGGCGCCCAGGGAGTGGGCGGCAATCCCATGGAAGCCCGATAGATCGTCCGTTGCTGATGACGTCTGAGGTCATCGGTGATACGTTCCCAGGCGGCAGCCACCCGATCCATAGCTTCTTTGACCGGTATGGCGCCGTGTAACGCTGGCGGTGAGCCGCTGCCGGAAGCTACAGCGGAGCGTAAGCTGTAGGCAGTCGGCTCCACTGCTTTGATACTTATTGAGGCCCCCTCCCCAGCATACCGCCGTGGTATGCTGAGAGGAGCCAAAAACCCTCGTCACGAAGAAGGAGGAGACCTCAATGCGATTTTACACCCAACAGCACCCTTTTTACTG
>Ga0194121_10010028_pt1 | contig 11587 bp, 13 predicted proteins | sample TA2MahCa50mmetaG_FD_148609 | JGI IMG/M metagenome (GOLD analysis project Ga0194121, IMG submission 148609) | Freshwater microbial communities from Lake Tanganyika, Tanzania - TA2015020 Mahale Deep Cast 50m | ecosystem: Environmental > Aquatic > Freshwater > Lake | place: Tanzania: Lake...
TCCGGTGGGACCGGCCGGCATGTGCTTGTGCCCGACGTGATAGCCCAAATAGGGAATCGCTACCCGGTCGCCCGGCAGCTCGACCATGCCCGTGCCCGCGAACACGCAGCCGCTGTCAAGAGCCCCGGCTGGGCCTGGTTCCAGACACGGCGCGCCCGGTATCCAGCCCCACTCCACGTTGTCCGCGCTGGCGCCAGCCACCACGCGCGTCGAATCGCGCGAGCGGTCATAGAGCGTGGGAAACATGAGGTGGGTTGACGGATCGCCAGGATAGGTGGTCTTGGCGTTGGTGTAGATGTCGTGGGTGGCGGGGTCGACCGGTGACTGGGCGGCGAACGGCATCGGCAGGGGGCAGCGGCGTAGATCGTCCGTGGCCGCGCGGGCGATCGTCCGGCGTCCCCAGCACCAGCCGCGCGCGTACCAGACGTACTGACCCAGGACGGGATCCCACTCGGCCACGTTGCCCGTATCGCTGAAATAGACGGCCAGGGGTTCCGGCCGAACGTGCCAGCGCAGGCCGTCCGGCGAGGTCGCCAGCCGCATGCCCACCGGCGGACGGTGCTGCGCGCTGGCCGGATCGGCGCTGGCCGCCTGCGCCGCCTCGGCGTCCGTCAGGTGCGCTTGGAACACCGCTTTGTAGCGCTCCGACGCTGGCGCGGTGGGATCCAGGAACACGCCCGCGCCGACCAGACCACCGGGGCCGGCGTTCTGGCGTCCAATGACCAAATTGTTCCGCGTCGAACCGTTCCAGTCCACCAGCCCCAACGCGGGGCGACGCCAGGTTGCACCGTCGTCCGATTCCGCGTAGGCGAGGTAGACGCCGTAGCTGCCGCGCCACGCACGGTCGCCCTCCTCCAGGCCGTCGAACAGATCAGGCGGCGCGGCTTCATACCACAGGCGGTAGCGGCCGGCGTCTCGGATCACGGTGAGCGCGCTGTCGACCAGCCAGTGCTCCCAGGGTTCGGCGGCGGTGAGGAAGGGCGCGGACGTGTCGGCTGTTTGCCCACGCAGTTCGATCCCCGACGGTACGGCGGCATGGGCAGCCATGAGGTGCGCCCGCGCGGGGTTGGGCGACCAAAAGGACGGCCGCTCCCCGACCGCGTTCATCCAGCGGGCCTGGCCGGCATGAAGGTAGCGGTGGTCGACGAACGGGTGGTACCCCAGGGCGACGTCGTAGGGGGCAAGGCGTCCAGGCAAGGGCACGGGCATGGGGAGACCTCCGCGGCGAGGGCGCGCGGACGCATTGTGCGCCAGCGGGGCTTGACGGGGTAGCAGCCGTGGCGCCCGCTCCCGCGCAGGACGTGGCAGGGGGAGGGGTCGCCTCGTGCCCCGCCGCGCCCACGCGGGCACGTTCGCACGCTGGTAGGCGGCGCCAAGGGGAAGCCGGATGGCGTCGCCTAGAATCCGCCGGCGGTGCGCCACAGCAAGCAGGGAGTGCGGATGACCGCGGAAGAGCGCTTGAGCGAACTTGGGATCGAGCTGCCGGCGCCGCCGACGCCGATGGCAAGCTATGTGCCGGCGGTCCGTACGGGCTCGCTGCTTTGGATCGCCGGGCAGCCGCCGGGTCCCGGCTGGCGTGGTCACGTGGGCCGCGAATACTCGGTCGAGCAGGGCCAGCAGGCGGCGCGGGCCGCCGGCCTGAATATCCTGGCGCAGGTGCGCAAGGCCACCGGTTCGTTGGACCGCGTGGTCAAGGTGGTGGGCTACGTCAACGCCGCGCCCGGCCTGCTGGAGACCCACCTCGTGGTGAACGGCCGTTCCGATCTCATGATCGAAGTGTTCGGTGAGGCGGGCCGGCACGCACGCTCGGCCGTGGGCGCGGCGGACCTGCCCGCGCAGATTCCTGTGGAGGTCGAGGCCGTCGTCGAACTGACAAGCTAGTCGCGCCTTGGGCCTAACGCATCGAACGGCCCGCAACGGCGGGCCGTTCGATGCATGTTCAGTCTTCCGAGCGACGGGACCCCGCTCGCGCGTGCGCGGACGGGCTAGCCAGCCCCTCCAACACGAATGTGCCCTCGGGTGGTCCCGTTCGCTGTATCACCCATGCACATCACCTCCTTATGCACGGCGCGAGGCCAGCCTCGATCCGGCCACCGCCAGAGTGGCCACAGTATAGGGCAATGGCGCGGGCGATTCAGGGGCCGTGCCCCAGCTCGCAGTGGTCGAGGCGGCTCTGCGTGGCCGCCGGTCCGGTCGGGGGGCGAGCTGCTTCGTGACAGGCCGCCCCCGTGGCAGCCCGTGGGAGACGCCCAGCCCTGGAGGTCCATGCGGCGGGCGATACCCCCTACCCGCGCGCGAAGCCGCGCAGCTCGTGGACCGGTTCCCGGTCCATCAGGCGCCGGGTGGCATCCGCGACCGAGAGCTCGTGGAACAGGACCTCGTTCATCAATTCCACGATCGGCATCTCGACGCCGCACCGCCGCGCCAGCGCCAGCGCGCCGCGGGCGGTGTCGATGCCTTCGGCCACCATCACCATGTGCGCGCGAATCTCATCGAGCGTGCGGCCCTGCGCGAGCTGCTCGCCCACGTAGTGATTGCGCGATTGGGCGCTACTGCAGGTAGCGATGAGATCGCCCACGCCGGCCAGGCCGGCGAACGTCAGTGGATTCGCGCCCGCGGCCAGGCCCAGCCGGGTGATCTCTGCCAGGCCGCGAGTCATGACGGCCGCGCGCGTGTTGAACCCATACCGCAGGCCATCGACCATGCCCGCGCAGATGGCGATAACGTTCTTGATGGCCCCCGCCAGCTCGACGCCCGCGACGTCATCCGAGGTGTAAACGCGCAGCCACGGCGTGGTGAAGAGCCGCTGCATCGCCTGCGCCAGGTCCGCCCGGTGCGACGCCACAACCGTTGTGGCAGGCTCGTGGGCGGCCAGCTCGCGCGCCAAGTTCGGGCCTGAGATGACGCAGAACCGCTCGGCCGCCGTGACGCCGAGCTGGGCCGCCAGGGTCTCGGACACGCGTGCGCCGGTGACCGGATCCAGTCCCTTGATGCCGCTGACCAGCGTCGCGCCGGACGGGATGTCGGGTCTGACGGCGCGCAGGTTGTCCAACAGCGACCGCATCGGGACGGCCAGCACCACCACGTCCACGCCTCTCAGCGCCGTAGCGGAATCTGCGGTGAGGCGGAGCTGGTCGGGCAGCGCCACCCCGGGCAGGAACCGCACGTTCTCGCGGCGACGCTCGATCTCCTCGATGTCGCGCGGTCGATGGCCCCACAGCGTGCACGCCACCCCCTGTTCCGCGAGGAGGCAGCCCAGGGTGGTGCCCCAACTCCCTGAACCGAGCACCGCGACGCGCACCGGCACCCATGGCCCTCAGTGGCCGGTCGGCCATCGTGGCCGCAGTGTACGGGCCCAGCCGGTCGGACCTACGCCAGAACGGCGCCTTCGACGGACGGCAGCGCGTCCTCGACGGAGTCCAACGCCAGGCCGAGGGATCGGGCCACGGCCGGGTGGACGACACGGCCTCCAACGACGTTGAGCCCCGCGCGGAGCTCCGGATGACGCGCGCTGGCGCCCGCGATCCCAAGATCGGCAAGCGCGCGCACGTAGGGCAGGGTCCGCGCGGTGAGCGCCGCTGTGGCCGTGCGCGCCACGGCCGTGGGCATGTTGGTCACGCCGTGTTGGTCACGCCGTAGTGGATGACGCCATGGGTGACGAACACCGGATCCGAATGCGTGGTGGGACGGGAGGTCTCTACCGCGCCGCCCTGGTCGACCGCGACGTCCACGATCACGCTGCCACGCGGCATGGTCGCCACCATGGCCGCCGTGACGATGACCGGCGCGCGCGCGCCGGCCACGAGCACGGCCGTGATGAGGAGGTCCGCCGAGGCGACGGCCCCGGCGATCGTCTCAGGCGTCGAGATGGCCGTCGTCAGCCGGCGGCGGAAACGTTCGGCCAGGCTCGCGAGCACCCCGGGGTCGCGGTCGATCGCGGTCACCTGCGCGCCCATCCCATGGGCGACCTCGATCGCCGCGGTGCCGGATCGCCCCGCGCCAATGACGACCACATGCGCCGGCGGCGCCCCGGGCGCGCCGCCCAACAGCACGCCCCGGCCACCGTTGGGCGTCTGCAAGAAGTGCGCGCCCACCTGCGTCGCCAGTCGGCCGGCGATGTCGCTCATCGGTTCGAGCAAGGGCAGTCGGCCGTCCGGCAGCCGCACGGTCTCGTAGCCGATCGCGGTCACCTGCCGGGCGATGAGCTGCCGTGTCAACTCGGGCAGCGCGACAAGGTGCAGGAATGTGAACAGCGCGAGCCCCGGTCGCAAGTAGGCGAACTCGTTCGGCAACGGCCCCTTGACCTTCACGATCAGGCCGGCGCGGCCCCACACGTCCGCCGCGTTTGGCACGAGTTCCGCGCCCGCCGCGGCGTAGGCCTCCGGAGCAAAGCCAGCGACGATCCCGGCGTCCTGTTCCAGCAGCACCGGGCAACCACCGCGGACGAGCGCCGACGCTCCGGCGGTGGTCAACCCAACCCGGCCTTCGTGGTCTTTGCGCTCGCGCGGTATTCCGACGACCATGGCTGCTCCGCGGGTATGGGCGCGACCGGCATGGTCGAGGCCGCTTGAACCCGCCATACTCTGTTGTACCGCGCGCGGCGTCACGAACGCGCAACCAAACCGACCATGAGATTGAGCGACCCGTCCGTCGATCCCGTCAGCGACGAGGAGATCGCCACCGGCGAGCGCGCTGCCGCGTATGTCAATGACCTGATCCAGGGACCCGCGTTGCCCGAGCGTGCACGCTCCTGGCAGGAGAACGTCGCTCTCGGCACGCTGCGGCTGGCCCGCATGCGTCGCTTCCTGGAGCGCGTGGGCAACCCCCACGCGGGGCTGCGGATCGTGCACGTGGGCGGCACGTCCGGCAAAGGGTCCGTGGCAGCGAAGGTGGCGGCCGGGCTGACGGCCGCCGGCTACCGGACCGGCCTGCACGTCTCGCCCTACCTGCAGACGCCGCTCGAGAAGTTCGTCCTCGACGGGCGGCTCGGACGCCCCCGCGAGCTGGTCGACCTCGTCGCGTGGATCCGGCCCCACGTGGACGCCTTCGCGCGGGCGGACCGCGACGGTGCGCCCACCTACGGCATGGTTTGGGTCGCGCTCACCTTCGAGTACTTCCGCCGGGCCGCCACGGACGTTCTGGTGCTCGAGGTTGGCGCGGGCGGCCGCTTTGACCTGACGAACGTCGTCCATCCGGTGCTCGCCGTGGTGACGGCCGTGGGCCTGGACCACACGAAAACACTGGGCGATCGACTCGAGGACATCGCCTGGCACAAGGCTGGTATCTACAAGTCCGGGGTCCCGGCCATGGCCGGCGCTACGCCCCCCGAGGCGCTGGCGGTCCTGACGCGCGAAGCGGAACGCGTGGGCGCGCCCTTCGAGCACGCGGGCCTGACGGCCGGCCCGGACGTGCGGGTGGCCAACACCGCCCTGGCCCTGGCCGCGCTCGCGCGCCTACGTTCCTGTGGGTTTGCGCGGCTGCGTCCGGCCGCCCTCGCGGCGGCGGCAGAGGCGACGCTGCCCGGGCGGTTCGAACGTATGCCGGGACTTCCGGCGACCGTGCTTGACGGCGCCCACAACCGCGACAAGGCGCAGGCGCTGGCGCGACTTCTCCCAGGCCTCGCAGGCGGCCGCCCGGTGTATTTGGTCGCCGGCGTCGTCGGCTATCGGTCGGCCGAAGCCGTCCTGGCACCGTTGCTGCCGATCGTGCGCGGCTGGATCGCCACCGAGCCGCAGGTGCACGGGAAGCCGCCGCTGCCGGCCGCGGATGTCGCCGCGACTGGCGCCGCGCTGGGCGTCCCCGCCGCGGACGTCGTCCCCAGCCCTCTCGACGCGCTCGAGAGGGCCCGCACCCGCTGGACCGGCGATGCGCTGATCGGCGTCACCGGCTCCTTGTACCTGGTGGGAAACGTGCGCACGCGCTGGTACCCGACCAATGCGATCGTCCGGCAGCGCACCATGTGGCTCCGCTAGGCGACCCGCTGCGCCATACTGACGTGGACGGGCACGGAGAACGCCGCGGTGGCTCAGAGCGAAGAATCCGAACTGCACAAGTACACGCTTGAGGAAGCCACCGCCTTGCTGCCCCAGGTTCGCGCCGTCGTGCGGCAGCTCCGCGACGTGTGGGTGGGGGCGGCGGATGAGCGCCAGGGATTCGAACGGGCGCAGACGCAGAACCGCGGGCCGATCGAGGCGAGTCTGGCGCACCAACGGCTGGTGTGCGCCCTGTGGGACCTGCAGCCACTGGCGGCGTGGCTGCGGGCGCACGACCTCGTGCTACGACAGCCGGAGATTGGGCTGATCGACTTCCGCGCTGAGGTCAATGGCCAGGACGCGTTTCTGTGCTGGCGCCTGGGTGAAGACCGGATTGCGTTTTGGCACGGCACCGACGAAGGCTTTGACAGCCGCAAGCCGCTGCCGGAGGGGTAAGGGCGAACCGAGGTTCGCCCCGAGCGACTCGCGCGCAGCGCTGGCCGTAGGCGCCTGATCTGGCAGGAGCGTGTCGACGGAGGGGCGGAGCATCGCTCCGCCGGGGTCGAGCATGGCCCGACCCCTACGCCGTGCGGCCGGCCCGCTGCGCCTACCCGCCTGCGACGGCCGGGATGATGGAGACCTCCTCAGTCCCGTTGAGTTCGGTGGCGAAGCCCTGGCGGAAGCGGATGTCCTCGCCGGCCACGTAGATGTTGACGAACCGCCGCAGCTCCCCCGATTCGTCCAGAATCCGGTCACGAAATCCTGGGTGCTCGTGCTCGAGCCGCTGGATCATCTCCGCGACGGTCCTGGCGTCCACTTGGACTCGGTTCTTGCCACCCGTCAAGCCGCGAAGCGGCGTAGGAATGCGAACCGTGGTCATCGCCTTCTCATCCTCACGTGTAGTGCCGGCGCCGCTAGGCCGTGATCGAGATCCCGCGGTCGGCGAGGGACTGCTCGAATGATTCGACGGTGGGTCGAACAGAGAAACCGGGAGCCACGTGGCCGTCGATGGCTTCCTGAGTCTTCAGCCCGTTGCCGGTCACCAGTGCCACGGTGACCTCATCCGACCCAAGCACACCATGCTCCGCTAGTTTCTGCAGCACCGCAATTGTCACGCCGCCGGCGGTCTCCGCAAAAACCCCTTCCGTACTGGCCAGCAACTGCATGGCCCGGATGATCTCGTCGTCCGTGACGGCCAGGATCTGGCTGTCGGTGGCGCGCGCCTGCGTGAGGCTGTAGAAGCCATCGGCGGGATTGCCGATAGCCAGTGACTTCGCCACCGTCTGCGGCCGGCGCACGGCGCGATACGTCGTGCTCCCGCGCGCAAAGGCTTCCGCCACTGGCGCACAGCCGGTCGCCTGGGCCCCGTGGATCTTGGTGGCCTGCTGTTCCAGCAGTCCAACCTCGACGAGCTCCCGGAGACCCTTGCCAAGCTTCGTGTAGAGCGATCCTGAGGCGATGGGCGCGATGATGTGGTCGGGCGCGCGCCAGCCGAGTTGCTCGACGATCTCGAATGCGAGCGTCTTCGATCCTTCGGAGTAGTATGGCCGCACGTTGATATTGCAGAAGGCCCACGCGTAGAGATCGGCGATCTCGCTGCAGAGGCGGTTGAGCTCGTCGTACGTACCGTCCACCGCCACGATGTTGGCGCCATAGACTGCCGCGCCGCGGACCTTGCCAGGCTCGATGTCGGCGGGTAGGAACACGTAGGTGTCCATGCGGTGCCGCGCCCCGGCGGCTGCGACGGCCCCTGCCAGATTGCCCGTGGAAGCGCAGGCAAACGTGCGGAACCCCAGCTCCTGCGCCTTCGTGACCGCCACCGCGACCACACGGTCCTTGAAGGAGAAAGTGGGGTTGACCGTGTCGTTCTTGATATAGAGGTTGCGCAGGCCAAGCCGCTCGCCCAGATTGTTGGCCTTCTGCAGCGGTGTGAAACCCACCGGCCAGGTCTCGTCCCAGCCACCCTCCACCGGCAGCAGGTCGGCGTAGCGCCATAGCGTGCGCGGCCCGCTCGCGATCGCCTCACGCGAAACCCGCGCGCGAATGTAGGCGTAGTCGTACTGGACTTCGAGCGGGCCGAAGCAGAACTCGCAGACGTGCACGGCGGCGGGCGGGTAGCTCCGATGGCACTCGCGACAACGCAAGACATCAACCTTGCTCACAGCCTAAATCCTCGGGAGCGACTCAGCCTGCCCGCGGCATGCGCAGGCCGGGGCATTCGAGTAACACCCGGGACTGCCGATCCTGGCGGCGTCCCCAGCGTTGATTCCATGTGCTGCATTGCCCCTACGCTGCAACAGCGAGGGACGAATGACGGCATCCCCTCTCATCTTGCAGCGTGCGCTGCCGGACTTGGCACCTTACCCACAGCCGTGGGCAGGCTGCCAGGCTTCCCAGGGCCGGGCCCCTCCGCCACTCGTAATGAGAGCGAGGCACGCGCCTTGCGGCGCGTGGGGTGACTATACCATCCGGCTTTGGCGGGCTCAAAAGGCGGCACCCCCCGCAAGCAGCGCGCCTGGCCCGGCCGGAAGGGCGCTCGGCACGACGCCGGTACGGCTTGGCGAGCTTGCGGGCAGACGGCGCCGGCAGCCATTCCCGGTGAACTCCGTCCGAATTCGGGAGGTCCCGTGGTGCTCCCCTGCGCCTGCGGACGGCTTCACCGGCCCATGCCACCGCGGCAAAGACCACCGGCGCTGTAGCATGCGCGCATGGCCGTCGTGGCGGGTTCGGGTCATTCCCTTCAGCTCAGCGCGTGACGAGGCGGCGGATCGTCGTGCTGGCGGGTGGTCTTGTCGTGGTGGGCGTGGCGCTGGCTTTGGGGGCGCTCGCGCGACCGGGCACGGGCCCAGCCCGTCGCGAGCCGGCCGCCGACCCGTGGCGCGCGGCGGGGCTCCGCTCTTTCGTCGAGCCCCCTGTCGAGCCCTCCAGAGGCGCCCACGCCGGCGCGTCGCGTAAGCCCGCGGAGCCATATCTCACCTGGATGGCACGATGGCAAGCGGTCGCGCCACTTGAATGGCCCCCGGGCACTCCCCCGGAGATCCGCGACTACCTTGGGCGGATCCGGCCCGTGCAAGCGCGGATCGAAGGGCTCTACGCGTACGTCGCGTCCTTGCGGATGCAGGTGCAGGCCGGTGGCGCGGCGGCCGTGCGCTACTGGACGTCCCTGGTGGCGATGGACGAGCTAGGTCGCGAGTTGCAGAAGCGCTTGGACGCGGCCGATCCACCTGCGCCAGCGCGCGAGATCCACGACGCGTTTCGACGCACCATCGGCGATTTCGCCCTGTCGGCGCGCGAGATCCTGGCGGCTGAATTCGCCGGGCCGACCACGGCGAGCGACGACCCCTCCACCCCGTCGCGCGGACAGCGCACCCTGCAACTCTCAATCATCGAGTACCAGTACCTTGGCGTGTTGCTCGAGGACCTGTTGCGTCCGTACCGGGCCCCTGTGCCGGTCGGGGAGCCGTCGCCACGCACGTCCGGATCGCCCGCGCCGTGATGATCCTGCCGTCGCGCTGGTGCGGGGCGGCGGCGCTCCTGGGCGTACTCCTGATTCCCGCGGATGCACGTGCGGAGGCGAAGACGCCGCTCCCGCCAGGCCTCCGGATCGAGACGGTGGTCGAAAGCGCAGCCTTTCCGGTCGCCATGGCTTTCACGCCGGACGGGCGCCTCTTCTATACCGAGAATATGCCGAGAAGGCGGGCCAGGTGCGCATCGTCGAGCATGGGCGCCTGTGGCCAGAGCCGTTCATCGCAATTGACGTAAACCACGAGAACGAGCGCGGCTTGCTTGGCATCGCCATCGATCCGGATTACGCCCGCAATCGCTTCGTGTACGTGTACTACACGCACCCGGAGCCAATCTCGCACCGACTGGTCCGGTATCGCGACGCGGGCAACAGGGGCGTAGAGCCGCGCACCTTGCTCGCCGTGCGTAAGCCCACCGGTGCCACCAACCACAATGGCGGCAACATTCATTTCGGACCCGATGGGATGTTGTATGTGACAATCGGCGAGAATGCCGATCCGGCGCTGGCCCAGCGCCGCGACAGCGCGCTGGGCAAGATCCTGCGCCTGAACCCGCGCGACGGATCGGTGCCGCCCGACAACCCTTTCTACGACGACGGCGACCCGGCGTCGGGCAATGACGATCGCATCTGGGCCCTGGGCTTGCGGAACTCCTTCGATTTCACCTTTCACCCCGGCACGGGCGCAATGTTCGCCACCGAGAACGGACCCGCGTGCGACGACGAGATCAACCTGCTGAGGCCGGGCGGGAACTACGGCTGGCGGCCCGGCATACGCTGTGGCGATCCGCATCCCGGGTTCACGGCGCCGCTGCTGAATCTTGAAACCACAATCGCGGTGACCGGGATCGAGTTCTATCAGGGCGCCGCGCTGCCGGGCCTGCGGGGCACGCTTTTCGTGTGCGCCTGGAACACGTTTGCCCTCCTGCGCGTGCGCGGCACGGATGCGAGCTACCGCGCGCTGACCGGCTACGAGACGTGGGACGTTTCGTGCCAGACCGACGTGCTGAGCGGGCCTGACGGCGGGCTCTACCTCGCGGATCGCAGCACCATCCGCCGCATCGTGCCTGCAACGCCGCCACCACCCGATTATGCGGTGCCGAACGGTTGGTTCTATACGCAGGCGGGCGGTGGGTATGGACGCGGCTTCGCGGTGGTCGACGGGGCAGAAGGGGCGTTCTGGACGGGCTTTCAAGCGCTTGGCTGTGTCCCTGCCCTAGGCTATCCGGCCTCGCAAATGTTTCGGCTGGATGGCTTCGTCTACCAGGCCACGCAGCGCAGCCTGCTGCAGTGGGATCCCATCGCCCGGCGCGTGAATCTGGCCAATGTGTTCGACATGCTGGCGGCGGCCGGGCACGACCCCTGGCTTGAGGCGTATCGGCTGATGCCGCCAAGTCAGGACTGGTCAAGCGACGCCGGCCGGCCATTCGGGGAGGTCGTCGCGCGCCATCTGGCCATCCTGGCCACCCCCACCCGGCGCTGCTCGGACGCTACCAGGACGTGGCTGACTGGATCGCACGCTATGGACTGCCGATGGGCGTGGCGGCTCGGAACGGTGTGATCGTGGTGCGCGGGCAGCTGGCCGGATTCCAGTTGTGGACCACCGACGTGCCGTGGGTGCGGGCGGGTCAGATCACCCAGGTGCTGGCGGGCGATCGGGCCAAGGAGGCGGGCCTGGTGCCGGCCGCCGCCCAGACGCCGGCCTACCCGTGATTGGGGAACTCCCCTGGACACGGGACGGCCGGCGTGTGCTACGATAGGCCATGCCGCGTTGCGGCTTGTCCACGTGCTCACCTGGATCGGGACCCTCAATCTCGTCGACCTAGCCCGGCGTCCCCGAACGCCCGGCGGGGGGCTCTGTCCGGTGGGGCGCACCTTAACAGTGGAAGTGTGAGGGAGAGGGATTCAGGCGCGTAAGCGAATGAATCCGTGGTGCGAGCGTGGTCTGGTGAGAGTGGGGTGAGGACTCGGGCCCTCGGGTTCTGGGCAACCAGAGCGTGAGGGCATCAAGCAGAACCTAGCCCGTTCCCCGCTGGGGAGCGGGTGAAAGTGATTACTTGAAGAGTTTGATCCTGGCTCAGGATGAACGCTG
>Ga0194121_10010030_pt1 | contig 11581 bp, 9 predicted proteins | sample TA2MahCa50mmetaG_FD_148609 | JGI IMG/M metagenome (GOLD analysis project Ga0194121, IMG submission 148609) | Freshwater microbial communities from Lake Tanganyika, Tanzania - TA2015020 Mahale Deep Cast 50m | ecosystem: Environmental > Aquatic > Freshwater > Lake | place: Tanzania: Lake...
GGTCTTTGCGCTCCTGCGCCACCTCGGCGGGCACCTGATCGGGCAGATCCGCGGCGGGGGTGCCGTCTTCCGGCGAGAAGGTGAACACGCCCACATGATCAAAGCGCTGCTCGGCCACGAAATCGAGCAGATGCTGGAAGTGCTCCTCGGTTTCTCCGGGGAAGCCCACGATGAAGGTGGTGCGCAGCACCGCATCGGGCAGCTGCTCGCGGATGCGGCGCAGCACGCCGCTGGTCACATCCGCCTGCCAGGGGCGGTTCATCGCCCGCAGCACCTCGGGATGGCTGTGTTGCAGCGGCAGATCGAGGTAGGGGAGCACATTGGGCACCTCCCGGTAGGCCGCCAGCACCGCTTCGGTGAGGCCGGTGGGGTAGGCGTAGTGCACGCGGATCCAGGGGATCTCCACTTCACCCAGGGCCCGCAGCAGCTCCGCCAGCTGGGGTTTGCCCGCCAGATCGAGGCCGTAGTTGGTGGTGATCTGGCTGATCAGCACCAGCTCCTGCACCCCCTGGGCAGCCAGCTGCTGGGCCTCGGCCACGATGCTCTCGATCGTGCGGGAGCGCTGATCGCCGCGCAGGTGGGGAATGATGCAGAAGGCGCAGCGGTAGTCGCAACCTTCGGCCACCTTGAGATAAGCCACCGCTTCGCTGGTGGTGCGGTAGCGGGGCAGGTGCTCATCCGCCACGAAGGTGGGATTGGCGCTCACCTGCTTCACCCGCTCGCCGGCTTCCACCCGCTCGAGCACGCTCACGATGTGCTGGTAATCGCCGGTGCCCACGATCGCCTTGGCCTCGGGGAGGCTTTCGAGCAGTTCGTCCTGGAAGTGCTGGGCCAGGCAGCCGGCAATGATCAGCTCCTTGCCCTGCTCCGCCAGTTCCACCAGGGTGCGCACCGATTCCTCGCGGGCGTCCTGAATGAAGCTGCAGGTGTTCACCACCACCACGTTGGCGTCGCTTTCGTCGGCGCTCACGCCGTAGCCGGCTTGGGCCAGCAACCCGAGCATGTGCTCGGTATCCACACGGTTTTTTTCACAGCCCAGATGGGCGAAGGCCACGGTGGGTTTGCTGGATGGGGCCGCCGTGGATGCCGCGGTGCTTTGGCTCATCGGATTGGGGGTAGGGGCCGCGCGCTGGCCAATCCCCAACCCTACCGATCAGCTTCACCTGGAGCGGATTGTGCCTGCCACAATCAGCCCAGCAGTGAGATCTCCTGAGTGACCTCCTCTCGCCTCAGTGAGCGCCTCGCCGGCCAGCGGCGCCGCGGCGACTCCGGCAGCAAATGGATCCGCGTGGCGATGGCCGTGCTGGCCACCATCGGCGTGATCGATACGGGCTCGATCACCCTGAAGAAATGGGGCTTGTTGGCCTCACTGAGCTGCAGCAGCCAGGGCTTTTTCGGCTGCAACGGTTGCGAGAAGGTGCTCTCCAGCGATTGGGGCAGCCTGTTTGGCCAGCCCCTGTCGCTGTTTGGCTTTTTGGCGTACGCCGCCATGTTGTTGATGGCGGTGGTGCCGCTGGTGCTGCAGGGGGAGGCCCGGCAAACCCTGGCCCAACCCAGCTGGTGGGGGATGACCCTGCTCGGCACCGGGATGACCGTGTTCAGCGCTGTGCTGATCGGGGTGATGGCCTTCGCCATTCGCGATTGCTGCCCCTTCTGCATCCTCTCGGCGGCACTCAGCACCGGTTTGCTGGTGCTGAGTGTGGTGGGAGGTGATTGGGATGATCGCGGCCAGTTGCTGTTTCGTGGCTTGATCACGGCCCTGGTGGTCGCGGTGATCGGCCTGGGTTGGGCCGCATCAGTGGGGCAACCGGCGGTGGACACCGGCAAAGGGGTGCCGCCGCCGGTGCGCGCTGAGAGCACAGTCGGCACGATTGCCCTGGCGGAACAGCTCACCGCAAGTGGCGCTGTGATGTACAGCGCCTACTGGTGCCCCCACTGCCATGAACAGAAGGAGCTGTTTGGGCGGGAAGCCACCGAGAAGCTCACCGTGATCGAATGCGCTCCCGATGGCCGCAACAGCCAGAAGGAGCTCTGTGACGCCAAGAAGATCGAGGGCTATCCCACCTGGGAAATCAATGGAACGCTCGATTCCGGCGTGAAGCCCCTGCTGAAGCTGGCGGAACTGATCGGCTACAAGGGCCCCGCTCTCAACTGAGCGGGGCCGCTGGGGCCACCGCCTCCGTACTGATCGGCTGGTGGCGGCGCTGCACGCTGTGGCGCTGCCAGAACGGTTGCGTGGCCGGTGCATCCACCCGGAAATGGCCGCCCCGGCTCTCCACGCGGAACAGGGCTGCTTCCAGCAGGAGCTGGGTCACCACCAGGCGCTGGCGCAGGTCGTGAGCACGGCTGATCCAGGCGCACTCCGTGGCATCCAGGTTGGTGTGATCGGCTGGTGGCAGCGCCGCAATCGCTTCCAGCCAGGGGTCGTGCTGGATCGTGCCCTGAAGGCGCTGCAGCCTCTCCAGTCCATGCCGCAATTGGCTGCCCTGGCGCTCCACTCCCGCCACCTGCCAGCACAGGCTGCGCAGCGCCTGCAGGGTGTGCTCCAGCTGGCGGAACTGCTCCCCGGTGGGGACCGGTAGGCCGGTGATCGGCCGCTGTGTGGCACGCAGCGGTGGGAGGGCCGGCGGCGGCTCGAGCTGCCGCAGCTGGCGGGCAAACACCAGGCATTCCATCAGCGAATTGCTGGCCAGGCGGTTGGCGCCATGCACGCCGGTGCTGGCCACCTCTCCCACGGCATAGAGCCCGGGAATCGTGGTGGCGGCCATGGCATTGGTGCGAACGCCACCCATCCAGTAATGGGCCGCCGGCGCCACCGGGATGGGCGTGTTGGTGGGCTCCAGCCCCAGCTCCCGGCAACGCCCCAGGATCGTGGGGAATTGCAGCTCCAGCCGTTCGCGGCCCACCGGGCGCAGATCCAGCCACACGTGCTCGAGCTGCTGCTCGCGCATGCACTGCACCAGGGCGCGGCTCACGGCATCGCGGGGGGCAAGGTCGGCTCCGGGCAGCTGGCCCACCGGGCTGCCCCCGCGGCCATCCAGGAGCCGCGCTCCTTCGCCACGCACCGCTTCGGAGATCAGAAAGTGCGGCGCCCCCGGCAGCATCAAGGCCGTGGGATGAAACTGCACGAATTCCAGATCCCGGATCACCGCCCCGGCCTGCCAGGCCATGGCGATGCCATCGCCGCTGGCTTGCGATGGGTTGGTGGTGTTGGCGTACAGGTGGCCGCCACCGCCGGTGGCCAGCACCACGGCCCCGGCCTGCAGCCAGCGCAGGGTTCCGGCGTGCAGCATCTGCAAACCGCAGCACCGGCCAGCCTCGATCCAAAGCTGCAGGGCCAGTGCTCCTTGCAGGCGCACCAGCCCTGGCCGTTGCAGCACCCTTCGCTCCAGGGCATCCACCAGGGCGCCGCCGGTGCGGTCCTGGGCGTGGAGCACGCGCCGGTGGCTGTGGGCTGCCTCGAGCGTGGTACTCAGACCGCCATTGTGGCGATCAAAGTCCATCCCCAGCTCCAGCAACCGCTCCACGCAGGCTGGTGCTTCGCGCACCAGCAGCTCCACGGCCGGTGGGTCGCAGAGGCCGCCGCCGGCCCTGAGGGTGTCGTCGCGATGGCTGGCGAAGCTGTCGTCGGCGTTGGTGACAGCAGCAATACCCCCCTGGGCCCAGCGGCTGGAGGAGCGGGGGGCGTGGTCTTTGCTCAGCAGCAGCACCCGAAGTTCAGCGGGCAGCTCAAGAGCCGCCATCAACCCCGCGGCCCCGCCGCCCACCACGATCACATCCCAGTTGGAGGGCAGCTGAACCACGGAGCCCGAGGCGTGAAGGGCAACAAAAAAGCCGCCGGGAGGGCCCGACGGCTGGAACCGGTGAGCGAATTTAAACCTGAGGGATCAGACCAGCGCTGGGATTCAGCGGTACTGGCCGTCGTTGATCCGGTCAAAACCTTCGTTCAGAGCGATCGAAGCCGGAGTCACGGTGAAGTTGCTCTTGTACTTCTCCACCAGCTCTTTCTGGCGATCGGTGAGATCTAGATTAAACAGGTCGTCAACGGTGTTGTAGGGGCCACCTAGCACGATCTTGCCGGCAAGGGTGGGGTACATGCCCGGGAACGCCTGGAAGCGCCGCACTGAGCAGTTGTTGAGGTCGATTTTGTCGCCCCGCTCGGCGATTTTCTCGTCGGCCACGTTGCTCAGATCGGCCGCCTGGGCCGTGGGTGCTATCACCAGGCCGAAGAGCAGGCTGGCCAGCAGCACGCCACTCATGAGCCACGAAACCAGCCGTTTCATCGAAGTCTCCGTCTGAACGGGAATCACAGGGACTGCCAAGCAGCGTTGCAAAGCTACAGGTGTGACGCCTTGGCCTTGAGGCCAGAGCGGCAGGCTTTTGCAGTTCTTCAGATCAGGCCGCTGAGCTGCGGGGCCCAGAGCGCCGCTGCCAGAAACACCCCATCCACAGCCAGCGTGGTGGCCATGGCGGAAGCGGCCAGGCGCCAGGCGGGATCGGGGTGTTGCCAGAACCGCCGGCAGAGCCCCAGTAGGAGCGCTCCGGCCAGCAGCGTTACCGCCAGGGGCAGGGGTTCCACCACCTCAAGGGCGGCGGCTTGAAGATGTTGGGCGGCCTGATCGGCTGGGGCGAGAAGCACTTCTCTCCAGTGGCGCATCACTCCGGTGATCGCCATCACCCCATCCGTGCAGGCTGTGCCCAGCAGCGAAGCCAGATAGAAGCTGGCGGCCAGGCGCCAGCGGCTGTTCAGACCGCCCAGGGCCAGGGGCAGGGCAAACGCTTCGATCGGCAGATGCCAGAGCGGATGCAGCCGGCACCAACCCCAGAACAGGCATCCCCCCAGCCAACTGCCGCTGAAACCCACCAGCAAGGTGCCGGCTCGGCTCAGGTTGGGGTTGGGGTTCTCCGCCAGCAACACGCCCACCAGCAGGAGAGGGGCGGTGAAGAGCGCAGCGCTGAACGGGGCCAGCCGTACCCATGGGGCCTGCAGGAACACCGGCAGGGCCACCAGCAAAGCGCCAGCCAGCCCGATCCCCGCACTCAGGCTGGAGCGCGTGGTCGCCCGGACGGGGCTGGGAGGCATCGCGGCCACCGTGAGGCTGGGTGGAACCCCGATCACCACCGTGTGAAGAAAGTTGTGCAACCTTAGAGGACGCGTCCGGTGTTCCTGCTGCTGGCCAGGGCGGGTTCCGCCGCATAGGGTCGCTGCAGTGCTGCTTCTCCCGCGGTGTTCGCTGCCCTGCCCCCGACCGATCAGCTCGGGGTGCTTCAAGCCTGCTGGCGCTTTTTGGTTCTCGGTGTGGTGCAGGGGCTCACCGAATTTCTGCCAATCAGCAGCACGGCCCATTTGAAGGTGGTGCCGGTGCTGCTGGGCTGGGGAGACCCCGGCGTGGCTGTCACCGCGGTGATTCAGCTCGGCAGCATCCTTGCGGTGGTGGGGTTCTTCCGCGATGACCTGCGCCAGGTGCTGCAGGGGATCAGCCAGGGTCTGCAACAGCGCCGCTGGGACGACCCCCAGGCGCGGCTGGGCCTGGCGATCGGGCTGGGCACGATTCCGATCCTGATTGGCGGGCTGGCGATCAAGCTCTGCGTGCCCAACTTTGATCAATCCCCCCTGCGCAGCCTCACCTCGATTGCCGTGGTGTCGATCGTGATGGCGTTGCTGCTGGCTCTGGCAGAGCGCATCGGCACCCGTCGCCGCCTGCTGGAGCAGGTGAAGGTGCGTGATGGCCTCTGGGTGGGCCTGGCTCAGGCGCTGGCCTTGATCCCGGGTGTTTCACGCTCCGGCAGCACCCTCACCGCCTCGTTGTTCGATGGCTGGAAGCGCGCGGATGCCGCCCGCTTCTCCTTTCTTCTCGGCATTCCCGCCATCACGATTGCCGGTGTGGTGGAGCTGAAGGAGGCTTTCACCCAGCCCGTGGCCGGTGGCGTGCTGCCACTGCTCGTTGGGATCGCCACATCAGCGTTGGTGTCGTGGTTGGCAATCGCCTGGCTGCTGCGCTTCCTGCAGCACCACAGCACATGGTGGTTTGTGGGTTATCGGCTCTTTTTCGGCGTTGGCCTGCTGCTCTGGGTTGGCCGCTTGGCGGGCTGAGCCCCCACACTGGAGGCAGCAAGCACAAACGGGCAGCGCCTGTGTGGAAGGAACCCTCGGCCGGTGTTCCCCTGGTGGATGCCAGTGAGGTGCGCCTGCCGCAGCCGGCTTTGGTGGATGCGGTGGAGCCCGAGTCGATCGGCGATGAGCTGGGGATCCAGCCGGGTGATCGGCTGCTGAGCATCAATGGCGTGCGGCCGCGCGATCTGATCGATCTGCAGTTTCTGGTCTGCGCCGAAGAGCTCACCCTCGAGGTGCAAGACCCAGGCGGCAGCGTGCATGTGGTGGAGCTCGAGAAGGATGCCGATGAAGGCCTGGGCTTGGCCTTCAGCGAGGCCCTGTTCGATGGCCTCAAGCAGTGCAACAACCACTGCCCGTTCTGCTTCATCGATCAGCAGCCCCCAGGCCATCGCCGCAGCCTCTATCTCAAAGACGACGACTACCGCCTCAGTTTTCTCTACGGCTCCTACCTCACCCTCACCAACCTCACCGCGGCCGACTGGCAGCGCATCGAGGAGCAGCGGCTCTCACCGTTGTTCGTGTCGGTGCACGCCACCGATGCCGAGCTGCGCTCCCGGTTGCTGGTGAATCCCAGAGCCGGCCTGTTGATGGAGCAACTGGCCTGGTTCCAGCAGCGTGAGCTGCAGATTCACGCCCAGGTGGTGGTGTGCCCTGGCCTCAACGACGGCCCCGCTCTCGAGCGCACCCTCACCGATCTGGCGAGCTTTGCAGGCGGCGAGTGGCCGGCTGTGCTCTCGGCGGCGGTGGTGCCGGTGGGGCTCACCCGTTACCGGCCTGATGGTGATGGGCTGGTGCCGGTGAATCGCGCCTGCGCGCAACGGGTGATCGCCCAGGTGGAGCCGCTGCAGCAGCGCTTCCAGGCGGAGCTGGGCAGCCGCTTTGCCTGGCTTTCGGATGAGTGGTATCTGATGGCGGGCTATCCCCTGCCGCCCCGCGACGATTACGAGGATCTCCCCCAGGAAGGCAATGGCGTGGGCAGCATCCGCGCCTTTCTCGAGGCCATGGATGAGGCCACGGATTCCCTACCCGCGGCTCTGCCCCAGCCCCGGCGGGTGAGTTGGGTGGTGGGCTTGCTGGTGGCCGAAGCGCTGCAGCCTGCGGTGGATCGGCTGAATGCGGTTGAGGGGTTGGAGCTCCTGATGCATGGCCTCCCCAGCCCCTACTGGGGCCAGGATCAGGTGGTCACCGGGCTGCTCACGGGTTCCGATCTGCTCGAGGGGCTTCAGGGCCGCGATCTTGGTGAGGAACTGCTGCTGCCTGCTGTGATGCTGCGGCAAGGGGAGCCGGTGTTTCTCGACGACCAGCGCCTGGAGGCGGTTGCGGCCCAGTTGCCCGTGCCGGTGCAGCTGGTGGGAGGGGCAGCTGAGATCGTGGCCGCCTGCCTGGGCATCGACTCCTGAACTGACTAAGCTCGCCGGGTGAACTTTTATCTGGGCAGAGTTTTTCGGTGACGCGACCCTTCAAGACCTGGCTTGCTGCAGCTGGCACCGGTCTGCTGGCCATCACCGGCACCGGCCTTGCCCAGGAGCAGCCCACCGCCAGCGTTCAGCAGCCTTTGCCGCTGGCGCCCCAGGTGAAAGGTGCGCGGCCGAAATCCGATGCCAGCGTGCTGGCGCCAGCCGCCACCAAGCTCGATCCCAGCCTGCAAAACCTGGCAGCTCCCGCCACCCTGGCCCTGCCCAACAAGCCCGAGCAGGTGCGCATTGCCGAATTGCGTCCGCTCTCGCTTAAAGACGTTGAAAACCTGGCAGAGGTCAATAACCCCAACCTCAAGGCCATCGCCAGCCAGGTGGATCAGGCTCAGAGCCAGCTGCGGACGCAGATTGCTGCGTGGTATCCCAACCTCAGCCTGAGCACGCAGAACTTCCCATCATACACCGGGGGCAATCAGCGCAGCTCCATCCGTGTTGCTAATCCTCTCCAACAAACCCTGCAGAAGGATTACGACTACACAAGCCGCTGGGATATGGGTGCCCAGCTCTCCGCCCAGTGGGATCTCATCAATCCCCAGCGGGTGCCACAGATTGCCGCTGCACGCGATCAATTTGAGCAGTCCAAAAACCAATATCTGATCGCTCTACGAGAACTGCGTCTGCAGGCCGCACAGGCTTATTTCGAACTTCAATTCAGCGATGAAGCCGTACGGATCGGCCAAGACTCTGTACGCGCTTCAATTGTGAGCCTTCGCGATGCCTCCGCGCGTTTTCAAGCTGGCGTCGCAACCAAGCTCGAGGTGCTTGAAGCCGAGACGCAGCTAGCACGCGATCAGCAGTTGCTCACTGATGCGCTGTCACAACAATCTGTTAGCCGTAGGGATCTCGCACGATTGCTGGATCTTCCTCAAAATGTGAGCCCAACGGCGAGTCAGCCACTCAAGCCCCTTGGTGTCTGGACGCCATCGCTCCAGGAGAGCGTGATTGCTGCCTACGCCTTCCGTGAGGAGCTCGATAATGCCCTGCTGGACATTTCTGCTGCTAACAGCCAAGCCAATAGTGCATTGGGTGCTGTTCAGCCCTTCCTCTCCATCTTCAACAATCTGAGCGGCTTCCGTTTTCAGGGCAGTGAACAGGTGTTGGTCGACCTACCGGGCAAAAGCGGCTGGGCTGTGGAGAATTCCATAGGCTTGCAAGCTAGCTGGAACATTTTCGATGGCGGTGCTGCCCGCGCCCAATACCGCCAAGCCAAGCAGCGGGCGCAAGAAAATGCCTTCCGCTTTGCCGATACGCGTGACCGTCTGCGCTTTGAGGTTGAGCAAAGTTTTTATCAGCTTCGTCAGGCCAACCGCAACATCCAGACAACTTCCCGCCAGGTGATCTCGTCTCGGGAAGCCTTACGCCTGGCTCGTTTGCGCTTCCAGGCGGGTGTCAGCACCCAGCGCGAAGTGGTGGATAACCAGCGCGACCTCACCCAGGCAGATCTTGCCTATGCCCAAGCCTTAGCTGACTACAACGACCGATTGGTCACAATCCGCCGTCGTACGGGTCTCGATCAGATTGCTGTGTGCCAGGCCGTGTCCCTGCCCGCCAGCAAGTCGATCGAGGATGAGAGCAACAGCGTTCCGGTTCCCCCTGAGCCGCTGAAGCCGGCCTGTCAGGCGGCGGTTTCAGCTCAGCCTGCGTCCTAACGGGCAAACCGTCCTAACGTCAGTAGTCAGCTGAACGCTGACAGCTGTCACTTCCTCTTCCCCGTTTGCTGCGGCTGGGCCTGTTTCAGGGCTGTGTGGGCTGCCTGGCCGTGATCTTTGTGGGGCTCCTCAACCGGGTGATGCTCACCGAGTTGGGCTTTCCCGGCTTGCTTGTGGGCGGTGCCCTGGCGTTTGAGCAGCTGGTGGCGCCCTCCCGCATCCTGTTTGGTCAGGTGTCGGATGCGCATCCTCTGGCTGGCCGGCACCGCACGCCCTACATCTGGATCGGCGCGGCCCTGTTCTGCAGTTTGGCCGTGCTGCTGATTCCTTTGATCTTCCGGTTGCACAGTGCCCTGGAAACCGGCGCAGGCTGGGGAATTGCCCTCGGCGTTGCCGCCTTGTGCGGCCTCACCGCCTGTTACGGGCTGGCCGTTTCCTTGGCTACCACTCCCTATCTGGCCCTGGTGATCGACAGCACCACGGAGCAGGAGCGCCCTCGGGCGGTGGGCCTGATCTGGTGTTTGCTCACCGTGGGGATCGTGGTGGGTGCCATCGCCAGCTCGATCTGCCTCAAGGGGCTCGACGGCGTCACGGATCCCGGGCAATTGGAAGCGGCCTTGTTCACCTTTATGAGCCGCGTGGCTCTGGTGGTGTTCGCCCTCACCTTGGTTGCCACCTGGGGGGTTGAAACACCAGGTGCCCGCCAGCAGCTCAGTCGCGCTGAAGACCGCGACGACGCCATCACCCTCGCTGCAGCCTGGCGCTTGATTACCTCCAGCCGCCAAGTGCTGGTGTTCTTCTGTTTCCTGCTGGCCTTCACCCTGGCGGTGTTTCTGCAGGACCCGATCCTGGAGAGCTACGGAGCCGAGGTGTTTGGCCTGCCCATCGCAGCCACGGCTTCCCTCAGTGCCGTCTGGGGAATTGGCACCTTGGTGGGACTGCTGTTGGCCGGACTCTGGCTGGTGCCTCGGCTGGGCAAATTTGCCTGCGCCCGCCTGGGCTGTCAGCTGATTTTGGCCTCGCTCCTGCTGCTCACCCTGGTGGGGCTCAGCGCTCAGCCAGCGTTGCTCAAGTTGGTGCTTTTCCTGTTTGGTCTGGCCACCGGCATCGGCACCAATGCCACGCTGGTGTTGATGCTGGATCTCACCTTGCCGGAAGTGGCGGGCACCTTTGTGGGGGTCTGGGGTTTGGCCCAGGCTTATTCCCGCGCCGCCGGGAAAGTGCTCGGTGGCGGTCTGCTGGATCTGGCCCGCACGTTCAGTCCGGATGGGAGTGCTTTCCCCCCCTATGCGGCTGTGTTTGTGCTGGAAGCCGCCATTGCTGCACTGGCCCTGGTGCTGCTGAGCCGCGTCAACCTGCGCCAGTTCCGCGACGACACCGGCCGCAGCCTCGATCGCGTTCTTGCCATGGAGCTCGGATGACCGCTTCGCCCATTCGCATGCCAGAGGGGCTGGATGCCCTGGGTCTCCTGCTCGATCGGGTGGCTGAACGTCAGCGCAACGATTTCGGCCAGCTTGATTCCGAGGCCAAAGCCGATGGCAGCTTGATCACCGCTTGTGATCGTTGGAGTGATGCCGCCCTGGTGGAGGGGCTGGCGCAGCTCTATCCCGGTGAAGGGGTGTTGAGTGAGGAAGGCAGTCAGTGCGTGCCGCCTTCGCCGGCCTACTGGGTGGTGGATCCCTTGGATGGCACCACCAACTTTGCGGCTGGCATTCCGTATTGGGCCATTTCGCTGGCGCGCTTTGAAAACGGCGTACCCGTGCTGGCGGTGCTCGATGTGCCGCCGCTACGCCAGCGGATTGTGGCGATCCGCGGCGGCGGTGCCTGGCGTAAGCACAACAAGCTCGAGCCGCCGGCGGCCCGCAATCAGGTGGCTGGTTGCGCGTCGCTGTGCAGCCGCTCGATCGGTGTGCTGCAGAAGCTGCCCAACCAGCGCTTTCCCGGAAAGATCCGCTTGCTGGGGGTGGCCAGCCTCAATCTGGTGAGTGTGGGCATGGGGCAAACCATCTCCGCCCTTGAGGCCACACCCAAGATCTGGGATCTGGCGGCGGCTTGGTTGGTGCTGCAGGAGCTCAACTGTCCGATGCGCTGGCTCGTGCGTGATCCGGCTCAGCTGCAGGCCGGTGAGGATTTGTCGCAGGCCAACTTCCCAGTGCTGGCGGCCCGTGATGCCGAAACCCTGGCCACGTTCAAGCCCTGGGCTGACGCGCTGGTGTCGTCCACTTGACAGTCCAGCGGGAAGGGGTGCTATGGTTTTGGACTGCGCGGGAGCCGAGAGGCGCCTGATGCAGGAACCGAAGACCTCCGAGCGATCGGTGTTGTAGGTTCAACGGGTGGCCGAG